>ENA-OWOE01000572-OWOE01000572.1-gut-metagenome-genome-assembly--contig:-NODE-572-length-22993-cov-5.266539_pt1 | contig 22993 bp, 21 predicted proteins | sample MGYA00248254_ERZ651788 | MGnify/ENA primary metagenome ERZ651788 (study PRJEB26908, sample SAMEA4031709) | gut metagenome | biome: gut; feature: normal infant; material: stool | place: China | collected 2015... | reverse complement strand
AGAGCATCGGCGGCGGCGTTCAGGCGTTGCTCGTTCAGGTATTCGGTAAAGCCCTGGCCGGTCATTTTCTTGAACCAGCGCATAAAATGGCTGGGGCTGCATCCGCAGGCCGCCGCTGCGTCGGTCACATGCAGCGCCCCCGCGTAGCCCTCATTCACAAGCTGCACCACGGTTTTCAGCCGCCGGGTATCGGGGGTATCGGCAGGGGGCAGGTCTCCGGTGCGGCCCACCAGCGCCGCCAGAAACAGCAACAGCTCGCCCTTTATACAGAGTTCATATCCCACGTCTTTGATCTTGTTGAATTCCTCCGCCGCGTGCAGGCACCGCACTGCCCAGTTGTAGCCCCAGTCTTCCGGGCCAAGGCGCATGGGCAGAGCCAGACGTCCGCTCTGCAGCGGCAGCAGGTACTTCTCGGCACAGATGTCACCGGCGCCGCCCAGCAGCTCCAGCTCAAAGATGATGTTCTCATATTCCATTGCCTCACCGGGCAGTTGGCGCAGGGCGTGCAGCACGCCGGGGGCAAACACGTAAATGTCGCCCGCCTGTGCCGTGTAGGTCGTCAGCCCGGCCTGCACGATGCCGCGCCCTTTTTTGACAAAGACCAGCTCCATGCTGTCCTGCCAGTGCAGCGCCACCTGCGGGAAGTCCTTCGGGATCGTACATGGGTAGATATTGAACGGGAACCACGCGGCCCCGTGTTGCTTTGCTTCGCGTAAACGCTCTTGTTTCGCCATATTTTCACCTCGCATGATAGTATTGTACCATAAGTTGCGGGTATTTTGCAAGTCAGACGCACGTTTTGTGTGGTATAACCAAGTTGTACCCAAGAAGCCCATACACGAATGGAGGGAACCTCTTATGAATATGACTGCTGCGATGGAAGCCAGAACCAACAAGCCCCTGACCGCCTGCACGGATCAGGAAATCTATCTGGCCCTGCTGGACATCGTCCGCGAACAGAGCGCCGCCCGCGTCCGTCCCGTCACGGGCCGCAAGCTCTACTATATCAGCGCCGAGTTTCTGATCGGCAAGCTGCTGTCCAACAACCTTATCAATTTAGGGCTGTACGACGACACCCGCGCCGCGCTGGCCGCTGCGGGGAAAAACCTGTCCGATATTGAGGAGGTCGAGCCGGAGCCCAGCCTTGGCAATGGCGGGCTGGGCCGTCTGGCCGCCTGTTTCCTTGACTCCCTCGCCACGCTGAACCTGCCCGGCGACGGTGTCGGCCTGCGGTATCACTTCGGCCTGTTCCACCAGTCCTTCAAGAACGGCGTCCAGAACGAGCTGCCCGACCCGTGGCTGACCGCCCACTCCTGGGCGGAAAAAACGGATACGGTCTATCCCGTCGAGCTTGCCGGCAAGACCTACAGCGCCCGTCTGTACAAGCTGGCCGTCACGGGCTACGAGGGCCGCACGAACACGCTGAATCTGTTCGATCTCGACACCATTGATGAGAGCATCGTCCACGACGGCATCACGTTCGACAAGACCGACATCGACAAAAACCTGACGCTTTTCCTGTATCCCGATGACTCCGACGAGGCCGGACGCCGTCTGCGCGTCTACCAGCAATACCTGATGGTTTCCGCCGGGGCCCAGCTGATTCTGGCCGAGTGCGCCGCCCGCGGCTGTGATTACCACGATCTGGCCGACTACGCCGCCATCCAGATCAACGACACCCACCCCAGCATGGTTATCCCCGAGCTGATCCGCCTGCTGGGGGAGAAGGGCATCGACTTTGACGAGGCCGTCGAGATCGTCACAAAGACCTGTGCCTACACGAACCACACTATTCTGGCCGAGGCGCTCGAAAAGTGGCCCCGCGCCTATCTGGACGCCGTCGTGCCGCAGCTCATGCCCATCATTGAAAAGCTCGACACGCTGGCCCGCACCCGCACCACCGACGAGAGTCTGGCCATCATCGACGGGGACGACCGCGTTCACATGGCCCACATGGACATCCACTTCACCCACTCGACGAACGGCGTTGCCTATCTGCACACCGAAATCCTGAAAAACAGCGAGCTGCACGGCTTTTACCAGCTCTACCCCGAAAAATTCAACAATAAGACCAACGGCATCACCTTCCGCCGCTGGCTGCTGGAGTGCGACCCGGCACTGACCGCCGAGATCGAAAAGCTCATCGGTTCCGGTTTCCGCAAGGACGCCGCCGAGCTTGAAAAACTGCTGCCCTACACGGAAAATGTCGATATTTTGCAGCAGTTCTCCGCCGTCAAGGCGCAGAACAAGCGCGCTCTGGCCGACTGGCTGCACCGCACGCAGAACATCACCGTTGACCCGGATGCAATGTTCGACATCCAGTCCAAGCGTCTGCATGAGTACAAGCGCCAGCAGCTGAACCTGCTCTACCTGATCCACCAGTATCATGAGATCAAAGCCGGGCATCTGCCCGCCACGCCGCTGGTCAGCATCTTCGGCGCCAAGGCCGCCCCGGCGTACACGATTGCCAAGGACATCATCCACGCCCTGCTGACCCTGTCTAAGGTCATTGCGGCGGATCCGGTCGTGTCGAAGTATCTGCAGGTTGTCTTTGTGGAAAACTACAACGTCACCGCCGCTGAGAAGCTCATCCCCGCCTGCGACCTGTCGGAGCAGATCTCGCTGGCCTCCAAGGAGGCGTCCGGCACCGGCAACATGAAGTTCATGCTCAACGGTGCGCTGACGCTGGGCACGATGGACGGTGCGAACGTCGAGATCTGTCAGCAGGTCGGCGATGACAACATCTATATCTTCGGCCAGACGTCCGACCAGGTCATCCACCGCTATGAGATGGGCGACTATCAGGCCAGCCAGTGGGTGGAGGGTGACCCCAACATCCGCCGCGCCGTCGATTTCCTCGTCGGGCCGGAGATGCTGGCCGCCGGGCATGAGGAAAACCTGCGCCGCCTGCACGACGAGCTGGTCTGGAAGGACTGGTTCCAGACGCTGCCCGACTTCAACGCCTATGTGGTGCGCAAGGGTCAGGCCCTGAGCGACTACGCCTGCGACCCGCTGGGCTGGCGCAAGAAGTGCGTCATCAACATTGCCAAGGCCGGCTTGTTCAGCAGTGACCGCACGATTGCCGAGTACAACAAGGACATCTGGCATCTGGGCGAGTAATCCACCTCTATAAGCAACCGCATCCTCTGTCCGCACGGGCAGGGGATTTTTGCTTGTGTATGGCTTCTTTACATGGGATACCGGATGCAGAGGTTTCCGCTGGGCGTTGAAACGTTTCCCTTGCAAACTGTCGCTCTACCTGCTACAATAAATGCAGATTATTTGTAAGGAGCGATCACTCATGAACTGGCATCAGGCCTGTGAGCTGCCCTATTACCACGGCAGCGACCTCGGTGCAAATCCAACGGCGGAGGGAACCACCTTCAAGCTGTGGGCTCCCACTGCCTGCGGGGTCGTGGTCTGCCTGTATGCCACCGGCACCGACGCCGAGCCGGGCGCGAAAGAGCTGGGCGTACACGAAATGCGCCGCGGCGATGGCGGCGTCTGGGCCATTGTGCTGCCCGGCAACCTGCACGGGACGTATTACATCTACCGCATCTACTTCCCGGATGGCCGCGTGCATGAGGTCGTAGACCCCTACGCCCGCAGCGCCGGGGCCAACGGCACCCGCGGCATGGTGGTGGACCTGACACAGGCCGCCCCCGACGGCTGGGAGCAGGACCGGCGCCCCGACATCCCGGCCCACGCCCGCAGCGTGTGGGAGGTGCATGTGGCGGACTTTTCCGCTGACGGGCACAGCGGTGTAAAACCGGAGTGGCGCGGCAAGTTCATGGGCTTCACGCCCGATGACACCACGCTGGACAACGACGGCGAACACCCGACCTGCCTGAATTATCTGAAAAATCTGGGCATCAGCCATGTGCAATTACAGCCCATCTGCGACTACGCCACGGTGGACGAGTCCCGCCCCGACGGCGGCTACAACTGGGGCTACGACCCGCAGAACTATAACGTCCCGGAGGGCAGCTTTGCCACCGACCCGTTCCACGGCGAGGTGCGCGTCAAGGAGTGCCGCGCCATGGTCGCCGCGCTGCACCGCGCGGGGCTGGGCGTCGTGATGGACGTAGTCTACAACCACACCTACCACGGCGAGAGCAATCTGGAGCGCACCGTGCCCGGCTACTGGAACCGCCGCTGGCCCAACGGCATGATGACCAACGGCTCCGGCTGCGGCTGTGACCTGGCCAGCGAGCGCCCGATGGTGCGCAAATACGTGGTCGAGTCGGTGCTGTACTGGGCCACGTCCTACCACATCGACGGTTTCCGCTTTGACCTGATGGCGCTGGAAGACGTGGACACGATGAACGCCATCCGCGCCGCGCTGGACAGTCTGCCCGGCGGCGAGAGCATTTTACTGTACGGCGAGCCCTGGATGGGCGGCGGCACGAACCTTGAAGGCGGCGCACGCCCCGCCGACAAGCGCGCCCTCGACGCGCTGCATGAGCGCATCGGATTTTTCTGCGATGACACGCGGGACTGCATCAAGGGCAACGTCTTTGATGCGGCCAACGCGGGCTATGTCAACGGCGCACCGCAGCATGGCTACGATGTGCTGCACTCGATCAGCGCGTGGCGCAGCGGCGCACACGGCTTTTGGCCCAAGTGCGCCGGGCAGGTCGTGCAGTACGTCTCTGCCCACGACAACTACACGCTCTGGGACAAGCTGGCCGCCGTGGGCCGCCGCGGCGATTACGACTGCCCCGACGCCGATTTGCTGGCACAGAACCGCATGACGGCGGGCATCTACCTGACCTGCCAGGGTCTGCCCTTTATGCAGGCGGGCGAGGAGTGGGGCCGCACCAAGCACGGCGACCACAACAGCTACAAGGGGCCGCTGGCCACGAACCGGCTGGACTGGACCCGCGCCCACCGCCCGGAGTTTGCCGCGCTGACGGCGTTTTACCGCGGCATGCTGGCTATCCGCCGCGCCTATCCGCGGCTGAGCGGTGCGGCAGGGGAGCCGGAGCCGTTTATTCTGGCGCTGCCGGGCTGGCTCATCGGCTTTGTGCCGGAGAACGACGGCACGGCCACGGCAGGTCAGCTGGCTGTCTACTACAACCCCGAGCGCACCCGCCAGTGGGCCAGCCTGCCCGCCGGTACCTGGCGCAAGTTAAGCGACGGCGTCCACGCCGGTGTGACACCCTTCGGCCCCTGTTTCCGGGATGCGTTGGAGCTGGCCCCGACGAGCGTGACGGTGCTGGTGGCGGAGTAAAAGTATAATCACGTTTCATGGGAGAGGGAGAGCCTCTCCCTTTTTGTTTGTCGCCCCTTTTATTGTGGCCTTGTAGGGAGGGGTCTTGACCCCTCCGCGGGGCGTCGAGGACGCCGGCCCCTACAGTGTGGCAACCCGTAAACTTTCCTGCTGCCGCAAGCGTCCGCGGCGGCCAGAGGGCTGGCCGCCCTACAAACTCCCGGCAACGGCGTTTGTAGGGGAGGGATTTATCCCTCCCGGGACGTGTGCGGCAGTCTGCGGGGCGTCGAGGACGCCGCCCCCTACAACCTTGTCATTTTGTTCACAAAAACTTTGTTTGACAGACTGTCCAATTTCCCTGTATAATAGATTTATACGTTATACGATTTGTAGAATAGCCCGCCGCTGCTACAAAGTGTTTACCACACACGGACAAGAAAGGGAAAGGGAGGCCGTCACCATGAGCGACTACGCAGCCATTGAAAAGGAAGCCCGCATTTTTACCGAGGAATGTGTCACCAACAACCGCATTGATCCCACGCTGTTTGCCCAATACGACATCAAGCGCGGTCTGCGCGACAAAAACGGCAAGGGCGTGCTGGCGGGCATCACGAACATTTCCCGCATCGACGCCTTTGAGGAGCGCGACGGCCAGAAGGTTCCCTGCGAGGGCAAGCTCTGGTACCGCGGCTACAACGTCTATGACCTGATCCGCGGTCTGCGCGGCAAGCGCTATGCGTTTGAGGGCGCGGCCTATCTGCTGCTGCTCGGCGACCTGCCGAACAAAGAGCAGCTCGAGAGCTTCACCGCCTGCCTTGCCAAATGCCGCGACCTGCCGACAAACTTTGTGCGCGACGTCATCATGAAGGCCCCCAGTCACGACCTGATGAACTCGCTGACCCGCAGCGTTCTGACGCTGGCCAGCTACGATGACGACATTGGCAAGACCGACCTGCAGACCCAGCTGGAACAGTGCATCAAGCTCATCAGCGTTTTCCCGATGCTGGCGGTCTACGGCTACCACGCCTACAATTACTATGAGTGCGGCGGCAGCATGTACATCCACCGCCCCGACCCGAGCCTGTCCACGGCGGAAAATCTGCTGAAGATGCTGCGCCCCGACCAGAAGTACACCGACCTCGAGGCCCACGTGCTGGACATTGCCCTGCTGCTGCACATGGAGCACGGCGGCGGCAACAACTCGACCTTCACAACCCGCGTCGTCACCTCGTCCGGGTCGGACACCTACTCGGTCGTTGCGGCGGCGCTTTCCAGCCTGAAGGGCCCCAAGCACGGCGGCGCGAACATCAAGGTCATGCAGATGATGGACGACATCCGTGCCCACGTCGCCGACCCGCTGGACGAGGAGGCCATGGCTGATTATCTGGGCCGCATTGTGGACCGCCAGGCGTTTGACCAGAAGGGCCTGATCTACGGCATGGGCCATGCGGTCTACTCGCTGAGCGACCCGCGCGCGGTGGTGTTCAAGAGCTTTGTCCACCAGCTGGCCGACGCCAAGGGCCGCAGCCGTGACTTTGAGTATTACAACACGATCGAGCGGCTGGCCCCGCAGGTCATTGCCGAGAAGCGCCATATTTATAAGGGCGTCTCGACGAACGTGGACTTCTACTCCGGCTTTGTGTATGACATGCTGGGCATCCCGGTGGAGCTGTACACCCCGATCTTTGCGGTTGCGCGTATCGTCGGCTGGTCCGCCCACCGCATGGAGGAGCTTGTCAACGTGGATAAGATCATCCGCCCGGCCTACCAGAGCATCATGCAGACAAGGGAGTATGTGCCGCTGGAGGAGAGATAAAAGCGAAAAAAGAGAGAAGAATTTTCGCGCAGGGCGAAGGTTCTTCTCTCTTTTTTGGTATAAAGCCCCTTTTGGGGCTGCTTTGCAGGGCAGGGCCTTGCCCCCTCCGCGGCGGGGTGGGGGCACCCCGCCCTACATTCTCCCGGAAAAGGGGGCGTAGGGGAGGGATTTATCCCTCCCGGGACGTGTACGGTATCCGCGGGGCGTCGGGGACGCCGCCCCCTACAACAGGTTACGCGAATCCGTCCAAAACCACCTTCAGTTCTGCCCAGATGTTCTCCTGCGAGGCACTGTAACAAAGGCTATCCGTATAGGGACGGCAATAGACTTGGTACAAAATGCCGTCCTGCGCAAAGTAGGCTCTGGACTGGATGTAGGGCCTCGAGTTCGGGTTGCTTGTACAGTGGGGGATCAGCGCGGTGTTGCCGTTGGCCATGGGGTAGCTTTCACATTGCCACGTCAACCCGGCACTTTTTTGCCAATACAAATCCGTTGCCATCTCCTTGGGCGCATCCCCAAGATAGGCAACTGCCATGATTTCTACATTGTAGCCATCCAAAAGCACACCCGTGCGTAGGTAGAGCTTGTCCGGTGTATCGCCGCGCCCGATGGGGATAAATCCGGCGGGATATTCCTGAAATTTCGGCGTATATGGCATACCATCGTCATATTCATCCGGGATGTCGATCATGCCGGACGGATACATGGCAATCGACGGGAAAGTGCTTGTATCTCCCTCATCCAGCAGCGTGTTCTGCGCCAGCGGCAGACCAGTCGCGGCGGTCATTTCCACCCAGCTGTCGTACCCGCGTGCAGCCCGGGCGTACCAATCGGCGTAGTCCGCGTCGGTGGGGTGCAGCTGGCCGTTTATGTTGGCGTTCATCGGCAGCCAGCCATCGTCTGACATCTCCCCGTTATGGTTTGCCACCATTCCCGCCAGCAAATCCTCATCCAGCGCAAAATACTGCCGCTCATACGTGATGGCGTACCCGGTGTTGGCCTCCGGCGCAAAGGACGGGCGCGGGTTTTCGCGCAGGTTCGTGAACTCTGCCGTGCCTGCCAGCACTCCGGCGGCAATCAGCAGCGGCGCGGCCAGGCAGATTGCCAGCTTCCAGCGCGGGTGCCGTGCGGGGGGCGCGTCGGGCAGGTGCTCAGCTACGGCGGGCCAAAGGTCAACGCCTGCCGGGTGCAGGCCGCCGGTCAGCTTTTCGTGCAAATATGCTTCTTCGCGGTCATACTTCATAGTGCTCACCCTCCTTCAATCGCTGCGCCAGCTGCTTTTTGGCGCGATGGTAGCGTGTGCGCAGATAGGCGGCGGGCCGTCCGTGAATGCACGCCAGTGCGGCGTAATCCAGCCCGTCCAGCACACGCTCTAAGATCAGGGCCCGATCCAGCGGGGTCAGCGTGTTCAGCGCCGCGCGCAGCTCTTCGCTGATGCCGGGGTCCTGCTCCAACGGCTCCGGGGTGGGGTAGGCCGCCGCGCGTTTGGTTGCCCGCAGCATGTCCAGCGAGGTGCGGTAGGCGATGCGGTAGAGCCACGCGCGCTCGTTGTCGGTGCCGTCATGGCGCAGCGTGTGGCGCTGCTGCCACGCCTTGATGAAGGTTTTCTGCACAGCATCCTGTGCGTCGGCCTCGCATCCCAGCAGGCCGGTGCAGTACCGCAGCAGTGCAGCGGTATGGGCATGTACGAGCTTTTCTAAATCCTGTTCGTTTTGCATCGGCTCGCCTCCTTTCACCCTTATAACGCCGACGGGAGCAGGAATATGTCACAAATCAAGCATTTTCTTGGCCCCCTCTGGCGCAAGCGCCACCTCCCCCGTATCGGGGGAGTCTGTCTCGCAGAGGGAGGCAAGAAAAAAGAGCCCCGCGGGGCTCTTTTTTTACATCAATGTGCTAAGACGGTATTTTTTATTTTCTTGTACACCGCATTTGCTGCCAGCGGCAGAACCAGGCCCGCGGCGGTGTAGGCAAGCCACCAGGCCCCGCCCGTAAAGTAAATCGGGAATGCGGCCAGAAGATACGGCTCTCCGCCTGTGGCCAGCAGGCCAAGCCAGGTCACGAGCTTGAAGCTCAAAAAGTGTAAAATCACAATCGGCATCGTCGCACGGCCCAGATAGGCCAGCACCGCGCGGATACAGGGCAGGGGAGCGGTCAGGCACGCGGCCTCCCGCACCAGCACCCAGCCCGCCAGGCTGGCAGCCAGCAGGAAAATCGGGCTGCTGTATCCATTGCCCGCCAGACCCACAGAGCCAAGCCGCCCCAGAATCAGCAGCACCGCAAAGGCCGCTGCGGCAAAAATACCGCGCTGGTACGTCGGTATGCTTTCCCGCGTCGTGCGCCGCAGGACCGTGCCCAGGTAGAACAGGCAGTAGCAGCTGGCCGCAATGCCCAGCCCCCACACATTCCATCCGGCCAGCCCGCAGCGCCAGCCCAACCACAGAAGCACGCCGGAAAAAAGTCCCTGCGGCAGCAGCGTATCGGCACCATGCAGCAGCCTTTGCAGAATAAATTCCACCAAAGCGTACAGAATAGATACTTGAAACAGTGCTTGGATGAACCACATCGCGCCGCCCAGCCGGGTGCCGCCGTCAAACACGCACCAGTGCACGGTGCGGCCAATCACATCCTTCACCGTCACGGGCGTTGTGACGGCATTGCCGGGAAGCTGCAAAATGCGCTCATCACTCGTCAAAATATTCAGCCTTAAAAACAGGTTGTTCAGCACGGTAAAGGCGGTGTTTGCCAGCACAAAGGGCAGCCAGAGCGTGACGGCTTTGCGCTTGATAAAGTGCACCGGCCCGCCGCGCAGGCTGAAAAGCCAGCCGCTCAGCATAAAAAACAGGGCCATGTGGAACAGGTAGATGAAGTCCGTCCCGGGAAAGCCCGAATGCCCCAGCACCATAAGCACAATGCCGATGCCGCGCATACTATCTATTACAGGGTCACGCTGTTTTGCCATAAATCAGAACCTCACTGCGCGTTTTTGGCGCGGCATTTCGGGCAGATGTAGCGGATCGTCAGCGTGTAGCCGCGTACCTCGGTACCGATGGCGGACTCAATGTCGCGGATCAGCCCCACCACCGGCATGTCGGCCAGGTCGCCGCAGCTGTCACACAGCAGGTGGCCGTGGGGGGTCGGGTTGGCGTCGTAGCGGTCCGGGCCGTCGGGCATTTCCAGATGACCGATCTCACCGTCCAGCTCCATCAATTTCAGGTTGCGGTACACAGTGCCGCGCGCAATGTGCGGCATGGCCTGCCGCGCATGGCTGAAAATTTCGTCAGCGGTCAGATGCTCCGGGCATTTTTCACGCATGATCCCCGAAATCAGGGCGCGTTGGCGGGTCACGGGCAGACCTCCTTTTCTGATTTAAGAATATATCTTATTCAGATAGTACACTAAAATTTATGCTTTGTCAACCGTCTGTGCAAAATCGCCAAGATTCCATTCCGAATTTTTACTTGACCGGGGCTGTTTGTATGCTATAATAAAGTCAATATAAGACTTATTCCTATTTCAATGGAGGTATTCATTATGGAACTCAGAGGCAGCAAGACCGAGAAAAACCTGTGGGAGGCTTTCGCAGGTGAGAGCCAGGCCCGGAACAAATACACCTATTTCGCGTCCAAGGCCAAGAAGGAGGGCTATGAGCAGATCAGCGCCATCTTCACCGAGACCGCCAACAACGAGAAGGAGCACGCCAAGATCTGGTTCAAGCTGTTGATGGAAAACGGCGAGATCCCCGACACGCTGACCTGCCTGAAGATGGCCGCCGCGGGCGAGAATGAGGAGCACACCTCGATGTACCCGCGCATGGCCGCCGAGGCGAAGGCGGAGGGCTTTACCCAGATCGCCGCGCTGTTCACGATGGTCGCCGCGATTGAGAAGGACCACGAGGAGCGCTACAAAGCGCTGGCCGCCAACATTGAGGCGGGCAAGGTCTACGCCCGCGAGACCGAGCAGGTCTGGCAGTGCCGCAACTGCGGGTTCGTCTATATCGGTCAGCACGCGCCGGTCAAGTGCCCGGTGTGCGCACATCCGCAGAGCTATTTTGAACTGAAGAGCAACAACTACTAAGTTTAGAGAGGAGATAACATCCGTTCCTGCACATTGAGCGGTAACAGATGCACGCGCATAATGCGAAAAGTCCGTTAAGAGTTTTAACGCAGCGCAATCTCCTCACTCCTCACTCCTATCTCCTCACTTTTTTGCTTACCCCCTTGACAGTTCGTGTTTGACATGCTATATTGTTAGCGTTAGTTAAGGCTAACCGCAGCAAGTATCCGACCTTCGGAACAACCATAGCCCGCCCGGTGCGGTTCTCTCCCCGTGCTGGGCGGTTTTATGGGGCTGATAGTTAGCAGTCACTAACTATTGTAGAGGTAAGGAGCCATCTCATGCAGCAATCGCGTGTCATCCCCCGCCCGCGCAGCTTCGCCTGCGACCTGGCCACCCTATGCGCCCCCACACTGGCGGGGCTCAAGCCTGCCAGCCTGTTCCGCTACCAGCCCGCGCCCGGGCAGGATGCCGCCGCCATGGCCGCCGCCTGGCACGCCGCGTTGTCGCCCCGCGGGGTCACGGTGCGGGTGCTTAGACAGTGCCCGCGCACCGGGGCTGTGCTGGTCTATGTATACCGCCCGGCCCGTGTGGCCAGGCTGTTGGCAGCGCCGCACATGCTGGACTTTCTGGCGGGGGAAGGCTACACCCCCGGCACCGCAGACGAACTGCTGGACCAACTGGCCGAAAGGCTCTGCTGCGAGGGAGATTTCCCGCATGAGATCGGCGTTTTTCTGGGATACCCGCTGGCGGATGTCATCGGGTTCATCCAAAACCGCGGCAAAAACTTTACCGCGTGCGGCTATTGGAAGGTCTACACCGATCCCACCGCTGCACAGGCAGAGTTTGACCGCTATAAAAAGTGCGAGCGCATCTACGCCCGCTGCTATTACAACGGCACCCCGATCAGGCGGCTGACAGTGGCCGCCTGACGATGCACCATAAAAATTATAAAAGGAGTAGTTATTTATGAGCAAGATCGCAGTTATCTATTGGAGCGGCACCGGCAACACCGAGGCCATGGCCGATTTGGTCGCCAACGCAGCTGCCGCCGCCGGCGCTTCTGTTGACAAGTTCACCGCCTCCGAGTTCAACGTTTCCTCCGCCGGCGACTACACCGGCTTTGCGCTGGGCTGCCCCGCCATGGGTGCCGAGCAGCTGGAGGAGAGCGAGTTCGAGCCGATGTACCAGGATCTGCGCGGCTCTCTGAGCGGCAAACCCGTTGGCCTGTTCGGCTCCTACGGCTGGGGTGACGGAGAGTGGATCCGCACCTGGGCCGAGGACGCCGAGGCCGCCGGTGCCCGTCTGGTCGTTGAGCCTGTCATGGCCAACGGCTCCCCCGACGGCGATGCCGAGACTGCCTGTGCAGCCCTTGGCACCGCTCTGGCCAATGCCTGATTTTCTCCATATCCATCCATACCGGGAGGGGCAGCGATGCCCCTCCTTCTTTGTTTGCGCGGCAGGAGTCGGGCATGTGCGGCCCCTGCCGGGCAGTATCAAAAAAGATACCTCTTGACAAAAAGCAAAGCAGAAGTTAGTATATTCTAAGTCAAATTAGAAAACACTAACCGGGAGGTTTTTTATGGAAAACGTCATTATTGTTCTGATTCTGGTGGCTGCCGTCGGCTACGGCATCTACAGCTTTATCCACCATCTGCGCCACGGCGGCGGCTGCTGCGGTGAGCATGACGCCCCCGCTAAAAAGGTCAGGGCGGCGGACACCAACAAGAGTCACTATCCGCACCGCCTCGTCATGGGCGTGGACGGCATGACTTGCCAGAACTGCCAGCGCCATGTGGAAAACGCATTGAACACCCTGCCCGACACGCTGGCCGAAGTGAACCTGAGCGCCCGGAACGTGACGGTCTGGACGAAGGCCGACGCCGACGAGGAGGTCATCCGCAAGGCCATCCGCGACGCAGGCTACCTGCCGCTGCGCACGAAGGAAAAGGTGTGATTTTTCGGGTATGTCCCGGCCTCTACCGCACTATGTAAAAAAGGAACAACCGCTTATGATGATCAACAAACGTCTGATTTCGATGATGGGCGACTCCAAACGGTACATTGCGTGGAATGTTGTGCTGCAATTCCTTGCGCTGCTGGCCAACATCGTGATGATCTTCGCCGTGTCTCGCTTACTGGCGGGGTTGCTGGACGGCACGCCGGACCTGCCCACCGCACTTCTGTACATTCTCGGTGCGCTGATCGTGCGCTTTTTCTGCACGCGCGGCGCGGCGTCGGCCAGCTACAACGCCAGCTGCACCGTCAAAAAAACGCTGCGCGCCGCCATTTATGAAAAACTGCTCCGCCTGGGCGGCAGCTACACCCAGGCCGTGCCCACCGCGGAGGTTTTGCAGCTGGCAGGCGAGGGCGTCGAGCAGCTCGAGACCTACTTCGGCGCGTATCTGCCGCAGTTTTTCTACGCCATGGTCGCACCGGTCACGCTGTTTATTGCGCTGGCCCCAGTCAGTCTGCACGCGGCGGTCATCCTGATGATCTGCGTGCCGCTCATCCCGGTTTCCATCGTGGCTGTGCAGAAATTTGCTAAAAAGCTGCTGGGCAAGTACTGGGGCCGGTACGCTGCGCTGGGAGACAGCTTTTTGGAGAACCTGCAAGGGTTGACCACGCTCAAGATTTATCAGGCCGACGGAGCCCGCCACGCGGCCATGAACCGTGAGGCCGAGCACTTCCGCAAGGTGACGATGAAGGTGCTGACGATGCAGCTCAACTCGATCATCGTCATGGACGTCATCGCCTACGGCGGCGCGGCGCTGGGCATCATCGTGGCCGCGAAGGAGTTCGCCGCAGGCCGTGTGGCGCTGTCGGGCGCGCTCTGCATCATTCTGCTGTCGGCGGATTTCTTCCTGCCGATGCGCGCGCTGGGGTCGTACTTCCACGTTGCCATGAACGGCATGGCCGCCAGCGACAACATTTTCAAGCTGTTGGACCTGCCTGAGGGCAGCGCCAGGACCGCCCAGCTCGGCTCGGACTGCGCGATTGCCTGCCGTGACCTGCACTTTGGCTACACGGCCGAAAAAGAGACGCTGCATGGCTTAAATCTTGACTTCCCGCAGGGCAGCTTCACCGCGCTGGTGGGCGAGAGCGGCTGCGGCAAGTCCACGATTGCCGCCGTGCTGACCGGGCGCGTGTCCGGCTACACGGGGCATGTGACCATCGGCGGGCAGGAGCTTTCCGCCGTCAGCGAGGCCAGCCTGCTCAAAAATGTAACGCTCGTCAGCCTGGGCAGCCACCTCTTTAAAGGTACGGTGGCCGACAACCTGCGGATGGCCGCGCCCGGCGCAGACGACGGTGCGCTGTGGGGCGCGCTGGAGCAGGTGAATCTGGCGGACTTCCTGCGTTCGATGGACGGACTGGACACCCCGCTGACCGAGGGCGGCGGCAACCTGTCCGGCGGCCAGCGGCAGCGGCTGGCATTGGCCCGCGCACTGCTGCATGACAGTCCCGTCTACATTTTTGACGAGGCAACGTCCAACATCGACGTGGAGAGCGAGAACGACATCATGGCGGGCATCCACCGGCTGGCCGGGCGCAAGACGGTCATCCTAATTTCCCACCGCCTTGCCAACGTGACAAAGACGGACAATATTTACGTGCTGGATCACGGCCATCCGGCGGGGCAGGGCACGCACGAGGCATTGCTGGCGCAGGGCGGGCTGTACGCCGACCTGTGGAACCGCCAGCAGGCACTGGAAAACTACGGAAAGGAGGCACAGTGATGGAAAACAAACGTACTCGCGGCAATTTCAACATCATGTACCGCCTTGTTGGCCTGGTACGCCCTCTCGCCCCGGTCATGGTCTGCGCCGTTCTGCTGGGCGTAGCGGGCTTTCTCTGCGCCATCTTCATCCCGGTTCTGGGTGTGTATGCGCTGCTGGACAGCCTGCACTTTTCTGTGCCCGTTGTTCTCAAAACCGCCTGTATTTTGCTGCCGATTCTGGCCGTGGCCCGCGGCGTGCTCCACTACGCGGAGCAGGGCTGCAACCATTTTATTGCGTTCAAGCTGCTGGCGCTCATCCGGGACAAGGTCTTTGGCGTGTTGCGCCAGCTGGCCCCCGCCAAGCTGGAGGGCCGCGACAAGGGCGATCTGATCGCCGTGCTGACCGCTGACATTGAGCTGCTGGAGGTTTTTTACGCGCACACGATCTCGCCCATCTGCATTGCCGTCATCGTAAGCGTCGTTATGGCGTGCTTTATGGGCAGCTATGCACCCGCGCTGGGGCTGTACGCGGCGCTGGCCTATGCGGTCATCGGCATCGGCATACCCGTGGCAGCCGCCAGAGGTGCGCGCAAATCGGGCGAGAGCTTCCGCACGGAGTTCGGCGCGCTGAACGGCTTTGTGCTGGACAGCCTGCGTGGCGTGCGGGAGAGCCTGCAATACAACGACGGCGCACATCGGCTGGCGCAAATCAACCAGCGCACCGACGCGCTGGCCGGGCAGGAGCGCCGCCTGAAGGAGGCCGGCGGCACGGCACAGGCCGTGACCGGGGCCATCATCCTGCTGTTGGACGCCGGTATGCTGGCGCTGGCGGGCAGCCTGTTCATGGCGGGTGCCATCGGGTTTGACGGTGCGCTCGTCAGCGTTGTAGCACTCATGAGCAGCTTCGGCCCGGTCATCGCGCTGGCGAATCTCGGCACCGGGCTGCAAAGCACCTTCGCCGCGGGCAACCGCGTTCTGGATATTCTCGATGAGCAGCCCGCTGTGCGCGAGGTCACCGACGGCAGGGACATTGTGTTCCGCGGTGCCGACGCCCGCCGCGTGACCTTCGGCTACCGCGACAGCGAGATTTTGAAGGAGGTCAGCCTGCACATCCCGGAGCACGGCATCGTAGGCATCACGGGCCGCAGCGGCAGCGGCAAATCCACGCTGCTCAAGCTGCTCATGCGGTTCTGGGACACGGATTTAGGCCGGGTCGAGATCTCCTGCGAGAACATCAAGGGGATCAACACGGCGTCGCTGCGCGCAGCGGAGAGCTTCGTCGAGCAGGACACCGTGCTGTTCCATGACAGTATTGAAGAGAATGTTAAAATCGCCAACCGGAACGCGACCCATGAGCAGGTCGTGGCAGCCTGCAGGAAGGCGTCCATCCACGACTTTATCATGACGTTGCCGCAGGGCTACGACACGCCCGTCGGGGAGCTGGGCGATACCCTCTCGGGCGGCGAGCGGCAGCGGCTCGGTGTGGCGCGGGCATTTCTGCACGATGCACCGTTCATTCTGCTGGACGAACCGACGAGCAACCTCGACAGCCTGAACGAGGCCGTCATCTTGCGCAGTCTGGCCGAGGAGCGGGCCAGCAAGACCGTGGTGCTTGTATCCCACCGCGCCTCGACGATGCGAATTGCTGACACGACGTACTCTGTGGAAAACGGGAGGATGAGCTGATGGCTGTTACGAACACTGTAGGGGGCGGCGTCCCCGACGCCCCGGAGAAGAAGCGCCAACAGGAAAAGGCCACTGTCGGCCTGATGATTGAGCTATACTGCCGCGGCCATCACGGTACGCCCAATGGCCGGCTCTGCCCCGACTGCGCGGTCCTGCGGGACTACGCCGACGCGCGGGTGGACCACTGCCCGCATATAGCGACCAAAACGTTCTGCAGCGTCTGCCAAACGCACTGCTACAAGCCCGAGATGCGGGAGCGCATCCGCCAGGTCATGCGCTGGAGCGGTCCGCGGATGCTGTTCCACCATCCCGTTTTGGCGGTGCGGCATCTGGCAGAGACGCGGAAGCAGAAAAAGGGGCAATAAGATATTGAATATGCCGGAAGAGGAGAGAGGTCCCTCCGGCTTTTTTGCTGTCGGTAGGGGCCGGGCACGCCCGGCCCTCGGCCTTCCCGCAAGTGCGGCGTTACAGGTAGGCTGCGGGCGGGGCATGCCCCGCCCCTACCGGGTGGTTTCCGTAAGCGCGCATCACTGCCCGGCTTCTGCCGTGATGCTTTCACAATTTGTTCAAAGCTGCACAATTTAAGTTAGTAATAACTATCTACTTTTCACAAACCTGTTTGGTTAGCCTAACTTCCGTATTGACATCGGGAGTTAGTGGTGGTAAACTACCATTGTAAGCGGTTAGAGCGTTCTAACCGCATGCTTTTGCTCCATGCGTTAGCATAGGCTAATATATTGCAGAATTGCAAAAGGGGAGTGTGTGGAATGCCTTTAACGATGACTAAAGCAGGCGATACCGTTACCATCCGAAAGATCACCGGCAAGGATGAGGTCCGCCAGCATCTGGCCGAGCTTGGCTTTGTCGTGGGGGAGACCGTTACCGTGGTCAATGAGATCAGCGGCAACCTCATCCTTCAGGTCAAGGAAGCGCGCATCGCGCTGGATAAGACCCTGGCCATGCGCATTATCGTTGCGTAAAAAATTTGGAATCACAGCCCCTCGGCTGTTTGATCGATTGTACCAAGAGGAGGAACGAAGTATGAAGACTCTGAAAGATGCACAGGTCGGCGAGACCGTCACCGTTGCCAAGCTGCACGGCGAGGGCCCTGTCAAGCGCCGCATCATGGACATGGGCCTGACCAAGGGCACCAAGGTTTACGTCCGCAAGGTCGCACCTCTGGGCGACCCGATGGAGCTGACCGTCCGCAACTACGAGCTCAGCGTCCGCAAGGCTGACGCCGAAATGATCGAAGTTGAGTGAGTTCTGAAAAAGTAAAGAAAGGGGTTTAACCAAATGGCAATTAAAATTGCTCTGGCAGGCAACCCGAACTGCGGTAAAACCACCCTGTTCAACAGCCTGACCGGTTCTAACCAGTATGTCGGCAACTGGCCCGGCGTTACCGTTGAGAAGAAGGAGGGCAAGCTCAAGGGGCACGACGACGTCGTGATCCAGGACCTGCCCGGTATCTACTCTCTGTCTCCCTACACGCTGGAGGAGGTCGTTGCCCGCGGCTACCTCGTCAATGAGAAGCCCGACGCCATCCTGAACATCATCGACGGCACCAACATCGAGCGCAACCTGTACCTGACCACCCAGCTGATCGAGCTGGGCATCCCGGTGGTCATGGCTGTGAACATGATCGATCTGGTCCGCAAGAACGGCGATAAGATCGACCTGAAGAAGCTGAGCAGCGAGCTGGGCTGCCAGGCAGTTGAGATCAGCGCACTGAAGGGCGAGGGCACTGAGGCCGCCGCCAAGGCTGCGGTTGCCGCTGCCCAGAAGCAGAAGGCCGGTGAGCTGCCCCATGTCTTTACCGGCAGTGTGGAGCACGCCATTGCCCACATCGAAGAGTCCATTCAGGGCAAGGTGGATGACCGTTTCCTGCGCTGGTATGCCGTCAAGCTGTTCGAGCGGGATGAGAAGGTCGTGGAAGAGCTGAAGCTCGACAAGGCTCTGGCTGACCACATTGATGAGCACATCAAAGACTGCGAGAAGGAGATGGACGATGATGCGGAGAGCATCATCACCAACCAGCGCTACTCCTACATCAACGGTGTCGTTGACAAGGCCGTCAAGAAAAAGGCCCGTGTGGAGCACCTGACTGCTTCTGACAAGATCGACCAGATCGTGACCAACCGTATCCTGGCTCTGCCCATCTTCGCACTGGTCATGTACCTGATGTACTCCCTGTCCATGGGCACCTCCATTGCAGACGGCGGCTGGGCTATCGGCACCTTTGCCACCGACTGGACCAACGATGTGCTGTTCGGCGAGATCGTGCCGGGCGCTCTGGGCGGCTTCCTGGAGAGCATCGGTGTGGCAGGCTGGCTGTACGGCCTGATCATGGACGGCATCGTGGCCGGTGTGGGCGCAGTCCTGGGCTTCGTTCCCCAGATGCTGGTTCTGTTCTTCCTGCTGTCCATCCTGGAGGATGTGGGCTATATGTCCCGTGTCGCCTTCATCATGGACCGTATCTTCCGCCGTTTCGGCCTGTCCGGCAAGAGCTTCATCCCCGTGCTGGTCGGTACCGGCTGCGGCGTGCCCGGTGTTATGGCTTCCCGTACCATCGAGAACGAGCGTGACCGCCGTATGACCATTATGACCACCTGCTTCATCCCCTGCGGCGCTAAGATGCCCATCATCGGCCTGATCGCAGGTGCAATGTTCGGCGGTTCCTCTGTGGTGGCTGTCTCCGCTTACTTCATCGGCATGGCTGCCATCATTTGCTCCGGTGTTATTCTGAAGAAGACCAAGCTCTTCGCTGGCGACCCCGCACCCTTCGTTATGGAGCTGCCCGCTTACCATGTGCCTGCATGGGGCAACGTTTTCCGTGCCACCTGGGAGCGCGGCTGGTCCTTCATCAAGCGCGCCGGTTCCGTCATTCTGGCAGCTACCGTTGTGCTGTGGTTCCTGCAGGGCTTCGGCTTCGAGAATGGCGCCTTTGGCATGGTCGAGGATCAGGACAACTCTGTGCTGGCAGCGATCGCCACCAAGATCGCATGGATCTTTGCACCTCTGGGCTTCGGCAACTGGAAGGCTACCGTCGCTTCCGTGTCCGGCCTGATCGCCAAGGAGAACGTCGTTGGTACCTTCGGCGTCCTGTACCACTTCGGCGGCGAGGAGCTGTCTGAGAACGGCGACGAGATCTGGAGCCTCGTTGCTGCTGATTACACCGCTCTGAGCGCTTACGCATTCATGATCTTCAACCTGCTGTGCGCTCCCTGCTTCGCTGCTATGGGCGCTATCAAGCGTGAGATGAACAACGGCAAGTGGACGGCATTCGCCATCGGCTATATGTGCGCACTGGCTTACTGCTCCGCTCTGGTCGTGTACCAGCTGGGCGGCATCATCACCGGCGAGCTGAGCTTCAACTTCTTCACCATCGTGGCTGCTGTCATCCTGGTGGCCTTCATCTACCTGCTGGTTCGTCCCAACAAGTATGTGAACGACAACGAGGTCAAGATCGACGTTTCCAAGATCAAGTAAAAACTTCTCAAAACGCGCTGAAAGGAGTGCATTGTTATGATGGAGTTCCTGGCTGCTAATTTCAATCTGCCGACGATCATCGTCGGAGCCATCGTGTTTGGCGGTGTAGGCTGGATCACCTGGCACTCTCACAAGCATGGCGGCTGCAGTGGATGCAGCGGCGGCTGTGACAGCGGCTGTAGTGGAAGCTGCAGCAGCTGTAAGGGCGGCTGCCACTGAGCAATAATGGAAGAGAAGGGGGCGCGGGTCAAGGCTTTGGCCCGCGCCCCCTTTTGAAAATCGAGAGTTAGCGTGACAGAACGAAAAGAGGGTGATACGAGATGGAACTGACGTCCGCACACCTGCGGTACCTGCTCGCGATCTATGAGGTCTCGCAGACCCATCTGGACATCAGCTCCCGCAGCATCGCCGAGAAGCTGGGCGTGACCAAGCCCTCGGTGGTACGGGTGATGAACCTGCTGATGGAGCGGGGGATGATCGTCAAGGAGTATTACGGCAAGATCTACCTCACCGACCGGGGCATCTTCGTGGCCAGGGAGGTCAAAAAGCAGCTGGATGAGGTGCTCGCGCACTTCCCGCCGGTGGAGGAAGAGCTGACCGATGAGGAGCGGTTCACCGCCGCCCTCGCCCTGACGGCGGCCCTGCCGGAACGGGTGTTCACCGGCCGGTACGACCAGCTGATGGGCGCAGAGGAAGCGCCTCCTGCCGTAGGCTGATGCCTTGAAAGGCAAAAGGACCGGACTCCGCGGAGTCCGGTCCTTTTCGTATGCGGGTCCTCAGACCAGATAGCCCTCGAAGCAGTGGAGGTCTTCGGTCTTGACGATGCCTTCGAGGTAGAGGCCGTCTTCGCGGTACTCCTCGAGCTGGACGCTGCCGCGCTCCCGCATGGGGGCGGCGAGGCCCAGCTTATCGTAAGGCAGGAGAACGCGGATGGTGTGGACGCGGTCGCTGAGGGTCTCGTCCAGCTTGGTCAGCAGCTTGTCGAGGCCGTAGCCGGTCTTGGCGCTGGTGAGCAGGATGTCGGGGTCGAAGCTCAGCGCGCCGGGCTTGTCGCACTTGTTGTAGACGGTCAGGCGGGGGATGTCGGCGCAGTCGAGGCCGTCCAACACTTCGTCGGTGACGGCCAGCTGCTCCTCCCGCTGCTCATCGCCGGCGTCGGCCACCCGGACGATGACGTCCGACCATGCGGCCTCTTCCAGCGTGGATTTGAATGCTTCCACCAGATTGTGGGGCAGACGGGAGACGAAGCCAACGGTGTCCACCAGCAGCACGGCCATGCCGCTGGGCAGGACGAGCTTCCGACTGGTGGGGTCGAGGGTGGCAAAGAGCATATCGGCTTCGGCGACGCTGGGGCCGCAGAGAGCGTTCATCAGGCTGGATTTGCCCACATTGGTGTAGCCCACGAGGCTGACCACCGGCATTCCGGTCTTGGCGCGGGCTTTCCGGCTCTCGCCCCGGCGCTTTTCCATCTCGGCCAGTTTCTCAGCCAGTGCGTCGATGCGGGCGTGGACGTGGCGGCGGTCAAGCTCGAGCTTCGTTTCACCGGCACCACGGCGGGCGCCACCGCCGCCGCCACCGCCGCCGCCCTGACGGCTCAGGCTTTCGCCCATGCCCTGCAGGCGGGGCAGACGGTAGCGCAGAAGCGCCAGCTCAGTCTGCAGCTTGCCTTCGTTGGTCACGGCACGGCTGCGGAAGATCTCGAGGATGAGCATGGTGCGGTCGATGACCTCGAGGCCGCCGAGGGCCGTGGAGATGTTGCGGATCTGGCTGCCGGTCAGCTCACCGTCGAAGACGGCGCACTTGGCCCCCAGCTCTGCTGCGGCCGCAGCGGCTTCTTCCAGCTTGCCGCTGCCCAGCACGATGCCGGTCTCAGGGGTCTGGCGCTTCTGGGTGACTTCGGCCACGGCCTCCATGTGGTTGGCCTCGCACAGAGCGGCCAGCTCGGCAAGGCTGCGCTCGCAGTCCCACAGGCCCTGGTCGAGGGCGAGAAGGATGACCTTCGTCGGGGGAGTTTCGACTAAAATATCGTAAAGTTCGCTCAAAATGATTCCTTTCTGTTATTCGTTTGGAGAATATAGCGATTCGTAGTGTTCTCGCGTCAGGGCATAGCACCTGCAGGGTATCGCTGTACCGTCGAATTTATGGTAGACGGCCTCGTGGTCGTAGACAAAGCCTGCTTTCATCATGACTTTGCCGCTGGCGGGGTTCTCCACGGCGTGAGAGCAGGCAAGCCAATTACTGTCTGTATTCTTGAACCAGTATTCTACCAGAGCTTTCAGAGCTTCGGTGGTGCAGCCTTTGCCCCACCATGCTCTGCCAATGCAGTAGCCCGGCTCCCAGATGCCCTCGGAGAGGTCAAATCCCGGCCATTCATTTCGCTGTGCCGGTTCTCCCAGCAGGCTGTTGTAGATGCTGATGGAGCCGAACACCTGTCCGGTGGCCTTTTCCACGATGGCCCACTGGTAGTAGTCCTCGTTGGGATAGAGCAGCGCCCATGCGCTCAGAAGCTCCTGCGTCTCGGCCACATCCTTGTGCGGCGTCCAGCGCAGCCAGCGGGTGACTTCCGGGTCGTTGGCCCAGTTTGCGTACATCATCGGGGCATCCGACGGCATAAGGCGGCGCAGAAGCAGCCGCGGCGTTTCGATTTCCTGTGTGCCGGCGTGGCGCATGATACATTCCTCCCAACCATTGTAAATATGCATAGAATAGCACAAAACCGGCTTCGGCGCAAGCAAAATGGGCTGCTTCGGGGCAAAAATGCTTGACAAGTGCGCAAACTTCATTAAACTGAAGATGACTGCACAAAAATTCCGTCCCGGGGAAGCCGGGAAAAATAGAGGGAAAAACGAAGGAAAAGGAGAACCTTTCTATGACGGACATCCGAGAGTATCTTGCCCGCAAGCCGCTTTTGTTCGACGGCGGCATGGGTACCTATTATAAAACGGCACCGGGCGCGGACTGCGAAATGGCCAACCTCACCGACCCCGAGGGCGTGAAGAAGGTCCATGCGGAATATCTG
>ENA-OWOE01000559-OWOE01000559.1-gut-metagenome-genome-assembly--contig:-NODE-559-length-23297-cov-47.281611_pt1 | contig 23297 bp, 29 predicted proteins | sample MGYA00248254_ERZ651788 | MGnify/ENA primary metagenome ERZ651788 (study PRJEB26908, sample SAMEA4031709) | gut metagenome | biome: gut; feature: normal infant; material: stool | place: China | collected... | reverse complement strand
GTAAGCAGAGTTTTTGAAATGTAAGGCCTTTGAATAAGACAAAAGGCTGCCTCATCGCTAACTTTGCAACAGTGCCTTTAATAGCAACAAATAGGCCAGGTAAACTTTTTTCAGTCCTTTTTCATCAGCCGGCCTTAAAGGCCGCATCAGATTTCCTAAATACAGTTTTACTTAAGGAACATCGTATGACTGTATTTCTCATGGCCGTTGTCTATGGCCTCTTAAAAACTGGCTCTCTCATTGCCCTATTTGTTGGTGCCTATAAAGGCTGGACCTTGTTCTGGAAGAACTATGACCGCCTGCCCCATATTTACCGCTCACAATGGCGATACCAGAGACGATTCATTCTCAGACGCATCCGGAAGCGGATTTTCAGCCACTGATAATGTTATCGAGCGGCATCCCCAGTCCGGCCACCCAGCAAAGGCAGCACCAGGTGGTGAACACCATCCGGGTCTGGCCGGTTTTCCACTTGCGGATGGTGCGTTCATCTACATCCAGCCGGTTGGCCAGCCGGATATCAGTCAGGGGGATCAGCCCACGGACGACTGCGATATCGTCCACCGTGGGTGGCTTCCAGTTTTCTCCACTGACCAGCGTATAGCCGTTAAACTCTCCGGCCTCGATCAGCTCCCGGATGTACTGTTTATTATCAGTATTCATAATGAATCAGCCTGCGCTGGCTGCCACAGAACAGGATTTTCTGGCGTATGATAATAGTCAGGATCCTGGTCCTGCTTATCCAGATATTCTTCAAGCTTGCTTAACTGATATGCAGAATAAAAGGTGCTGGAGTTACCTACATTGTACATATCGATAGTCGTCATGACATTATCTATATAATCAAAAGAGACTTTAAAGAAATTAAGGCTCCGATCATGGCAGCATTTCAGCCGTTCGGGGCGAGGGGAGAAGATGTTCATTCGGGGTCTGAAATGTGATGGTTCGCCAGTGATGAAGCACAGGGTAAAGTTATGGGACAACGGAAGATAAATTCTGTTTTCATCTTTATAAAGACAAAATATATTGGGGGCTATTGCGAATGCAGGTCTGGGTTCGGTGCTGTCGAAGTCATGACCTGTATGGATGACCTCAATTGTATGGATACCAGCAAAAATAACATTTCTTAATTTATTAATTTTATCGTAAAGGGTTGGCTTATTCAGTATGGATAAAAGACCAAATAGCACAAACAGCGATCTGCTTTTATCCTCACCGGAAGAGGCTGAGTTTGCAATACGCAGGATTTTACTATAGAAATGGTCATCCATTAACTCCGGGTTAGTGTGGGGTAACTGATTTATAGAATGGACGTATTCAGATAAATGGTCCTGTATATCAGAATGGAACTGTTCAAGCATTTCATGCTTAAACGGGTTTTTATTTTGCGGGTTGTGCAGATTGAGCATTAACTGCATGACAGCGAAACTGGTGAGCTTCTCTACCGGGAAATCATCAGGTTGTGCGTGACGAAGGCGTGAGAAATTGTGCTCATGAATGATATCGTTCACGATCCCGGCTGTCAGACGTTCGTAGACACCCAGTTCTTCTTCAATATCGAAAGGCTGTCCTGTCTCAGCATCAATAAGACGAAAGCAGTTTTTCGATACTGCCACACTGGATATTGGCAGAGGTTGCGTGTGGAGAACGTTTTCTTTATCAGGCGTTATATACACGGTGTGACACCATACTCGCTGCTTTTCTTTTGCAGACAGGGCTGTGTCATCGCTGCGAAAGTTACGTAGCACCCACTGTGAAAGTACATGCTGATTTTTTGTGTAGTCCATAACATTTCTCTTTGATTAAACAGGTATACCGCATCAGAAGTCGAATTCTGTTGCCTCATCGTGACCTGCAAGTCTGACCGGTTCGGGAACATGTTTACGGCGAACGATTTTTTCCGGATAGCTGAGGAAATGCTTTTCAAAAACCCGGATAAGAGCGTCATTCCAGGTCGCCTTTATTCTTATCCGGACCTCATGCGGCTCTATGACGGTTATATTATAACGCTGATTAGTTGAGTTGTTTTCTTGAAATTTACGAAGAGACTCTCTGGAATCATCGCCGAGTTTTCCAGTAGTCCATAACTCAACATTAATTTCAGCATTGGGGTATTCCCTTTTGGCATAATCGAAGAATACCGGCACCTGTTTACCAATCCATCTTTTCACATCTTCATGTTTCACTGTCGAATAGGGCTTATAACCCTTGCATTCAATAAAGGTGATTTTTGCATTTCCCTGTCGGCTCAGGACATCGCATTCTGCAGTCCCCTTCCTCTCTGACTTACATATTTTACCAACCTCAACATCATTACTATTTATGCGCACGGTCTCAGCGACAATATATTCAAATAAATCCCCCTGTAGCTGACTGGTTACTCCGGCAATACTCTCAAGCTTGGACATGATGTCATCTATTGCGACTATATTATCTTTTAAGCTGAACGTTATTGAACCAACCAGATCCCGTAACTGAAAGAGTGCATCAGCAAAGTCTTTTCCGAACAGATTCTCCGGTGTCGCGGGTATTATCCCGGCACGCTTCATTTCCAGAAAAGCTTCTTCGCTGTATTCGTCGGCAACAAACATAAACAGGCATCTTGGGCTGTTCCTGAGGCTGTTTATTGAACGACATTTTGTAATAAAGGGCTGGAGGTGCACAAGACTGAGCTTACAGCCCAGAAGCATGTCGCAGACAAAGAAACCAGGCCGAATTTCCCCTGACCGGGAGAACTGCAGAAGAGGATTAAGATAGGATGCAGCAGTGACGTCAAAATCAAAATTTGCCACACAGGGCGCCCGATCTGAATCGAGTTCTTCCCGTGTGCGCAGCGTGTCGTAACTGATGATACCGTTATGTCGGACCCACTGACTCAGGGATTTCATCAGAACGGACTCTGTAAGCAGCCTGGCTTTGAGGGGATGGAGCGCACGCTGATACCCGTTATCATTTTTTTCTGTCAGGGCCACACACTCTCCCAAACCTGGTAACGTAACGAACCTGACCATTTTGTACTGAAGCAGACCGTCCAGAACTGACTTCCATGATAATCTGTTTTTCATTGCTACCGGTGAACCGCAGGCAGCAGCAAAATGCCTGACCGGTAGGATCCCCCCGCGAGCCCGGAGGCAACTCAGGGCGAGACCGTAGGCCGACCCGGTATCAAGGAGGGCTGTATTGAGACTGGACCAGAAGCGCCCGGTACCATACTGCTGCTTCAGATAAATAAATCGTTCACGCTTGGGGAAAAGCTTGTCAACACAGTGGATCTGCCCTGCAGAAGCCGCCCGGGAAATCTGTTTGCGCGCGGTATCACGATTAACTGCCTGGGTTTTCAGCATTTCCTCTACAAGTACAGAGCTAAGGCAAGGACCGGTATTGCGTAACGAAGTAACTATAAGTGATGTCATCTTTTGCTCGCTTGTCACACTGCGTATTTAATAATAACAATACACTACAGCTGCTAAACAACAAAGCCTGTGTTTTAGTTTACTAATTACAGTAACTTAAAAGACATATATAAGGCTGTTTAGATTATCTGTCACAAACAAGTTTTTCCTGAAGAAAACACTCTTACTTACAAACGCAGTATGGATGACAGGTACAGCCCAAAGATTCAGCCATCAAGCTCATGCCAATTCGTGAATTCGATGTTCACAATTTCATCGAGAGAAACAGATATACCATGTCGATCAATACCGAACAGTGCACCGCTGTCCGGTGGCAAATCTCTAACGGACGTGTATGCGTAACTCAGCGCGGCTTCAAGCGCACCTTTTTCATACTCAATATCTGCCCTGAAACAGACGATGCAGGGTTTCAGTACCTTAAGATAATGTTCTGTAAGATCCTGACCATATTTTTTCTGGTAAGCATTGCAGACATCCTCTACCAGCTCCGGTAGCCGCAGATAATTGTGCTGCCAGAGTTTGCGGGCATGAAGATGAACCTCCCGTACAAGGTGACCGTATGGCCCCCAGTGCATTTCGTTTCTGGTGCGCATCCGGAAGAGATTATCAGGTACGCCAGCATGAAAATTCCAGGCCTGCAATTTCTCTTTGACCACAGCGTCTGGTGCAAGATTTACCAGCATATCCATCACCAGTGACTCAGTCTGGTTCAGCGGAAGTAAACCACTTTCAAAAGTATTGTCAGCAGATGTCCGGGTACCGTGAAACCAGTATGCGGTTGAGAACTTGCCCGGAGAACCCAGTTCCCTACATACATACTCTCGCAGATATTGTTGCGAGTCGATCATAATAGAATGATCCGTCTCGTAAATCTGTTCAAGATCGAGAGATAACAAAACCTTTTTTAGCTGCATTACACTGCAACCAAAACCGGAAGAAAGTGAAAACAGCGCCTGAGATCGTGAGGAACAATCGAGATTCAACATTGTGTAAATACCTTACAAATCCAATACGTTAACAACTTGAGCTCGACGGCGGGCGATATTGTCGAGCAGCAGGGTCGCATAATATTTCAGAAAGGGTAAAAGCTCCGGAGCGCTGAAGCTGGCGTATACATCCCCGTCTCCCTGGGATTCCCTGAAAACAATCCAGTCTACAAGGTGTGCATCACTGACTGACTCTACCTGGACAAAGAAATGAGCCACTGAATTCCGCATCTTATGGATCAACTGCCGCAGATTCATCTCCGGTCCGGGCAGCTGTGACTCATGTAATCCCATTTCAGCTTTTAGTTGCCGCGTTAAACGGTCTGCAGGCAGGAAAGAGAGAGCTCTCTCTTTCGGTAACACGATAAGACCCAGAAGGCAATTCAGGGTCAACGTGTAGTTGTACTGCTCACTGAATGGTTTGCCCAGCTCCTCAATCATTTCGTTATATTGATCGATAAGCGCCAGTGTTCGCTGAACAAAATCGGTCTCAAAATCTGAATAATTTCCCATTAAACCCTCCCGTTCCGTTTCGAGAATCCACTATATCATCCGACCAGCCTGACGGCTCAGGTACGGCATTTCCGATTAAGCCAGAAATCGGATCTGCGCGGCGGGAAACGCGCAAAGGATATGATAATCAAACCAAACACATAAAATCATACTGAATGTGATATTTAGCATTAAACACACAATAATATCTGATATGATATTTGAATTATTAGTAAGAAATCATACATGATATGATTTTTAACCTAACCGGATATGTTCAGACGGAGCGAGCAGGATGGATGAGAAAGAAGTGAATTTTTCACTCAGCTATGAGCAGCTGACCCGGATAGCGGAAGAGCGTATCCGTGAATGCAATCTGGACAGCCAGGGCGCGATTTACATCAGCGAGTCAGCCAAGGCCGGTGCCGTGCTGAGCTATTGGTATGAACTGGCCATAAATGGCTATGCCTCAGTGAATGTCATAAAGAGACAAGAGCTCATAGACGCCGATCACCTGCGCCTCAGACAACTCATCTGGCCGGAGGCGGACAAGCAATGACTCAGGTGCGCCGACCATCGCCGCTGCAGCGGCGGGTGCTGATTGTGCTGGCCGCCCTCGATGCGAAACGTCCGGGGCCGGTGGCGACGCGGGATATCGAGCGGGTGCTGGAGCAGGGCGGGGACGCCCCGGTGTACGGGCCGAACCTGCGCGCCTCCTGCCGGCGCATGGAGGCCGCGGGCTGGCTGCGCACCCTGCGCGCCCCGAACCTGCAGCTGGCCGTCGAGCTGACGGAGGACGGTCGCGGCATTGCAGAACCGCTCTTCCAGGCAGAACGCGAGGCTGAAACGGCACGAAAACGACTGACAGACGTCCGGCGTCTGCCGTTACGCCAGACGGCTGCCGGTGACGCGGTGGAGCTGCAGCTGGATGACGGCCATTACACCATCAGGGAAGCGGCCTACGTGATCCGTCTGGACGGTACCACCTGCCTGCAGCTGACGGATGCCGGCGGCATACGCCGGATAAAAGAGGGCGATCCCCTGCAGGTGGCCAGCTGGTATCAGGCCTGTTTTGATGCAGGCCTGCCGGTCACCGTCCAGGTGAATGAGAGCCGGGACTGATCGCCACCACACAAGGAACAGGAGCATAAAATGAAAGTCACTGAACCCGGGCTGAATAAGCTGATCGATAACCTGAACACCCTGATTTGCGAGGACAGCCTGCTCACGCGCCAGGAGCGTGAAACGCTGGTACTGGCCGTCGCCGCCATCGGCGCCATGAAAGCGCGCGTCGGCTTGAAAAAAGGCGATGCGCCGACCGTTGCCAGACGGGAAAAAAGGGAGAAAAAAGACCGCCAGCCTGATCCGCGTTTTCCGCGAGCCGGTCATCCCTGGCAGGAAGACGAAAAAACCTTACTGAGTGATGCGCTCGATTCGGTACCGGACGAAGAGATTGGCAGGCATCTGTTCTGGCTTTCCGAGAAACTGGGCAGAACGCCTTTCAGTGTTGCTTTCCAGATCGCGGCAATCAGGGAGCTGCAGGACGGCTGGGAGGAGCAGTTCAGGGAGATTTCGGATAACATTCGCTTGTCCGGCCTGAGCATCAGTGATTATCTTAAGCAGAACGGCACGGACCTGAACGCCTGAATGCCATTTTCGTTACAGACAAATTATATAACTGGGGGCAGTGATGAAAACAGCGGTATGGGTGGTGGTGTATTTCGCGATGTGTTTTCTGCTTTTCACAGGATGGATGTTCGCTTTTGCGCAGTATGCGCCCTATAACGGGCAGGAACACGCGTTTTCTCTGACGTATCTGCTTAATTTATTTTTTCTTCATGTTGTGATGGTACCTTACTACGAGTTTATTCAGACTGAAACATACAGCAATGCATTAATGAGTCTGGCAGATGAATCCGGTCAGATGATACGTTTTCATCACGTAGTACCTGTTCTCTGGATATATAGTCTGTCCGCACTCTTAACTTTTGTGGTTTACATTATATATGCAAAATGGTTCACTCATAACCGACTGAAAGAAAAGCATCTTCCAGAATGATATTATCGGGACACCTCAGGATATATAAAGCTAATGACGAAACAGGAATGGATTTTACGACTACGCCGCTGTACATCACAGGAAACTCTGGAAAGGATAATAGAAAAAAATAAATATTCCCTGACGGATGACGAACTTGAGCACTTTAATGCCGCAGTGGATCACCGGCTGGCGGAAATGGCAATGGGGAAGTTTTATGATAAAATACCTGCAGGCGTCTGGAAATATGTTAAATAATACAGCCAGCATCAGTCTGTTCGCAGTTATCTCACCTGGAGCGCAATCATGAATATGATATTTGAACTGATTGGATTGTTACTGGTAGTCGGATGCGCATTCTTCACCACTTTTTTCTTAGCCGCAGTAGCAGGCACTATGGTAGTTATTCTTGGATGGGGAATTTCTATTGTCACCCCGAAGGTGGTTACCTGTACTAATGATTGCATCACTACTGCTTTTGATGCTAAACCCTTTGGCTGGCTTCTGATTGTGTTTTCATTAACCATGATGTTCTTTATTATCAGAGGTATGATTAAACGTTAGATTGCCTTTAGTGTGTAGTTAAATCATCATCACAACAGCGTTAATCTGAAACTGATATTGCCGGAGGAGATCATCATGACGGGAAGAGGCATTAACACAGTACGTATCGGCGATGAAGTGAAGCACATCACCGAGCTCGATGCACTAACACTCATGCATGAATGGTCAAAGCTTAAAAAAGAAAATGCAGACCTGTATGACTATAACCGTCAGGTTAACCGGGGGTGGCGCGGCTTTATTCTTCGCCTGATGGGTATCCATTTGCCTGAAAAAAACCGTGTTTGTCTTTATGGCATTAATGCCAGAAAAGAATCCATCTATCCCGACTGAAGCCGTGCTGGCAGTGATAGTGAGCAGGCCATTGCAGAAGAATAGCTATAATTTGACTCTAAGTGACTGATATTTAACATAAAACGCATTAAGCGTAGTTGCACTGCAGTGGCTAAAGATTGGTGAAAGACATCATTAGACGCTAAAAGGAATTTTAAAAAGCTCAAACGTATTGAACGCAATTTGAACATCATGCTTTTTAATTTTGGTATTAGTATATTTATTTGAGTCATCTACCAACTGAGATATGATTTTTTTATCTTGCTTGTTTATTTTCATACCAAAGTAGATGCCAGTCATTTGTTTTCTATCGAAACTGTAAATGCCAGATTTTTTCTTTTTTATAACTCTAACCTCTTGTTCGTATTCCCAAACCTTTGCTTTAACCAAGCAAGCATTAGTCCCTGTGGTATCTGTGTTAGTTAGTCCATCATTATCAAAAAGAGATGGTCTATTGTTTGAATAAATTACATCTAATGGTATTAGTGTAGTAGTATCTTCTTCTGGCTTTAAGTTTATAAACTCCTCAATAAACCCTTCGGTTTCTTCAAACTTAAACTCAATCACGCAGCCTTGATGATCATCTGCGTAGTGTGCCCACATTGGTAATATAAATGGAGACTTACTAAAACATGCAATTGAAAAGTTTTCAGTATATACCCGTCTAAAATCCTCGGAACGTAGTTTTGTTCTGTGGGTTATTAGTTCTTTATGCCCAAGACGATATTTTTTTCTTTTATTTGAATATTGCCCATTAACTCTTTTAATGAACTTGTTAAAGCCTACATCAGGAACTGTGGGGTGAAAATCAAATGGATCATTGAAATCCATAGGGTTTGTGAATTTCAAAGTGCTATCTTTTAAAATTATCTTTGTTATTTCTGCTGATCTATATTGATAGAATTTTATCATCAAAATTATCCAATCAGAATTATGTTATATTTTTTTAATCTTAAGGTCACCAAATTCTTGAAACCCGTCTCTGGTGATCTCATCTGCTTTTGTAGCACGTTCATCCTGTCGCATCCAGACCCGGGCGGCTTCAGGTATCAGTACTGAAGCGCTAGTATCTAGAAATTAACCATATTATTCGTTTTCGTACAGTAAGATTGAAGCGTTCCGTGACGAGCTGCGCCACCGTTAAGGCTTCCGTTATCTAAATCCTGGTCCCTCAAGTCTCTCACACACAGCAGCAGACAGACTGCCTGAGTCATATTTATTCGTACAGTCGCTCTGATCTTTAACAAACAGAACAAAAGTCGTCAGAATCAGAGATACAATTAGGCCCGGTATTAATCCCTTAAAAGCATCCTTAACCCTCTTATCTTGCCTGTACCCCATAATACAAAAGAAAAATATGGGGAATGAATACAGCGCAAAATCCATTATATTAAACAAACCGAAGAACATTACCGGTAACGCCAGAATGGGACCGAAAATGAATGCGATAATGATTGTGACGATATACCCATTCATAAATCACTCCTTAATTAAATGCTGTCGAATTCATTATATGTTGTTCTTATTTAGAATGACAAACTGTATCGGTCAAAATTCCTCAATTAATGAATAATTAGTTATGATGCACGGCTAATTTTAAGGCTAATGTATGCGTACATTAGCTTTATAACACGGAGCAGCCTCCCACATCTCATCAGCCAACAGGCTCGATGAGCTCTGGTCCCTGATTCTTCACATTACCAACAGCTCGCGTTACAGGATGCCATACGAAATGATCAGCTGACACAGCTCCATCAGCAGCAATGTCTTCAGCCTCCTTACCCGAAACGTCCTGTTTCATCCACTCCCGGGCGGCGTCCGGTACCTGGACAAGTGGGCGCCGGTCATGGATATCAATGAGACCTTTATCAGCCGCGGCCGTGACAATCAGAAACCCTCACGCCTCATCACCACGCTCAAACGGAGGCTTTGTTGAATAAATCGAACTTTTGCTGAGTTGAAGGATCAGATCACGTATCTTCCCGACAACGCAGACCGTTCCGTGGCAAAGCAAAAGTTCAAAATCACCAACTGGCCCACCTACAATAAAGCCCTCAACAACCGTCGCTCGATAGCGGAAACGGCGATGTACCGGGTAAAACAGCTGTTCGGGGGTTCACTGACGCTGCGTGACTACGATGGTCAGGTTGCGGAGGCTATGGCCCTGGTACGAGCGCTGAACAAAATGACGAAAGCAGGTATGCCTGAAAGCGTGCGTATTGCCTGAAAACACAACCCGCTACGGGGGAGACTTACCCGAAATCTGATTTATTCAACAAAGCCATATTTACGATGAGATGTGCCTGCGGGGTAAACCTAAAATGGTGGCCATTGGCGCGCTGATGCGGAAACTGGTGCACTGGTGTTATGGCGTCCTGAAGACCGGAACCGTTTTTAATGACGAAAGCCTGAAACAAGTACTGTCAACCTGACTGTACCAGGCTGGCATTAAACTCAAGGTAACGCTCACAGCAGTAAGTGAGCGCAGTCCGCTATGAGCGATCTACGGACATTGCTAGCAGCATTAGGTGTGAGTCAACAGGGAGCTTGTCAGCTCACGCTACCGGAGGATATGATAAATGGGGAATTGAGAAATTTAAAATTTCAATATAAACAAACAATTATCTTCTTAGCGTACGTTTCCGTTCCATTACCCTCAACCCCAAATAAGATAATTCTGCCAGAAGCAAAACAATCAGGATGTGAGATAGAAAATGTATAAGATTGATCGGCAAAACAATAGCCTCAAGTCGCTCATGGAAGTCTCTTTTAGCAGTCTTGGTTTTCGCGAACGCGATCATTTGCAAGAGTGGCTGGCAAACAATCCTCAAGCGTTGACTAAGAAAGATGATAAAGAGGACGAACTTTTAATTATTCAGAAAGAGTTTGCTGGTTTTGATGAGACTAACGAACGTCTCGATCTGCTGGCTATCGACAAAAAAGGCAACTTGGTCATTATCGAGAATAAACTTGATGATTCAGGGCGTGACGTGGTCTGGCAGGCGCTGAAGTATGCGGGTTACTGCGCCAACCTTCGTCAGGAAAGCGTTGTTGAAATTTTTCAGCTTTATCTTACACAACATGAACCCTCGGAAATCCGCCCTGCGGCAGAAGTTATTGCAGAATTTATGGGCTGGGAAAGTTTGAAAGAAGGTGTGCTCAATCGAAAAGGGACACAGCGCGTTATCATGGTAGCGGCGAATTTCCGCAAAGAAGTTACCAATACTGCACTATGGCTAATGCAGTTTGGCATCCGAGTGCAATGCTTCAAAGCGACGCCGTACCTCTTTGCCGAGGATGTTTTTGTCGATATACGGCAGGTCATTCCGACTCCTGAAGCGGAATCCTACATGATTGGAATGGCGCAGAAAGAGGCAGAAGAGCAGTCCACCTCAAGCAGTAGCGAACTGCAACAACGACATTATTTACGCCGTGAGTTCTGGTCGTTAGCACTGGAAAAATTCCGTACCAGCACATGTTCATTATTTAACAACCGAGCACCTACGACAGACCATTGGCTGGCAGCGGGTTCGGGGGTTAGTGGCGTGCCTTTTGAAGTGATCTTCTCGCAAAAAGATGCTCGCATTCAGCTCAATATTTCACGTTCAGATGCGGTAGAAAATACATGGCTGTTTGAGCGTCTGTCAGAGCGCAAAACGCATATTGAGTCGCAGTTTGGTGGGATGCTCAATTGGCGACTACTGCCTGAGAGAAAAAGCTGCCAGGTTGTTTGTGCAAAAGCATTTGACGGCGGAAACAAAGAACTTTGGCCTGACATCATTAGCTGGATGATTGATGGTATGACCCGTCTGGAAAAAGCAATTCGCCCGAGCTTACAGGAGCTGGCGGTTGAGCTGAAAAAGTCAGGTCTGATCACCGAAGGTGGGGACGAGTAGTATTAAGTAGAGTGACCCTGACCCGTGATCCACGCAAACTGTAATTAACAACTTCCGCTCCTGGCACAAAGCAGACGTTAAAGTCTACACTTCCTGATGCCGCGTCAGCGGCATGGAGGCGCCAGATGAGGTTACATGTGTCTGTGGAGTCAAATGGCGCCGAAAGCCCGGCGTAGCCGGTTGCCGGGCTATAAATTCTGCCACCCTACCCCCTGCCCTGATTAGCCTTAACCCGCTAACAGCAATGAAGAAGTCAAAGTAATCCCTTTTAACCCCGGTGAGCGGGCTTTACGGCGTTTACGACGTAAAGGGCGTGATTTCCGGGGCCTTAGCGGCGGCAGCTTGCTGCTGACGCTTAGGGGGATGTTCTTCAGTTATTTCAGCGACACCAGGGAACTTAACACGGTAGTTGCAAAGCTATACCCGCTAAAAATGTCTCAGATGCCTCTGTACGCGGTCGGAGTGGACCCGACAAGGCGACAGCTGCAGCCGGGGCGTATCTCCGCGTTAGCGGGCCGGAGGGCCGCTTACGAGCGTGTACCAAAGAATTGCCCGCAGCTCTATCCACAGCGATGAAGAAGAATAGTTACAACACCCATCATTAAAAGCGATGTCTTTCCCCGGCCTTCGGCCGGGGGCGGCGGCGCTTTTCAGTGGTGGGGAGGGGCTCCTGGCCGGCAAACCGGCGCTGGTTTTTATGATGAATAACGTTATGAATGCTGTAACTAATTTGGTTCTCCGGTCGGGGCCCGTCGCGAAGCGATGGGAGCTCTCTCTGGTGTTGCCGAACCGGCGCGACCGTCAGGTCGCTGCAAGGGCGGGCATTCTCTGCAGCCTGTCCACAGGGCAGGCGATGAACAGGTTATGTGTTTACAGGATTTATTAAAGGATCTTTAAAAGAGGTACAGAGCTGGTGTTTAAAAGGAACCACGCGCCCTGAAAGCCCGACGGCATGTGCTTTGTGCGTATCACGGTTGTAGCCTAATGAAATACTCCCTTGCAGTTATATGTGGATAACAGAAATCGGCCGTCAGAAGTGACGCCGGCGATAACATTTAAGGCCACGTTGACGCCAGGAAGACCGGAATTATGGTGAGGAATGCAGGCCTGAAGATAAGATAATACGTAGTAGCCGGGCAACAGGCGTGCGAAAGCCTCCGGCGCCGGCCGGATTTTTTAAGGAAGGTAATGTTATATGGGCACAGTGGCCAGTCGCGTGTAGTTGTTCCCGCGCGACAGCAGCATGCGCTCCTGCACACGGCGCTCAACCTCACGCTTCAGCGCTTCTTTATCGCCCCTGAAGCGGCCGGTGGCGTATTCGCGGGTCAGTTGCTGACGCACGCGCGTCTCGATGTCATGACGCTGCCGTGATGCATCCCGCCGTGCAGTATCCCGCTTCCGGCCGTGAGATTTACGCTCAGCCTGATAGCTGCGAAAACGCTCACGCACGAACCGCCACGCTTTTGCGATCAGCTCGTCCATCTCCAGCGGTTTCAGTTTCTGCTTTTTGCGCTGCAGGTTTTCCCACTCCACACGGCTGCGGCGCGCGGCCACCACAGCCACCTCAGAAACGTCAAGCGCGGAAAACAGAGCCGGGGTGAAGGTGATATCGGTCGGGATGTTACAGCCGATCTGCGGGTCATATTCCGTCTGATAGGTGATGAGCCCCAGCTCCGCCAGAAACTTCAGCGCCCGCGTGGCACGGCTGACTGACAGGTTGCCGCTCCTTGACTCGGTGGCCAGTCCACACTCGATGGCCATATTGGTAATCGAGCGCTGCACGCGATTGGCCAGCGGATCATAGTGAAAACACATTGCCTGCAGTAGCGCGTCAATTGCACGCCGGCGCAACAGTGGTGGCATCCTGTGCCGCTTACCCAGCGAACGCAAAAACGCCACATGAATGGAAAAATCAAAACGGGACGTGAAGCCTTCGGCTTTCGCCATCAGCTTACGGCAGAACGGCAGGGTCTTTTTCCCTTCTCGCGGCGTGAAAACCGGGTTCGGGTTTTTAACCTGTGAATAGTGGTTTTGAAGGATATCAGTCACCGCTTCCTGCGCTTATGTTGCACGGAAGGAGCGAATGACACAGAAACTGATCTTGAAGTTTTCTGAGCATGTACATATACTCCCTGCATAGAGCAACACGTTCTATGCAGTTTATGAAGGCCCCGTTAATCTTTTCGTTCCGCCAAGATTGAAGAAGATTATCGGGGTTTTTGCTTTTCTGGTCCCGGGTAGATACCTCATCAGAACCAGTTCCCTGCCACCTTACGGCGTGGCACACCAAAAACTCTACTCTCGCAGCAATTTAACACTCATCGGGTAAAGGTTCAAGAAAGTAAGCCCATTAAGCTATGTTTCTGGCTAATGCTTCGCGGTGGATCAACCGGGACAGTACTTCAGCCTGTGTTAACCCATCGTCATGACACATTTTCATCAATATTTCTTTGAGCTGTGGTTCCAGAAACACTTTAACTTCTTTATGGGTGGCCCTTTTCTTTGCCACTGAAGATCGCTGTTTATCAGCAGCGCTAAGTGGGTTCCCTTTTCGGTAGGGACGTTTCGATGAGGAAGTAACTCCGTTAACGACCTGTGACATCTCTGCCTCCTCAAGCATTAAACCAAATACCTGGACAAAGATACTACATGTCTTTATAGGCAGCGAGAGCACACATTAATTTAATGTAAAATACATTTTCCTGTTGGCGCAGAAAAAATGTGTTCAATGTGATCGTTAGTACGATGAATACCAGTCAGTACCGCCATTCCAGCGGGACTGCCAGTGCCGCAGATAGTGTTGAGCAACGACTGGAACATCCCACACGACAAGCACGTTCTCTGAATTGACCCGATCAGCGGCTCGAGTGTAGTTAAAAGACCCCACTTCAACATTACGGCCGTCAGCAATAATGACTTTATCGTGCATGATTTTGTACTGCGACACTGTGCGAACCGGGATACCGGCATTGACCAGAAGATTCATGGCCGCCAGACTCGCCTTGTTTTGCCTGCCTGTATTGGCTTTCCAGTCCAGAACCACTTTCACATCGAGACCACGCTGTTTTGCCCTGACAAGCGCGCCGGCGACTTCGGGTGAGGTGAAGGAATAGCCCATCAGCCGGATTTCCTGCTGTGCAGAATTAATAGTCTTCAGGACCAGCTGCAGAGCCGTTCCTTCCGGCGAATACCCCGTCTCGATGCTGGCGGCATACACGGCCGGAACTGGTGCAAACAAAGACAGGCTGATAAGCCCGGACAGACAACATCTGCGGAGCGTACGGTTCATTTTTTTCACAGTATTTCCTTAACGGGTGTTTAAGAAACGCCGGGAGCGGGGAAACTGGCTTTTCCCCGTTCCCGGGGTTGGACAACGACGCGATGCGGAGGCGTCAGGATTTTGTGGTATGACGAAACCAGTAGCAGACGGGTCCGTCGCCGGTATCGTGGACAGATCCCAGAAACCAGCCATCATCATCCGGTGGCTCCGGTATCCAGCCACGGGCATCCGGGGCTTCATCCGTAAATCCGGCAGCGAAAGCTTCAGGCGCTTCATCGCGCATTGTCATCACAAAGCACTGGAGTTTATGGGTTCTGAGCCAGTAACTTAATTCTGCGGAAGTTTCACAGCCACTTCGTACCAGCGCAGGATGTGTCCAGTACCCCTGTTCATCACGTTTCACTTCAGCGGCGATAATCATTTTTCTTTCTCCTTGTGTTCGCTATGCTTTGTCGTTGATTTCATAACGGTTATGGATTTTTCTTCAGCACCGGCTTCCCGGTATTTCAGAAACTCTACGACCTTTCTTACCAGACTCTCCGAATCCCGATCGCGTAGTAGTGGAATGCCGGCCTGCCTCAGAACCTCTTCCAGCAGAATATCGCGCCGGATACGGTGTTTTTTCTGGTGTGAGGCATCATCCAGTTCAACTGCGCCGATGATAGCGAAGGTATGGATGTCAACGATGACCACATCGCAGTGCCACTGTGATGCCATCCGGAAGAGTTGCCACCAGGTCCGGGATCGTGGCCGGATATGGGGAGAGAGTGTGGCAATATCTGCCACCCGGACCTGAGGACACAACAGCCAGCGTGTTCGGCTGGTATGCCTCAGCAATGCCCGGAAAAAATGTTGTTCCCGTGGCGTCATCAGTGTGTCATTACCCACCCAGACCCGCTGGCGACACAACCGTTGCTCAGCCTCTGAGGGGCGAATACCCAGGGCTTTCAGTGACCTCAGAACCGGGGAAGTCTTCGTTACTGCGCGTCCTTTCAGAAGCAGCACCAGAAATCCCAGCAAACTCAGCACAACAACGGTACTGCCCGCCATCATTAATATCTTTGCCATGTATTTTATTCCCTGATGTTCCTTTCTTTCCCGATGCGTTTTCCTGTCGTCTTCCTCATCTTTCTGTCCCTCTTCTGATAAGGCAGAACTCTGCCGGCAGCCTGTCGAGCAACGCGCGGCGAAATACATTCGGCAGTCCTCTCCCGGCTACAACATGGGGTCTGACGCTCAGTGGAACGAAAACTCACGTTAAGCAACGTTTTCTGCCTCTGACGCCTCTTTTAATGGTCTCAGATGTCCTTTGGTCACCAGTTCTGCCAGCGTGAAGGAATAATGGCCGAGCATATTGATATGTCCGTGGCAAAGCGGGGAGAGGCGTGCGATATCTTCATCATTCAGTGTTTCACCCTGCGCCCGGAGATGATCCAGGGCTGCCTGCATATAAATAGTGTTCCATAACACGACGGCGTTAGTGACCAGCCCCAGTGTGCCCAGTTGATCTTCCTGACCGTCGGTATATCGTTTTCTTATCTCACCTTTTTGACCGTGACAGATGGCTCTGGCAACGGCATGGCGACTTTCTCCCCGATTAAGCTGGGTCAGAATGCGCCGGCGGTAATCTTCATCATCAATATAATTAAGCAGATACAGCGTTTTGTTGATGCGCCCCACTTCAATGATTGCCTGAGTCAGTCCGGAAGGACGTTCACTTTTCAGCAATGAACGGACCAGCACTGAAACCTGTACTTTGCCCAGCTTCAGGGAGCCAGCGGTCCGGATCATTTCGTCCCACTGAAGGACTATTTTTCGGGGATCTGATTGCCCTCTGGCAATATCATTCAGCACGCCATAGTCGGCATCATGGTCCATTCGCCAGAAAACCGAAGCACCGGCATCAGCCAGGCGTGGAGAAAACTGGTATCCCAGCAGCCAGAAAAGGCCAAAGACAAGTTCGCTGGCACCTGCTGTATCGGTCATAATTTCGGTTGGATTCAGCCCGGTCTCCTGTTCCAGAAGACCTTCCAGCACAAAGATAGAGTCCCTCAGCGTCCCCGGTATAACGATGCCATGAAAGCCGGAATACTGATCGGACACAAAGTTGTACCAGGTGATCCCTCTGTTATTACCAAAGTATTTGCGGTTCGGTCCGGCATTGATTGTTCTGACTGGCGTAACAAAGCGCATTCCATCTGCAGATGCCACTTCTCCTCCACCCCATATCTGTGCCAGTGGCAGCGTTGCCTGAAAATCAACCAGTCTGGCATTAGCGCTGGTGATAGTTTCAGCCCGCAGATAGTTCGCTTTTGTCCAGTTCAGCCGGTGTCGGGTCAGTGCAGGAACATTTGATCTGATCAGTGGTTCCAGACCGATATTGCAGGCTTCAGCCATCAGCACGGCGCTGATGCTGACGGGCAGATCATCAACTCTGGCACTGGCTTCACTAGCATGGAAAAACTCATCAGCAAATCCGGTATGGGCGTTAATTTCGAGCAGCAACTCCGTTAAATCCACCGGAGGGAGTAGATCACTGATCATTTTGCTCAGTCGTTTCAGACTGTCCGGCTCATCAAGACTGGCGAGGGGAGAAATTGTCAACCGGGGCTTCGGGCCAGAAACATCGAGTTCGACAGCCTCATTTTCGCAAAGACGTGCAGCAACCTGTCTGTAACGACTATCAAGCTGATGACCCAGAGATTTTATTGCTTCCTGCGGGTCTGTCGGGTGCCCCAAAGAACGATAAACCTTAATCCGGTTTGCCTGCCAGTCAGCACCCTGTAGTAATCTTGCACGAGGATCTCCCCACCGGTTACTGCCGGTAACGTAGACATCCCTCCGCCTCAGACTATCCTGCAGTTTACTGAGAAAGCAGAGCGTGTATCCCCTGCGGGTGATATGTTTTTCCTTGTTAATCACCAGCCGTTTCCATGACCGACTGATAATTTCCGTTGGTGCGTCGTCAAAAAACTGCCGCCGTGAGCTGAACTCCCGGCTGAGGTAGTCACAGGCATTCAGAGTGGTAACCCCGGCAGGTGCGGATGAAAATTTAACGGTATTCAGCAGATGGGGCAGGAAACGACGAACGCGCCCGTACTGCTCCACCATTTCTTCATGAAAATTATCGTCTGAGGGCCGGGCAATTTCACGGACAAGCGTGATGATTTCAGCCAGCTTTTGCCTTGGGATGTAGCTGAACACCTCAGCACGAATCGATTCGTCCGGTGTTTCTTCTTTCAGCAGGTACGAACATGCGCTGGCGAGCGCCAATGCAGATTTATCCAGATCCTTCAGCGAGCGGAGCCGTTTTTTCTGCCCAATCTTTCTGGCGTCACGGATGATAACGGCCAGCATGGCGTCCAGAACGTCCAATGCATCATCCAGCGCCAGCGTTTCCCATGCAAGGACAAAGGCAACCAGAACCGCCATCCTTTTCTGCGGTGACATCCTGGCAATATTGAACACCGAAGTCATACCAGCATAACGTGCGAGATTTTTCAGGCGCACAGCCGGGAGTGTACTCAGGTTTTCAGCATGCAGGCCAAAATCGTTCAGAGTTTTCCAGCGTTCAATTGCTTCATTAAACGCCGGACCACTGATGGTCACAGGGCCCTTTTTCAGTGATTCCAGTAAAGACAGGCGGCTGCAATCAGTTGGCCCCAGCAGCATCTCCAGCTGTGAACGCTGTTCGGCTGACGGTATCAGTGCCAGTTTGTTCCACAGGCGCAACGTCGCCTTTTCCCTTACCTCTGAAATCAACCGGGTCAGCGTAGTGGCTCCGGGGAGAATAATACGATGTTGCATAAGCCACCCTGTCGCCAGATCGAAAAGCAGGCCAGGACGTTCGTTGCTTATCCAGCTCCGGGTATATAAAAGACGGGTAAGGCGAAATGTCCAGGGCCAGGCAAATTCACGATACTGATAGTGCTGACGTATCAGCGCTGCATGCTCACGGCGGGTATTTTCCCTCTGACCGTATTCTGCAAGAACGGTGATATCACGAATCCCGAGCTGTCTGGCGGTAAAATGCCGGACGCCGGAAGGAATATGATTCATATCGGTGAGGAAGGTGCCCAGAAAACGGACACATCCAATTTGCAGGGCAATGCCCAGACGGTTGTGATCACCTCTGCTTTTTCCGATAAATTCCTTGTCTGCTTCATCAAGGTGAAAATATCGTGCCAGCTGAAGCTCATCCGGTTCACCGGTGAATCTGCCATAGCTTTCAGTCTGCTCAGTGGTCAGAAAGTCAACGGGCATATCGGCCTCCCTGCCTGACGGGCATTTAGTAACATTTTTCCAACCGTACGAAATGTTATAAATTATCGGACATCGTAAAACTGTTACATTAATATGTCTATTAAATCGTAAATTTGTAATAATAGACATGAGTTGTCCGATATTCGATTTAAGGTACATTTTTATGCGACTTTTTGGTTACGCTCGGGTCTCAACCAGTCAGCAGTCTCTTGATCTTCAGGTCAGAGCACTCAAAGACGCAGGTGTGAAAGCAAACCGTATATTTACCGATAAGGCATCCGGCAGTTCAACAGACCGGGAAGGGCTGGATTTGCTGAGGATGAAGGTGGAGGAAGGTGATGTCATTCTGGTTAAGAAGCTCGACCGTCTTGGCCGCGACACTGCCGATATGATCCAACTGATAAAGGAATTTGACGCTCAGGGCGTGGCAGTCCGGTTCATTGATGACGGGATCAGTACCGACGGTGATATGGGGCAAATGGTGGTCACCATCCTGTCGGCTGTGGCACAGGCTGAACGCCGGAGGATCCTAGAACGCACGAATGAGGGCCGACAGGAAGCAAAGCTGAAAGGAATCAAATTTGGCCGCAGGCGTACCGTGGACAGGAACGTCGTGCTGACGCTTCATCAGAAGGGCACTGGTGCAACGGAAATTGCTCATCAGCTCAGTATTGCCCGCTCCACGGTTTATAAAATTCTTGAAGACGAAAGGGCCTCGTGATACGCCTATTTTTATAGGTTAATGTCATGATAATAATGGTTTCTTAGACGTCAGGTGGCACTTTTCGGGGAAATGTGCGCGGAACCCCTATTTGTTTATTTTTCTAAATACATTCAAATATGTATCCGCTCATGAGACAATAACCCTGGTAAATGCTTCAATAATATTGAAAAAGGAAGAGTATGAGTATTCAACATTTTCGTGTCGCCCTTATTCCCTTTTTTGCGGCATTTTGCCTTCCTGTTTTTGCTCACCCAGAAACGCTGGTGAAAGTAAAAGATGCTGAAGATCAGTTGGGTGCACGAGTGGGTTACATCGAACTGGATCTCAACAGCGGTAAGATCCTTGAGAGTTTTCGCCCCGAAGAACGTTTTCCAATGATGAGCACTTTTAAAGTTCTGCTATGTGGTGCGGTATTATCCCGTGTTGACGCCGGGCAAGAGCAACTCGGTCGCCGCATACACTATTCTCAGAATGACTTGGTTGAGTACTCACCAGTCACAGAAAAGCATCTTACGGATGGCATGACAGTAAGAGAATTATGCAGTGCTGCCATAACCATGAGTGATAACACTGCTGCCAACTTACTTCTGACAACGATCGGAGGACCGAAGGAGCTAACCGCTTTTTTGCACAACATGGGGGATCATGTAACTCGCCTTGATCGTTGGGAACCGGAGCTGAATGAAGCCATACCAAACGACGAGCGTGACACCACGATGCCTGCAGCAATGGCAACAACGTTGCGCAAACTATTAACTGGCGAACTACTTACTCTAGCTTCCCGGCAACAATTAATAGACTGGATGGAGGCGGATAAAGTTGCAGGACCACTTCTGCGCTCGGCCCTTCCGGCTGGCTGGTTTATTGCTGATAAATCTGGAGCCGGTGAGCGTGGGTCTCGCGGTATCATTGCAGCACTGGGGCCAGATGGTAAGCCCTCCCGTATCGTAGTTATCTACACGACGGGGAGTCAGGCAACTATGGATGAACGAAATAGACAGATCGCTGAGATAGGTGCCTCACTGATTAAGCATTGGTAACTGTCAGACCAAGTTTACTCATACTGAAATAATTGGGGGGTGATTACCACCGTAAATTTTTCCCAGACGGTAAAAAGAATTACAGACTTTTATCAACTAAAAAAGTGGCCTGAATATCAGCACTACCGTCAATACCATTTCAGTAAATCAGGATAGGGAAAAATTGGCAAACCCAGTTCTTCACTTGCTCTGCGGGTTCTGTCACCCTGACGTCATACGGTAATCCCCCCCAATTCATTAATCGACAAGGTCATCCTGATGAAACAAATTACCATGAGCGATATGCAGCAACAGAGCGCAGCGGCTGTGCAATCGCCTCGGCTCCGCGCGCACCGTAATTTCCATCCAGAATTAAGCGATTCGGTCCAACGTCTGGCTATTGCCATGGAACCTGGGACCTACGTGCGCCCGCACCGACACCCTCACACCTTCGAGCTACTGTTGCCATTAAGGGGTCGTTTCGTGGTGCTGAATTTTGACGATCGGGGTACCGTCACCCATCGGGCGATATTGGGGGAAACCTGTACGGTGCTGGAGATGGCCGCAGGAACCTGGCATGCCGTGCTGTCGCTGGATACCGGTGGCATAATTTTTGAAGTAAAACACGGTGGCTATCAACCCGTGGCTGCCGATGACTATGCGCACTGGGCTCCAGCGGAAGGAGAACCAGGAACCACGGAGCTTATGGCCTGGTATGCGCAAGCGCAGGTGGGCGACAGCACTTTTGCCGTCTAAGGCGATAAACAAAAACGGAATGAGTTTCCCCATTCCGTTTCCGCTATTACAAACCGTCGGTGACGATTTTAGCCGCCGACGCTAATACATCGCGACGGCTTTCTGCCTTAGGTTGAGGCTGGGTGAAGTAAGTGACCAGAATCAGCGGCGCACGATCTTTTGGCCAGATCACCGCGATATCGTTGGTGGTGCCATAGCCACCGCTGCCGGTTTTATCCCCCACAACCCAGGAAGCAGGCAGTCCAGCCTGAATGCTCGCTGCACCGGTGGTATTGCCTTTCATCCATGTCACCAGCTGCGCCCGTTGGCTGTCGCCCAATGCTTTACCCAGCGTCAGATTCCGCAGAGTTTGCGCCATTGCCCGAGGTGAAGTGGTATCACGCGGATCGCCCGGAATGGCGGTGTTTAACGTCGGCTCGGTACGGTCGAGACGGAACGTTTCGTCTCCCAGCTGTCGGGCGAACGCGGTGACGCTAGCCGGGCCGCCAACGTGAGCAATCAGCTTATTCATCGCCACGTTATCGCTGTACTGTAGCGCGGCCGCGCTAAGCTCAGCCAGTGACATCGTCCCATTGACGTGCTTTTCCGCAATCGGATTATAGTTAACAAGGTCAGATTTTTTGATCTCAACTCGCTGATTTAACAGATTCGGTTCGCTTTCACTTTTCTTCAGCACCGCGGCCGCGGCCATCACTTTACTGGTGCTGCACATCGCAAAGCGCTCATCAGCACGATAAAGTATTTGCGAATTATCTGCTGTGTTAATCAATGCCACACCCAGTCTGCCTCCCGACTGCCGCTCTAATTCGGCAAGTTTTTGCTGTACGTCCGCCGTTTGCGCATACAGCGGCACACTTCCTAACAACAGCGTGACGGTTGCCGTCGCCATCAGCGTGAACTGGCGCAGTGATTTTTTAACCATGGGATTCCTTATTCTGGAAGAAACGAAATAACAACAACATGAATAGTCAATATTTTACCTGAAGCGAGCCACAACGCGTCCGATTTTATGCTTCCGAAAGGCAAATACGGACGTCGCCAGAATGAAACCTAAATTCCACGTGTGTTTTTTATTAGCTTCAAAAATCACTATTTCACGAAGAATTTAGACTGCTTCTCACACATTGTAACATTATTTACAACCACCTTTCAATCATTTTTGATAAATCATTGATTTCATCTTTGCTGCAATGATACTTAATAAACTCTGCAAGTTATCCACAGAGCAACACTCAATTTTATTGATGATATTCTTATTATACCAGACATTTTTCATACACTCCCTTGTACGGATAGTTTTCCGACAACTTCATGATTACATATCTTGCGGTTTTGATTATTTTTGCTGCAAGAAATACATACTTCAAACGAAAGGTCTTTATTTGCTGTCTGTATTCTGAAGAGTCCAAGGAATCAAACTTGAACAACAAAAATAGGTTATATGAAAGCATGGTGATGCTGCCAACTTACTGATTTAGTGTATGATGGTGTTTTTGAGGTGCTCCAGTGGCTTCTGTTTCTATCAGCTGTCCCTCC
>ENA-OWOE01000558-OWOE01000558.1-gut-metagenome-genome-assembly--contig:-NODE-558-length-23359-cov-5.282922_pt1 | contig 23359 bp, 29 predicted proteins | sample MGYA00248254_ERZ651788 | MGnify/ENA primary metagenome ERZ651788 (study PRJEB26908, sample SAMEA4031709) | gut metagenome | biome: gut; feature: normal infant; material: stool | place: China | collected 2015... | reverse complement strand
CGACCTCGGCAGAGCCAACGATCTCAAAGATGCCGTGGATGAGCTTGTACGCTCTGTACTGCTTCCCAGCTTCACTGTTGTTCTTACGAAGGAAATAAATGGTGTCAGCGTTGGCCTCACTGGGCGCAGGGAGAGCATCGACAGGGACGGCTTTCAGATGCCCGGCCCCGTTGACCTTTTCCTGAACTTCATCCGCCGTAGCATAGCCGGAGTCGTTCTCCAGCGCAGAGGTCTTGGTCGGAACCTCGATGTTCACGACTTTGTTGTCAGGAGGGATAGCCTGCCCATTCCTCTGGACGCTAACGATGACGTTTTCTTCCGCATTGGCAGGAGCATGAGCCGACTGTACATGATCTTCGCAGGTCTTCAGGGAATCGTTGATGTCCTTGATGATGTCTTCCATCGCAGAAGACAACGCTGCAATCTGTTCTGCCGTGTAACCCTTTGCCTTCAGAGAAGCAAGCCTAAGCGCTTCAAGCGTGTTGAGTTTGTCGCTCATGTTCGCTTTCCTTTCCAAAAACAACAGCGGCAGGAGTCCATTCCCCTGCCGCTGCATTCTTACTTATGGGTTATCAGGCGGTTGCGCCAAAGACCTCGGTCAGCATCTCAGTGACCTCAGCGTCGGTGGCGATGGTAACGACCGCGGTCTCCACGCCATTGATCTTAATATTGCCTTCGGTGGTGCTGGCCTCGACCTTGGTAGCGCCCTCAGCAATACCTTCAACCTTGGTGGAGGTGGCGTCCCACTTTTCCTTATCGCCGGTAGCGATCTTGTCCAGCTCGGCCGCATTGGCGTGAGAGTGCTTCTTGCTGACGGCATCCTTGATGTTGGCGTTGGTCTGGTCGTAGGTGTCCAGCAGTGCCTTGTTAGCGTGCTCATGGGCCTTGTTCAGGGCGGTCTGCACCTCGGTCTCCAGCTTTGCCTTAGTGATTGCGCCGTCGGTGATAGATGCGGTGACCTTATGAGTCTGCTCATCAATGGCGATGACAACCATATCACCCGCAGCAGAGCCGGAGGTAACGTACTCGATCAGGCCGCCGACATCAATGTACAGGGTGTCGTTGGTGGCATTTGCCAGAACCAGCTTGATATAAGTGCCTTTGGGCTGGCCGGTGGGGTTGGTCACAACAGAGCCAGACTTAACCACCATATCCTTCGGAATGTTGATAGCCGCGCCAACGGCAACGCCATCCTTCATGAGCTGGTAGACAGCAGCATAGTCGCCGGACTTCTCAGACTTCTCCACAGTGTAGCCGGGAACCTTGATGTCCACAGCCTTATCCTCGATGTTCTGCACCACGCCGTTGACCTTAATGGTCTCCAGCACGTTGGCCTGTGCGCCAGCATCTTCCAGAGCCTTAACGCGAGTAGCAACAGCGTCGCTCTCGGCCTTAGCTTTCTGTGCGAGCTGCTTCAGGTGCTTCAGGCGGGCCAGCTTTTCCTCATTGTATGCCATATCGTTATTCCTCCATATCTTTATCAGGCGTTATCGGTGGAAAATACTTCACTCAGCATTTCGCTCACCTCAGAATCGGTTGCGATGTCAACCGCCGCAGCGCCCAGCGGGGCGAGATCACCGGCGGCGTTCTGGATGGTGTACGAGGTGGCAACCCCGTCCACGACCACGGAGAGGACCTGACCGATGTAGGCGGTCGGGTTCGTCTTCGCATAGTTCTGCGCGTCAGCCATAGACGGCCACACGCAGGTAGGGTCAAGAGAAAAAGCGTCCTGACGCTTCATGCTCAGGGGGAACTCCATGTTGGAGTAGGTCTTTGCGGTATTGTTCACAGCCATGTTCAGTTCCTCCCCTCTTAGCCCAGCGTTACCTTGAGGACTGCGGCGTTGCCATAAGCAACGGCAGGCTCAAAGACCCAGACGTTATAGTCCTTCGCGGTATAGCCATTTGCGCCCTCAACAGGGACGGTGGACTTCACAAAGGTGCTGGTGACATCTGCGTTCATGGCGGTTTCATTGATGACCTTGGTGACGCCCTTTGCGGTAGCAATGCAGGCGATGACGACACGCTGCGTACCGGCAGGAACATTCAGGGTCAGCGTACCGGCGGCGTATGCCTTGCCGGTTTTACCCAGTGCGCGGATGGCCGCACTGTCCAGAGCAGGCTTGCCGGTAGACGTGCCATAAAACACATTACGGAACGAGGTGTAGGCTCCGGTGTCCTTGGTCTTAGTGCCGGCCGCAATGGCTACGACGGGGCTGGATGCCGCACCGAGGTTGTCCTTTGCGGTCACACCTGCGCCGTGGGTGGCGGTGACGCGGTACTTCAGGCTGGACACAGCGCCACCTGCATCGCCGATGATGAAGCCCGCGCCGCCGTTGTTATCAGAGCCAGCGGTCAGGGATGCAGCGGCCACAGACACGACCTGCGCAGTGGCCGCATTGGTGATGCGCTCGACCTTGAAGTTGGTTGCCACAACACCGGTGGCCGGGCCGTACTGATAGGAGCCTGCATTCAGGGATGCAGCAGAGTAGGCCGCAGAAGCTACCTTGGTGCCAGCCTCAACTGCACCAGCACCGGTCAGGGTAAACGTACCGATGGACGGCTGGGCGGTGATGGTGGGCTGGAGGCGCTTACTGAAGATTTCGGTCAGCGCATCCATAACGCTCTTGCCCTTGGTGGAGAAAGTGGCCGTGCCGTTCTGGCTCTTGGTCAGGTTGCCGACCTGCGTATAGCCACCGGCCAGCGTGATGTTCTCGCGCAGGATGACCTTATCGGCATCGACATTGCCGGTCATCGCCACCCACGCCTTGCCGTCGTAGAAGTAGGCGGACTTCTCGTAGGTAGAGTTGCCAACGGTGGTCGTGACCACGAAGACATCGCCCTTCTTGACGGCCACGTCGGTGTGCGCCTTGAAATACGCGGCGATAACCGAATCATCGGATGCAGACAGGTCTTCCTTCGTGCCTGCATACACCGTGCCGCCAATGCCGCCAGAAACGGCATTCAGCTGTTCGATGGTCGCGTAGTTGCTCAGGTCAACGGTGGTATCATCCAGACGGACGACTTTCTCACCGACCTTAGCGTAAATGTCGTAGTACCCGGTGGCAGCATTCATCACCAGATACAGCACATTATCCTGCGCCTCATCGTTGGAAGGAACCTTCTCAACTTTCTCGAAGCGTGCATGAGCAGACTTTGCAATGGCGGTGGCGATGGCACTGTTGATTGCCTCGGTCGTCATACTGTCTGCTGCATCCATCTTTCCGTCAATAACGGACTTCAGAGCAGCCGAGAGATCAGCTTCCGAAATTTCGCTCTTCTTGGCGAGGGAGCCAAGCTCGGATGCCAGCGTGTACTTCGCCAGTTCCTGCTTGACTCTCTCCGCCTGCACCTGTAACTGAGCGAGGGTTACAAGTTTGCTTGCGGATACGGGCATTTGCATACCTCAAAAATTTATTTCACAGCAGCTTCAGCGCTGCTATGACGAATTAAGGCCCTCTTTCAAGGGCGAGAGGACATCAGCCAAATACTTTGTTGAGCATATCGGCTACGTCCTTATCGGTGGCAATATCATCCTCGCTGACGTTCTTGTCATTGGAGTCCGAGCCACCGGGGTCTGGTTTGGGAGCTTCCGGTTTGCCAAACACAGTGTCCAGCATATCTTCGACTTCTTCGTCCTTTGCGACTTTCCCGTCGGCGACCTGACCTTGTGCCAAATATCGCAGCAGGTCACAATCGCCGCCATCGCCGCACTTCTGAACGGTGATAGCCTGCATGATGTCCCACTTCTGCGTAGTTTTCTTCCGACCGTCCAGCCCGAAACCGACCACGGAAACGTAGAGCTTGCCGGGCTTCAGCACATCCTTCGGGATGTAGAACGCCTCATCGGCAAACTGCACCGGGACGGGCTTGGGACAAGCGCTGCTCGTGAAAACGACGATCTTGTCCAGTTCATCCCACGAGCTGTCAAATTTGAACGCGGCCTGCACAATGTCTACGCTGCCTGCGACAAGCTGGCCTTTCAGGTCATGGGTGATTTTCTGGTCATTGACCGAGAAAATAATCAGCATTGCATTCACCTCTTTTCTTACGTTATCAGCGAACGAATATCAAACGTATTGTCGTTGTAATAGGCGTTCGCCTGCGAATAGCAGTCAACTTGGTCGTCGTGGGCACCGCTTGGGAATGCCGCCATTTCTTCCACAAAGTCCATCACCCATGGGCAGGCAGATGCCGCTGGGATGTAGACGTTCCCAGCTTCAGCCACAGCGGTGGTCGCATGGGCGCGGACCACCTTGCCGCCAAACGGCTCTACGGGTATGATGCCGGGGATTTCTTTCTTCAGCACGTCGATTACTGCCGTGCCGTTGGCCTTGTCCTCGACCAGCTTTCTTGTGGTCTGGGGCCACTTGGAGGAAAGCCCGCGCATGGCATCCAGCGTTTCCGTGAAGCTCATGCGGCCACGCACCTGATCGAGCAGATAGCGGTCTGCGCCTTTCCTTGCCCAGACCTGTCCAACAACGAAGTCTGAACCGTCCTTGTCCTTGAAGGTGCAGTCCCACGACTGGATGAAGTCATGCAGGCCGGACGGCAGCGCCGCCCAGCGTTTCCACCACTCTCTCTTGAACATACCGCCGGAGCTTGGTGTGGGGGTCTGCATATACAGAGAAGACCATGCGTATGTACCGACGGTCTCTTTCTGTTGTGCAGCCCATGCTTCGTCGTAGCCGCCCGCAGGCCACAGCGCCTCGCCTAGCTCACGGCCCAGAGGGTCGGTAGCCGGGTCTTCGCAAACGGCCGGGAGCGAGATAATGTCCCAGTCCTCAACCTTGCCGTACTCCGGGTTCAGGAGCCGGGCGGCAAGGTCATCTTCGTGCCAGCGGGTAAGAATAATGATAACAGCGCCGCCTGCGTGCAGTCGGGTACTCACCGTGGACTGGTACTCGTCCCACAGCTTATCGCGGTAGGTGGCAGATTCAGCCTCGGCGCGGTTCTTGATGGGGTCATCGACGATAAGCAGGTCTGCGCCATAGCCGGTGATGGAGCCGCCGATACCAACGGAGATCATGCCGCCCATGCCGTTGTCGAGGTTCCAGTTCGTTTTGGTGGCCTGCACTTGGGAGATGGTATGCCCAAACAGCGCAGGACCGAACTCCTCGACCTTATCGCGGTTCCGCTTGCCAAATTGTTGAGCAAGGTCGCCGCTGTAGCTGATCTCGATGACCCGCTTTTCAGGGTTCTTGCCCAGATAGAACGAGGGGAAGGTTTCGGTCACGGTCATGGACTTGCCGTGGCGCGGCGGCATGAATATCATCAGCCGCTTGGTCTTTCCCTCCATGATGCTTTCCAGCTTCTCACACACGAGGTCAAGGTGTCTGGCTCTTTTCCACCTGCCCATGTGGACGTACTGGACATAATCGGCGTAGTGCCGTTTCGCCAGCGCAATCCGGGCATTGGAGCCGAGGTACTTGCGCTTGGCAGGCGAAACATTATTCTGCGTCGCCATCAAGGCCCTCGTCCATTTGAGCCAGACGGCGGAGTTCATCATCCGTCAGGTTATCGAACGGGGATGTCTGAACAGCTCCGTCAAGCGTAACCTTCTGGGTCTGGGAGAACTCATCCCGGCATCGGTTGTTGAGCCAGTACATCTGCGCCATCGTATCGGGGACGGCTTTCTTAGTGAGCGTTCGGACCCGCACCGGCTTCTGTTCGCCCGTCCGGGGGTCTACGTCGATGACGCTTTCCTTTTCCTGATACTCGAAGCCTACGGCACGTTCATACAACGACCGCTTCACCTTTGCATCGGCGACTTCCTTCCCGTGCTGGCAGGCTTCATTGAACGACGGGTACGTCTGCCGCCAGCGGATGATGGTCCTACGCGAAACATGGAAGGCATCAGCAATGTCCTGATCTGTTGCACCCTTGATAGCAAGCGACCATGCCCAGTCATCGTGGTACGCCGGATTGTACTTTAGAGGCGTAGGCATTTGCTATCACCTACTTCCCTGCCAGATAATCCGCAGCCCAGTATTCAAGGGCCTGCCACTTGTTCTTCGGGCCGATCTCGCCCTCCTTGACCATCTTGTCAAGAGCCTGTGCGATGGTGTCGGCGGCTTCCTTCGGGATAGCCGGAGAACCAAACAGGTTCGGGAGCTGCACCCACTCCTGACTCTCGTCGAAGTGCAGGTCCTCGAACAGGGATTCCGTGGCCTTAATCATCGCATGGATGGCAGCGCCGGTGTTCTTGACATTGGCGAACTGCTGATACTTCGTGATAGTTTCGATGAACTCCTCATGCTGGTCAATATCTGCAGCGCCCAGCATATCGGGGCTGAGGGACCCCAGAACCTTCACAAGCTGGTCCAGATCACGGAGCTGGTGCGGCAGGAAGGTGAATGTGACGTTCTTCCAGTCGAACTCCACCTTCGGGGACAGCAGCTTCTCAAGCTCGGCCATAGGCTCGCCGATGATGTCCTTGCCGATGTAGCTTTCCAGCATATCATCAACATCGTCGATCATCTTGGCGATTTCCTTCAGGGTGGACTGGTCATCAAAGCCGCTGATGGCGTTGTGGGCCAACTGCTTTGCGGCCACCTGAGAACGCCGCAGACCGGTGGTGTCAAGGATGACGAAAAGCTCAGTCAGAACACCGCTGTCCTTTGCAGAACGGATGCGGTGGTGGCCGGAGATAATCTCGATTTTGCCGTCGATGAGTGCGCAGAACGGGAGGCTTTCAAGCTGGCCCCGCTTTTTGATGTTGTCGGTGAGCTGCTTCTGCATCTCGGTCTTCATAATGCGAGCGTTGATGTCCTGCTCGCGGAAGTCGGTCAGCTTTACTTTGGCAATGACCAGACCGGAACCCATGTCGGCGACCGTTTCATACTTTACGGCTGCGCTGCTGACTTGGTTTTCTCGCGCTGTTTCTGCCATCGTTCTTCCCTCCCTAACCATTCATTCAATGCCTGTTTGGCGTTTCTATCGTACAAAGGCGACTCGTATGTGAGACGGTAGCCCATCTTCTTGTCCGGGACTTTCTTGGTCAGCTCCATCAGCCCCCGCATTTCCTTGGCCTCCGGATACTTGGTCATCTGCACTGTCTTGAGGGACTTGGCCTTTTCTTTCTCCAAATCCGTGCAGATGTTCATAATCAGCGGCCTGTTCTGTGCAAGCATGGTCAGAAGCCGCCCCAGCCGGTAGGTCTTATGGGGAACGGTCATGCCGTACATGAGGAACACAGCATCGGAAACCTGCGTACCGAAGGCACCCATCGTGAGTGCCGACTTATCCAGCCCGAACACGCCTGCCAGTTTTCCGTCGATGAGGACGGCCATGTTGATAGGCGCAGACGAACCGACAAAGTTGTGCGTCCAGAGCTTTCTGTAATACTGGGCGGCGGTGCGCTCGATCTGGGTAATCTGAATCTTACTCTTGCGGGTGATTTCATAATCACGCGGCAGGATGCTGCAATCCAGCGGCTCCAGCTTGCCCTCGTTCGGGCGGGTAATCATTTTACCCTCGGCAAGCATGGTCGCCTCATCCGGGCGGTTGGTAGTCAGGTACACGTTGATGCCGTCACGCACACCATACCGAGCAAAGACAGGATGCCCGGCAGTGAGGCCCGGGGCGTTCTCCTCGTAGCACATCAGAAGGCACTTGGCATCGTTCATCTTGTCGTACAGATCGTTCAGCCCGGTCTTTGGGTCAAAGATGCCGTACTCAGGTTCTTTCCACGTCATGCGCCCGCCGGTGTCATACCACTTCTCGAATCCAGCGGCATAGGTGGGCGGATTGGCAACCACAAGGCAGTGGGGGTCATCATAGCACGTTTCAAGGTGCTTCCACATATCCAGCGGGCGGTAGCTCATCCCATGCAAGGACTGCTTGGCCCTGTCGAGCTGTGCGCGGATTTCCGCCAGATGCTCCTCCTTGCGGTATTCCAGATCGCGCATGATGCCGTAGAAGTATTCCTTCCCGGCGTTCTTCACAGTCCGCAGGTACAACTGCGCATAGAGCGCAACCGCAGGGTCAAGCAGCTCCTCATTCGTGAAGCCGTCCGCTCTGATTTCCAGCTCCTCAAGGGACTGGCCCGTGATGGCATATCCCATGATGGAGGTGAACATCGAGACATCACTGGCCTCGATCTCGCTGGGCTTGTACCCACACTGCGCCGCGATGTGCGACATGGCGAAAGCGCCGGCGCACGGCTCAACAAACCGGGTGTACCCATGCTTGCGGGCGTTTTCAATCAGCGGCTTCAGGAACTTCTGCTCCTGAGCAACCAGAGTTCCGAGGAAGAACGCTCCGGGGTTCTGGAACTTTGCCATTCATATCACCGACCTTTCTTTCAAAATTGCCCCTCTGGTTTCGACTGGAGCAGTTGCTTTCCAGAGGGTGGGTTGTTTCCAAAGACGTGAACGTCTGGAAAGCCCTTGTTCGTAGGCATAAAAAATGGGAGCCATGCTGTTTCCAACATGACTCCCTATGGTTGGTCCGCCGAGCAGGGATTGAACCGTGCGACCCCCTGATTAAGAGTCAGGTGCTCTACTTTCTGAGCTATCGGCGGGTATTACCACATTTTCATCTGGACTGCATCAGGCTCAACCGCTTTCTGCGGTTCAGGCTGTTTCGCCCACTTGTTTGGTGACGGGTCAGGCAACTCCTCGATCATTTCTCCTGTTCTCTGGAGCCACCATTCTGCGAACACCAGTCTATGACACCACTCTCCGGGTTTTCGGACATCTTCGTAGCAACAAAGCACCACGGGCTTGCCCATGTCCTCATAATGCTGGAGAATCTGAGCAATCCGCGCCGTCCCTACTCTGTCCATGTGCTGGAAGTAGGGCGGCGTGAACCGCTCCCGGTTGTATTCGTTGAACAGATAACCCGGCGGCGCGATCTCCATGATGTTGCCTGCAAGCGTATACCGAAGGGGGAACTTAGGCGCCCCCCGTGTTATCCCAACGACTGTGTAGTTCCCGGTCTTGAGTTCCGGGTTACTGTACCGGCTGGTGTAAATCATGTGCCTCGCTCCTTCCGTACAAGCCCACCAGAATCTTCACGCCCTCAGCTATCTTCTCATCGAGATCATAGCCGAGCTGCTTGTAGAATCTTCCGTGGACCATGCACTCATACGCTCTTGTCATCGTGGAGGACTGTTCCTTCGTGATGCCGAGCCTGAAGTCTTTTGCAATCCGCAAAGCCCCTTTGAAGTCGCCGTCTGCAACCAGACGTCTAACTTTATCGGATTTTCGTTCCATCTGTCGTGCCTCCTGACCTTTTCGGTAAGATTTTGGGCCTATCTTCATTCTAACCCTTTACCCACCGGAGTCAATCGGTTTTGCATTCGGAGCGAAAAATTTTGGCTTTACAGCTTGATACAAGGCCGGATGTGCCACTCGCGGTTTTTCCGGGGTGACACATCGGTTCACGCTTCGTATCTTACCACAGTGGTAATTGCACTGCAATAGCAACTTTTTTGCAACTTTGCCAAAATTTTAGTCCAACCATCCAAAAATCAGGGCGCTCAACTTGGAAATACCCGCCTTCTGGTCGCGGAACACGGTTGACAAATCGACGTGTTCTTCATCGGCGATCTGCTGCTGAGTCTTGGGTTCAGGGGCAATGTAGAGGTCGTAAATCGTCCGATACCGACGCATTTCCTCCGCGCGCTTGGAATGCTCACAGCGGAACTTGTAGTATTCCAGCATACGGTCGATGTGCTGCACGATGATGCGGGTGTGGGCAGCGCTCTCCTGAATGCTCCTCACCACCGGGACCCTCACCCTGCCGTCGCTCTGACTCATCAGCTCCTCCATCAACTCCTCGAAGTCATCATCCTCGGAGAGCTGGCTGGCTTCATACACAGCGCTCTTGCTGTGTTCTACAAAGCAGTGGTAGTTCTGAAGCAGCAGCTTGGTGTTGTGTAGGCGCTTGTCCTTGACGGCCTTTCGGTTCCGTTCTGCTTCATGCTGGAACTTTTCAATGGCAGTTTCCGATGCCACCCGTACGATCTCCTGCATCATTTCCGGGGGAATGATGACGTTCATGTCTTCCTGTGCCATATCAAAACCTCCCATAACGGGCTATGCCGCCCCTCCCTCTCCGGGGAGAAGCGGCTTGCCCTCACTCTTACGCTTCTGCTATTCCGGTGAGCTTATTCCTGACAGTACGCTTTCCACAGCTGCTCATCCATGTCGGTCTTCTCCCACGGGGGAACGATTCCTGTTACACAGCCGAAATGACCGTAGGCGGATGTCTGCTCGTAGATGGGACGGCGCAGGTCAAAGTGCTCGATGATCTGGTGGGGAGTCAGACCAAAGCACTGTCGTACAGCCTTGACCAGCTTTTCCTCATCTGCTCCGCCGAACGTGTCGATACGGACGGACACGGGTTCGGCTACACCGATGGCATAGGCGAGCTGTACCTGACACCGGCTACAGATTCCGGCATCCACAATGTTCTTGGCAATGTACCGGGCCATGTACGCCGCACTGCGGTCAACCTTTGTGGGGTCTTTGCCAGAGAATGCCCCGCCGCCGTGGGGAGCATAACCGCCATAGGTGTCCACGATGATCTTCCGCCCGGTCAAGCCGGTGTCTGCCGCAGGGCCACCCTGCACAAAACGCCCGGTAGGATTGATGTACAGGTTGTAGGTATCAATGTCAAGGTCACCACCATAGACACCGGCAAAGTTCTTGGCATACTTCAGGATCGGGGTGATGACGTGCTCCGTCAGAGACTTCAGAAGCTGTTCTTCCGTTGCATTTTCGTAGTGCTGGGCGGAAATGACGATGGTGTCAATGCGTGAGGGCATCCCATCCTCCCCATATTCCACCGTTACCTGCGTTTTGCCATCGGGGAGGATAAAGGGGATGGTCCCGTCTTTGCGCCTCTGGGTGAGCCTGTAGGCCATCTGGTGCGCAAGCATGATGGGCAGCGGCATAAGCTGTTCGGTCTCACTGCACGCATAGCCGAACATCATGCCCTGATCTCCTGCCCCTCCTACATCGTCACCTGTACCCATCGCAATATCGGGGGACTGCTTATGGACTGCCACTTCGATCTTGCAGGTATCGGCATTAAAGCCAGATGCCCCGCCGGTGTAACCGATGTCGCGCAGGACCCGCCGGGCAATGCCCACAATATTCACATCGACCTTGCTCGTGATCTCGCCTGCGATGAACACCGTGTCGGTGGTGCAGCAGGTCTCACAGGCCACCCGGCCGTTCGGGTCAACAGCCAGCACTGCATCCAGCACCGCATCAGAGATACGGTCGCACACCTTGTCGGGATGACCCTCGGTCACAGACTCAGACGTAAACAGCTTTCTCATGCCTTTTCCTCCTCAGCATTCTTCTTGTCTTCCTGCTCGTGGTGACATACAGCAGCAGCCGCCTGCAAGAGTCTCATCAACTCATCCAGACGGACGCTCACCATAACGGGCTTTTCCCCGTGGACAGAGAACGAGACCGTTCCCCGCGTATAGCTGGCAAGCATATTGCATTCTGCCGTACCCATGCTTTCGATGCCAGCCGGTTTGCCATCGACCGCAGCAAAGGTGGTCACGGCTGCGTTCACCGTCATCTGCACTCCGTCAGGGATGCCGGACACCTGTGCAGGGACCTTTACGACATGGCCCATAAGGGGATTTTTATTTTCTTCCATGTGTTCTCCTTTCTCAGAACGGGATGTCATCATCATCGGGCAGCGGGCGGAAATCATCGTTCGTGGGTTCCGGCGCTGCCTGCGGGATGGAGCCGCTATCTTTCTTGGACTCGCCGAAGAAGACCTGATCGCAGCGAACCTCCGTCCGCTTGCGCTTCACCCCGTTTTTCTCGTAGGTGCGTGTGGTAATGACACCGCTTGCCTCGATACGCTTTCCCTGCTTGAAATACCGGGCGACAAACTCAGCTTTCTTTTCCCACGCCACGCAGTCGATAAAGTCCGTCTGGTCCTTAACGCCGGGCCGGTCAACCGCAACCGTGAACTCCACCACGGGCTTTCCGTTGGGAGTGGTGCGCAGTTCGGGGTCGCGTGTCAAGCGGCCGCTGATGGCAATAATGTTCATAGGGTAGCTCCTTTCATCATCGTAGTAGTCGAGTTCCAGATAGTTCTTCCCGAATGCCGCCCGGAAGTCTGCGACGCTGGCTTTGTGGGCCATCATGTACTTGATCTGCCAGAACTGCTTCAGGGCATCGGAGGTTTCCCTGCACTGGTGCGCCGCATACCGGCCGTTCCGATGGCAGCTCTCGCCGCACAGGCCCACCTTCAGGCCATACTTTTCGGACTTGTCCCGGAACGGCCCCGGGTAGACGTGGTGCTCTTCCAGCCAGCCGGTCTTTCCGCACAGAAAACAGGTTCCGTACCTCATTCGGCATCACCCTTCTGGACGTTGGGGTTTTCCGCATCCAGCAGGATGCCACCGCATTCCAGACACTCTACCACGATCTTCTCCGGCTCCTCATGGTCGCCGACCTGAACCGTGCCGAAGCCGTTGCAGGCGATCTCCTCTGCCAGATGAGGCTCCAGAATGCTGTCATCCACATGGCGGGGGTCTTCTGCGAGGTAGGCAGAACCGAGGGCGATGATGCCGTCTGCGGTCTCCGCATAGCAATGGCCTGCACTCCGGCTCACCGTCATCCGCTCTCCCACAAGGACTTTGAGGATGCCCCACTGGTCCTTGATGCCGCACTTATCGGGGTTGCGCAGGATGTAGCCCTTGTCATCGCTGATGACCGTGTAGTCAACATCCACGATGCCTTCCGGGAGCTGGGGCGGTTCCTGCTCCACAGGGGACGCAGCATTCTGGCGGCTCTGGGCCGTGTCGAAAAGCGAGGTCTGCCCATCGTCGATGTCCTTCATCACATACTCCATCAGCTCCTCATCCCACACCAGCTTGCGGTTGCCGGAGAGGTTGCCGGTCGTTTTGTCCTTGACCTTTATTTCGGTGCTGATCTCGTGGCTGAAGCTGGGCTTCATCACCTGCACGGTGTCCCCCTCCCGTGCTGCGTCGAAGTTCCGTTCCGGTGCCGGGGTCAGCGCCACGCTGATCTTGCAGTTGATGGAGGCGCTATCGCTTTGGAGCTTGTCCATCTTCTGGAGCAATCGCTGGAGGGAGCTGTCGAAGTCCATCTTGAAGGCATTGAAGGTGTCCGCACTCAGGGACAGCACATACGTTTTGTCGCTCATAGTCTTTCTCCTTTACTGTTCATACGGTATATCCGAGATTTCAACGATAACACGCGGGGTGTCGGAGTAGAACTTCCGAACCAGCGCATCTACGATCTGGGCATCATCGCGGTAGGCAATGCCGTTCAAGGCATCGCAGATGATTTTGCCGATGTTGTCGAAATCAGGCTTTCGTGTCGGGCGTATCAGGCGGTCGATCATGGCAAGGTGTTTTTTCTTGCTGGCCGACTTCGGGACGGAGAGGAACGCAAAAATCCTCACACTCAACATGGCGTCATCAGCAAACCGAACCCCGGATTGGATTCTGTACTCGGTCTTTACGAGGTTTTCGTACAGAACCGTGTTTTCCGGGGTTCTTGCTGTCGCATGACCGCATACGGTCGAGAATTTCGGGCGTTCCTTACCTCGCGGCTCCCCGTAGATGCAGAATTGCGTCCTCATTCCCCTGCCGCCTGTTTCGGTTTGTCGTTCGGAGCGTACTCCAGATAGTATTCGTAGCTTTTCTTGCCCGGCCGGAGCTGCTTGCCCTGCCGGACGGTGTAGTCGTTCTTTACGAGGATGGCCGCTACGGTCAGCCGGTCCTCAGCGCTTGCAATGATGATCTTATCCATCGTCGCCCTCCAAAAAGTTCTTCATTGCGTCGAACCGCCGCGCCGCTTCCGCCTTCCTCCACGACTGGCCTTTGAACTGCATCGGGTAGCACATTTCAAAGATACGGTCGTAAATTCGGGTGTAGCGGATGTCGGTCGATTCTTTCAATTCGGTCATACTCAGGTTCGTGGTGAGGATGATTGGGAGCTTTGCCCTGTACCTGCTGTCCACAATGTCGTAGACCTTTTCCAAAGCAAAATCTGTGCTGCGCTCTGCGCCGAGATCGTCGATGATGAGCAGCTTGGCTCGGTTCAGGCGGGCAATCAGAGCGCTGTCATCTTCGCTGAAGCCCTGCATGGATTCCAGCAGCTTCACAAACGAGGTCATCACCACCGGGACCCGCAGGCTCAGGAGATGGTTTGCAATGCAGGCCGCTGCGAATGTCTTTCCGGTTCCGACCCCACCGTAGAACAAAAGCCCCTGATTCTTTGCCAGCATTTCATCGAAGTGCTTCGCATACCGCAGGCAGAGCTTCAGGTTGTAGGCGTTATCCTTGGTCTGCTGGAATCCGTCAAAGCTGATGTCCCGCAGGCGCTCATCCATGAGGCTCTGCCTTTTTAGGGACTCCGCCGCCTTCATCTCCCGGTCCTGCATGAGCATCTGCTCTTCCTGCTTGCGCTTTTCAGCTCGGCAGCGGCAGGAAACCGGCATCTTGACCCGAACTTTCTTCTTCGGGTCAAACGGGACGGCCTTCAGATCGGGCATATTGACTTCGACCTGCCGCCGGGTGTGGCAGTTTCCGCAGACAAGGAATCCTTCCTCATCGTAGTAGTCGCCGTTCTCTGGCCGATTTGCCACCTGCGCTTGATGAACAACTCCTTGCAGCAGGCTGTCAAATTCACCCACTCTGCTCACCCCACTCTCTGAACGGATTGTCTTCATCCGGTGCTGCCTCCCTCATGCTCTGCTGGAGCAGCCCCGGTTTCTTTTCCTTCACACGGTCAACTACCCAGCTCAAAATGGCCCGGTAGTCATCCTTGTACTTCTTGCCCTTCGCCCCCTTGTAGAGATCGAGTTCTACGATGCAGGCGTCCGCAAAGGCTTTGCCGTACAGTTTCACGAGCCTGTCGTAGTTTGCTTCGCTCATCTTCACGAACTCCGCATAGGATTTTTTATCGGGTTTCGGCTTTGCAGGCGGCTTGACTTCTGGTTCCACAGGAGGTTCCATCTGTTCCGGCTCCGGGGTCTTCGGCGTAGGCTTTGCAGCCTCTCGCTCTATCTGACGGGCTTTCCGCTTTCGTTCAGCATCCAGCCTGCGGTTTTTCTGGAGCTTATACCACTGTTCCTGCCATGTGTCCCAGTCATGGATGTAAAAGCCATCGGCCACCACATCAATCCAGCCGGTGTCCACAAGGGCTTGCACCACTTTGCCCATGTCGAGCTGGCAGTCCTCGCCGCAGCCGTACAGGTATCGGCTCAGGACTTCGAGGTCTGCATCCTTGACCAGCCCGGTCTCATCGGCGTTCTTCATTCCCCAGAACCACAGGAAGTTCAGGATGCCGAGGGCTTCAAACTTGGAACACCCGATGGCACGGTATAATCTACGGAGCTTCGTACCGTCCACCTCCTGATGTACGCTTATCCACGGCATCCCCTCACCTTCCTTTTCCACCGGTGGCTTTATTCTTCAGCCGCACCGTCATTTTTGGTGCCTTCCTCAGCTTCCAGCTCCGCCTTGTGGGCCGTGCAGATCTCGACCAGCCGCTCGACCACCTTGTTGTAGGTGGACATCTTCATGCCGGTCGTAGAGGTCAGCCCCATCTCCTCGATGATGGACTTGACCACGGCGTTGCCCTTGTCCTTGCCGAAGTTTGCCTGCGCCGCCTTAAAGAGCTGCTGACGCTGTTCCTGCGAGATGGCCGGATCATCTTCTTCCTGTGCAGGCTCCTCCGGCTTCGGGTCATCCAACTCCCTGTATTCCGCCGGGATAGCGCCGGATGCGATCATCTCATCCTCGGAGTACACACCCTCATAGTCCTTCGGGAAGGCATCTCTCACGCACTGGCTGACAGCGACCTTGTTGATCATGGTGGCCGGCTTGGATTTCCAGTTTGCCTGCCCCTTGTTGTACTCAACGAAGGCAACCTCCTTGAACGCCGTGCGCTCCTTGCCGTTCCGCATGAAGGTAACGCGGCACCAGCCACCGACCAGAGCTTCGCCCGGATAGAGGCAGCATCCCTCTTTCTGGATGATCTCGTTCCCGCGCTGTACCGTGATGCCGTCGTTCTTGAACAGGTAGTCCGGGTGGTCAAATGCTCTGCGGAGGTAGGCATCCTTGCCAACGACCATCTGTGCCGGGTCATCCTTGCTGTACTTGATGAGATACACCTCGCCCTGAACCAGCGGGTTGAGCTTCTGCTGGCGGCAGGTATTCATAAAGAACACCAGCTCCTGATTACTCACAAGCTCCGCCCGGCCACGGACGAGATACTTCTTGACGAAATCCAAATCCAGCTCAACGTGCGTGCCAAGAACATCGTAGCTGACAACGAGAGCGTTGCTCTCAGCTTTGCTCATAGCAGTAGACATATTCTTTTACCCCCTGAAGCTCATTTTTGCAACCTGACGGTAGGTGATGCCGGGAATTTCGATCTGGCCCTTCGAGGCACGGATGAGGCGCATAACAGCGGCCTGATCGACCGGGCGGAGCTCAATGCCCGCAACCGCCAGCGGGACCGCCTTGGGGTCGATCTCGACGATTTCCCAGTCTTTCGAGGTGCTGATGCCGGAGACCTTCGGGGTGGCTGCGGCAGGCACTACCGCATAGCTTGCAGCATCATCCATGATGGCTGCTTCCTCAAAGGCGGCCTCCGCTCCATCTGCGTCACCAGCGGCTTCCAGCGTAGCCGCTTCCTGAATCTTGCGCTCCCGTTCAGCTTCCGCTGCCCGTCGAGCAGCTTCTTCAGCTTCCCGGCGCTTACGTTCCTGCTCTGCAATGTAGGCGCTCATCACCTGCTTGACCGTCTTCTCGGCGTTGCGCAGCGGGGTCAGCATGGCCTTTTCCCGGTCGCAAACCGCTTTGTGGGCCTGATAGGCGCTGTCTTTCATGGGCTTGAAGAACGTCGTGACCTGCGACGCCTTTTTCTTCAGCATCTTGCCGAACTCACCGGCAAAGGCGTAATCTTCATCGGTCTGAATAACCAGCGACTCCGCCTGAAACTCGATGTCGGTCACGTCACGGGTGAGCTGCTGCTCATCCACGATCTCGGTCTGCGGTACGGTCGCTACCATAGTTTCTTTTTCCATCTGTCGAACCTCCTAAAAATCACTCGTTCATGTAGTTCTTAATTATCATCAAGGACGAAAACACCGACCAGCACTTCCCACTCCGGGGAAAGCGCACTTCCTGATAGCCTTTTTTGGACAGGTGGAGAATCAGCCGGTCATCGACCTTGATGTCGTGGCTCTCCCATGCCCTGTCATAGGCTTCAAGCTGAACAGCGCAGAGCTTGCTGTTCACCTGTGCCGATGTCTTGTAGTCCACCAGCGTCACCCTGCCGTCGATGATGCACAGCAGATCGACCGTGCCTGCATACCGCAGGATTTTGTGGTAGACCTTGGTTTCGGTCGCCAGAACTTCCGGCTTGCGGCTATCCCACCACTCCCGGAAGCCGGCAAAATACCCGGCATACACCGGCGGAATGTCCTCAATGCCGAACTTGGCGTAGTTCTCCACCGCATTGTGGATGGCCGTGCCACGCTTTGCCGCCCGGTTCAGCACCTCCGGGTCCACCGTGCTGTAGAAGTCACTGGACAGCGGCTTCATCAGGGTGGTCACGCTGGGTACTTCCAGCCCGTTCAGGTAGTAGAGATGCCGTTCTTCCTCAAATGTCAATTCCGGGAACTGCGGAATTTCGGGCTTCACGCATTCGTTGCTCACGTTGCTTTTCTCCCTTCAGGTTGATTGCTAACCGCATATAGTAGTCGGTCAGCTCGGTTTCGTACAGAAGCGGAAGGTAGCTCTCCGGCTGCTCTGCCAGCTCACATTTGCGCCGGGCATACCAGAGAACGCTGGTGGCGACCACATCCGGGATTTTGAACCCCAGCGAGCTTTCCGCTGCCTCCCGCGCTTCCGTCAGCTTATCGGCGCTCATGCCTTGTCCACGACCCTGCGGCGGATTTCTTCGAGCAACGTATCGGTCGGAACCTCGCTCAAGTCGGGCTTGTCCGCAGAGTCAAGCAAGAGGTCAGAGGGGATTTTCAAAGCGGGGCGGATGCCGATCGAGTTGGAGCAGTTGCCGAGGCCCCCGTCGCCATTGGAGTTGACGTACAGGGCGAGATCACCGTCCGACTTGCTGGGACCGCTCCAACCGGTCGCCAGCCAGCACCACCGCTCCGCATTGGGGATGATGTCAGCGTACTCGCGAGCTTCATCCAGCGTAAGCGGCGCAGCCTTCACCGACAACTTCCCATAGCAGCCGGAACCGTCCAGCGTGGTCAGGTCGATCTCGCGGGGGATGAGCTTGGCGTTGTCGAGGCCCCTCTTGCCCATGTCCTCCAACCACTTGTCCACGGCCTTCTTCAGGTCGCTCTCTGCGTAGTTGTTGGAGCTGCCAAATTCAGAAGCACCAACCGATTCCAGCGCCAGCAGGAACAGGCTGTCCGGCAGGCTACCACGACGCTCAACATCCAGCACCACAAATCTGGTTCCAGCCAGCGTAACGATGTCACCCGGCTCGTGCAATACTGCGTACTTTTTCATGTTTCGTTCCATCCTTTCTTACCGGCGATGCAAACACGCCGATATTCAATCCGCCGATTTTCTTCATGGCTTCGTCGAGTTCTCTTGCGGTTGTGATGCCATATTCTTCGGCCAGCAACTTCTTCAGCGTTTGGATGTCAGCCATCGTCTGCGCCTCCGTTCAGGAGCTTGGAGCCAATGAGCTTCAGTTCCCGCGCCGCCCGAATCAGTCCGTCGAGGTAGTCGAGGATTTCGGTCAGGTCTGCCCACTCATCCTTGGAGATGATGCCATCTGCCGTGATGTCGATGAGCTTTTCCTTGACCTGCTCGATGTCACCCTGCCGGAGCTGCTTCAGCAGCTTCATGGTCGTACGCTCTACCGAGGCAATTTCAGGGGACGGCATTTCGAGGCTCTTTCCGATAAGGCATTCCGACGAACAATACCACGCCATCAGCTCCGGTGCATTGTAGATGTCTGCCATCAGCACCACCTTATCCACCGGGATGACCTTCGTATTGCCCAGCTCGTAATCCGCAAGGCTCGAAACCGAGATTCCGAGCAGTTCCGCAGCGCCTTCACGGCTACCGAGCTTATCGTTGTACTTTGCGGCCTCTTTCCTACACCGGAAGCACTGGTTTTCACAGGCTTTTGCGGCATCGCGTCCCATTTTCTTTGCCCCCTTGATGCGTTATACTTTAGACATCAGCAAACCGCCATGCGTATACTTACCCTTTCGGTAAGTTGTCGTCGAAAAAAATAGCGTTGACCTGATCGCTGGTCAGGTCAAGCGCCTTGGCGACAATGCTCATTTCCTCATTGGAGAACTCGACTTCTCCGCGCTCCTTCTTGGAGTAGGTAACAAGCGATTTGCCGATCAATTCGGCCATATTCTTCTGGGTCTTTCCCTTCTCGACCCGGATGCCCTTGAGCTTGGAGCTATTCATCTGCTCACCCCCTTTCTGTGTCTTCATTATAGCTTACCAATATGGTATATGTCAATCTTAAAATGATAATTTTGGTAAGTTTTGTTTACTCTTTGACAAGTATGTTATAAACTTGGTAAGTAAGCTACATTGGGAGGTATCACTATGTACAGCAAAGCCATGTTCGCCAAACAGTTCAAAGAACTCATCGACAAGCGCGGCCTCACGCAGCGTGCTGTCGCAGAACGTATCAACACGACGGAGACTACCATCTCACGTTATGTTTCCGGCGATAGAACGCCGAACATCGAGACCGCTGTGGAGCTGGCCTCTGTGCTGGGCGTGACGCTGGACGTTTTGGTCGGTGCCGATCTGCCCGCTGCAGGCCGTACGCCGCCCGACGTCAACATCTTAGTCGCCTGCTACGAGAAAGCGTCCATCGCAGACCGGCAGGTTTTGTGGTCGCTGCTCGACCGCTATATGACCCCAGAGCAGCGGGTCATCATAACGTCCATGCAACATGAGGAAAAAGCCGACGTAGGCTGATACGGGTTGACTTTTCGAGGAGGTGAAAATCATGACGAAGCAATGTACCGGGGACGAGCTTATCGTCTTCGATGATATGCCCATTGGTAAATCCTTGAGTGACTACTGGCGCTGGAACGCCTCAGACCTGCTCAACAATACCCTGCGTGGCTCCTACTGCGAGTTCATCGTATCGGCCGCGCTGGGCGTTGATCTGAGCGGAACCAACGATGACTGGACTCCCTACGACATCTCTTTCCCCTACAACTGGGTATGTAATGGCGAGGCCCGCGATGAAGTGCGCATCGAGGTCAAGAGCTGCGCATATCTTCAGGCATGGCGGCAGGGCGATGGCAGGCTGTCTAACATCCAGTTCAGCATCCGTCCAACAAGAGCTTGGGACTCCATCAACGGCTATGCTGAGGAGGTCATGCGGCAGTCCGATGTGTATGTGTTCTGCCTCTATACCGAGACCGTGCGGGAACGGGCCAACCCATTGGTGTTGGATGGATGGGACTTCTACATCGTACCGACTCATATTCTGGACGAGCAGTGCGGTCCTCAGAAGACCATCTCTCTCACTATGCTGCAAAAGCTGGACCCATACCTTGTAGACTATGGCAGCATCCGTGATGCCGTTGTCGATTCCTTGAATGTGTACCCCCCCCCCCGACATTTTGCATAGTTTCTATCATTCCTTTTTGTGCATAACAGAAAAGCAGCCCCGCACTACGCACGGAGCTGCTTTTTCTTCAGCTATCATTATCTTCTGGAGGTTCCGCAATGGGCTATGTGGTGAAGAAGGCGGCACAACGCTTTGAGGAAAAGAAAGCCGCCATATACGTTCGAGTCTCAACGCAGTATCAGGTTGACCGGGCTAGTCTTCCCGTCCAGCGAGAAGAACTCATCAACTATGCAAAATATGCCCTCGGCATCTCGGACTATGTGATTTTCGAGGATGCAGGCTACTCTGCCAAAAATACCGACCGTCCAGACTATCAGCAGATGATGGCCCGAATGAGGACCGGCGAGTTCTCTCACCTGCTGGTCTGGAAAATCGACCGTATCAGCCGTAACCTTCTGGACTTTTCCGTCATGTACGCCGAGCTGAAAGAGCTTGGCGTGGTCTTCGTGTCGAAGAACGAACAATTCGATACCAGCTCCGCGATGGGCGAAGCCATGCTCAAAATCATCCTGATCTTTGCGGAACTGGAGCGCAAAACGACCTCTGAGCGAGTCAGCGCCGTCTTTGTGTCCCGCGCCAATGATGGTATCTGGAACGGCGGCAAGGTTCCCTACGGGTACTCCTATGATAAAGAGAGCAAGACCTTCTCCATCGCCGAGGACGAGGCCAAAATCGTCCGTCTGATCTACTCCCTGTACGAGTCCGAAAAGTCCATTGTCCGGGTTGCTCGGATTATGAATGAGCGCGGCCTGAAATCCCGCGCTGGAAGCGACTGGAGTCCGACCACCGTCCACACGATTCTTTCCAGTCCATTCTACTCTGGAACGTATCGGTACAATTACCGCGACGAGTCCAACACAAAGCGTTTCCGCGAAAAGGGCAAGGACGAATGGGTATTGGTCGAGAACCACCACCCAGCCATTGTGTCCCCCGAACGACAGGCTGCTGTCGGTGTCATTCTGGAAAGCAAGCGCTACAACAAGAACGCCACCTATCAGCGGAAAAACGTCCACGTCTTCGCCGGGCTGCTCACCTGCGGTTGCTGCGGCTCCACGATGGCTGCAACCACCGATAAAGTCCGGGCAGACGGCTGGAGACCGTCTATGTACATCTGTTCCCGGCGACGCAAATCCGAGGACTGCACCAACAAGTACGTCTCTGATGTGAGCCTCGGTCCCTTTGTGCTGAACTTCTTCGCCAACCTGATAAAGGCATCCAACTCCTTCGGCAGAACGACATCCATCGAAACATTGGAGAAGAAGCTGCTGCGTGGCGAAGCGCTTTCCCGCGTTGACCACATCGAGCGTCCGGGCCTCGAAGAACTATACAACCACCTGCGCAGCGGCTTTGACGAGAAGCGCTTTGAATCTCCTACCATCGCGGCCACGGAGTCCAGTGCGGACTTGAGCGAACGCGATCTGCTGCTCTCCGAGAAACGCCGGCTTGAGCGCGCTCTCAACCGCCTGAAGACCATCTATCTCTACGGAGATGACGAGATGGCAAGCAAAGACTTCAACATCGAGCGTGAGCGCATCACAAAAGCCCTCAGCGAGGTAGACTCCCGCATCAACGAGCTGGACATTGCCAATGCCTTCGACCTGTCGCTTTCCGATGAGGCATTCATGCAGAAGGCCAGCCAGTTCATCCTGACCCAGCAGCTCTTGGACAAGCGCTATGTGAACTATGAGCGTTTCATCCGCAAGATCGACCCCAAAATCGTCAAGGATTTCCTCAACGAAACGGTCTCAAACTTTTGTATAAAAGATGGCCTTACCACCTCAATTTTGCTCAAAAACGGCATTGAACTACGATTTTCGTACAAAACCGCCGAATAAGAAAAAAGTCCAGAAACCCGCATGGCTTCTGGACTTTTTCATTACTTTTTATCTTCCGGGTCGTTCCCGCCTCGTATAAACATCGCATCGCCGAAGGAAAAGAAGCGGTACTTTTCCTCTACGGCAACTTTATAGGCAGCCATGGTCTTTTCGTAGCCGTAGAGGGCAGAGACCAGCATGATGAGGGTGCTTTCCGGCAGGTGGAAGTTGGTGATCAGGCCATCGATGCAGTTGAACTTGACACCCGGGTAGAGAAAAATAGAGGTATTGCCGCTGCAGGCCTTGATCTCGCCATATTTTGCGGCGGCGGCTTCCAGCGTGCGGCAGCTGGTGGTGCCAACGGCAATCACGCGGTGCCCGGCGGCCTTGGTTTCCCGGATGCGCTGAGCAGTCTCCTCGCTGATGGAATACCACTCACTGTGCATTTTGTGGTCTGTGATCTCGTCCTCCTGCACGGGGCGGAAGGTTCCCAGACCCACATGCAGGGTAACCTCGGCAATGCCGACACCCTTGGAACGGATGGTATCCATCAGCTCCGGGGTGAAGTGCAGGCCTGCCGTGGGTGCGGCAGCGCTGCCCAGCTCCTTGGCATAGACCGTCTGATACTGGCTCTGATCTTCCAACTGCTTGGTGATGTAGGGCGGCAGCGGCATCTTGCCAAATTCATCCAGTTTTTCATAAAGGGTCTCGGTGTCATAATAGAATGTAACAAACTTGTTGCCATCCTCCAGCGTTTCGTCCACCACAGCGGTCAGGGTGCCGTCACCAAAACTAACCTTGGTGCCGGGCTGCATCCGCTTGCCGGGCTTTGCCAGGCACTCCCACTGATCTCCCTTGACCTGCCGCAGAAGCAGCAGCTCACACACAGCACCGGTGGGCTGTTTGACACCCACGATGCGGGCGGGCAGCA
>ENA-OWOE01000531-OWOE01000531.1-gut-metagenome-genome-assembly--contig:-NODE-531-length-24616-cov-8.913566_pt1 | contig 24616 bp, 25 predicted proteins | sample MGYA00248254_ERZ651788 | MGnify/ENA primary metagenome ERZ651788 (study PRJEB26908, sample SAMEA4031709) | gut metagenome | biome: gut; feature: normal infant; material: stool | place: China | collected 2015... | reverse complement strand
CATCGAGGTCTTGCAGTCGGTTAAAAATGTTGATACGGTCGGTTTCATCCCCGGCACCGGTAAAGAATTCCTGCGGGTTACGCCGAGGTATTCACAGATGCGCAGAAATTCGTGCATTGAGGGCAATGCCTTGCCGATTGAAATACTGCGCATATAGCTGCCGCTTTTGCCAAGGTCAAGGCTCATTTTGTGTTCGGAAACGTGGAGGCGATGGCGCAGCTGCTAAGATGGGGTCACTTGCTGGGGGTCTTAGGCTGGGCTGCCGCGGGCTTTTTCTCCGGGCGGTGGGGCTGGTAAAAAAACGTAGCGCTTTGGGGCGGCCAACCATCGTATTCGCGGCGGATCATATTTTGAATGATTTTCCGTTCTGCTGCGTGCAAATGTTGCTTCATGGTTTCTTTCATGGGTGGATTCCTCCTGATTTATAAAGATTTATTGTATGCCAAAACCGGCTGTGGCCATCATAAGGGAAACTGCGACCGAAAGTTCCGCCAACGCAATGGAGCTGGCGAAAAGGTGGCCATGGACGCCCAACAGGGCAAGCGAAACAGCGTCCAGAAGCAATAGCCGCAAACGTGCGCGCTTTGCCATCGCCTTGCTTTCCGCACGGGAAAGGTGTATCTGCTTATTATCGGCAGGTGACGAAACCCATATCAGGGCAGAGGAGGCAATCATAATTGCCCAATAATTGTTGGGCTCCTCCGCAAAAATCGGTAAAGCGAACATCGTTGCAAAAATCATGGCGGCAGAGTATAATGCGCACTGCCATTCTGTTTTGGCATGGTAGCCGCCGGTGCGCTCACGGAGGAAAAGAAACGAAACGGTAAAGCAAAAAGCCAAACCGAAATCCGTAATCAGCCCACCAAGCAGTGTCAGAGCAATCAGGCCCACGGCGCGGGAAATGTGTCGGTACAGCGCGTATTGGCACACCTCGGCGTCGTCCTCTTTGATAAGACCGTGCGCCAGAAAGTATTGCGTCAGCTTTTTTGCAATCTGTTCCATCGGCATCTCCTTGTCATCTTTCGCCCTTATCCTACCGCAAACCAGGCTAAAGTGCCAAGAATCCTGCGCAAGTGACAGAAACTCATGCGTGAACGCAAGAATTGCAGGCCACATCGGGCCATTCAAAGCAGAATTGGAACGCACCGTCATGATAATCCATCGTGTAAAAGGCGTTGTTGCGGCGCAGCAGCTCTTTGGCACAGGGCAGACCAAAGCCGTGCAGATGCGGTTCCAACTTTGTTGTGGCAATACAGTCCTTTTCGATGTGGACCGGCAGGCTGGTGTTGATAATCGAGACATACAGCTTGGCATCGCCGTCCGCGTAGGCTTCGTCCCGCAAAACGCTGACCTCAATGCGGCGCTTTGCTTCCTCCAGCTTTAGGCAGGCTTCGATGGCGTTGTCCAGCAGGTTGCCCAGCACGACTGTGCAGTCAATCAGTTCGATTTGCAAGGGCGACAGGTCGTTGACTTCAAACTGAATATCGATATGCTGCTTCTGAGCGGCATAGCCCTTTTGGTTCAGCACGGCGTCGATGGCCGAGTTGTGGGTGTTGACCATCAGGGCACGCTCAGTCTGCTGCTCCTGCAAAGCGGCAAGATAGTCCTGTGCCTGTTGTGTCTCGCCTCCCTGCAGCATCCCGGAAAGGGCCGCGATGTGATGCCGAAAATCGTGCGTCATTTTGCGCTGTGTGGCGTAGGCGCTGCTCAAGGCATCAATGTTGGCACGCTGGGAGCGCAGCTGCTCGTTAAGCGTTTTTTGCTGCTCCTGCGCGAGGTTGTTTTTTTCTGTCAAATCTATCAAAATCAGAATCACGGCATTGGTTGCCAGCAGAATTCCACTTGAAAAAAGTACAAATGCGACTGCTATTTTGCCGTTCATGGATAAGTAATAGCAAATTGATATACCAACCAGAGAAATAAGTGGAAATCCAATTGTCAGGGGTGCCCATTTGATGCTGGCGGAACTTGCCACCATCGGCTTGTGAATCTTTTTGATTCCAGAAGAAAGTAAGAATTTGAGACTATATGTTATAGCTGCGCTTGCAAAATAGAGCGCCATATTCGCCACATATTCATCATAACGAATATGAAGCAATGCCAGCAGAGAATAAAGAACGCAAAATTCCAGCAAGGTGGAAATTGCATACGCCAAAACAACCACCAGCAGCTGCAACCAGAATTTCCCGGTATAAAGCAAGGATGCAAAAACGAAGTAAACCGTAATAAGTGCGGCAAATTTTAAAAGCGTTATCGGCGATTCTTCCGAAATATGCGAAACGAAAACCGTAGCGATATAAGACAAGACTCCGCAGAGCAGAACCCCAACTACAAAGCGTAAGCCTCTTGTTTTTCTTTCAAGAAACGCATCGCAAAAAACGGCCACGCACAGCATGTCCAAGCAGCTGAAAACGATCCCTAACCAATAACCCATTTTTTCGCGCTCCTCCACTGCGTATAGATTTTCCGCACGGCACTGGCTGTGTGCGAACTGACCGGCAGCTCGGTTCCGTCGCGCAGATACAGTCGCGTGCTTTGCAGATCGCGGATGTGCTCCATATTGACCAAAACGCTTTTGTGTGTGCGCACGAAGCCGTGGTTTTCCAGTAGGTCAGCCAAATCGGCCATGGTAGCGGTCGTGTACAACAAGGCCCGGTCAGCCCCCTGCAGGTGCAGGCATACCTTGCGGGCCGACATCTCGGCGTACAAGATCTGCTGCGGCTGCAGCTCAACATCCTCGCCATCGCAAAATATGTGAACCGTATCGCGGGTCTTGCGGTATGCGGTAAGGGCCTGCTGCACATAACGCCCCAGCTTTTGCGGCATCTCGGCTTTCAGCAGATAGCGAAACGCCTGCACCTCGTACCCCTGCAGGCTGTATTCGACGTAGTTCGTCACAAAAATCAGCAGCATATCGGGGCGCAGCTCATGCAGGCGATGGGCCAGATCAACGCCGTTCAGCGAGCCCATATCAATATCCAAAAAAGCCAGATCGTATTTTGCCAGCGGCAAAGCACGCAGCAGCGCTGCATCTGTGGCGCAATCAACCGTGGAGCGCGGCATCTGCGGCTTTACGATGGCCTCTATCTTTTCCGCCAGCTGACCGGCAAAGGCCGCGTCATCATCGCAAACCAGTATGCGCATGGAAAAGTTCTCCTTTTCGGCATTTTTGCCCGGCGTGTGCTTGCGGGCATCTGCTGCAAACATAATCTTTTGCCCCCTTGTTGTCAAGTATCTTGCCTAAAATCGCAGAATTACTGTTGTTTTTCTGATTATATAACAGATATATCGGTGTGTCAAACGGTACACTATAAGGTAGTGGAAGGGGGCCGTTTGGTATGTTTGATATGGGCAAGCGCATCTGTAAATTGCGTAGGGACGCACACCTGTCGCAAAAGCAGTTGGGCGAGAAAATTGGCAAATCAGCCTCGACCATCGGCTCGTATGAAAACGATACTGCCGTGCCGACGCTGGAAAACGCGGCAGCACTGGCGGAAGCGCTTCATGTTTCGTTGGATTATCTGCTGTACGGTGAAAAGAGCCGCACCCTTCCGCTGCAAAAGATGAGCGAGAACCGCGTGCAGCTGTTGACCGATCTGGCGCAGGAGTTTGCAGCACCTACTAGCCACGGTGCAGCTTTCAGTGACCGAAAGCTGGATATTCTGCGGCGGCTGTATCAGGAATTTTATCGTTAAAAGCATTGGCTGCTCGGCGTGTCTGCCTCCGGTGGGGGCAGACACGCTTTTGCGTTCACGCACGATTTTCTGTCACTTGCGCAGGTTTTGTAGATTTCGGTGAAACGCTGTGGTATTTTGGGGGCACAGCAAAGGTTCCCAGCATCGGCGCGCAGATGCTGAATATATCCGCCCCGAAACAAACCCGATACAAGTTGCTTTTAAAATGGAGGAACTCTTATGACTACGTCAAGAAAATCTTTTCTTTCTTTTGCTGTGGCCTGCATTGTAGCGCTTATGGCGGCTACGGCAGCCTTTGCATCCAATTCTGCCGACACTGACTTCACCTTCAAATTTAGCGGTGGCTTGCCCCAAAGGACGGAATGGCGCTCAAAGACCGATGATACCAACGTCTATATGTCGGTAAAAGGCGTACAACACGCCTTTACCGCTCATGTGGTTGGAGCAGATAATAATTATTCCACCACTGCCCACGATTGCTCTCATGGATATACATATTCTATCTCTAATGTAGGCGTATATCGGATGCGCAACTGGGTGCACGATGGCTCGCCGAGTTATCCATATGCGGCCATCTATGCAGCGCCCAATTATGGATATGAATTTAGCGCGTGGGGCCAATGGAGTCCGGATTCCGTATGATGAGATAGTAGTATTATAAATTCCTTGTTTTATCTCTGAGTGTCCCAGTTCGTGTATTGGCTTTGCGATATCGAATCACTTTTTGCACTTTCAACGATTCACTGCAATAAGCCAATACACGAACTGGCTATTAGAGAAAACAAATCGCACTGAACTCTTGCGCCAAGAGGTCAACGGCTTTGGCTGCGGCGTGCTACAGCTATATTTAGTTTGTTATTATATAAATGTTGCACTACCCTGACTCAATTCACACCAGAACGGAGGAACCAATATGAGAGTTTCAAAGAAAGCGCTTCGTCCCTTTGCCGTGATTCTTGTTTCGCTGTCAATGTCTGCACTGCTCACCGGGTGCCAGACCTCCTCAGACAGCGCATCGCAGGCAGTCGGGGGTTCGGATGCAGAAAGCACTATCCAGCAACAGACCACCGACGCCTCCAATTCGGAGACGAATGAACAAAACGGTTCCAATGAAACGGTTGCGTCCTTGCCGCAGGTTTTTGTGACCGACGTAGAGGGCAACCGCCGAAACCTTTCCGATTTCCCCTGGGCGCAGAAATATCCGACTCTGCTGGACGGCATCGCAAGCGACACCCTGACAGACTATGCATTTTACACGATAGCCTCCGAAAATCTGAAAGCAAGGGGCGAAAGCCTGACGTGCGATTACTTCGGTGACCAACAGGTAACTATCTCTGTGGCGGGCGCTGAAAAGGGGGAGGCTGCGGCTCAGATTCCGCAGGATAAGTTACAGGAGGGGATAGACACCTTCGGTGAGAAGAACGAAAACTATGAATATCTGACTGTTACGGTGAATCTGACAAATTCCGGCAGCGCAGAGGCCGAGGTTTATCTGAACAACCTGTCCATTCAATGCTGTGTTGACGGTTCCATCGCAACAGAAACGACTTGCAGCGAGGCTGTCACATCTGACTTGCCCGCGGTTGCTTCCGGTGAAAAGAACCAGTTCCAGCTCATGTTGGCCCCAGGGGAGACACGCACTTGCACGGTCCTTTACTATGTGAGAGCGGAAATCGAGTTGAGTGACTTATATCTGAGGGCAAACCTCGGCGGTAATGCGATGACCGAAGTCAAGACCGCCGACAATGTGATGAACGAAGAGTGGCTGGCGTTAGCCTAATGCTCCTGCCATGCACACAGAAACGGATATGTGACCATGAAAAGCATTCTATGTTTTGAGCTGAAGCGCTGTTTTGGAAGCAAGCGGCTGTATCTCTCTCTGCTGACAGGCATCGTCATTTCCCTTCTCCATATCATATTCGGGGTTCTTCCCTTGACCCAGTGGCTGTCGAGTTGGCAAGGAGATTTTTTTCTTACTCCTCACTCTGCATACGGGCATTGGATCGGGATGGACTCCTCCACTGTCTGGCCTACCCTTTTGTATATGCTTCTTCCGTTCCTTTGTGCCTTTCCGTTTTCGGATACTGTATCATGGGACTTTAACACGGGCTATGTGATGCAGATTTTTGTGCGCCGAAAAAAATCCACCTATCTGTTTGCCAAGGCTCTGACGATTTTTATTGCCTCCGCCTTTTTGACAGCGACAATCTTGTTCTTCGACTTTGCAGGCACCGCCTTATATTTGCCGCTTGTCCGGCCGGAAGCGCTTACCAACCTTTACGGAATCAGCAATCGCAGCCTGATGGCGCATCTGTTTTATCATAAGCCGCTGCAGTACACCGTCATCTATATTATAATGGATGCTTTATTGGTTGGCGCATGGGAAATCATTGCCCTGGCAGTATCGGTAGCTACAAGAAATCCTCTGCAGCCTGCGCTGTTTCCTTTCTTGCTCTACCTGCTCCTGTATTTTATCTGCAACTGGCTTCAGATGGATTCGGTCTCGTTGTTTGCAATTCTGTTGCCCTTCCAGCCTGCGGTCAATGTGAAATGGGTTACGATTGCAATTTACTTCTTAGCTGTCCCCATCGGCAGCATGACTATGTATTTCTTGAAGCGGAATAAGAGTGATGTGCTTTGACAATTTATCGGCAATTTCGGGTAACTTATAGAAAGCGATTGCTGGTTTATTCGCTTTTGTGCGTTGCGCTTGCAACCGGCAATGCACTTTTCTGGCTGCATAAATGGCATGAACAGGGTGTGGAGCTGTGCTTTGCCGACACTATGATGACAGGCGTTCAACCGAGCTTCCTTTTAATGCTGCTGATTCCCCCGACGCTTGGCCTTGTACACCAACTGAAGTTCATTTTAGAGCAGCCCTTTGTCATTTGTGCGTTAGATAATAGAGCACGGCTTGCCCGCAATCTCCTTGCTGCGCTCCTTTTTATTGCGTTCAGAGCGGTGATGGCGGTTTCAATCCCGTCCATTGCATTGGGTGCTCTGCTGTTTCGAGGTGGCAAACCTTGTACATGGGAAAGCGGAGCAAGCTACTATGCCTATATGACGGGCCAAACGTTAATAACCCCTGTCAAAACAGGCTCCTTGATTGTCTGGCAGGCTATGACGATCTGGCTCACAGTCTTGCTGGTATCGATTCTTTTCCTGTCAATCAATCTTTCCTGCGAATCGCACCAACTCGGAAGCATACTCTCATGGGGCGTCTGCCTTTTGGCTTTGTGGATGTGTTCGTTTCCTGTTACACCGAAACTATATAGGCTGCAAAAGAGCGTTTCTTTCTCCGTGAATCGAATTGCCGAAAATACAGTTTGGCGCCATTTTCTCTCAGGCATCTGTATTCTGTTTCTTGAATCTCTGTTTCTGCACTTTGCCGTTACCAGAAAGGACTTTTTAAGGTGAAGAACAGTTTTATTCGATTGCTCCTGCGGGATATCAAGAACTATATCCGAACGAATCGTTTCTTCCTGATCGCGGAAGCAGCGCTGTTTTTGATTGGCTGCATGATTGCGGATATGCAAAAGCCCGATAGCTACGGCAAATATACTACCATTCAATATTATATGCAGATATTTCGGGGCTGCTATCCGTTTACGGATGCCAGAACAGAAGTGTTTCAGGTTCCACTTACATGGTTTACACTCATGTACTTTTGTATTTACACTGCTCTCTTATATCCGATTCGGGACGCCAGCGGGGCAGGCATTCATGTTCTGCTGCGGGCAAAGAGCAGAGCCTTGTGGTGGTTCAGCAAATGTCTTGCGCTAACCGTGTGGAATCTGCTTTACTTTGCAGTCGGCTTTTGCTCTGTATGCGTATTCTGCTTTTTTACAAATGGTTTGTCTTGCTTTACCATTTTGCCGTATGATGTATTGCCTTGCGATGCTTTGACCTGCCTTTTGCCTTTCGGTTTTGCGTTGGCAATCTCGCTTCTTGCCTTTTGCCTTTGCATCTTTTGCTCTTTTGTCTGGGGACAGGTGTTTGCCATAAGTTGCCTTGTGGCCGTCTCATTCACTGAGTTTCCATCTCCTTTTCTCTGCTATGCCATGCTGATTCGCTGTAGAGCCATGTCTCCCGCTGGATTCGACGAAAGGGCAGGCTTGCTTTTCTACCTTATATTTGCCGGAATCGTATGCTTCATCGGTATGTTCCTGTTTTTACAACTTGACTTGTTTCCCGGACTTCAAAGGAGGCCGCAATGAAAGTTGAAATCAACCATCTTACCAAGGTGATTCAGGGCAATGTTGTTCTGGATGATATCAATGCCTGTTTTTCCTGTGCTTCCGGCGAAAACGGGGGACGGATTTACGGGATTCAAGGAATCAATGGAAGTGGCAAAACCATGCTTATGCGCGTGATCTGTGGCCTTGTGCTTCCCACAATGGGCACCGTGTCAATCGATGGAGAAATCATTGGTAAGGGTATCTCATTCCCGCGAAGCATTGGCCTTTTGCTGGAGAACCCAATCTTTATCGATGAATTCACTGGCGCAAAAAATCTTTCTCTTCTCTGTGATATCAAACGACTTGTTTCGCAAGCGCAGATTGGCGATACGTTGCGTCGTGTCGGACTGAACCCATCCGACAAAAGGCCCTTCCGCAAATATTCTCTCGGCATGAAGCAGCGCCTTGGAATCGCAGCCGCTATCGTTGAATCACCTGATCTGATTCTGTTGGACGAGCCATTCAATGCGTTGGATGAGTCGGGAATAAAAGAAATACGTGACCTTTTGCGTGAATTGCGCCAAAAGGGAAAGCTGATTGTGCTGACCTGCCATGATCGCCAGCAAATGGAATCGCTTGCGGATGAAATCATAGCGATGCGTGAGGGCCGGATTGTGAATGTGGACAAGAATTGCCACGAGGAGGTTTGAAGTGAAAAACAAACGACTTCATCATCGTGCGATTCTGCTTTTGCTCCTTTTGCTGGTTCTCTCTTTCGCAATCGGCCTGAGAATCACACGCTTAAATGGTTCTTATTTGGCAACCGAGGATTGTTATGGGTATCCGCAAAAGCCTATCGAGTGGAATGGTCTGAAAATAGAATTGATCGGTGCTGAAATTGTTGACGGGGAAGCATTTTTACAGGAATATAACATCGATCGGGAATCAATTTTTTCGGATTCCCTGTCAGAAAAGTACGCACTGTTTCATATATCTGTGACGAAGGTGTCGGATTCCCCATTGTTGACATACTATCGTTTTGATTATTGCGGAGCGGAAAAAGATGGCTGGCGAAATTTGGTTTCCCCGGAAATTTTCGAATCGCTGAACCCTCTGGCAAAAAAGCCGTCGCAGCTATCCGTAGGTGAAACCGAAGAACTCGCAATGGCGATTGGACTCCATAAGGATGCTTTTCGCAATACGGAATGGAGTAACCTTTCCACTTCCGATATAAGCCTCGTCATGTCTGTTTATCCACAAAAAGTGATTCTGCAATCTTCATGAGAGTGAAAATACACAGGAAAAGCAGCTTTGCCCCCAGTTCTGAAGCGCTGTATGGGGTATCGTACAGGCCTAAACTTAGGGGGCAATGGGTGCCGGTGCTCCGGCTACTCGCCGCTGCGGCGCTTGCGTGGGTGCTGATCAACGCCTTGGTCGAAGCCTACGGAGTGGGCGGGTGCAAATCTTGATGCGTTGAATCTTTGCAGAGGTCTGCAAATTAGAACTGCCGCTGCCTGGCTTCAAATCGAGTGTTAGCCGTCGCCGCGTTTGTTGATGTATGCCATAGTTAAGCCTCCTCAATGCGGGCAAGCCATGCGTCAAAGCTGGCCTTGCTGACTCGGATCGAAGTACCTATATGCAGCACACGGAAATCCGTTGTTGTGTTGCACAGTGTATAAGCTGCCCGCAGGCTGATGGACAGCATTTGGGCAATATCCTCGACCCGATAGACAAGCGCGCTTTGTTGCGTTGACTTGCCAATTTGTGTCGGTCCTATGGCATTGGTTTGAGAACCTGTCTCTATTGCTATCCCAGCCAGAACCGTTAGTATATTTGAATGGAACGACCCAGTGCTGGTTCAAGCTAACGGGTAAGCAGTGACAAATCGGAGGAATACCCTGGTCGATATAGCGCTTAATATGGGTATCTTATTAAATAAACCCAAAATCATGTTGCAGACTACTGTGCGAACACTAACTCCAAGGGGTTCATTCTCACGCCGTTTTGCATCACCTCAAAATGCAGGTGGTTGCCGGTGCTGTCGCCGGTGCTGCCCACATACCCAATCACCTGCCCTGCCGTTACCGCTTCCCCTGCGGTAACGGCAGTTTGCGTCATATGGGCATACCGCGTGGACAAACCCGCGCCGTTATCCAGCAACACCTGATTGCCGTAGCTGTCGTTCCAGCCGCTGACCAGCACCGTACCGCTGTGGGCAGCCAAGATGGGTGTACCCTCCGGTGCGGGAATATCCGCGCCGCGGTGCCCGGCATTGCCGAAGGCGTCCACTTCCCCGAAGTGGCAGGATATAGAAGTGTGCCCCGGCAGCGGCCAGCACAGCGTGCCATCGGCAACAGCAGTCCCGCCGCAAAGTGCCAACAGGCTGGGGCGCATTTCCTCGGAAAGCAGCTGGTGCAAAATATCCCGCTGGTCTTGCGTAAAGCGATATTAATCCGCCAGCGCATCCACCGATTTGCTGCTGACCGTGATGTGCAAAATGTACTCCGTGACCGGCTCCGGGTCGGGTTCGTCCTCGGTTGGTTCCGGTGTGACGGTCACCTCCTCCACCTCGGCGCAAATTTCGTGCATTTACAGCGTCTGTTGCAAAAAAGCAGGATATTTGCTACAATACTTTTAACAAGCAAAAGGATGGTGAGCGCATTGTATAGGGTGGCAGTCTGTGAAGACGAAGCAATTCTATGTGCAAACCTGTGCGCACAGTGCGAATCTATTCTGGACAAGCTGAAGGTCGAACACAGAATCACATCATTTTCATCTGCCGAAAAACTGGAAAATGCGCTCTTGGCAGGAGAAGAATTTTCGCTGCTTTGTCTGGATATTCTGATGGGCGGAAAAAGCGGCATGAAACTGGCGCAGGAACTGCGGCAGCGCGACGACAAAACCAGCATCCTGTTTATCACAAGCTCTACGGAATTTCTCAAGGACGGCTACAGCGTCCGCCCTATCCAGTACCTGCTCAAGCCGGTTCAGGCGGCTGAGCTGGAGCAGGCAATTACAACCGATCTGCGGTTGTACCACCGCCCTTCCACAGTGACCTTTCATGCGGGCGGCAAGACGCTTGTTATACCGACAGAGGATATTTACTATGCCGAGAGCCGGGAACACGGCACGGTTCTTCATATGACACATGGCGAGAAATTTTTGCCGCTGTCGCTGAGCCAAACGGAGGGAATTCTTCCCGGTTCACTTTTTTGCCGCTGCCACAACAGCTTTCTCGTAAATCTTTCCCACATTTGCGAAGAGGGCGGTCGGACTCTGTACCTGACGGATGGCAGCGACCTTGCCATTGGGCGGCGATATATGGAGCATTTTCAGAATCAATTTGTCCGATACCTCAACCAAAACTGAATACATTTGATTTTACCAGTGAAAAATGCGGCATCTCCCGTTTGGAAGATGCCGCATTTTCGCGCCTTATCGTTTACTGATTTTTCTTTTCCGGCAAGAGCTTCAGAGCTGTCATAACCGTAAATCGGTTTTCGTCATAGCTGATGTCCAGTACGCTGCCATACTTTTTTGCAATAGCACGCATTTTCATCAAGCCAAAGCCGTGGTCGGAAGCATCGTCCTTGGTCGTCAAGAGTTCTCCGTTTTCATCGGTGCGCAGGGTTCCGCTGTAGGTGTTTTCGCAGCGGATGGCAAGATACTGCCGGCGAATCTGCATCGAGCAGAGAATTTCTCCCTGCTCTGTCTGCGCGGCTGCCTCCAAAGCGTTGTCCAACATATTGAAAAGAAGGCTGCACAGGTCATCCTCTCTGATTTGCAGCATTTCCGGCAGAACCGCACTTACGCGGAAGGTGACATCCTTTTTCTTCGCCTGTGCCGCGAAACGCTGAAGAATCGTGTTGACTGTCGGGTTGGCAGTAAAATTCCGGGGCGAAAGCTGTTCCAACTCCCCGTCCAATCGGTCTAGATAGTTCCGAAGCTCCGTCTGATCCTGCCTCTGTGCCAACAGGTGCAGGGCGGCAATGTGGTTTTTCCATTCATGGCGAAACGACGCCGTCTGGCGAACCGATGCCTGCGCCTGCTCGTATTTCTCTTGTGCTGTCTGGCTGTTGATTTCCATCATCTGCATTTGCCGTTGACGAAGCAGCATACTGCGCACAAATTCAACGACTACCTGTACAGCGCACAGCAGGCCGGTAACATTGCACAGCAGCGCATAAAATGCGTGCGGATATCCGCCCAGCATGGATGTTACCGGGTTGCTGAACGGATAGAGTACTTCTACGCCGACATAACGGGTGACACCCCAAATCAAAAACAGAAAGGCCGCAACCGCACACAGGCACCAACTGATTCTGCGCTGCATTTCTTCGTGCGAGAACAGCATCAGAACAATCGCTACGACCAATAAAGAGAAACCGAGCCAGTCACCGACTTTTTCGGTGAGAAGCGGCACCGCCGCAAAACTCCGCAAGGCAGTAAGCAGAATATGCAGCAGGGCTGTGGCAGCCAAGCCCCAACGTTTTTTGCCCCGAAGTTCGGCTGCCAAGTAAATGTACAGAAAGTCCATGTGGATCAGGTAGACCCAGTTCAGCAGACCACTGTCGGCATTCAGCCCCGAAGCACTTTCCAGAAAGGTGTTGCAAACGCCTGACACTGCCGCCAATAAAAAGTATCCACTCAAGGGCAATAGCTTCCACAGCGGCTGTCCGGCCTGAGCACCAAGCACCAGCACCAAAAGCAGGCTTAGTGCCAACATAAGCCTTACCGTCACGGCGGTCATACACCAAACAACGCCGGTGGTCTGCACCACGGCATCGGAAAAACGGCTTGCCTGTGAGGGAAACACAGGTACGCGCAGCCCGTTTAGGGACGGCCCGTAGGTGACAATGCGAAGTGCTTTCCCCGCGCAGTCCAGCGGCAGCGGGATGCAAAGCCCGTTGTAGTTAATGTCGGCAAAATCTGCATTCTGCAAAAATACATCGACGCGGTTTTCTTGCTGCGGAAAATCCGTGTAGAGAAGTATATCCTCCAAAAACACCTGCAGACCCGCATTGAAGCAGCTAAACTGCAAAAAGCATCGTTCGCCTGGTTCCTCCATGACGCGCTCCGCTACAACAGGACCGGCGCCTTCCGCCGGTACGCCGTCGATGTAGCCACCAAAACCGAACACAGGTTCGGTTTGCCCGGCTTCGGTGTAAAATGTCCAGCCACCCCGATCTGATGCCGTGCAATTCAGAAAGATGGATTGTTGCGCTTTGTCCGGTTGCGACAGACGAAACAAAAATAGCACGACCATTGTTGCCGCTGCGGTCAGCAGCACTCCGGCAGCGCAGAGATTTCTTTTTTGGGTGTTCACCGTCCCACCTCCTTGTTGCCTTAATTGTAGCAAAAACACAGAACGCGCACAAGCAGAGAAGCGCGGCTTCCTGCTAAACGACACGATTTTGCCCCTAAACGACACAGAAAAAAGACGAATAATATAGTAAAATAGATTATAGTAGGTTGCCATTGCGGTCTATGAAAATGCAACGGGAGGATCACAAGATGGACAAAAGATCTATATTCGAGCGAGGGTTTGCCATACTGCTGTCGGCTATTTTGATGGCGGCTTGCTTTCCGCTGTCAATCTTTGCGGATGACACGACGCAAGACCCGGATTTTTCGGGTACAAATCTGATGAATCTGGAAAACGTACAGCCCAGCGGCTATACGACGACCACCAACCCTTACGGCTATGACATTGGCGAGCCGTTTCTGATGGTAGAACAGAACGAGCTGATGTATCTGAATGCCTGGGACAATAAGGTTCGGCAGGCATCCTATTTTTCTATGGGATCAGAATCGGCGCTGAAGACCTTCGCAAGGAACAAATCAGGCAATAGCGGTACTTTTTCTAACCCCAACTACAAGCTGATGCAGGCGGTGTCCTTTGACCCTACCGGCAGTGGTCGCCGGGATCATGTTGCCTTTGTAGGTGTTTCCGGGCAGGATAAAAAGGGCTATATGTGGGTCATTGACACCACAAAAGGAACGGATTCAGACTGCAGCCGGCTGGTAGAGATTGGCAACTTCAGCTATATGTTTGATGCAAGCGCTTTTAAGGTTCCGACCTACTCCAACCGCAGCTTCCTCAATATCGTGGCCGGTGACTTTGACGGTGATGGCAAGGAAAGCATCGTGGTCTATACCCCGGAGTCCTACAATGCCGGAGGCTGCCAGATTCAGCAGTGGGATTATGACGGTGGCAGCCTTTCCCAACGCGGCAAGAGTAACAGTCTGTTGATGGGCTATTATAACGACCATCCCTGGTATGATGTGGAGAGATCGGAGGGAAACCAGCGGCGCAAGCTGGGTGTCTCCATGGCCGTGGGGGACTTCAACGGCGACTGTGTGGACGATCTGGCGGTGCTGTCCTACTGTCACCGGCTGCCCAGTGACGAGGCCCAGATCGACTACTACCGTCCGGTGGTCAAGATCGTCTACGGTACAAAGGGGGATACCGGCAGCTCCATCGTGACCAAATCCGCGGCACAGAGCGAGGAGTTCTACACCAGCAAGGGACGAAGCGGCGGGCGTGATCGCTATGAATTTCCTGTAGGAGCCTCTTTGACCTGCGGAGATTTTGACGGCGATGGTGATGTGGATCTGTTCCTCGCAGGTATGCTGGGGAAACTGGGAACATGGAAACAAAACAACCAGCAGGTGAACGAAACCATCGACATGAATGCTGGGTATCTCTATATTGGGAAACTGAGCAATTCGGGAAACGGTTTTGTTAAGACTACCAATCAAGCCATAGAGTCCAACGGCTGGACAGACGGCGGCTACCATAATGCCGATGATGTATGGCAACAGTTGGCTGTGGAGTCTGTTGCGATCAACGGCAAGGGGCGCGGCGCAAAGGAGCTGGTGTTCCTCAGCGGCACGCTCTATGATGCCAGCAACAATAAGCCTGTGGCGGTATATACCGGCGATTACTTCAAGAGTGCCGATGACGGTGCAGGCGGCACCACCCGAATCTCCAACTGTGATATTCAGTCCATTGCCGTGGGCAACTTTGACGGAAACACTGCCGGGCGGGAACAGGTGGTGTTTACAATTGCCCTCAAGCACGCAAATAACAACGAGTCCCACCTGCTGACGGGCTATATGCGGGGCATAAACTATAATGATAAAACGGTAAACGGCGAAATAAAGGAGTACGGAACAGCCGGCGGATATGACTGCCTTGTTCCTACGGACAGCTATGTGAACACCAATGCCCAGAATGCGGTCAGCTTTCTGGTTATCCCCGTGGACAAGAACAACGACGGTGTCCTTGCCAAATACCGGGGTGTAACCTACGCCTACACGGACCCGGATGTCAAGGCAGTCTTGCAGGCGGCGCCCTATTTTGATGAGGTAATGGATGCGGGCAATAACGAAACAGAGTATGTCCTGACGGAAAGCTATGAGCTGTCTGACTGGGACTCTGACAGCGTGTCCTTCAGTATAGGCTACAGCACCGAATTCAACTTCCTCGGCGGAAAGGCATCCATTGAAACAGGTTATGCACTGGACTGGACGAAGTCCTTCGAGCGTTCTCTGCACGAGGAGTGGAGTCAGAGCTTTTCCGCACAAGCCTACAACAGTGTTGTTGTCAGCCGTACACCGGTGTTCGTCTACGAATATGACATACAGAACGCGGACGGCACATGGAACGATAAAACTGTCATGCAGACTGCCATTCCGCAGGGACCTGTGTATGAGCAGCTTTCGGTGGATGCCTACAACAAGTTTGCCACAGAGTATAACAAGTACATGGCCGACCGCAAAAACAACCCGACCTGCTACCTGTTGGAGAAGATCGATCCCGCTGCCAACTGGATGGACGGCAACGAGGGCGACCCCTACCGCTATAACCATGATGGCTGGGGCGCTTTGAATCCGGATATTCAGGCTTCCGCCATCAGCAAATCGGAGTTTGCTTTGGGCTATAACGGAACGCTGGATAAGGTGGCATGGACGAAGGAAAACACCACCACAAAAAGCGTAGAAATGTCCCACGGGTTTTTCTTCAACAGCTCCATAAAATGGGGCAATGAGAATGTAGGAATGCACGGTGTCACCACAAGCCTTGAATATAGCGATGGCAAGGGAAATTCCACCTCCAAAGGCACTGCGGTGGGAGCGAGCTGCACCGTCACCAGTCTGGACAAGCAGAGCCTTGTGGCGGAAGGAATTCCCGCGCCTGTTGTAGACGCCTATCGATTCCATTGGACGCTGGGGCAGTGGCAGCGCCACCTGAGTGGTGCAGCGAACAACAAGACACCCTTTATCGGCTACAGTGTTACCAATCTTTCCTCTCCGCCGCGAGCCATCGACAATTTGGACAAGGCAATAACCCGCGGCGAAGGCATCTTTGACCTGAAGCTTTCTTGGACAAAGCCGGACCGCGAAAACGGTCATCCGGAGATTACTGGCTACTATGTTTACAGCAAGGACGAAAGCGGTGCGTATACAAAAGTATCCGAAAAGCTGTCTGCCGAAGCAACGGAATATGAGATCAAAAACCTTGACCTGAATGGCAAGTACACCTATGTAGTGACGACCGTAGCAACGGTAGACAGCAAGGATTATGAGAGCGTTTGGTCCAACGAGGCGCATTATCGCGCGGACGAAGCGCCTTACATCGGTAGCAATGGCAACTGGTGGGTCGGGGGAACCGACACCGGCGTAAAAGCGGCCGGTGACGACGGAAAGCCGGGCAAGGACGGCGAAACTCCGTATATCGGTGAGAACGGCAACTGGTGGATCGGCTTTACGGATACGAAAGTTAAGGCGGCAGGCACCGACGGAACGGATGGTGCAGACGGCAAGGACGGTGCGGACGGTCTGACCCCCAGCATTGGCGAAAACGGCAACTGGTGGATCGGTGAAACCGACACAGGCGTAAAAGCTGCCGGAACGGACGGTACAAACGGCACGAACGGTGCAGACGGTCTGACCCCCAGCATTGGCGAAAACGGCAACTGGTGGATTGGCGCTACCGATACCGGCGTCAAGGCTGCCGCAACGGATGGTGCAGACGGCAAGGACGGCGCAGACGGAACAAACGGTGTCGATGGTCGAACACCGCAGCTCAAAATCGGTGATGATAACCTCTGGTATGTTTCCTATGACAATGGTCAGAATTGGGAATCTCTCAATGTGAAAGCTACCGGAGAAATGGGAGCGACAGGTGCCCAAGGCGAAAAAGGCGACAAGGGTGACCAAGGCGAGCAAGGCATTCAGGGCGTCCAAGGCGAAAAAGGTGACCAAGGTGAGCAGGGCATTCAGGGTGTCCAAGGTGAAAAGGGCGACAAGGGTGACCAAGGCGAGCAAGGCATTCAGGGTGTCCAAGGTGAAAAGGGCGACAAGGGTGACCAAGGCGAGCAGGGCATTCAGGGTGTCCAAGGCGAAAAAGGCGATGCCGGTGCCGATGGCGCTTCCGGGCAAAATGGCACCAATGGAATTAACGGAAAAAACGGTGTAAATGGTCAAGACGGACAAAACGGTCAGGATGGCAAGGATGGACAGGATGGTACTGCCGGGCGCGGAATAGACAACGCCATGATTGATAACGACGGCTACCTAATTCTTACAATGACCGATGGCACGACCATCAATGCCGGTCTTGTACGCGACACTTCCACTGTGGCAAACAAAGAAGCAAATGACTCTGCTACGGCAAAATCGCTTGCGACAGCGGCTGTTGGTCTTTCCGGTGCATCTTTGCTATGGAACATTGCAATGCTTGCACTCTCCATCACCATGAAAAGAAAGCACACAACTTTCCACAGATGATACAGTATAAACAATAATGAAGCAGTCTTGAAAGTGCCAAAACACTTTCAAGGCTGCTTTTGTCAGGATAACCGATTACTTATTGTTTCTTCTCTTGCAGACAAACCATATCCATAGGATTCACACGCACACCATTCTGCATAACCTCAAAATGCAGGTGGAAACCTGTGCTGTCGCCGGTATTGCCTACATAACCTATAACCTGCCCTGCCGTTACCGCTTCCCCTGCGGTAACGGCAGTTTGCGTCATGTGGGCGTACCGCGTGGAAAGTCCAGCGCCGTTATCCAGCAACACCTGATTGCCGTAGCTGACGTTCCAGCCGCTGATTAGCACCGTGCCGCTGTGGGCGGCGAGGATGGGTGTGCCCTCCGGTGCGGGAATATCCGTGCCGCGATGCCCGGCATTGCCGAAGGCGTCCACTTCCCCGAAGTGGCAGGATATATAAGTGTGTCCCGGCAACGGCCAGCACAACTCGCCATCGGCAACAGCAATCCCGCCGCACAGAGCAAGCAGACTGGGGCGCATTTCCTCGGATAACAGCTGGTGCAAAATGTCCCGCTGGTCTTGCGTAAAGCGGTACAAATCTGCCAGCGCGTCCACCGATTTGCTGCTGACCGTGATGTGCAGAATGTACTCCGTGACCGGCTCCGGGTCGGGTTCGTCTTCGGTCGGTTCCGGCGTGGCGGTTACTTCCTCTACCTCGGCATCTATTTCGTGCATCGCCCAAAAGGTGTCCTGAATCAACCGCTTCTTGCTTTCGTCAATGACGACCACATCGCCGTCGTTGTTTAGGTTGTTCTGCACGGCAAAGACGGCCAGCACTTCGGGCCAGTAGCTCGCCCAAGTGTGACCGTCCTCGTAGTCGTAATCCATCGTGGTTTCGCTGCATTCCGGGTGTGCCGACACAATGTCGTTGATCGCTGTGCCAAAGTCTGCATTGGTTTCGGCAACAATTTCGGCAATGCGGATGCTGTTCTGGTCGCCGGATTCATCGGCAAACAAAATGCCCATCGGTGAACCGATCACCGCCGCAGCCGCGCCTATGACCATCGCCAGCAACAGCACCACGCCGCCCGCACCAAGCAGCGCCAACAGCGATTGCGCGGCGCGCCGCACAGTTTGGGAGCGTAAGGTTTTGATTTTGGCCGTGATATAGTGAATGCCACGGCTGATTGCGTCAACCGTGGCTTGTTTATTGCTGATTGTGGGCAACTTGGGCGCGTGGGTAGTGATGGGAGCGGTATTGCCCACCGCTGTGGTAGCCGTCTGCTTTTGCAGATAGCGGCGCACAGCCTCGCGGGTCAGGTGCTGCCGCTTTAAGTGCTGCTGCATTTGGGCTTGGTAAGGCGGCGGTGCCGGTGTGGCCGATGACGGCACAGGGGCTTGCGGCGCTGGTGTTTTGGCTGCGATGGCCTTTTGCCGGAAACGCTGCTTTTTGAACATTTCCCTGCGCTCGGTCTGCGTGGGAACAGTGACTTTCTCTTTTTCAGTCGGTTTTGATGCAGATTGGGTGCTGCCCTGCAAGGTGAGATTCTTCCGCTTCTCCTGCATTGCACGAAACTTGCGGTAGCTCATGCGGGCGGTGCTTTTGGCGGTGTTGCCTGTACGGGCAGCCACATCGGAAATGCCCTGCTGCACCTCGGTTTGTGCGTATTCTTCGGGTGATTCCTGCCGCTGCTCGGCGGCGCGTTCCCCCTGCGCCTTGGCCCGCATAAGTGTTTTGCGCACAAGCTGCTTGCGCTTTGCTTTAATTCCGGGCATCGTCGATTACCACATCGTCCAACTGGCGTGTGTATTCCGGGTAACGCAGTTTCACCGCCTCATACATATACGGCGCAAAGGAGCAGTCGAATAGGTCATACGGTGTACAGGATTTGTCATCGTATCCATTCCAAAGATTATAGGCAAACCGTGTCAGCTTGGTTGTGCCGCTGGTCTGCCATCCTGCGGCCAGCGATTCCGGCTTGATTTCGTCTTTTGCAAAGTCAAAACAAACGTTAATGTTGTTGCGAAGCGCGGGAACAGCGGTCAGGGTGTAAATCAGTGCGCGATGGTAGTTGTCCATCACCTTACAGCGGTTGAGATGGGTTAAGTATGCCCTACGGTGGGCAGGGGTCATAAACTTAGGTTCGGTCATGGTGGTGTCCTCCTGCTTTCTTTATATATGAGGTTATATTTTTGAGATTCTAAGGCGGGCGACACCCCGCCTTTTGTTTGTGTAAAATCATGCTCTTAGCGATCTCCGTGGTCGATGGGTTTGATTTTCAGCTTATTGCCATCGCGCTGGAATTGCTCGTACTGTTCAGGAGTGCATTTCATCGGCAACAGGCCGTGCGGCGTGGGGAGAAAGACAACAGGGTTATGATACAGCCTTTCATATAAGAAAACCTGTCTATCAGTCAAACTGATAAAGTCTTCTCCGCCATTGCCGCAGACCACAAAAGAACCTGCAAGAAAATCTGTATGTCCGTAAAGCCGGTTAGGCGGCAAACCGTCAATCTTCCCGGAGTCGTTGCAGATAACGCAAACGCTATCTCTCCACGGACGGCAACATTCAATATCACCGCCGACAAGCTCCTGCAATGCCCTTAATGTGTTGGGAATCGTGCGTTCCTCCGGGTATTTACCGGGCTGCACATACAGCACGCGGATTTCATTTTCACTCATAGGATTCACTCCATTTCACCGGGTTTGGTCGTGAGTAATTTGTATGTTTTGGTGTCTTTCGGTTGAGGGTTATTGAATGGGATAAGGCTGTTGCCCATCTTGATAATTCCCTCACCGGGTTGGGCCAACAGCAAATATTTCCGCTGCGGCTCGGACAAGCCGTACAGTTCTACTACGCTGTCAATGTCCTTGGTCTGACGCAGCATAACTACAAATTCGGAGTTTGCCAGCATTGCATAGGCTGTGTCATTGGTTAGGCAGTCTTGCACATTCTGCGTGATGCCGGTGGCGTAGGCGTTGTACTTCCTAAAACGTTTCCAGCTTGTGTACAGGAAATTGGCGCTCAAAGAATCGCGCAGTAGCAGATAGATTTCGTCAAAGTACACCCATGTGGCTGCTTTTGGGTCATTGCGTTCGTTGCTCATCACGGCGGTATTGATGTACTCCAGCATGGACAGCATGGCAACTGGCTTTAGCTGTTCCCCCAAGCTCTGGATGTTGAAGCAGATCAGGCGGTTGCTCATATCCACATTTGTAGGCTGGGCGAACACCTGCATACTGCCGGTTGCGAAAATTTCCAGTGCAAGTGCCAATTCTTTGGAACGGTTGTCGCCCTGACTGTTCAGCGCCGCCCACAAATCCTTGATGGTCGGGCAAGGCGCTGTGTATTTAGATTCGATAAGCGGTTTGTAAATGCTCCTCAATGCGCGGTCAATCAGACTTCTATCTCCGGGCAGAACATTTTCTTTTTTCATAATCTGTTCGCACAGGCTCAACACAAACTCTGCTTTTGCCACATAGGGCGGGATGTCCGTGGATTTGTCTGGCTTAAAGTCCAGTGGATTGAAATAGGTGCTGCTATCCACCGAGATATTGACTACCTCGCCGCCCAACTCCTGCACAAGCGGCGCATATTCATTTTCGGGGTCTACGATATAAAACCGGGCCTTGGTAAAACGCAGATACAGCATAAGGATTTCCAGTTTGACGAACATAGACTTACCGCCGCCGGATGTCGCCACAACCATTGCATTGCCGTTGACGAGAGTTGTGCGCAGCCCGATGATAAGATTACCTGTGACCGCGTTTCGGCCATAGCAGATGCCGCCCGGAGTGAGAATTTCTTGCGTATTGAACGGTACAAGTGCTGTCAGCGATTTCGTCAGCATCGTGCGCACACTCTCGATGCGGCGCAAGCCGTAAGGCATGGCCGTGTTAAAGGCGCGTTCCTGCTGAAAATACAACTCGGTGAATCGGCAGTTATAGTTTGCCGCCGTGGTTTTCAGTGCATCGGTTTCCAGCGCGAGATCTTCCAGTGTGTCAGCAAAGTAAGTGACGGTGAGCAGGCTCAAAAACATTTGCTGGTCATTTTCCGTCATTTCTTTACGGATGCTGGCAATGATGCGATCCTGTTCCTGCGTCCGCTGCGGTACGGAGGAAGTGAAGTCCAGATTTTCCACGGATTTCTTATTGAAACGGACTTTCTCGGCATCGGTTTTCATCTGCGCATTGTCAATTTCTTTGAAAGCATCCTCGGTTTCCACCGGTTCAATGTCAATGGATAGAACAATATACGGCACTTGCTGAAGCAGTGCGGAGATAAACTTATCATCAAGCTGCTGCGGGTACTCGCTGATCGTCATGCACTTGGCATAAAAATCCTCGATTTCAATATGCTTTTTGCAAAAGCGGATGCAGTCCGGGGCGATAGAATCGCGGAAGTCCTGCCCCAGTTTGGCGCAATTATCAAAGTCGAAGTTAAAACGACCCTCCTCGGAAATGCGGAAAAACTTGTGCAGTACCTCCAGCCGTGCGCGGTTGTCCAGCGGCGTGACGGCACATTCCAAGGCGGAAAATGCAGACAGCAAATGCCCCTGCACCTGTACAAAGCGTTCGCGGGCCTCTTTTACGCCGGGTTTGTTCGTGGACACGATGATGTACTTATGCTGCACCACATTTCCATTTTCGCGGGCGTTGGCCTTGATTTGGCGGTTACGCTCGGCGCGGAGGGCATCAAAGCCGTCGTTCTCGCGGTGGTACAGCACATCACGGGCAAAGGCTTTTTCATCCATGCGCTGGCTGACGATGCAGACTTGCATCCAGCAGTCAGCGGGGATGCCCGCGTAGACCGTGCCAAGCTGCGTTAGAATATTCTGCTTGGCCGCGTCACTCTGCATGGCGTAGTTGATGTCGCTGATTTGCCACATCAAACTGAACACATTTTCCGATTGCCAAACACCGTCTGCATAGATTCTGTCGATGGGGATGCTCTGCTGCACGGAACGGGGCATTTTATAGCTGCCGCGCGTTTTTCGCGTAGATGCGTACTCACTTAGTCTCAATGCTTATCACCTTTTTTCTTTTTGCAATATTTGTTGTCGGTTTTCCATAGCCGCCAATCGTTTCTGATAACTGTGCTGTCTATTACAACAAGCAGGAATTTTTCAAAGGTCAGACAGTCATAAGTGAAAAATCCTGCTGCTGCAATCGGCGCAGCGGCCACAATGCAGACCCAGCCCGCCGTTTCATGACCCAACAGCGGGGTCAGCCCCAAATAGACCGCAACTGCCACGGCAATGGCCGCGCCGGAGCAAATCATCTGCCGCAGATTCAGCCCCAAAAAGATTTCCTCTTGGTAATGGCGGATTTCTTTGTTGATTGGTATTTGCATGATTTATAACCCCATCATTTCATGGATAATTCGGTCAGAGCCTTTTATCAGCCCCACAAGTACGAGCATATTGAACACGGTTTCGGCAAGGAAGCTCCACACAATAGTGGTCGCTTCACCGCTGGCTACTGTTGGCGTACTGACAAACGCCGAGTAAATCACGCAGGCCAGCACAATGACCGCACCCTCTAAGCACACGCCGACATAACTTTTCAAAAATGATATGCCCACGGATTGTGTGCTTTCCCCCGCAAAAGCCGCCAGCGGCAGCGGAGCCAGCGCTGTGTACATATACAAACGGAAGAAGCGGCCATACACGGTAAGGATCATTACAAAGGAAAGCACCGTAATGAACAAGCTGCCGAGAATCGTTACGAGCCATAGCGGTATGCTGGCGAGAAATCCCACATTTTCGATAGCGGTCTGCATTTCTGCGGGCAGCGACACCATAGCTTCTGAGATACCGCCCATGCTGTCGGCCATATCTGTGACGATGCCGTTACAGATCGAAAACACATTCAGCATAATGTCCATGCCGTATCCCACAAGCGCTTTTGCCGCCACAAAGCGGAGAAAGTAATGGATTGCAGCTTCGGGGCGTTTTAACTCGTGAAAATTCATTGTGTTTTTGCATAGCGATATAGCAAAGAACAGCACGACCAGTGCATAGCCAATGCCAACCATACCATTGTGCAGTGTCTGCATCACGCTCCACACTGCGCCGCCCTTAAAAGTTTGGGGGCCGGTTGTCACCAGCCCCCATAACTCGCCCAGCTTTCCATTCCATGTAGAAAAGGCGTTGTTCAGATTTTCGACGATCCAGTTTTGATTCAAGTTTTCACCTTCTTTCCTGCAAAAAAATGACCGCCTTGCTGGAAAGCAAAACGGTCATACATTTGATATTATTCTAAATACTGCGGTAAATTCCATGAGCCTCGCAGTACACGATGGATTTCTACAATCTGCTGTTCTTCTTGAACACGATAGAACACAAGGTATTGGTCGGCAACCAGTTTTCGATAGCTGGGGTCATGTTCATATTCCTCGCACATATTGGGTGTCGCCGATAACTTTTCGACTTTCCCCCGGATTTCTCGCAGCACACGCGTGGCAGTCTTAGGATAAAAGCCGGAGAGATATTGTGCAATATTTCTCAAGTCCTGCACGGCAAGGGGCAGATATTTGATTTTATAATCCATATTCCTTATTCAGCATCCCCCATACACTATCGTGATCTTCCCATTGCGTGTTAGGGTCGGCAGCCTGTTGTTTGGCTTTTGCCAGTTCCTCGGCCACATACCGTTGATGCAGAAACTCCTCATACTTGGCGTAGTCCTCAATATTGATGAGAACGGACTCTCCGCGCCCTTGGTTCGTAATAATGACATGATTATGATTTTTTGTCATATCTGCGATTTCGGCATAGTGGTTTCGTAAATCACGCGATGGACGAACGAATGTTTGCATCATAATGGACACCTCCTATTTACGTTTATTGTATCACAGTATGACTACACATTCAAGTGGTGTTTTTACAGAATCATATCAAGAATATCCTTTGCAAAGTAAATGACCACGCCACCGAAGAACGTCATAAAGCCTTGCGCCC
>ENA-OWOE01000529-OWOE01000529.1-gut-metagenome-genome-assembly--contig:-NODE-529-length-24748-cov-6.160553_pt1 | contig 24748 bp, 20 predicted proteins | sample MGYA00248254_ERZ651788 | MGnify/ENA primary metagenome ERZ651788 (study PRJEB26908, sample SAMEA4031709) | gut metagenome | biome: gut; feature: normal infant; material: stool | place: China | collected 2015... | reverse complement strand
GACAGCAAGACCGGCAAGGTGCTGGCCGGCCCGGACCTTGTGAGCCGCGGCTTTGTCTATGTGCGCGAGAACGAGAGCCTGATGGACGGTGCACAGAGCATCGTGGAAAATGCGCTGGACCGCTGCGTGGATGAACATGTGCGCGACTGGAACAGCGTCAAGACCCGCGTGCGCGAGGCACTGAGCAGCTATATCTATCGGCGCACCAAGCGCAGCCCGATGATCCTTCCCATCCTGATGGAGGTCTGATCCGGGCACGCTGCCGCAAACAATGCGGCGGAAGGCAGGAGATTTGATGAAACAAAAACCAAGATGGACATTGGAGATGCTCACCGCCAGTCTGGCCGTGATGTGCGGCCTGCTGGTGCTGGTGCTGCTGATCCAGCGGCCCACGGCATGGCCGGCGCTGCTGGCACTGGTGGTGCTGTGGGGCGTTGTGGTGGTGCTGTTCCGCTGCCAGCTGCGCAAGTGGGTGGCCCGGTGGATGTGCGGCGGCAGCTTTGAAGGCTCCAAGCTGCAGTTCAGTCTGGAGCCGCTCTCTCAGCCGGCCGCGCTGCTTTCCGGTGAGACGGTGCTGTGGTACAATGCACAGTTCCGCACCCGCCTGTTGAACGGACAGGATGCGCTGGTGAGCCGCGTGCAGAAGGTGCTGCCCGGCCTTGATCTGCAGCAGTGCCGCAAGCAGGAGGGCCAGCTGCTGACCCTCGCGGACGGCATGTGGAGCGTACACAGCTCCACGGTGCCCGGCGATGCGGAGAGCATGACCCTGCTGGTGCTGAACGAGGAAACCGCCCTGCGCAAGGTGGAGGCGGAATACAAAGCCAGCCGTCCGGGCTATCTGGTGTTTCTGGTGGACGGCTACGACGATGTGTTCGGTGACATGCTGGACAGCGAGCGTGCCCGCCTGCTGGAAGGCATCAACCGCACGCTGGAGGATATGATCGGCCGGGGCAGCGGCTTTTTGCGCCGTGTGGCCAGCGGCCGCTATATCGCTGTGGTGGAAGAGCGCCAGATGGAGCAGTTCGCCAACCGCGGCTACGATGTGCTGGACAAGATCCGTGCGCTGGATCCCAGCGTGAACCTTTCGCTGTCCATCGGCATTGGCCGCGGGGCCAAGACCCTGCGGGAAGCCCAGGATATGGCCGTGCAGGCGCTGGATATGGCGCAGGGCCGCGGCGGCGATCAGGCCGCTGAAATGACACCGGACGGTTTTACGTTCTACGGCGGCGTGAGCCACGGCGTGGAAAAGCGCAGCAAGGTGCGCAGCCGCATCGTGGCCGATCAGCTGGTGAAGCTGATCAAGGAAGCAGATCATGTAGTCATCATGGGCCACCGCATGAGCGATCTGGATGCCATCGGCTCCGCCGAGGGCGTGCTGCGCATCTGCAAAATATGCGATGTCCCGGCGGTGATCGCGGTGCGGCGTGACGCTACCCTTGCGGGCAGCCTGATCGATGCATTGTGCCGTGCAGGCCAGAAGGACGACTTTATCGACCCGAAGGACGCACTGCCTATCATCTCCAAGCGCACTTTGTGCATCGTGGTGGATACATATCAGGTGGGCCTTGTGGAAAGCAAGGATATTCTGGAAAAATGCGGCAAGGTAGCCGTGATCGACCACCACCGCAAGGGTGTGGGCTACATCGAGAACCCGGCGCTGGTCTGCCATGAGCCGTATTCTTCCTCGGCCAGTGAGCTGGTCACAGAGCTTTTGCAGTACGTGGGCGAGCGCGACGACAAGCCCAACCGTGTGGAGGCCGAGGGCCTTTTGTCCGGCATCATGCTGGATACCCGCGATTTTACCCTGCACACTGGTGTGCGTACCTTTGAAGCTGCCGCTGCGCTGCGCCGCTATGGCGCGGAGACGGAGCGGGTGCGCCAGCTGTTCGATGTGACCATGGTGGAGTACAATGCCAAGGCTGATCTGGTGGAAAAAGCACGCATGTACAAAAATTGCGCGATCTCCGTCAGCGGCGAGGTGGCACCGGAAGCCCGCGTGGCCATTGCACAGGCGGCAAACGATCTGCTGACCATTCAGGGCGTTGATGCCAGCTTTGTGGCAGTGCAGGTGGGCACAGGCGTGAACATCTCGGCCCGCAGTCTGGGTGCCGTGAACGTGCAGGTGATCATGGAATCTTTGGGCGGCGGCGGCCACCAGACCATGGCAGCAGCACAGCTCAAGCATATCACGCCGGAAGCAGCCCATGCCCGCATCGAAGGTGCCATCGACAAATACTATGCATCGCAGAAAAAGGGCGATGTAGAAGGAAAATAAACGGAACAGAGAGGATCACACCCATGAAACAGTACGATTACCTGATCGTTGGTGCCGGCCTTTACGGCGCGGTCTTTGCACAGGAAGCAAAAAAGGCAGGCAAGAAGTGCCTTGTGATCGATAAGCGCAGCCACATTGCAGGCAATATCTACACGGAGCCGGTGGAGGGCATCAACGTCCACCGCTACGGTGCACATATCTTCCACACCAACAACAAGGCTGTGTGGCAGTATGTGAACCAGTTTGCAGAGTTCAACCGCTACACCAACAGCCCGGTGGCAAACTACCACGGCGAGATCTACAACCTGCCCTTCAATATGAACACCTTTAATAAGATGTGGGGCGTTGTTACCCCTGCTGAAGCCAAGGCCAAGATCGAAGAGCAGAAGAAGGAAGCAGGCATCACCGACCCGCAGAATCTGGAAGAGCAGGCCATCAGCCTTGTGGGCACCGATATCTACGAAAAGCTTATCAAGGGCTACACTGGCAAGCAGTGGGGCCGCCCCTGCACCGAACTGCCGGCCTTCATTATCAAGCGTCTGCCGGTGCGCTTCACCTACGACGACAACTATTTCAACGCACTGTATCAGGGCATTCCCAATGGCGGCTACACCGCCATGGTGGAAAAGATGCTGGACGGCACCGAGGTGCGGCTGAATGTGGACTATCTGGCCGACCGCGAAAATCTGAACGCTCTGGCCGAGAAGGTGGTCTACACCGGCCCGGTGGATGCCTACTTTGGCTACAGGCTGGGTGCTCTGCAGTACCGCAGCGTCCGCTTTGAGACCGAGGTGCTGGACACCGACAACTATCAGGGCAACGCGGTGGTCAACTATACCGATGCGGAAACTCCCTACACCCGCATCATCGAGCACAAGCACTTTGAGTTCGGCACCCAGCCCAAAACGGTCATCAGCCGCGAGTACAGCGCTGAGTGGAAGAAGGGCGACGAGCCGTACTACCCCGTCAATGACGAGAAGAACGGTGCCCTGTATGCCGAGTACAAGAAGCTGGCCGATGCGGAGCCGGACGTGATCTTTGGCGGCCGTCTGGGTGAGTACAAGTATTACGACATGGACAAGGTCATTGAGGTGGCTCTGGACGTGGCCGCAAAGGAACTGGCGTAACCGCTTTGCTTAACGCTTTTCGTATTAAAGTCGCTGTGCGACGGCCGCAGGCCGACAGCAGCATATGCCGTTTGCCGTTACGACCCCTCCCGTGAAAAAGTAAATCAGAAAAATCCGCAGATTTTTCTGATTTACAAATTAAAAATAAAATTACCGCTGAATATGGCCAGAGCGGAGCGGCGGCCATTTTAAATGGTCAGGCGCTTCCTCTTGCCCAAAAGCGGCAAATGCGCTATACTATAAACACAACAACTGCACCGGTTTTCCGGTGAGAAGTGAGGGATAACATCATGAAAGTGATTCTCAAGCAGGATATCAAGGGCATTGGCAAGAAGGACGAGATCCACGAGGTCTCCGACGGCTACGCCCGCAACTATCTGTTCCCGCGCAAGCTGGCCGCTGTGGCAGATGCCAGCGCTGTGAACGTTGCCCGCAGCAAGGAAGCTGCTGCCGATTTCCACGAGGCTGAGACCGTAGCTGCTGCCAAGGATCTGGCCGCAAAGATCGAGGGCAAGACCGTGACCATCAAGGCCAAGGGCGGTGCATCCGGTCGTCTGCACGGCAAAGTCACCGGCAAGGAAGTTGCCGATGCTTTGGCTCAGCTGGCAGGCGCACCCATCGATAAGAAGAAGATCGAGCTGGAGACCAAGGACATCAAGGATGCCGGTGTGTTCAACGGCAAGGTCCGTCTGCACGTTGGTGTGGTCGCTTCTTTCAAGATCATGGTGGAAGTGGAACAGGCCTGATTTTTCTGCCATCTGCGCCCCCTCACAGCAGGGGGCGCTTTTTGGCATTTCAGCGAAATGATGCAAAAGGATAAACTACCATGCCGAACGAACGACATTATTCCAATGAACTGAATCTGGAAAGCGTGGGCATCAACCTGCCCTACAACATGCAGGCAGAGCAGAGCGTGCTGGGTGCGGTGCTGCTCAAACCGGAAACGCTCACCGACTTGGTGGAGATCATCCGGCCGGAGATGTTCTACACCCGGCAGAATGCGCAGATCTACTCCGAAATGCTGCGCCTGTTCACCGCCGACCAGACCATCGACTTTGTGACGTTGCTGGACGCTGTTATCTCGGACGGCGTGTTCCCCAGTGCCGACGAAGCAAAGGTGTACCTGACCGGCCTTGCCGAGACGGTGCCCAGCATTTCCAACGTGAAGGCCTATGCCCAGATCGTGCAGGAAAAGTATCTGGTGCGCCAGCTGATGGGCGTTGCAAAGGACATCCTGCAGGATGCCGGAGATGAGCCGGATGCCGACCTGCTGCTGGAAAACGCGGAGCAGCGCATTTATGAGATCCGCTCCGGCCGCGATTCCAGCGCACTGACACCGCTTTCCTCCAGCATGGTGGAGACCCTGACCAACCTGCAGAAGATCAGCGGCCCGGATGCGGACAAATACAAGGGCATCCCCACAGGCTTCCGCCTGCTGGATACGGTGCTCACCGGCCTTGGCCGCGGCGACCTCATCATCCTTGCGGCCCGCCCCGGTATGGGCAAGACCAGCTTTGCGCTGAACATCGCCACCCGCGTGGCCATGCAGCAGAAGGTGCCGGTGGCCATTTTCAGCCTGGAAATGACCAAGGAACAGCTCACGAACCGCATCCTTTCTGCTGAGGCCGGCATCGACAGTCAGGCATTCCGCACCGGTGCCCTGCGCGCCGAGGACTGGGAATATCTGGCCCTTGCCACCGAAAAGCTGCACGATGCACCCATCTATATGGACGATACCTCCGGCATCACCATCACCGAGATGAAGGCGAAGATCCGCCGGGTGAATCAGGACCCCACCCGCCCGAATGTGGGCCTCATCGTCATCGACTATCTGCAGCTGATGACCACCGGCCAGCGCAGCGAAAACCGCGTGCAGGAGATCAGCTCCATCACCCGAAACCTCAAGATCATGGCAAAGGAAATGAATGTGCCCATCATCGCACTTTCTCAGCTGTCCCGTGCGGTGGAAAAGCAGGGCAACAATTCCAGCCACCGGCCCCAGCTTTCCGACCTGCGCGATTCTGGTTCTATCGAGCAGGATGCCGACTGCGTTCTGTTCCTGTACCGCGATTCCTACTATGCCAGCCAGAACCCGGACGGCGCTGAGGTGGATGCTGATACGGCAGAGTGCATCGTGGCGAAGAACCGTCACGGCGAGACCAGCACGGTGCCGCTGGGCTGGGATGGTGCCCACACCCGCTTTATGGATGTGGACTTTAAACGCTGATGAACAATGAAAAAATTCTGGCGCATGTGCGCATGTTTGTTCTGCGAGAAAAGCTGCTTTGTCCGGGTGAGCCGCTGCACTTGGCTGCAGCAGTGTCCGGCGGGGCGGACAGCATGGCACTGCTGCGCATCCTGCTGGCCCTGCAGCCGGAATTCGGGTTTGTGCTTTCGGCCTGCCATGTGAACCACGGCCTGCGCGGTGAGAGCGCTGACCGGGACGAAGCCTTTGTGCGGGCGGAATGCGCCCGGCTGGGTGTGCCGCTGCGGGTGTTCCATGCTGCAGAGATGGCCGACGAAGTGGGCCTGCCGTCGGAACATGCCGGGGAGGACTGGGCGCGCCGCCTGCGCTATGCCTGCTTTGCGCGTTTGTGCGGGGAGGGGATAGATGTCGTTGCAACGGCCCATACTGCAAATGATCAGGCTGAGACCCTGCTGCTGCGGCTGGCCCGGGGCACGGGGCTGCACGGTGCGGCAGGCATCCGGCCAAAGCGCGGGTGCTACCTGCGGCCATTGCTGGCTCTTACCCGGCAGGATACCGAAAGCTTCTGCCGTGCAGCCGGGCAGGCATGGGTCACAGATGAGACGAACGCGACCGATGCCTATGCCCGCAACCGGGTGCGCCGTGCGGCGCTGCCTGCGCTGCAAAGCACCAACGGCGCAGCGGCGGAAAACCTTGCCCGCTTCTGCGAGAAGGCAGCCCGCGCGGATGCCTATTTTGCCCGGAAGGCCGAAGAGCTGCTTTCTGCTGCACGTCTGGATGCGGCACAGGCTGCCATCAAAAGCCCGGAAGCCTGTACGGTGTGGCGGCTGGGCCCGCTTTCCGCTGCGGATGCGCTTATTTTGGAAGCAGCCATGCACTCGCTGACGGCTCCCGTGCGTGACGCAGAGGAAAAATATGTGCAGCTGCTGTGCGGCCTTGTGCGGCGCGGCAGCGGTGCGGTACAGCTGACTGACCGGGTGCGCTTTTGTGCCGGAGACGGATGCTTCTGGCAGGAGATTGTGCCGGAACGGTCCCGGCAGCAGGAAGACAAACGGCCGGAAAGCCAGCCCTTTCAGCCGGAAAAACAGGCAGAATACTGCCTTGCGGGCGGCTGGAAGGTGACTGCAGGGCTTTTTACGGCTGATTTTGAAGAAAAAATACAAGTCGTTCATAAAAAAGACTTAAAAAATCAGGCGGATTATGCTAGAATAACTACGTTGTATGCTGGTCTTGTCCTGCGCACTCGCCAGCCGGGAGATGTCTACCGCCCGGCGGGGCGAAGTGTACACAACCGGCTGCGCAAGTGGATGAACGAAACGGGCATCCCGGCCAGCCAGCGCGATCAGCTGCCGCTGCTGGCGGCGGGCAGCGAAGTACTGTGGGTCTGCGGTGCAGGCTTTGCCGAGGGCCTTGCCCCGGATGCAGACACTGCGCAGGTGCTGCAGATGGAAATGGAACATAGGGAGGAAATAACATGAGTATGCATGATGATATCAAGACTGTTCTGGTCAGTGAAGAAGAGTTAAAGGCAAAGGTTGCTGAGCTGGGTGCCCAGATCAGCAAGGATTACGAGGGCAAGAACCTTGTTCTGGTGTCCATCCTCAAGGGCTCGGTGGTGTTTATGGCCGACCTGATGCGTGCGGTGAGCATTCCCTGCAGCATCGATTTTATGGTGGTGTCCAGCTACGGTGGCAGCAACACTGTTACCAGCGGCCTTGTAAAGATCATCAAGGATCTGGACGGTGATCTGTCCGGCAAGGATGTGCTGATCGTGGAGGATATTCTGGATACCGGCGTCACCCTCTCGAACCTTGTGCCCATGCTCAAGATGCGCAACCCCAACTCGGTAAAGATCTGCACCATTCTGGACAAGCCCAGCCGCCGCAAGGCCGATATCCAGCCTGACTACGAGGGCTTCCAGGTGCCGGACGAGTTCGTGGTGGGCTACGGTCTGGACTACGATGAAAAGTACCGCAACCTGCCTTATGTGGGTGTGCTCAAGCCTGAAGTCTACGAGAAGTGATTTCTCACACTATAATTCATCCAAGAACTGGAGTTGATTTTTTTGCAATCCAAAAGACCCCGTTTCAATCCGCTGATCCTTGCTCTGGCGCTGGCGGCGGTGCTGATGGTCTGGTCGGTGCTGGGCGGCACCGGCTCTGCCAGCAGCTCTTCCATGGAATATTCCACGGTGGTGCATTATTTTGAAAGCCTGCAGGTCACGCAGTTCTCGCTGGACCTGAACACCGGTGTCATCACCATGAACCTCAAGGAAGGCGGCAAGAACAACCTGCCCCTGCCCGATACCACGTCCCAGAGCACCACGCAGGCCACCGGCGGACTGCTGAGCGGTATGCTGTCCTCCTCGGATGAGGATACTGCTGCGCAGAAGAACAGCGACGGCACTGTGACTGTGCGCTACAAGCTGCCCTATGCATCCATGTTCGTCAAGTATGTAGGCGACTACATTGCCGCCTACGATGCCGCAAACCCGGATGCTCCCATGGTGTACGATTATACCCCTGTCAAGGAAAACATCCCATGGATGGAGATCCTGTTCTATCTGGCAATGCTGGGCTGCACCGGCTTCTTGCTGTTCTCCATGATGCGCGGCGGCGCTGGCGGCGGCGGGATCATGAACGTTGGCAAAGCCAAGGTGAAGGACGAGCACGAGAACCAAAAGACAGCCACCTTTGCCGATGTTGCCGGTGAGGACGAGGAAAAGGAAGAGCTGAAAGAGGTCGTGGAGTTCCTGAAAAGCCCGGAGAAGTTCAACACTCTGGGTGCCCGCATTCCCCACGGCGTGCTGCTGGTGGGCCCTCCGGGCACCGGCAAGACCCTGCTGGCCCGTGCCTGCGCCGGTGAGGCCGGTGTGCCGTTCTATTCCATTTCCGGCTCTGACTTTGTGGAAATGTACGTCGGCGTGGGTGCATCCCGCGTGCGTGACCTGTTCGATAAGGCAAAGAAGTCCATGCCCTGCATCATCTTCATTGATGAGATCGATGCTGTGGGCCGTCAGCGCGGTGCCGGTCTGGGCGGCGGCCACGATGAACGCGAGCAGACCCTGAACCAGCTGCTGGTGGAAATGGACGGCTTTGAGGCCAACGACGGCATCATCGTCATGGCGGCCACCAACCGTGCCGACATTCTGGATAAGGCCCTGCTGCGGCCGGGCCGCTTTGACCGTCAGGTCTATGTGGGCCTTCCGGATGTCAAGGGCCGTGAGGAGATCCTCAAGGTCCACACCAAAAAGAAGCCGCTGGCCCCGGATGTCTCTCTCAGGGTCATTGCACAGCGCACCGCAGGCTTTGCAGGCGCAGACCTTGAGAACCTTGTCAACGAAGCGGCTCTGCTGGCTGCACGCCGCAACCGCAAGGCCATTACCATGGAGGATATCGAGGAAGCTTCCATGAAGGTGATGGCTGGCCCGGAGAAGAAGAGCCGCGTTGTGACCCCGGAGGAAAAGAAGCTGACTGCTTACCACGAGGCAGGCCACGCTGTGGCGGGCTTCTACTGCAAGCATCACCCCCGTGTGCACGAGATCACCATTATCCCGCGTGGTCAGGCTGGCGGCTACACCATGTATCTGCCTGAGAAAGACCGCAGCTACGTGACAAAGGGCGAAATGTTCGAGGATATTGTTTCCAGTCTGGGCGGCCGCGTGGCCGAACAGCTGATCCTGGAGGATATCTCCACCGGTGCTTCCAATGATCTGCAGCAGGCCACCAACATTGCCCGCCAGATGATCACCAAGTACGGCTTCTCGGAGCGGCTTGGCCCTGTGGTGTACGGTACCTCGCAGGAGGAAACCTTCCTGGGCCGCGATCTGGGTCAGGGCAAGGGCTACAGCGAGACCACCGCTGCCGAGATCGACGGCGAGATGCGGGATATCATTGATGAAGCCTACGAGACCTGCCGCCGCACCCTGACCGAGCACATCGATCAGCTGCACGCGCTGGCACAGGCCCTGATGGAACGCGAGAAGCTCAACGAGCAGGAGTTCAACACCATTATGGCGGGCGGCACACTGCCCCCGCGTGAAGGCGATGAGCCGAAGCCGGAACAGCCTGCTCAGACCGTGCAGGCTGCCACTGCAGAGACCGCTCAGCAGGCCGAAACTGCTGAATCTGCAGAGACCGCTGAGTCTGCGGAGCAGGCCGAAACGGCAGAGCAGATGCCGGAGACCGCTGCACCGGAAACGCCGGATGCACAGAACCCGCAGAACTGATTTGATCCAAACGGAAAGGAGCGAGTGTCGTGGAGGAAAATTTTAACCCGGTCGCACGGACCCGCGCAAACTATTACACCCCCGGCAGCCCGGTGCAGTTCGTCTGCGTGGAGCTGCTCAAGGGTGATGTCAGCGGGGAGCACGCGGTCTGCCTGACCTTCAAGAATATTTCCAAGGTGACCCTGACCGCGCTGGAGATCCACTTCAAGTGCAAGGGCGTGGACGGCGTGATCCTGTGCGAGGACCGGTTCGAGTACCGTGACTTGGAAGTAAAGCCCGGCGAACTGTTTGGCATGGACGATGCGGTGTTCGTTACCGCAAAGGCCATCACCAGCGTGGATGTTTCGCTGTGCAACGTGTACAACGGCAAGCGGGTGGTGCATCTAGACGGCATCAAGCGCGTGCGCCTGCCTGCCCCCAAGCGCCTGTCTGCTGAGCTGGAAAAGGCGCTGGAGACCCGCATGAACCGCCCGGAGCTGAAGTATCAGCCGCAGGTGTTTGAAAATGGCTGGTACTGCGCCTGCGGTGCCTTCCACCCGAAGGAGGAGGATACCGTGTACTGCTCGGAGTGCGGCTGCGACCGCATCCTGCTTCAGAACGCGCTGAACACCCTGCTGCAGCCGGAACAGCCTGCCCAGACCGAGCCGGAACTGGAAACGCCTCTTGCCCCGCAGGCCGAAGAGCCTACCCGCATTATGGGCGCAGCGCCCGTGCAGGAGGAGCCGACCCGGATCATGGGTGCACCGTGCCGTGAAGCAGAACCACAGCCGGAAGAACCTGCTGCAGAGCAGACCCGTGTGATGGATGCCGGAATGCGGGCACAGTTCCCGGGCAGGGCATCTCATGCAGCTGCGGACGAAGGCACCCGTGTGATGCCTGCTGCAGCCCGCCGTGCACAGCCGATATCTCAGCAGCCGGAGCCTGCCTATGACGACGAGGAAGAATACGAGGACGAGCGCGACAGCGTGGCCGAAGCGCTGATCCGCTGGGTGCCGCCCATCACTGCCATTGTCTGTGCAGCAGTGGCACTGTGCGGCTTCGTGTATTACCAGTTCGTGCTGTAACACAAACAGCAGCGGAGAGGGCGATATGCCTTCTCCGCTTTTTTGTATGCCAGAAGACCTGCTAACAAAAGTCAAGAAAAAAATTCAAAAATTTAAGCAGCACAAAAATGGCGCACCCAAACAAGCCACTTTGCATCTGAAATTTCAGATGGTGGCTGTCCGTAGATGATGAAACGGCATTATGCCTCGTCTAAGGCGTCCAAATAAGCTTTAACAGTTGCGTAGTAAATGCGGAGGAATTTGTTCGCCGAGGCCATCATGTAAACCTTGTAAGGCTTTCCTTCGGAACGCTTTCTGTCCATGAATTGGTATATGGGTTCATCTGGCGGAGCGTTCTGCAAGTAAATCCCCATTACGAGAAATAACGTTCTGCGCAGCGAGGACGAACCACGCTTAGAGATGCTTCTGCTGTAAACATCCATCTGCCCAGACTGGTACGGAGGGGCGTCAATACCCGCAAATGCCACCAAGGCTTTCTTGGAATGAAAGCGGCGAACGTCTCCGATTTCTGCCATGAGCTGTGGACCGAGTGCCGGGCCAACGCCAAATATCTTCATTACCACCGGATACTCCGGAAGCGAAGCTGCCAGTGACTGCATTTCCTGCTTGAGAGAGGCCAATGCCGTTGAGGTTACCCGGAGCAGAGAGACAGCCTGTTCCACCAAAAGCTTAGTGGTGTCTGTCTTTGGCATGACACCAAAATGGCCGCAGGCGGAAGCGTAGATATCCAGCGCCTTATCCTCGCTGAAATTGTAACCGAGTTTCTTACACCACTTCTGATATTTGGCAACAAAGACTTTCTCAGAGCTGCCGCAAACGCACTCACAGTGCCAGAATGTGGCTACAAAGTCCACCCACTTCTCGCTGCCGTCAGCGCGTGGAGGGCTTGAAAACAGGCGATTTGCGTCAGGGAAAGCAGTATCCAGCAAAGAAATTAGGTTGTTCTTCAGCATGGTTTGTACCTTGGAATACTGCTGGTACTGCCTGTAGCAGTTTTTCAGCATCAATCGGGTATCTTCTTCCGGAACGTACCTCGGTAAGGCAAGCCAGTGATCGAGACCGTAGTTTGCCAACTTGATGGCATCCTTCTTGTCGGTCTTGGCTCGCCGCAAACTGTTGTTCCCGTAGCCATGCACCAACATTGCATTGACTACTGAAACGTAAAAGCCGGAGTCATTTAGTAACCAGGCTACCGGCAGATGGTAATTACCCGTGGCTTCCATAACGACACGGGTCTCACCGGGCAGGCTTCTAAGCAGCTTTGCCAGCTCGCACAGTTCGCTGTCCGTGTGACGAACTTCAAAGGGAGAGACCGCCACTTCTCCAAAGGGGCGCATGACGGCGATCATGCTTTTGCCTTTGGAAACATCAATGCCAACAGAGTTCATGTATCTACCTCCAGTACAAAATCGCGCAACCGGAACCCATCTTTTACTCATTGCCGATTCAATCTATTGGGTGACACGAACTCCCCGGCATTGCGGTAGGCTCAACCTGCTTAAATCGAACGCTACAATAAGAGGACGGCTGACAGTCTTCTGAACGGACACGAAAGCCCAAGAAAGGAGAGGTCAGCCGGTTGCTCCTCTTATTGTAGCTTAGGCATGAGACGGATGAAAGCCGGACTGGCTGCCCGGCTTTCCTGTCCAAATTTATTGTAATAGAAGGGAGAACCATTATGCCGGAAGAAGCCTTACAGGCTGCCTTTGAGATCAAGACTGCCTGCGATGAGATCAGCCGCCGCCTGCTGCGCTGGCACTGGGAGCACAAACCCGGTGCGCACAGCTTGGGTGCATTGCTGGATCACGTTGCACAGCGCCAGCAGGAAAGCCCGGACTACTACGACCGCATGCCGGATCTTTCCGGCAAAAACAGCTGGCAGCAGCTGGATACCACCATTTGTATGCGGGTTCTGCTGGACCCGGAAAAGGATGCCGCCAAACCGCTGGACCTGCTGGGCAATACCAGCAATCCGGGTGCGGCCCGCCGCGCCTGCAATGCTGTGCGCACCGCCCGCAACGAAGCCGCCCACGCCACCGATCACACCGATGCCGCTCAGGCGGCGATCCTGTTCAACGAGGCGGTGGAGAGCTTGGAAGACGGCTATGTGGGCACGGCTTTCCGCGAGAATGAACTTGCCCGCTATTACCGCGATGCAGAAAATTATCTGGCACGCTGTGGCGCAAAGGAGCCGATCGCATCCAGCCGTGCGCCGGAAGAAAAAACGGCTGCGCACGAGCCAGCCCGCCAGAGCACAAAGCAGGGCCAGAACCGCAGCACCCAGAGCCGCAAAACGGCCGGTAGCCGTTCCTCCGGCAGCAGAAGCACCACAGCGCGCAGCAGCTCGGCCAAAAGCCGCAGCACGGCAGGCCGCAAAAAGAAACAGAGAAGAACTGGCAATAAAACCGTGTTCATCGTTCTGCTGGTGGTCCTGCTGCTGGGGCTTGCCGTGCGTGCATGGAGCATGGGCGCAGCCTGACCGCCTGTAATGCCCTGCTTCTCAGAAAAAAGCCGTCTTTTGTACACAGTTGCCAGAAAAACAAAAATGCGTTCGGAATAAACCGGGAAAAGCGCATCTTGCGGGATGGGTGAAAGCGGTTTATAATAAGCATGAAAACGTTTACACATAACAATGCATCCCAAAAGAGAGAAGTACTGCAAATGACCATCAGTGATATTGCAAAAATGGCGGGTGTATCCAGTGCGGCGGTCAGCCGCTACCTGAACGGAGGCCCCCTGAGCGAACAGAAGAGGGCTGTCATCCACGAGGTAGTGGAAAAGACCGGCTACCGCCCGGATACCGCCGCCCAGACTCTGCGCACCGGAAAAGTGAATCAGGTGGGGGTGATCGCTCCCAGCATCGGTTCCCAGTCGGTGGGGCAGATCACGGCAGGCATTGCCAGTGAGCTGGATGCAAAGAGCTATCTGATGCTGCTGGGAAACACCGAGCTGGATGCCCAGCGGGAATTGGGCTATCTGACTGCCATGCAGCGCAACCACGTGGCGGGCATCATCCTGCTGGGCAGCTATTATACTCCTCAGCTGGCGCAGGCGCTGAAAAACTGCCGTGTGCCGGTGGTGGTAACAGGCCAGCGTTTTCAGGATGTGGCCTGCGTGTACAACGACGACCGCACTGCAGCCCGGGAACTTGCCCAGCGGATGCTGGACCATGGCCGCAAAAGGATCGTTTATATTGGCGGTACAGAGCGGGACGATGCCACCGGCGTGCAGCGCCGTGAGGGCGTGCAGGATGCGCTGAACGCTGCCGGACTGAACGGCGAACAGATGCCCCGCATCTGCTGCAACGCCTTTACCATGGAGGAGGGCCAGCGCTGCATGCAGGAACTGCTGGTGCGCTGCCCGGATCTGGACGGTGTGGTCTGCGTGACTGACACGGTGGCCTTTGGTGCCATGCGTGCCCTGCGGGAAGCAGGACGGCATGTGGGGCAGGATGTGGGTCTTGCAGGCGTTGGCGACAGCTGGGCTGGCAGCATGATGGAACCGGGGCTGGCCACGGTGCGCTTTTACCAGAAGCAGGTGGGGCAGGAGGCTGCCCGGATCCTGCTGCAGATGCTGGAAGAAAATGGGAGCAGCGGGCCTGTGCGTCAGGTGACGCTGGGCTATCAGATCGTGGAGCGAGGCTCCCTTTGATGATAAAGGATAAAAGTATGGGTCGTAAGCTGATTTTTCTGGATATTGACGGCACGCTGCTGCCGCCGGGTGATATGCTCATCCCGGAAAGCACTCTGGCTGCACTGGATCGCGCCAGAGCAAACGGACACAAGCTGTTTTTGTGCACCGGCCGCAACCACCGCATGACCGAACCGCTGCTGCGGCACGACTGCTTTGCGGGCGCAGTGTGCAGCGCCGGCGGCTATGTGCTGTGCGATGGCAAGACTCTGGTGGATATCCCCATGGAGCCGCAGCAGGCTGAAGGCGTGCGCGCGGCGCTGGAGCGCAATGGCGTGGAGTGCACGCTGGAAGCCCGGGATGCCACCTTTGGCGGAAGCAAGATGGCTGAGAGGTGGAAATTTATCCACAAAAAGAACGATGCACTGCTGAACAGCGAAGCGGAGCGCTGGCGCAAAGCCATGGAAGAGGGCATGTCCATCCTGCCGCTTTCCGATTACAAAGGGGAACCGCTGTATAAGATCGTGTTCATTGCCGACCACGAGAGCGACCTTGCCGAGGCAAAGCAGCTCTATGCCGACCAGTTCGTGTTCTGCGAAAGCAAACTGGACCGCCTGACCGATGGCTTTGTGAATGGTGAGCTCATCAACCGCAAATTTAATAAGGGCACCGGAATCAAGGCCATCTGTGATCATCTGGGCTGCACGCTGGCGGATACCATCGGCTTTGGTGACAGCGATAACGATCTGCAGATGACCGATGTGGCAGGCATCAGCGTGTGTATGGCCAATGGCTCTGAAACACTGAAAAAGCGCTGTGACCGCATTGCGCCCTCGGTATATGAGGACGGCATTGCAAAGGAGTTCAAGGCGCTTGGCCTGATCTGAACAAAAATAACAAAGGCTGCGGCAGGGATAAGACCCGGGCCGCAGCTTTTTTGCTGCCACAGGGTTTTATAAAACGGAAAAACGTGGTAGAATAAACCAGAATGCCGGGTTCAAAGCCCGGCAAAAAGGGAGGAATTGAAATGCGTTCCGTTCTGGAAGTATGTGTGGACAGCACTGCCAGTGCACTGGCAGCAAAGCGCGGCGGTGCCAGCAGGCTGGAACTGTGTGCCGACCTGATCGTGGGCGGTACAACGCCCAGCCTTGCGCTGGTGCGTCAGGTCAAGGCGGAGACCGGCCTGCCGGTGCGTGCTCTGCTGCGGCCCCGGTTCGGAGATTTCTGTTACGACAGCTACGAGCTTGCCCAGATGGAACAGCTGGCCGCAGAGCTGGTGGGGGCCGGGGCGGATGGTATCGTGACCGGTGTGCTGACCCCGGAAGGGCAGCTGGATGCGGAGGCCATGCGGCCCATTTATGCGGCGGCGCGCAGGGCAGCGGAAAAGGCAGGCCGTCCGGTGGCGTGTACCCTGCACCGTGCCTTTGACGTCAGCGCCGACCCCTTTGCGGCACTGGAAACGGTCCGGAGCATGGGCCTTTGTACCATCCTCACCAGCGGTCAGGCGGCGAGTGCCCCAGAGGGAGCGGAGCTTCTCGGCCGACTGGTGGAGCGGGCAGGGGACAGCGTGGAAATTCTGGTAGGTGCCGGTGTCACGGCACAAAACATCCCGGCACTGGCCGCACAGACCGGGGCACATGCGTTCCACCTTTCCGGCAAGCAGGTGCTGCAAAGCCGCATGACCTTCCGCCGCGAGGGTGTGCCCATGGGGCTGCCGGGCTTTTCAGAGTTTGAGGTATGGCAGACGGGTGAAGAAAACATCCGTGCTGCACGGCAGGCACTGGATGCGATCAAGAACAACTAAAACAAAAGCGCTCTCCCAACGGAAACCCGGTGGGAGAGCGCTTTTTTATGATGATGAATTTGAAGGGTGAAGATAGCTTAGTAATGCAGCTCGTCGCCGGTCAGTGCTTCCAGCACCGGCAGCATGGCAGCGGCCTCGGCCTTGGCAGCGGGCAGATCCATATCGCGGTAGTTGCCGCACTCCACTTCGCTGGCCCCGGGCACAGCGCCCTCAAAGCCAGCCATGAAGCGGAAGGATTCCACCGTCAGCTCCAGTGCCTCGGCGGGAGTCAGGCCGCGGGTGAGCAGATAGAAGCCGGTGCGGCAGCCCATGGGGCCAACGTAGATCACGCTGTCCTGAAAGGCGCTGTTACGTGCATAGGTGGCAAACAGATGCTCCAGCGTATGGGCGGCACCGGTGGACAGGTAATCGCCGTGATTGGGCCTTTTCATGCGGATGTCCCATGTGAGAACATCGCCGTCCTGACGGCTCAGATACATGCCGCGGTCCAGTTTGGTATGGTCAACACAGAAGCTTGCAATGCGTTCCATGAGTTTTTCTCCTTTGGCTTATGCCTGCAGGCGCTGCACGCTGCCGTGCGCGCAGTCCACAGCGATCATCAGGCCGTCACGGATGTGGCTGGTAGCACCGGCGGCACCCACAACGGTAGGCTTGAGCAGGGCCTTGCCGGCAATGGCGGCATGGCTGTTCAGGCCCGGCTCTTCCACCACCAGAGCGGCGGCATCACGCACGTAACTCAGCATTTCGTTGCTGGTGGAGGGCACCACCAGAACCATGCCGGGCTTGAACTTTGCACGCACCTCTTCCAGCGTGCGGCAGACGCAGGCCTTGCCGGTGGCGCTGGTTACGTCGGCATTCTCGCGGCCAACGCCCACACCGGTAGCCAGACAGTTGCCTACCATGTGGATCTTGATCATGTTGGTGGTGCCGGACACGCCCACAGGCACGCCTGCGGTCACAACGGCCAGCTCACCGTTGTGCAGGTAGCCGTTCTCCTTGGCCAGAGAGGTGGACATCTCGATCAGCTCATCAGTGCTGTGTGCCAGAGGCATCATCAGCGGGGTGATGCCCCAGCTCAGGGACAGCTGACGCTGCACCTGCTCCTTCATCACGCAGGCGATGATGGGCTGCTCCGGGCGGTACTTGCTCAGCAGACGGGCGGTGTTGCCGGACTCGGACACGGTGACGATGGCGGCAGCATTCACGTCCTTGGCGGTCAGGCAGGCAGCATGTGCAGTTGCATCGCTCACGCTGATCTTGCCGGTGTTCTCGGCGAGGGGCGCAAAGCGGGAGTGATTCTCCTGCTCGGTGCGCTCAGCAATGGCAGACATGGTCTTGAGGGCCTCCACGGGGTAAGCACCGGCAGCAGTCTCGCCGGAAAGCATGATGGCAGAGGTGCCGTCGTAGATGGCATTTGCCACGTCAGAGATCTCGGCGCGGGTGGGACGGGGGTTCACGATCATGCTGTCCAGCATCTGGGTAGCGGTGACGATGGGCTTGCCAAAGGAGAAGGAGCGCTCGATGATATTCTTCTGAATGCCGGGCAGCTCGGTAAAGTCGATCTCGACGCCCAGATCGCCGCGGGCCACCATGACAGCATCGGCTGCAGCCAGAATGCTGTCGATGTTGTTCACGCCCTCACGGTTCTCGATCTTGGCGATGATGCGGATATCGGAATCATACTCGTTGAGCAGGTTGCGGATATCGTACACATCCTGTGCAGTGCGCACGAAGGAAGCAGCGATGAAGTCAAAGCCCTGCTGTGCGCCAAAGATGATATCGTCGCGGTCGCGCTGGCTCATATACGGCATGGACAGATGCACGCCGGGCACATTGACACCCTTCTTGTTCTTGATCTTGCCGTTGTTCAGCACCTTGCACACGATGTCGGTGTCGTTCACGGTGACGATCTGCAGCTTGATCAGGCCGTCGTCCAGCATGATGGTGCCGCCGGGCTGCACGTCCTGCGGCAGGTCCTTATAGGTGATGGAGCAGATCTCCTTGGTGCCTTCCACCTCACGGGTGGTCAGGGTGAAGGTCTGGCCGGCTTCCAGCATTTCAGTGCCGTTCTTGAAGTCCTTCAGGCGGATCTCGGGGCCCTTGGTGTCCAGCAGGGCGGCGACCGGCTTGCCCAGCTCTTCACGAATGGCTTTCAGCTTTTCAAAGCGGCCCAGATGCTCTTCGTGAGAGCCGTGGGAAAAATTAAAACGGGCAACATTCATGCCGTTGGCGACCAGCTCGCGCAGAACGCCTTCCTGATCGGTGGACGGGCCCAGAGTGCAGATGATCTTTGTTTTTCTCATATACTTTTACTACCTCCAACTACTACTTCACATTCTCTATTTTGCGGCAGGCTGTCCGCTGTCATGCAGGCAGCTGCGCGCGGCCAACGGGAAAAATCCCATGCTGTGGTACAAAAGCAGAAAAGTTCTGCTGTTCAAAACTTTTTCCATTTACTATTATATCCGCTTGGATACAATAGGGCAAGAAAAAATTCAAGCTGCGCTGCAATTTTTTTTGCAGCTAAGATGCCTTTGACACGAAATAACGCAGCAACGAATAAAAATGCCAAAACGCTTCGTCGGATTGTGAACGAAATGACGAACATTTTGGTGAAAATGACGGATATTTGCAGCACAGCAAAAACGCTTGCATCCGGCACAGGATTTGCTTATAATGATAAGTAAAGATAGTATCACTTATCCGGGGCAGGTCCCCGGAAGAAATGGAGAAAAAACGATATGGAAAAGCGTGTTTTTCTGATCGTCCTCGACAGCTTTGGCATTGGCGCAGAGCCGGATGCCGCCGCCTTTGGCGACGAGGGCACCAACACCCTGGGTGCCATTGCAAAACACCCCAACTTCAACTGCCCCAACCTGCAAAAGATGGGCATGTTCAACATTGATGGCGTGACCGCAGGCGAAAAGACCGCAGCGCCCATCTGCTCCTTTGCCCGCCTGCAGGAGCAGAGCATGGGCAAGGATACCACCATTGGTCACTGGGAGATCGCGGGCGTTGTCAGCCCCAAGCCGCTGCCCACCTTCCCGAACGGCTTCCCGGATGAGCTGATCCACGAGTTTGAGGAAAAGACCGGCCACAAGGTGCTGTGCAACAAGCCTTACTCCGGCACGCAGGTGCTGAAGGATTACGGCGAGCAGGCCATGAAAGAAAACGCCCTTATCGTCTACACCAGTGCCGACAGCGTATTTCAGGTGGCCGCCAACGAAGAGCTGGTGCCGGTGCATGAGCTGTACCGCTACTGCGAGATCGCCCGCGAGATGCTCAAGGGCGAGTACGGTGTGGGCCGCGTGATCGCACGCCCCTTCCTGGGCCACACTGCGGATACCTTCTACCGCACCACCAACCGCCACGATCTGAGCCTGAAGCCGCCCCGCGCCACCATGCTGGATCTGCTGAAAGATGCTGGCAGGGATGTCATCGCTGTGGGTAAGATCTTTGACATCTTCGACGGTGAGGGCGTGACCGAGAAGATCAAGACCACTGGCAACACCAATGGCATCGCCTTTACCAAGGCCCTGCAGACCCGCGACTTTGAGGGCCTTGCCTTTGTGAATCTGGTGGACTTCGATATGCTCTACGGCCACCGCCGCGATGTAGCAGGCTATGCCGCCGCTGCCACCGAGTTCGACAGGTTCGTGGCAGACTTCATCCCCGGGATGCGGGAGGGCGATCTCCTCATGATCACCGCTGACCATGGCTGCGACCCGTCCTATACCAAGACCACCGACCACACCCGCGAGTATGTGCCGTACCTGATCTGCGGCAAGGGCGTGAAGCCTGGCGTTGACCTTGGCACCCGTCTGTGCTTTGGCACCATCGCCCAGACCATCTGCGAGTATCTTGATGTGGATGCTTCCTCTCTGGACGGCAAGAGCGTCTGGAACGAGATCAAGGCATAATGATTTTATAGAATGAGAAAGCCGCCTGCATTGGTTCAAGATGCAGGCGGCATTTTTATGCAGTTTATCGGCACGGATTTTCTGGTGAAAAAGCAAAACAGGAAACGACCGCAGTTGTTTCCTGTTTTGCAAATAAAATAATATTTCCGCGATAGAGTCCGGAGCTTGCGCGGAGGACATTTTAAATCGTCAGGCCGCGTCGTTCTGCTGCGAAGCAGCATCCTGAATGGCACCCCAGATGGAGGAAGCCGCATTGTAGATGGACGATGCAGCCTGTTCCACCTCTTCCTGTGTGGGCAGGGAGATGGACGGTGCTTCTCCGGCCGTATCACCGCTGCCGGTCTCGCCCTCGGCGGGGACCTCCGGCTCCTGCGGCTGGGTGTCGGCAGGCTGCTCTGCATCTGCAGGCTGGTCAGCCGGGACGGTCTCTTCCGGCAGGCTGTCGGCGGGCACTTCTTCGGGAACGCTCTCCGCAGGCACCTCCGAAACGGCAGCGTTCGGGTCGGTGGTGGGGGTGAACACATCGGTCTTTTCCGGCTTCTGGGTGGTGTCGGCAACGGTGCCCTCACCGCCCAGCACGGACGCGATCATTTCCCTGGCCTTGCTCACAGAAGCATCATCCGGTTTCATGACGTAGAGCTTCTGTCCCTTGGCAGAGTAGCACTTGGTGCTGCTGGAGCTTGTGCCGGTGACGGTATAGCTTTCAATATCCCACTCGGCAAAGTCGCTCAGCTGCATCCGCACCAGCGCACTGATCTGATCCTGTGAAAAGCTGGTGACGAAGCAGTCGGCTGCGGCATCCATGATCTTGGAAAAGCCCATCAGCAGGGCAGGGGACTTGATCTTGTTCAGCATGGCATCGATCACCTTCATCTGGTTGATGCCGCGCTGGATATCGCCGGATGCAAAGGCGTGACGCTCACGGGCAAAGGCCAGAGCGGCCTTGCCGTCCAGATGGTTCCAGCCCTCCACAAAGGTGGTGGGGTCATAGTAGCCGGGGCTGCCCACAGAAGTGAACGCCTGATCGGAGTAGACATCCACGCCGCCCAGCGCATCGATGATGCTGATGAAGCCCGCAAAGTTGATGCGGATGTAATGGTCCACATTGACACCGTACAGATTGCCCAGTGTGGCCATGCTGGTTTCCACGCCGTACAGACCGGCGTGAGTCAGCTTATCCTTGCTGTCAGTGCCGGCAAGGTCTACGTAGTAGTCGCGCGGGGTGTTGATCAGGGCCACCCTCTTGGTGACAGGGTTCACGGCAGCAAGGATATTCACGTCGCTGCGGGCATTTTCCGTCAGCTCGCCGCGGGTGTCCACGCCGCTGAGGTAGATCACAAACGGTTCCTTGGTGATCTTGTTGGCCTCGGCACCGGTGAGCAGGCCAGAGGTCATGCTGCCTAGGGCAGAAAGGCCCTGCTGGGCCCAGAAGCAGCCCAGCGCCATGGCAGCGCACAGGAACACCGAAAATACCCGGGCCACCTTGCCGGGAACATTGTACTCCTGACAGCGCTTTACCAGCAGCCACAAAAGCGCCAGCAGCGCGGCCAGAATGACCAGATACAGCACCGGCAGCATCTGGGTGCGCCACAGCTGCACCAGTGCCAGAATGCTTAAAATACCTTGTAAGATCAGCAAAATTTTCCCCCACTTGGAAGGTACTGCCACGGCTCCATCCACGGGCGGATGGGCCTTGGGCGGTACGGGTGTGTTGTGGCCGCTGCGCGGCGGCTTCTGGGGAGGCTGGGCCGGAGGCGGTGTGCTGGGCTGTTCCGGCGGCAGCTCGGAAAAAAACGCCGAGCTGTCTACCTCGATGGGCGCAGTATCCTCAGAGCCTTCCTTGCGGCTGATGTGCCGCAGAGAACGGTAATCTTCGTGGGAACGATCGTTTTCATCCATCATTCAAAACCACTCCTTTTTTGTCAGGAAACAGGTACAATGGTCAGCACTGCACGGGCCGGAAGGCAGGTGGCGGTCTGGTCTTCGTTGGAAAGCCAGCCAAAGCCTTCACAGATGTGATCCGGGCAGGGCGAATCCACGAACCGGGCTGCACCGTCCTTGATCTGAATGTGGACGGTATAGTAACCGGTGTCCACATCATAGGTCTCATCCACGTCCAGCGGCAGGTTCATGGTGGTGTTGTTGTCGCCGTAGATCAGCTCGGCCCGCAGCCCGGAGCCGGAAGCGTGCACGCGGCGCACCACCAGCAGCACAGCGGCAATGGCCAGAATGACCACGGCAAAGAGAAGATCGGTAAGCAGCTTTTTGTTTTTCATGCGTTAATCCTTGATCTGTAATTGTTCCAGCTCGGCCAGCCACAGTGCGGCACAGGCATCGCTGGGCATCCGCCAGTCGCCGCGGGGCGAAAGGGTCACGCTGCCCACCTTGGGGCCGTCGGGCAGGCAGCTGCGCTTGAACTGCTGGGCAAAGAACCGCCAGTAGAAGTTGCGCAGCCACTTGTACAGCACGCTGTCCGGGTACTCCGGCCGGCCTGCGAATGCAGTCTTTGCCAGCCGGAAGATCTTGGCCGGGCCAAAGCCGAAGCGCAGCACCTGATACAGGTAGAAATCGTGCAGCTCGTAGGGTCCCACAAGGTCCTCGGTCTTCTGCGCGATCTCGCCGTCCTTGGCAGGCAGCAGCTCCGGGGAGACGGGCGTATCCAGAATATCCAGCAGCACCGTGCGCAGAGCATCGGTGGCGGCAATGTCGGCTTCGTAGCGCACAAGGTGGCGCACCAGCGTTTTGGGCACACCGGCGTTCACACCGTACATGCTCATGTGGTCGCCGTTGTAGGTGGCCCAGCCCAGCGCCAGCTCCGAAAGGTCGCCGGTGCCCACTACAAGGCCTCCGGTGCGGTTGGCGGTGTCCATCAGCTCCAGCGTGCGCACGCGGGCCTGACCGTTTTCAAAGGTGACATCCAGCACGCTCTCGTCCTGACCGATGTCCGCAAAATGGCTGTGCACGGTGTTGGCGATATCGATCTCCTTAAAGGAGACCTGCAGCTCATCGCACAGGATCTCTGCATTGCTGCGGGTGAGCTTCGTGGTGCCAAAGCAGGGCATGGTCACAGCCAGCACATCCCGGGCGGGGCGGCCCAGCTGCTTCATGGCACGCACGGCCACCAGCAGCGCAAGACAGCTGTCCAAGCCGCCGGAAATGCCGATAACGGCGGTCTTTGCGTGGGCGTGTTCCAGCCGCTTTGCAAGGCCGTCGGCCTGCATTTTCAGAATCAGCTCACAGCGCTCGGCGCGGCGCTTGGGGTCGCCGGGCACAAAGGGTGCGGGATCGATCCAGCGGGTCAGCGTGGTCTCTGTCGGTTCCAGATCGAACTCCACGGTCTGGTAGCCCTCGCCGCTCAGCTCAAAACTGGTGTTGCGGGCACGCTCGGCTTCCATGCGCTGGCAGTCGATCTCAGTCTCGGCACAGCCGCCGTCAAAGGGGGCGTTCTCCGCCAGAATAGTGCCGTTCTCGGCGATCAGGTCGTGGCCGGCGAACACCATGTCCTGCGTGCTCTCACCGTGCCCGGCGGAAGCATACAGGTAGCCGCACAGCAGACGGGCAGACTGGTTGGACACCAGCGCCCGGCGGTACTCGGCCTTGCCGACGGTCTCATCGCTGGCGGAAAGATTTGCGATCACGGTCGCACCGGCCAGCGCGTGGAAGGTGGAGGGCGGCAGGGCGCTCCACAGATCCTCGCAGATCTCCACGCCCAGCACAAAGCTGGGCATCTGGCGGCAGCGGAACAGCAGGGAAGTGCCAAAGGGCACCTGCTGACCACACACCTCCACCAGCTCCACTTCGGTGCTGCCCGGGGTGAACTGGCGCTTTTCGTAGAACTCGCCGTAGTTGGGCAAATAGGTCTTGGGCACAAGACCCAGAATGCGGCCATGGCATAGCACGGCGGCGCAGTTGTACAGCTTGCCGTGCACCAGCAGCGGCAGGCCCACCAGCGTGACAACGTCCAGTGCTTTTGTTTCATCAAGCAGGGTGCTCAGGGCATCCAGTGCACCGGTCTGCAGCGTGCGCTGCAGAAACAGGTCGCCGCAGGTATAGCCGGTCAGGCAGAACTCGGGGAACACGGCCAGCTTTACGCCGCGGGCTGCGGCTTTGTGCAAAGCATCCGTGATCTGCCGGACATTATAGGCGCAGTCGGCCACCCGCAGTGCGGGAGAAAGGGCGGCTGCTTTCAAAAAACCATCTTTCATCGGAGGATTTCACATCCTGTCTTTCTTAGTTGACTGCAATTTCCTGCAGTGCACATAGTATACCACAAACAGACCCAAACGGGAAGTAAAAGAACAATGACAAAAACAAAACAGCCGCGCTCTCTCCATCTCGCACTGCCCGACGGAGAAAGCGGGCAAGACAAAAAATAAAAAATCCCACACAAAAATGTGCGGGAATCAAAGACTGAAAAATGGAAAACGAGATAGACCGTAAGCCGGGTTCTGTATTAAACGACGATCTGTCTAGACCTGCCATTGCTGACAGGTT
>ENA-OWOE01000522-OWOE01000522.1-gut-metagenome-genome-assembly--contig:-NODE-522-length-24984-cov-4.782431_pt1 | contig 24984 bp, 18 predicted proteins | sample MGYA00248254_ERZ651788 | MGnify/ENA primary metagenome ERZ651788 (study PRJEB26908, sample SAMEA4031709) | gut metagenome | biome: gut; feature: normal infant; material: stool | place: China | collected 2015... | reverse complement strand
CCCCAAGTCGCGGGTCCGCTGCGTCGAAACAGCGGCAGTTTTCTTTGGTTCTTTCTTTTGCTGCCAAAAGAAAGAACCACCTCCCGGGAGGCAGCCGTTAATCCTTTAGCCGCGTCTCCCGACCCCGTACTGCGGGGCCTCCGGCAGCACAAACTCTGTGGTAAAGTTGGCGGTCAGGTCGTTGATGTTCATCCGAACGCTCCAAAAGACATCGCCGTAATCGCGCAGGACCGTGTACTCCGCACCCAGACCGGCCAGAGTCGCCGTATCGGTGACGATGTAGACTACATCCCCCTCGGGGGCGTACTCGGTCAGACTGTTCTGGTAGACGCGGCTGACCGTGCCGCCGTCGGCCAGCGCCCGGGCGGCTTCTGCGGTAGTGCTGACCAGCTGAATGCGCGCTGTCGCGGGCAGGGCGGCCATCAAATCCCCGCGGGTGATCTCGCCGTATTCCGGCTCGGTCACGCCGCCCGCGAATGCCTCGACGGACGCACCCTCCGGCAGCCCCGTGGCCGGGTCATTTGTGACGATCTCGGCGTAGAGCGCCGCCAGATAGTTGCCGAAGCTGATGGTTTTGTTGGCGTCGGGGTTGGCCGCGTAGGTGAACAGCGGCGTGTAGAGGATGCTCTGGTCGTCGGCGTCCAGCGTGGCGATCTCCGCCGCGGCGCTGGTATAGGCGTCCGCACCGGCCTGCTGGGCCTCGTCTGCCGTCTCGGTGGGGGCGGTGGTGTCACTGCCGCCCACGGCCTCGGTGTCCTTGCCGGGGTCGGCGGCATCGGCAGCGGTGTCGGCCCGCGCGGCGTCGGCGGTGCTCATCGCCAGCCAGGTGGCGCGGCGGCTCTCCATCTCGGCAGTCGCCACAGGCTGCCGGAGCTCGACGCGGCAGCCGCCGCCCTGGGTAAAGACCAGGTCCAGCTGCGCCACGCCGGTCAGACCCAGGTCCGCGCCCAGCACGTTCGTGCCGTTTTCCGCCGTTGTGCCGTCAATAATAGCCGTCACTCCCTGGCTCAGCAGGGCCTTCTGCCAGTCGCCCGCCGGGGCGGTGGAGGCAATCGCAAGGATGGCATCGCACCCGGCGTTCTGCAGGGCGGTGATCTGCTCGGCGGCGGTGTCGGTCCAGTCGCGGGCCGTGATGAACTCCCCGTTGGACGCCGAGATGACCGCAGCCTGCGCCGGGTCGTTCAGCACAAAGAAGCCGATTTTATACCCCGCGCGTTCCACGACGGTGTACCGGCCATTGGTCACGCGGTTGCGGCTCCAGCTTGTGGAGCGGTAGAACACGGCGGTGCCCTCGTTGTTCAGCAGGTTGGACGCCAGCGACGGGCCGCTGCCCATGTTGGCATCGCTGACCAGGCGGGTCGTGCCGTAGGCAAAGTCGGTCAGCGCCATGGCGTGCAGGTCGTACCCCGCCGCCGAGAACGCCGACAGCATATCCATGCCGCCGGTCAGGCTGGCGCTCTCGGTGCCGTGCAGGCTGTCGCCCGCGTCCAGCAGGATGGAATCCGGGGTCGCGCCCTTGAGCGCGGCGGCGTCCGCCAGCGTGGCGCGGTCCCCGCGCAGGCCCGCCGTGGCAAAGATTGGGACCGTGATGTCCCCGACCCGCACGCGGCAGGTCAGGCTCTCGGTGCCGTCGGCCAGCGTGGCCATGATCGTGCATTCCCCGCTGTCGGTGCGGGCGCGGACCGTGCCGTTTTTGTCCACGGTGGCCACGGTCTTGTCGCTCGTCGTCCAGTAGACCCTGCGTCCGCCGTCCTCCTCGCCCGGCTCGTTCGTCGCCAGCGTGGCGTAGGCGTCCTTGCCGTCCATGTGCAGCTCGTCGGTGTAGGTATCGTTCAGGAGCACCGGCGCGGCGGTCTTGCCGTTGCAGGCGGATACGCCGGTAAATTTGAACGGTCTCATGACAAAATCCAGATCCACCGTCTCGCTCTGGACGCCGTAGTCCGCGCCCGGGGCGCTGAAGGTGCACTGCCACATATCGTAGGTGCCCGCGTAGTCCAGATCGTCGGAGAACCGCGCAATCCAGAGGTTGTCGCGCCATTTGTCAAAGGCGGGATCTGTCATGCGGGCGCGTACCCAGTTGCGGGAGGCATACAGCCCCTGCGCACCGGTGTAGCCGTACTCGGTCAGGCGGTCAAAGAACGCCTGCGTGATCTCGGCCATCTCGGAGGGGAAAACGCCGCTGATGTACTTATCCTCGAGGTCGTAGTAGACCGGGTAGCTCAGCCGGTAGGGCGCGGCAGTGTAGTCGTCCAGCCCCTCCTGCGGCGGGGCGGTCAGGCCCAGCAGCCGCGCGACGTGGTCGGCCTCGCTGCGGGCCTCCTCCACCGTCGTGGCGTAGGAATAAAGGTACGCGCCGAACGGGATGCCCAGCCGGGTGCATTCGTCGGCGTTGCGCCGCCACTGGGGGTCATCCTGCGCCCAGTTTTCCTCCTGGCCGTCCCACTCGCCGCCGAAGCCGCAGCGGATGATGGCAAAGTCGATGCCGGCAGCCTTGGCCTTTTCCCAGTCGATCTCGCCCTGGAACTTGGATACGTCCATGCCTTTGAGCACCGCAGCGGGCATGGCCCGGCCGCTTGTGTTGAAGTAGTAGCCCAGATCGTTCTTCTGCCAGGCCGCGGCGGGCGTGCCGAAGTCCGCCGCGGCGGGGCCTTTCTCCTCTGCCGAGCAGCGCACCAGCACCACCGACACAATGACCACGACCAGCAGGCAGAGCAAACACAGCCCCAGCACAAGGCGGCTGCGGCGGCGTTTGGCGCCGGGACGTTTCTTTTTCTTCGGCGGCGGGGGCGCGTCGGGGCGCGGGGCCGCTTGCCCGGCCTGCGGGGCGGGCGCAGCCGTCCGGGCAGGGCGGCGGTAGACTTTGCGTTCTTCTGGCACGGTGCGTTACCTCTCTTGGGCAGATTTTATGCTGTGGATAGATAGTATTAGTGTAGCATTTTGTCGAAGAAATTACAATCGGAAACGCGAGATATTGGGGAAATTTTACAGAATAAAAAAGCGGCGGCCAGCTTCCTGACCGCCGTTCTTTGCCTTCCCCCTCGTGGACAGACTCCCCCGATACGGGGGGAGGTGGCGCGCAGCGCCGGAAGAGGTGCGGTGGCCCCGCAGGGTCGGATAAGGGCAAGGTTACCGGAATCGACCATTTTACGGGATGCCGCAAGAACTCTGCCCTCATCAGTCAGCGGACGGGGCCGCTGCCAGCTTCAGTCTCCGCGCTAAGAGCCGCCTCCGGCGGTTGCGCTTCGACACGCGCCTGCGGGCGCAGCCCCGCGGGGGAAGCCTTAGGCAACACCGCATTGTACGCCAGCTGCAGCCAGTTTCCCAGCAGCAGCGGCAGCGCATACAGAAAGAGGTGCCCCAGCGGGGCACCCTTGGTCATATCTCGCATGATTTACTTTTTGTCCTCTTCGGTCTCGGCGACGATGTAGATGGGACGGTGCTTGACCTCCAGGTAGGTCTTGGCGAGGTACTCGCCCACAATGCCGGTGCAGAACAGCTGGACGCCGCTGCACAGCAGAATGATGCAGACCATGCTGGGCCAGCCGGAGGTCGGGTCGCCGAACATCAGCGCGCGGACGACGACAAAGAGGATGCCGATGAACGCGAGGATGCAGAACAGCACGCCCGCCCCCGCCGCGATCAGCAGCGGCGTGGTCGAGAAGCCGACGATGCCCTCGATGGAGTACTTGAACAGGCCCCAGAAATTCCACTTGGTCGTACCGGCGACGCGCTCGATGTTCTCGTAGTCGAACCACTTGGTCTTGAAGCCGACCCAGCTGAAAATGCCCTTGCTGAAGCGGTTGTACTCGGCCATGCTGAGCACAGCGTCGGTCATTTTGCGGCTCATAAGGCGGAAATCCCGCGCACCGTCGACAATTTCCGTATCGGACATCTTGTTGATGATCTGGTAGAACTTGCGGGCAAACCAGCTGCGCAGCGGCGGCTCGCCCTTGCGGGTCGTGCGGCGGGTGGCGGCGCAGTCGTACTCGCCGGTCAGCAGCGTGTCCAGCATCTGCGGCAGCAGCGCGGGCGGGTCCTGCAGATCGGCGTCCATCGTGGCGACGTAATCCCCCTTGGCGGCCTGTAAACCCGCGTAGATACCGGCCTCCTTGCCGAAGTTGCGGCTGAACGAGACATACCGCACGCGGGGGTCCTGCGCGTGCAGCTCACGCGCGACGCGCAGTGTGCCGTCGCGGGAGCCGTCGTCCACAAAGATAAACTCAAACTCCGCGCCGTGGCTGGCTTTCATCTCCGCCGCCACGCGGGAGGCTTCTTTATAAAAAAGCGGCATCGCTTCTTCTTCATTGTAACAGGGTACGATCAGACTGATGAGCATGGTGTGACCTGCTTTCGTCAAGAAATTTAGTATCTTTTATTATACCGTAGTTGACGGAGTTTGTAAACAGGGACTATTGAACCACGTGCGCTTTGTTAGGGGCGGCGAAATATTTGCATCGCAATAGCGGCAGCATCATCGGAGGGGTCAAGACCCCTCCCTACAGTACCGCGTTCACGGGTGCTTTGTAGGGAGCGGTCTTGACCGCTCCGGGGAACTTTGCGGCAGCCGCCCACCAAAAAAGGCAGAGCCTTCGCTCTGCCTTAGAGTGCTTATAAAATTTTAGCCTTTGACCGCGATATTGACCAGCTTGCCCTTGACGTAGATCTCCTTGGCAATGGTCTTGCCGGCGATTGCCTCGGCTACGGCGGGCTCGGCCTTGGCGGCGGCGATGGCGTCCGCGTTCTCGATGGCGGCGGGCACCTTGATGCGGGCCTTGACCTTGCCGTTGACCTGCACGGCGATCTCAATCGTCTGCTCAACGCACTTGGCCTCGTCGTAGGTCGGCCAGGCGTGGTAGGCCAGCTGCTCGGTGTGGCCCAGCTGCTGCCACAGCTCCTCGGTCATGTGGGGAGCAAACGGGTTCAGCAGCTGCAGCAGCAGCTCGTACTCGGCCTTGGTCGCACCCCCCTGATCGCTCAGCGCGTTGACGTAGATCATCAGCTGGGCAATGGCGGTGTTGGCCTTCAGCGCGTCAATGTCCTCGCCGACCTTCTTGATGGTGCGGTTGGCAACGGCCTCCAGTTCGGGGCGGACGCCCTCGCCGGGAACGAGCTTCTCGCTCATCGACCAGATCTTATCGAGGAAGCGCTTGCAGCCCTTGATGGAGGAGGTGTTCCACGGGGCGGCCTTCTCAAAGTCGCCGATGAACATCTCATACAGGCGCAGCGTGTCGGCACCGTACTCGTTGACCACATCGTCGGGGTTGACGACGTTGCCGAGGGACTTGGACATCTTGACGATGGGGTGCTCGGCCATCTCGCCGTACTTCTCGACAAGGGCCTTGCGCGCGCCCTTCTCGTCGCCGTACTCGGCCAGCAGGCGCTTGCGCTCGGCATCGGGCTGGTTCTCAAACGCATGGGGGTTCAGGCCCAGGATCATGCCGTGGGAGGTACGCTTCTGGTACGGCTCCTTGGTGGGCACAACGCCGATGTCATACAAGAACTTGTGCCAGAAACGGCTGTACAGCAGGTGCAGGGTGGTGTGCTCCATGCCGCCGTTGTACCAGTCCACGGGGCTCCAATACTCGAGCGCCTCCTTGCTGGCGATGGCGTCGTGGTTCTTCGGGTCGCAGTAGCGCAGGAAGTACCAGCTCGAACCGGCCCACTGGGGCATGGTGTCGGTCTCGCGCTTGGCGGGGGCACCGCAGCAGGGGCAGGTCGTGCTGACCCACTCGGTATGGCGCGCCAGCGGGCTTTCGCCGTTCTCACCCGGCTCAAAGTCCTTGATCTCGGGCAGGCGCAGGGGCAGCTCGCTCTCGGGCAGGGGCACCCAGCCGCACTTGTCGCAATAGACCATGGGGATAGGCTCGCCCCAGTAGCGCTGGCGGCTGAACACCCAGTCGCGCAGCTTGAAGTTGACCTGCTTGTGGCCCTTGCCGTTCTCCTCGAGCCAGGCGTACATCTTGTTCTTGGCATCCTCAACGGACAGGCCGTTCAGGAAGTCGGAGTTGACGAGCGTGCCGGTGGCCACATCGGTAAAGGCCTCCTTGTCGAGGTCGCTGGGCACAGTGCCCTTGACGACCTCGATGATGGGCAGGCCGAACTTCTTGGCAAACTCCCAGTCGCGGGTGTCGTGGGCGGGCACGGCCATGATGGCGCCGGTGCCGTAGGTTGCCAGGACGTAGTCGGAGATAAAGATGGGGATTTCCTTGCCGTTGACGGGGTTGATGCCCTTGACGCCCTCGACGACAACGCCGGTCTTTTCCTTGTTCAGCTCGGTGCGCTCGAAGTCAGACTTGCGGGCGGCCTCCTCCTGATAGGCGGCGACGGCGTCGGCGTTCCGGATAAGGCCCGCGTCGACCCACTTTTTGATGAAGGCGTGCTCGGGGCTGATGACCATGTAGGTCGCACCAAACAGCGTATCCGCGCGGGTGGTGTAGACCGTCAGGGTGTCGCCCGCGGTGGTGTCGAAGTTGATCTCGGCGCCGTGGCTGCGGCCGATCCAGTTGCGCTGCTGGGTCTTGACGCGGTCGATGTAATCAACGCCGTCCAAGTCGTTGATCAGACGGTCTGCGTAGGCCGTGATCTTCAGCATCCACTGGCTCTTGTTCTTCTGGACAACGGGGCTGCCGCAGCGCTCACAGACGCCGTTGACGACCTCCTCGTTGGCCAGAACGACCTTGCAGCCGGTGCAGTAGTTGACGGTGGTCTCCTTCTTGTAGGCAAGGCCCTTTTTGAACAGCTGGATGAAGATCCACTGCGTCCACTTATAGTACTCGGGGTCGGTGGTGTTGATCTCGCGGTCCCAGTCAAAGGACAGGCCCAGCGCCTTGAGCTGGCTCTTGAAGCGGGCCACATTCTGGGCGGTGACGATCTCGGGGTTGATGTGGTTTTTCAGGGCGTAGTTCTCGGTAGGCAGGCCGAAGGCGTCCCAGCCCATGGGGTACAGGACGTTATAGCCGCACTGACGCTTTTTGCGCGCGACGATGTCCAGCGCGGTGTAGCTGCGCGGATGGCCGACGTGCAGGCCCGCGGCGGACGGGTACGGGAACTCGACCAGCGCGTAGAATTTCGGCTTGGAATGGTCGATCTCGGCATGGAAGGTATCCTCGTCCTCCCAGACCTTCTGCCATTTGGCCTCAACTGTTTTAAAGTCGTATTTCATAAATTTCTCCCCACAGATAAATTTTTGATGGGTCGTAACCTTCTTAAAGCCTTCCCCCGAGGGGCTGCGCCCGCAGGCGCGTGTCGGAGCGCAACCGCCGAAGGCGGCTCTTAGCGCGTAGACTGAAGGTGGCCCCGCAGGGCCGGATGAGGGGCGCGTGTGCCGCCGCTGCCCGTTTATAGGCTGCCGCGGGAAAGTCTGCCCTCATCAGTCAGCGGTCGGGGCCGCTGACAGCTTCCCCCGAGGGGGAAGCCGTTCCGCATTTTTACTGCTCGTCCTCGGGCTGCTCCGGCATCCACTCGCTGGCGGGCACAACCGTGGCGTCGGCCCAGAGGTGCTCGAGGTCGTAGTAGTCGTGAGCCTCCTGGGTAAAGACGTGGACGATGACGCTGCCGTAGTCCAGCAGCACCCAGCGCTTGCCGTCGTGGCCCTCGGTACGCAGCACCTTGACGCCCTCGCGGTCCAGCTGGAACTCGGCCTCATCGGCCAGTGCGCCGACATGGGTGGTGGACATACCCGTGGCAATGACGAAATATTCGGTGACGGTGGTCAGGTCCTCCACGGCCAGAATGTGGACGTTGACGGCCTTCTTTGCGTCCAGCGCACGCGCCAGACGAATGGCAAGTTCTTTGCTTTCCATAAAGTAACTCTCCTAGTGTAAATTACGCTGCGGGCTGGCTTTCGCTCTCAGTGGAATCGCTGCTGCTGTCCGTGGTGTCGGTGGACTCGGAATCAACATACTCCACCGTGTGCGAGCCGTCCAGATTCTGGTTCTGCTGGGCGTCTGCGGCCTCCTGGTTCAGCTGGCCCATATACTGCACGTTCGCGTCGGTTGCCGTGTAGCCGCTCAAATCAAAGCCCAGCACAGACGCATCGTCGCAGAGCTGCAGCTCGCTGGCATCCACAAAGCCGGTATTCTCGCGGAAATACTGGTTCAGAATGTCGGCGTCCTCCTGGCGGGCCGGGTAGACAACGGCCTGTCCGTTGTACTTTCCGGCCATCTTAATGGGCATCTGGCAGATCATGATCTTGCTGGAGTCGATCTTCAGCATACTGACCGCAAAGCTGACAAGCTGCGAGGCGCTCAAACTAGTCTCCATATAGTTCAGCACGGCGGGGGTCAGCTTGGCGACGTCCCAGATGTTGCCGATGCTCTTCAGGCGGCGGAACAGTGCCGAGTAGAACTGCCGCTGCATATTCAGGCGGCCAATGTCACCGTTGTTGTAGATGTGGCGGGTGCGCAGCAGGAACTCGCAGGCGTCGCCGTTCAGCGTCTGGTAGCCCTGATCCAGGTGGCTGCCTTTATAATCCATCTCCTGCGGGACGTACAGTTCAATGCCGCCGAAGGTGTCGACCAGCTGCACAAGCATTTCCAGGCGGATGGTCATATAGCCATCGATCGGCAGCTGGTACATATTCGAAACCTGCGTGCACAGGGCGGCCATGTTCATGCTGTTGCTGTCGGCGGCCTGGGTCTTGGCAATATTGTTGATGCGGTAGTTGCCCGACACGCTGCGGTCGGTCGTGACCATCGTGTCGCGGGGGATCTGCAGCATCTTCATCTCGCCCGTCTCGTTGTTGAAATGGACGTAGAGAATCATATCGGTGTTGCCGTCATCGACGCCTGCATCATTGAGGTCGTCGCCCTCCTTCTGGGACGAGCGGTCGATGCCGACCATCAGGAAGTTCAGCTCCTTGCCCTGGAATTCCTTGGGCGTGTTGATGAGTTGGTTCAGCTTGATGTTGCCGCCCTCCGGGGCGATGGCCCCCATGATGAGCGCGAACGCACCGCCGAAGATCAGCGCGATGACCAGCAGCGTGATCAGCAGGATCTGCCACCAGCGGATCTTTTTCTTCTTTTTCCCGTTTCCGCCCTTGCCGCTGCCGCCCTTTTTGCCGGACTTTCTGCCCTTTGCCTTGCGCGGGGCGTCGTCCTCATCGCGCGGGGGCTTGCGGCTGCCGCCATTGCCGCCTGCGGCGGTGCGGGGCTTATGGGCTGCGGGCTGCGGGGCATCCGCATGCTTTGCGCGGTGGGGCTGCGCGGCAGCCTCCTCCAGCCGGATGCCGCCGACGGGGGCCGCCTGTTGCACAGGGGCCTGCGCCTGGGGGCGCGGGGCGGACTGCTGCCCCCGCCGCGGGGCCGCGGGCTGCTCATACAGCTGGGCGGCGGCCTGCCGGGCGCGCTGCTCCGGCTCCGGCGGGCGGTTCACGGTGCGGCGGCGCTGCACCTGAAACTGCAAGGTATCGCCGTATTTGCGCTCGGCAGCGGCGCGGTAGGCCATGGCCTGCCGCTGGGCGTAGGTCAGCTCACGGGGTCTTTCCGGTGCGGGCGCAGCCTGCTGGACAGGCTCCTGTACCGGCGGCTCGGGTGCGGGGGCAGGCTGCCCGGTCACAACGGGGCGCTGGCTGATATGCCGTCCCTGGGCCGTGCGCATGGGTTGCTGCACGGTGCGGCGGCGGGCATTCTGCTCGGCCAGCTGTTGGGCGCGGCGGCGGGCAGCCTCATACTGCTCCTGATCCAGCCCGCCCGATGCACTGCCGGTATACAGCTTACGCGGTTCGCTCATTACATTTCCTCCCTGCTCTGTGGAGTGTTTTTATTCAAGGTGTGCTTTTGCATACTCATAAGCGGCGACGCTTTCAGGGTCCAGCGAGCCGCCCTTTTCTTCCACAAAATCAATGCTGCGCTTGAGTGCGTCGCAAAGAGCCCGGTCCAGATCCTGCATTTCCAGCGCGCGCAGGTCGTCTACGCCGGGCCAGTCGCGCTCGGCGCTGGTCATATCGGCCAAATAGATGATCTTATCGAGCTTGGACATTTCCGGCTTGCCGGTAGTATGGCAGCGGATAGCAGACAAAATTTCCGGGTCGGTGATGCCCCATTGCGTTTCGGCCAGGATGGCGGCGGCGATGCCGTGCCAGACCGGCAACGGACGCGCGGGGGCATTTTCTGCTATTATAGCATTATCGGCAAAAATCTGCAACAACTCCTGCTTGGGCAGTTCCTTGGCGGAATCGTGCAAAATTGCCGCCATAGCGGCCTTTTCCGGGTCTGCGCCCCAGCGCTTGGCAAGTTTTACAGCCATTTTTTTTACATTTTTCGTGTGCGTCCAGCGCTTTTCGCTCAGGCGGGCCTTGACCAACTTCTTGGCTTCGGAGTACTCCATGGCAGTCCTTCCCCTCTCTTTTACAATTTTTGCATTGTGATGGCGGCAGCGTCCGCGGAGGGGTCAAGCCCCCTCCCTACAGAGCAACATTTATGGCAGGCTTGTAGGGAGCGGTCTTGACCGCTCCGGGCAATTTTGCGGCTGCCGCAATGCTCCGCGGGACGCATATATGCGTCCCCTACAATCTGCCGGAAGGTTCGCAGAGGCGGCTTTATCGCCCCTTTTCGGGTCATGCGTAGGGCGGGGTGCCCTCACCCCGCCGCGGCGGCCTGGGGGCAGGCCGCCCTACAGGCTCCCGTACAGCCGATGCTCCTTTATCACTGCCAGCACCTCCGGCGGCAGCACCTCCGTCCACTGCTCCCGCGGGATCTTCCCGCTGCGGATGTCGCTCGACGCGCAGGGGTAGCTCTCGGCGCGGGCAAAAAGGACGCGGCCCCCGGCCTTTTTCAGTTCTGCGGCGGCGGCGTGCAGGGCGGCCTCATCGGTGCCGGTGCGGCTCTCGACGACGAGGGCAGCCATTTTCAGCATATCCTGCCAGCGGTACCATTCCTGAAACGTCAGCAGCATATCGCTGCCAACGCAGAGGTACAGCGCGCCGTCCGGGTCTTGGCCGCGCAGCCATTCTAGCGTGTGCACGGTGTAGCTGCGCCCGCCCCGGCGTATCTCCCAATCGCTGACCTGCACCGCCGGGGACAGCGCTGTAAAGCAGGCACACATCTGCAGGCGCAGCTCTGCCGGGGTGGCGCTGGCGTGCTTGTGGGGCGGCGTGCCCGCGGGCATAACGAGGGCGCGGTCCGGCTGTACCAGTGCCAGCGCGGCGCGCAGGTTGTTCATGTGGCCGTTATGGGGCGGGTCGAACGTCCCGCCGTAGAGCAGTGTTCTCATTTTGCCAGCACGGCGGTGTAGGCGCTTTCCTTTTTCTTCTGCTTGAACAGCACAAATTTGCGGCCAATGACCTGCACGCACTCGCAGTCCAGCGCCTCGCACAGGATGTCGGCGGCCTCGCGGGCGGAATATTCGCTGTTTTCCAGCACCTTTACTTTGATAAGCTCGCGTGCGGCGATGCAGTCGGCGATGCCCTGCTTGAGGGTGTCGTCGATCTCGCCCTTGCCGATCTGGTAAACGGGGTCCATCGTGTTCGCCGCGCTGCGCAGAGCCGCGCGCTGTTTGCTGGTTAAAGACATAGGGTTTCTCCTTTATAATTATAGTATGTATCGTATCGCGGCGGCCTCCCGTTCACGGGTACCCGCCGCAAGGCTGCCCCTCATCCGGCCTCGGGCGGGGCCTCGGCCACCTTCCCCCAAAGGGGAAGGCTTTTATCCCAAAAATTCGGGCAGCTTTTCTGCCAGCTTCTCCATTGCACGGCCTCTATGGCTGATGGCGTCCTTCTCGTCGGGGGTGAGCTGGGCGTAGCTGCGGCGTTCGGTGTTCGGGTGCTTGCCGTCGGGTGCGCCGTACTCGTCGGGGATGAACAGCGGGTCATAGCCGAAGCCGTAGTCGCCGTTCTGCAATGTAAACGCAATGCGGCCCGGGCACTCGCCCTCGACCTCCAGTGCGCGTCCGTCCGGCAGCATGAAGCAGACCGCCGACACGAACTTTGCGCTGCGCTGTTCCTCCGGCACGTCGGCCAGCTCCCGCAGCAGCTTTGCGTTGTTCGCGTCGTCGTCGCCGTGATGCCCGGCGTAGCGGGCGCTGTAGACGCCGGGCGCACCGTGCAGCGCGTCGGTGCAGAGGCCAGAGTCATCGGCCACGGTGGGCAGGCCGCTGGCCTTGCAGAACGCCTCGGCCTTGATGCGGGCGTTCTCGGCAAATGTCGTGCCGGTTTCCTCGGGGTCAAGGTCGATCCCCAGCTCCCGCAGGCTCTTGACCTCATGGCCCATGCGTTCCAGAATGCGGCGCAATTCCTTCAGCTTGCCCGCGTTGTTGCTGGCTGCGCAAACGATCATGCTTCGCTCTCCCCTTCCTCTTTTTTTTCGTCCTTCTGCAGGGCGGATTCCGGCAGCAGGCTTTCGACGAAGGTCTGTGCGTCAAATTCCATCAGGTCATCGATCTTCTCGCCGACGCCGATGAAGCGGATGGGCAGACCGAGGTTCTCCCACACAGAGACCGCGCAGCCGCCGCGGGGCGTGCCGTCGAGCTTGGTCAGCACCACGCCGGTGGCGTTGGCGGCCTTGCAGAACTCCTCGGCCTGGCTGATAGCGTTCTGGCCCGTGATGGCGTCGAGCACCAGCAGCACCTCAAGGCTCGCCTCGGGGCTGGCCTTCTTGACGCTGCGGGAGATTTTGGACAGCTCGTCCATCAGGCCCTTCTTGTTGTGCAGACGTCCGGCGGTGTCGGCAATGACCATGTCGTAGCCGCGGGCGTTGGCGCTCTTGACGGCGTCGAAGATGACCGCCGCCGGGTCCGCGCCCATGCCGGCCTGGACCAGCGGCACGTCGGCGCGCTCGGCCCAGAGTTCCAGCTGCTCACTGGCGGCGGCGCGGAAGGTATCGCCCGCTGCCAGCATGACGCGGCGGCCCTGCTTTTTGTACAGGCCGGCCAGCTTGGCAATCGTCGTGGTCTTGCCGACGCCGTTGACGCCGATGACCAGAATAACGGCGGGCTTGCCGTCCAGATCCATCGGATAGCGGGGGGTCAGCTCCTGGCAGATGATGCCGCGCAGCGCGTCCAGCGCCTCCTGACCGGTTTTCAGGTGTTTTTCCTCGACCTCGTCGTGCAGCTCGTCCACCAGACGCACGGCGCAGGCGGGGCCGACGTCGGCCAGGATGAGCTGTTCCTCGAGCTGGTCGTACAGATCATCGTCGATCTGCGCGTTGGTCAGCGTATTGACGATGCTCTGGAAAAAGCCCGTGCGGGTCTTTTCCAGCCCGCGCTTGACCTTTTGCTGCTCCTGAAATTCCTCCTCGGAAATATCGCGTTTGAAAAAGTTGAAAAAGCCCATCGTGGCCCTCCTTACTTTTGATTTGCCGCCCGCGGGTTTTTGTGGCTTCCCATTGGCGGGTAGTCGTATTTATGTGGCGGGTCGGGCATGCCCGGCCCCTACATGCCATCAGGTAATAAGGTCCGCGCTCACATTATCCAGATCCAAGCGCAAAATCTTCGACACGCCGTCCTCCTGCATCGTGACGCCGTAGAGGACGTCGGCGGCCTCCATCGTGCCGCGGCGGTGGGTGATGACAATGAACTGGGTGCGGTCCGTCATGCGGCGCAGATACTGCGCATAGCGCGCGACGTTTACGTCGTCCAGCGCGGCCTCGATCTCATCGAGGAAGCAGAACGGCGCGGGGTTGACGCGCAGGATGGCGAAATAGATCGAGATAGCGACCAGCGCCTGCTCGCCGCCGGAAAGCGCGGACAGGTTCTTGATGACCTTGCCCGGGGGCGAGACCTCGATCTCGATGCCGGATTCCAGCACGTTCGCTTCATCCGACAGGTACAGCCGCGCATGACCGCCGCCGAACAGCTCCTTGAAAATTTGCTGGAAGTTCGCGTTGATCTGCTTAAAGCTCGCCGTGAACAGCTCCTGCATCTCGCTGCACAGCTCGGCGATCATCTTCGTCAGCTCGGCCTTCGCCTTTTCGACGTCGGTGACCTGCGCCTTCATGAAGTCATAGCGCTCCCTGACCTCTTTATATTCGTCAATCGCGCCGACGTTGACGTTGCCCAAGGCGCGGATCTTACCGCGGACCTCGGTCACGCTGCGGCGCAGCTCGGTCAGGCTCTCAAACGGCACACACTGGCTGCGGGCCTCGCTCTCGGTCAGCTGGTATTCCTCCCACAGCTTGCTGTTGGTGTCGTTCAGCTCGGTCTCGGCGGCGGTGCGGCGCTCGGCCAGGCGGGCCATCTCGCCGCTCATCCGCTCGCGCTCGTCGGTCAGGGCGCGGTTGTCCTGCCCCAGCTTCGAGATCGCAGCCTCCTTTTCGAGGCGGGCCGCGTTGGCAGATCGAATCGTTTCCTCCGCGGCGGCAATTTTCTGCTGGTTGTCGCCGCGCACGCGCTCCATCTCGGCGATTTTCAGCGCGTTGGCCTCGATTTTTGCCTTGGCGGCCTCAATCGCCGTCTGCAGCTCGCGGGCGCGGGCATCGGCCTCGCCGGTACGGCTCCGCAAGCCCTCCAGCGCGGCCTCATGCAGGCCGACGTCCTTCTCGTCCGCCAGGCGCTGCAGCTGCTTTTCGGACAGCTCACCGGTGATCTTTTCGCGTTCTGCCGTCAGGCTGCCCGTGCTCTCGCCCAAGGCGGCCAGCTCGGCGGTGTACTGCGCCAGCTCGGCCTCGGCGTCGGTCCGGGCCTTCTCGGCCTCGGTGCGCGCGGTCTCGTTCCGGGTCACGGCGGCCTGCTGGGCGGCGATCTCAGCCTCGATGCTCCGGGCCGTCTCGTCGTACTGGGCGGCGGCCTTCGTCAGGCGCTCGAGCTCAAGGTTCGCGCGGACGTGCTCCGTCGCGGCGTTCATGCCCTCGCCCTCGGCACCGGCCAGCTGGGCCGAGAGGTTGTCCACCTCGGCCTTGCGGGCGGCCAATTCCTTTTCCGCCTCGGTGCGTTTCTGCTCGAGCTTCGTCAGCTTGCTGCGCAGCTCGTCCAGCTCCTGCTTGCGGCTGAACACACCGACACTGCGGGTGGTAGAGCCGCCGGTGAACGAGCCGCCCGCGTTGATGACCTGGCCGTCCAGCGTGACGATGCGGTTCCGGTAGCCGAGGTTCCGCGCCACGGCGGACGCCTCGGTCAGGTCCTCGACCACGATGATGCGGCCCAGCAGATTGTCGATGATATGCTGATATTTCGGGTCTGTCCTGACCAGGTCGGCGGCGACCTCCGCCGTGCCGGTCAGGCGGCCCGTGAAGCGGGAGCCCTGCACGGTGTCCAGCGGCAAAAACGTAGCACGGCCTGCGCGTTCGTCCTTCAAAAAGCCGATGGCGGCGCGGGCACAGCCCTGGTCCTCGACGACGATGTTCTGCAGCGCAAAGCCGAGCGCTGTCTCAATGGCGGTCTCGTAGCCCTTTTCGACGGTGATGATGCCTGCCACGGGGCCGATGATGCCCCGCAGCCGCCCGCCGCCCGCCGCCCGCATGACGGCCTTGACGCTCTGCTGGTAGCCGTCCATGTTGCGCTCCAGATCTTCCAGAATGTGGATGCGCTGGGCGGCGGCGGACCTTTCTCGGTCCGCCTTCTGCAGGTTGTCGGCAGCCTCGGCCTGCTGACGGCGGCGGCTGTCCAATTTCAGCTTCAGGCCCGCCTTGATGTTGTCGTTGCGGGTCACGGCCTCCTCGGCGTCCTTAAAGCGGCGCTCGGCGCGGCGGCGTTCCTCGTCGGTGGCGGCGGCGCCGGCTTTCAGCTCCTCAGCCTGGCGCTGTGCCTCGGCCAGGCGGTTGGCCGCAGCCTCCCCCGCCGACTGCGCCGACGCGGCGCTGACCCTGGCGGCGGTGGCGGTGTCCTGCAGGCGGGCCATGGCGGCGTCAATGACGTCGCGGCGCTCGCCGCTGGCAGCGGCCTTTTCCTCAAGGGCACGCAGGGCCTCGCGCAGCTCGGCCACGCGGGCGTCCAGCCCGGCCATGCCGCTTTTCAGCGTCTCGATGGCGGCGCGGTGGTCCGCGGCCTCGCGCTCGATGCTCTCGCGGTCCTGCCCGGCGCGCTCCAATTCGGACGCAGCCTCGTCGATGCGGAACCGGCTGTGCTCGCTCTCGTTTTTCAGGACGGCGATCTCGCTCTCGCTGCCGGCGTTTGCCTCGGTGATGGCGCGGATGTCGGCGTTGGCCTGCTCGACGGCCAGCATCAGCTGCTGGGCCTCGGCACGCAGGGACGCGCTTTTTTCGTCAAACTCGTCCAACTGGCGGCTCAGGCGGTCATAGTCGGCCTGGGCGGCCTCGTACTTGCGCTGCTGGTCGCGCAGCGAGTCGTTGGCGCGGCGGATGGCATCGACCCAGAGTGTGATCTCCAGCGTCTTGCGCCTCTCGCTCAATTCCAGAAACTGCTGGGCCTTCTCGCTGTCGCGTTTCAGGGGGCCGACGCGCTTTTCCAGCTCACCCAGAATGTCCCGCAGGCGCTCTAAGTTGCCCTCGGCGGCGTCCAGGCGGCGCTCGGCCTCGTTTTTGCGGTAGCGGTACTTGGCGATGCCGGACGCTTCCTCAAAAATTTCGCGGCGCTCCGCGGATTTTGCACCGACGATCTCGGCAATGCGGCCCTGCCCGACGATGGCATAGCCGTCGCGGCCAATGCCGGTGTCGAGCAGCAGCTCGTACACGTCCTTTAAGCGGACGTTCTGGCCGTTGATGGAGTATTCACTCTCGCCGCTGCGGTAGTACCGGCGGCCGATCGTGACCTCGTCGGCGTCCATATCCAGACCGTGGTCGCTGTTGTCGATGGTCAGTGCGACGGAGGCATAGCCCATGGCACCGCGGGACTGGGTGCCGCCGAAGATGACGTCCTCCATCTTGCCGCTGCCGCGCAGCTGCTTGGAGCTGGTCTCGCCCAGCACCCAGCGGATGGAGTCGGAGATGTTCGACTTGCCCGAGCCGTTCGGCCCGACAACGCCGGTAATGCCCTCGCCGATCTCGATCTTTGTCTTATCGGGGAAGGATTTGAAGCCTTGGATTTCCAGTTCTTTCAGGCGCATGAAGTGGTGTTACCTTTCGATTCTGTCTGCGTGAAATTGCCCCCTTTATGGGGTGATCGTAGGGCGGGGTGCCCTCACCCCGCCGCGGCGGCATGGGGGCATGCCGCCCTACAATTTCATTGCAATTTTTCCAGCGCCACCTTTGCTGCGTGCTGCTCGGCGGCTTTTTTGCTGCGGCCACGGCCCTCGGCCAGCAGCTCGCCGTTGCGCCAGACGCAGACCGTAAACTGCTTGTTGTGGTCGGGGCCGGTCTCGCCGGTGACCTCATATTTCAGCACAGCGGACGGGTCCTGCTGGACGACCTCCTGCAGACGGGTCTTGTAGTCGTCCTCGGCAGTCTTGCCCTCGGTGATGAAGGGCAGGATGAAATTGCGCGCGGCCTCCATGCCGCCGTCCAGATACAGCGCGGCAATGACCGCCTCGAACGCATCGGAGACAACGCTCGGGCGGCTGCGTCCGCCGCCAAGGTCCTCGCCGTGGCCAAGGCGCAGATACTCACCCAGCTGAATTTCCTGTGCGAACTGGAACAGTGCATCCTCGCTGACGAGGCTGGCGCGCATACGGGTCAGCTCGCCCTCGGGGCGGCCCGACTGGTGGAACAGGTAGTCCGCTACAACGACGGACAGCACGCTGTCGCCCAGAAATTCCAGCCGCTCATTGTGGGTCGTGGCGACCTTGCTCTCGTTGGCATAGCTGGTATGGGTCAGCGCAATGCGCAGCAGCGCAGGATTTTTGAATGTATAGTGCAGGACCTCCTGCAGTTCTTCCGGTTTGTGAGCCATATTCTTTCACCTTTCCGGCTAGTCCGTAGGGGCCGGGCATACCCGGCCCTCAACCTTATCTCGATTGCCCTTTTACGGGCGGTATTTTTTATGCCGCGGGCCGGACATGTCCGGCCCTTACAGGGCAGCTTTCCTTTTACCTTTTAAGCGTCTGCTTCTTCCGCCTGCTTCGCCGCTTCTGCCAGCGCCTTCTCCATCGTGCCGCACAGGTCGTTGGCGACGCAGAGCTTGGCCTGACGGATGGCGTTCTTGATGCCCTTGGCGTGGCTGGAACCGTGCGCCTTGATGACCGGCTTCGCGGCGCCCAGCAGCGGTGCGCCGCCGACCTCCTCGGAGTCCATCATACGTTTCAGCTCGCCCAGACCGCCCTTGATGCCCAGATAGCTGAGCTTGGTGATCAGGTTCTGCAAGAAGATTTTTTTCAGCATCCCCAGCAGCGTTTTGGCGACGCCCTCGGTCAGCTTGAGCACGACGTTGCCGACAAAGCCGTCGCAGACGACGACGTCCACGTCACCGTCCATGATGTAGCGCGGCTCGATGTTGCCCGCAAAGTGGATGCAGGGGTTTGCCTTCAGCAGCTTGTGGGCCTCGCGGTAGGTCGGCGTGCCCTTCGTGTCCTCCGCGCCGTTGTTGACAAGCGCGACCTTCGGCGTTTCGCGGCCCATGACCTTCTCGGCGTAGACGCTGCCCATCGTGCCGAAGGCGTTGAGCATTTCGGGGCGGCACTCGACGTTCGCACCGCAGTCCAGCAGCAGGAAATTCTGCTTGGCGCCGGGCATCGGGGTGGCCAGCGCCGGGCGCTTGACACCCTTGACCGTGCGCACGATGAGACTGGTGCCGACGTGCAGCGCACCGGTGGAGCCGGCACTGACAAAGGCATCGGCCTCGCCGTTCTTCAGCATGGTCAGACCCTTCACAAGGCTGGAATCCTTTTTGTGGCGCACAGCCTTGACCGGGTCATCGTGCATGTCGATGGTCTCGGTGCAGTTGAGGATCTCAAACGGTGCAAGGTCGATTTTATTCTCTTTTGCGCAGTCGCGGATGGCTTTTTCCTCACCCAGCAGCACCAGCTCCATGCCGTCACCGAACTCCGCCGCGGCCTGGCTCACGCCCTGCAAAACGCACAGCGGGGCGTTGTCGCCGCCCATGGCATCCACTAAAATTTTCATGCTTCGTACTCCTTTACCCATGCCTGCATGGCGTCCTGCGCGGCCTGCGAAAGCGCCATGTAGCGCTCGCGCTTGTCGCGGATGCTGTTAATCTCCTCGGTGCGGGGCAGGATGCCCATGTTCGCACCCATCGGCTGGAAGTCCTTGTTCGGCGTCGTGATGTAGTCCAGCAGCGCGCCGCACATCGTTGCCGCCGGGGGCGGCGGCAGCTCACGGCCATTGAGCCGTGCAAGCATCTGGTGCGCCGCCAGCAAGCCGGACGCCGCGCTCTCCATATAGCCCTCAAAGCCGGTGATCTGCCCTGCAAAAAACACGTTGGGATGTTCTTTCAAGAACTGCTGCTTCGTCAAAACTTTCGGGCTTTCCAAAAAGGTGTTGCGGTGCATGACGCCGTACCGCACAAATTCGGCGTGCTCCAGGCCGGGGATCATGCTGAACACCCGTTTCTGTTCGCCCCATTTCAGGTTGGTCTGAAAACCGACGAGGTTATAGAGCGTGCGGGCCGTGTTCTCGGCGCGCAGCTGGACGGCGGCCCAGGGGCGGTGGCCGGTGCGCGGGTCGCGCAGACCGACGGGGCGCAGGGGGCCGAACCGGATCGTATCCGCGCCGCGGGCGGCCATGACCTCAATCGGCATACAGCCCTCGTAGACGGTCAGGTCGCCGTCAAAGTCGTGGAGCGGCGCGCGCTCGGCGGCAATGAGCGCCGCGTGGAACGCCTCGTATTCCTCTTTATTGAACGGGCAGTTCAGGTAATCCGCCTCGCCGCGGCCATAGCGGGACGCGGCAAAAACCTTGTCATAGTCAAGGCTCTCGGCGGTCACGATGGGCGCGACAGCGTCATAAAAGCTCAGCCGATAGTCGCCGGTCAGCGCGGCGACGGCCTGTGCCAGTGCGCCCTCGGTCAGCGGGCCGCTGGCGACGAGCACGGGTGCGCTCTCATCCAGCGCCGTGACCTCCTCGCGCCGGACCGTAATGTTGGGGTGGTTTTCCACCATTTCGGTCACGGCGGTGGAAAACACATCGCGGTCCACGGCCAGCGCACCGCCCGCCGCCACGCGGGCGGTCTCGGCGGCGTCCAACAGATGGCTGCCCATCATCTTCATCTCAATTTTCAAAAGGCCCGACGCGGAGTCGGGGCGCTCGGCCTTGAGCGAGTTCGAGCAGATCAGCTCCGCGAAGCCCGCGCTTTTATGGGCCGGGGAATATTTTGCGGGCTTCTGCTCGTACAGCTCGACCTGCACGCCGCGGTCCGCCAGCCAGAGCGCCGCCTCGCAGCCGGCCAGACCGGCACCGATGATTTTCACTTGCATAGTTTCTCCGTAACGTCTCTGTTTTCCGCAGGTTGTAGGGGCGGATACGCGCATCCGCCCGCAAGTCGGCAGCCTGTTCGCGGGCCGATGCAGGCATCGACCCCTACAGAAGTGCCGAAAGCGGTCATTTCTTCTCAATCGCCTTCACAAACCCGCACCCCTCTTTGGCGCAGTACAGCTGGCCCTTCTTTTTAAAGAGGGTGCTGCCGCACTGGGGGCACTTTTCGGGCACCGGCTCGTCCCAGGTCATATAGTTGCACTTGGGGTAGTTGCTGCAGCCGTAGTAGACGCGGCCCTTGGCGCTCTTGCGCACCAGCATGTGGCCGCCGTCCAGCGGGCAGAGACCGCCCGTGTCCTTGACCAGCGGGTGGGCGTTGCGGCACTCCGGGAAGCCCGAGCACGCCACAAACTTGCCGTAGCGGCCAGATTTGATGACCATGGGCCGCCCGCATTTTTCGCAGATCTCATCCGTGGGGATGTCCTCGACCTTGATGCGCTTGCCCTCCATATTCTTCTCGGCCTGCTCCAGGCTCTTTTCAAAGCCCTGGTAAAAGTCGTCGATGGTCTTGACCCAGTCCGCCTGGCCGGCTTCGACAACGTCGAGCTTTTTCTCCATGTCAGCGCTGAATTTCACGTTGACGATGTCGGGGAACTGCTCCATCATGACCGTGTTGACGGCCTGGCCGAGCGGGGTGGTTTTCAGCTTCTTCTGGTCCTTCTCCACATAGCCGCGGTCCACGATGGTCGTGATGATGGGCGCATAGGTGGACGGGCGTCCGATGCCGTTTTCCTCCAGCGCGTGGATCAGCGTGGCCTCGGTGTAAAGCGGCGGCGGCTGGGTGAACTTCTGGTCCGCCGTCAACTTTTTAAGTTTGAGGGTCTGGCCTTCCTCCAGCGGGGGCAGGGCGGTCTCCTTCTTTTTGGCGTCGTCGGTGGATTCCTCGTACAGCGCGGTGAAGCCGTCGAACGAGACGCGGAAGCCCGACGCACGGAACAGGTAGTCCCCTGCCGTGATGGACGCGGAGACGGTGTCCTGAATGCAGTCGGCCATCTGGCTGGCCATAAAGCGGCTCCAGATCAGGCGGTAGAGCTTTGCGGTGTCGCCGCTGATGCTCTGCTCGACCTCGTCAGGGGTCAGCTCGGGCATAGACGGGCGGATGGCCTCGTGGGCGTCCTGCGCGGCGGTGGCGGAGCGGCTTTTCCACTTGCGGGCGGTCTTGCAGACGTAGTTGTCGCCCCAGCGCTCCGCAATAAAGGTCTTGGCCGCAGCCTGAGCCTCGGCGGCAATGCGCAGCGAGTCGGTACGCATATAGGTGATAAGACCCACCGTGCCGTGGCCCGCAATGTCCATGCCTTCATACAGCGTCTGGGCGGCGCGCATCGTGCGGGTGGCCGAGAAGCCGAACGCACGGCTCGCGTCCTGCTGCAAGGTGGACGTGATGAAGGGCGGCGAGGGCTGGCGGCGGCGCTTGCCCTTTTCGATCTTCGTGATGGTATAGTCCCTGCCGTCCAGCGCGGCCAGGATGCCGTCGGCCTGCTGCTTATTGGTGACGGTCAGCTTTTTGCCGTCGGCGGTGGCGGCCAGGCGGGCCGTGAACTCGCCCTTCTCGCCCTGCGGGTTCAGCAGCGCGTCGATGTTCCAGTATTCGTCGGGCTTGAAGTTTTCAATTTCCAGCTCACGGTCCCGGATCAGCCGCACGGCCACGCTCTGCACGCGGCCCGCGGACAGGCCGCGGCGGATCTTCTTCCACAGGAACGGGCTCAATTTGTAGCCGACCAGACGGTCCAGCTCACGCCGGGCCTGCTGGGCGTTGAACAGGTCGATATTGATGGCGCGCGGGTGGGCCATGCCCTCCTTGACGCCCTTCTTCGTGATCTCGTCAAAGGTCACTCGGTTGGGTGCGCTGGGGTCCAGCCCCAGAATGTTCGCCAGATGCCAGCTGATGGCCTCACCCTCGCGGTCCGGGTCGGTTGCCAGCAAGACGCCGTCGCACTTTTTGGCCTCGGCCTTCAGCTCCTTGACGAGCTTCTGCTTGCCCTTGATGGTGATATATTTCGGTGTATAGCCATTTTCAACATCAATGCCCAGCGTGCTGGCGGGCAGGTCGCGCACATGGCCCATACTGGCCGTGACCTTGTAGCCGCGGCCCAGATACTTGCCAATGGTCTTGGCCTTGGCAGGGGATTCCACGATGACTAATTTTGGCATAAGTTACCTCAATGTTTAAATTTAGATGACACGCATACTTCCGAGCGTTGCCTGTAGGGGCGAACATTGTTCGCCCGCCAGCTTATCGCCGCCACAAACGCCCCGGGTCGTCGAGGACGCCGACCCCTACAGCCGTAGGGGCGGATTCCATATCCGCCCGGGCACCTTGCCACTGCCTTCATCTATTATACTGCAATATATCTTCTCCCCGGCTGCGCCTGGGCTCCGCCCATCAGCTCCAGCTCGGTACACGCCGCCAGCACCCGTCCGGCGGGCAGGCTTGCGGCGGCGCACAGGGCGTCGATGCTTTGGGGCGTGGGCTTTAACACGGCGTAGACGGCCTGCGCATCGGCGCTGACCGTGGCGGGGTCAAACCGTTGCTGCGCCGGGGCGGCGGTCTCCGCGCCAATACCCAGTATATCCAGCGCGTCCGCGGCTTTGCAGAGCGGCTCGGCGCGGTGGGTGCGCAGCAGCTCGTTTGTGCCCTCGCTCAAAGCGCTGTAGATGCTGCCCGGCACGGCCAGCACGGGGCGGCCCAGCCGCTCGGCGTGGCCGACGGTGTTCAGCGTGCCGCTGCGGGTGCGGGCCTCGGCGACGCAGAGCGCCTCGCTCTGCGCGGCAATGAGCCGGTTGCGGGCCAGAAAAGTGCCCGTCGTGCGCCCGCTGTAGCCGGGCGGATACTCGCTGCAGACCGCGCCGCCGCCCTTCTCAATGGCGGTGCGCAGCTTCGCGTTGGAGGCCGGGTAGGTCTTGTCGATGGCCGTGCCCAGAAAGGCAACCGTCGGCACATCAGCCTGCACGGCGGCGCGGTGTGCCTCGCTGTCCAGCCCGTCGGCCAGGCCGCTGACGAGCACGACGCCCGCCCGCGCCATCGCCAGTGACAGGTCAAACGCGGCCTGCCGCCCGTAGGTGCTGGGCCGCCGCGTGCCCACCATGCCCGCGTACCGCCGCCCGTTCAGGCAGGCGATGTCGCCGGTCACGTAGAGCGCAAGCGGCAGGTCGGGCAGGTCCCGCAAACGGTCCGGGTATACGCCCTCGTCGGGCGTCAGCACGTCGATGCCCGACAGCAGGCAGTGGTCGAGCCGTTCCTCATAATCAAAGGGCGTCGTGTCCCGCAGCTGTGCCAGCGCGTGGGGCGTCAGGCAGGCGGGCGGGGCCTCGGTCCCGGCACGCAGGGCGTCGTACAGCTCCGCCGGGTCGGGGTAGAGCGTCAGCAGCTCCTGCGCATATTGGCAGCCCGAGCCGACGGCATCCGCCAGCCAGAGCCAGGCAAGTGTTTTGTCCATGGGCAGCTCCTTGGCTCCCTCTGCGAGGGAGCTGTCGCCCGCAGGCGACTGAGGGAGAGAACTTCATCTCAACCCGAAATTTTCCGGCAATGGCAAGGTTCTCTCCCATCACCCCCTCCCGGAGGGGGCCGGGAATGTGTTACACACCCCTGAAATGCCACAGCAGGACGCTGCCCGCCACTGCCGCGTTCAAACTCTCGACGCGGTCTGTCATCGGGATGCGGACGGCCATGTCGCAGGCCTCGACGGTCCTGTCCGTCAGGCCCTGCCCCTCGCTGCCGATGACGACGCACAGCCCGCCCGGGAAATCGTTCCCGGCCTCGTCCAGCGGACGCGAACGGTAGAGCGCCGTCGCCAGCGTCGTCACGCCGCGGGCACGCAGGGCGGCCAGCGCGGCGGGCAGATCGTCGCTGTGCAGCGTCGGCAGCCGCCCCGCCGCACCCATCGAGGACCGCAGCGTCTTGGGCGACAGCGGCGACGCGCAGCCCGGCCCCAGCACGACGGCATCAAAGCCGAACGCGGCAGCGCTGCGCAGCAGCGTACCCACGTTGCCGGGGTCCTGCACGCCCTCCAGCATCAAAATGCGGCGGGCCGTGTCCAGCGTGTCCGCGGGCGGCACGGGCGTTTCAAACAGGGCAAACACGCCCTGATTGGATTTGGTGCCGCTTAATTTTTCGGCCACATGGGGCGCGATCTCGGCGGGGTCGAATTGGGCCAGCTCGGGCGTTTTTGCCAGCGCCGCCGCCGTGGCGTACATCGCACACGGCGTGCAGCTTTTGGCCAGCTCCAGGCAGAGCTTCGGCCCCTCGGCAAAGAAAAGCCCGTCGGCGGCGCGCTGCTTTTCTGAGTCGCGCACCGCGCAGGCGTATTTGATCTTAGCGTTTTCGCGGCTTGTGATCGTTTCCATTGTAGCGCCCCTTTTGGATAAAATCAACTGATTTGTATGAATAAAGGGAAACGGCAGTCTGCCGGAAGGCCGTCTCTCATCCGTCGGCGGCCTCAAGCCTTCTCCCCTTGGGGGAGAAGGTGGCCCGCAGGCCGGATGAGGGGAGAGCTTTCCTTGGTTGCCCGCTTCTTTGCCATTTCCCCCTTTAAACACAAAAGGACTCGCGCGTGTGCGCGAGTCTTTTATGCAAGCTATTACAGAGCCTTCTTGGCGGTCTCGACCAGAGCGTTGAAGCTGGCGGGATCGTGGATGGCCATCTCAGACAGCATCTTGCGGTTCAGCTCGACGCCGGCCTTCTTCAGGCCGTTCATGAAGCTGGAGTAGTTCATGCCCTGAGCGCGAACAGCGT
>ENA-OWOE01000503-OWOE01000503.1-gut-metagenome-genome-assembly--contig:-NODE-503-length-26087-cov-28.089120_pt1 | contig 26087 bp, 23 predicted proteins | sample MGYA00248254_ERZ651788 | MGnify/ENA primary metagenome ERZ651788 (study PRJEB26908, sample SAMEA4031709) | gut metagenome | biome: gut; feature: normal infant; material: stool | place: China | collected... | reverse complement strand
CAACGCTCTCAATGGGGGCTCTGTTGGTTCTCCCGCAACGCTACTCTGTTTACCAGGTCAGGTCCGGAAGGAAGCAGCCAGAGCAGACGACGTGTGTGCCGGGATGTAGCTGGCAGGGCCCCCACCCATTTCGGCCTTCGTAATTTTCCCCTTGTATTTGTGCGGTCTTCTCTGCTGGCCAGAATTTATTTCTGATACAGATCACATATTATTTTTAGTTGCTAAAACACCCTCTACTTATTCCATAATATTTACTTGTCATAAATATGAAATGCTACTGAAATATTAATGTCATTTGCGTGTCATAAATAAAGCGCATCTTATTGGTGGGAATTTGTTGCCAGATCCATGCTATAAAATATATCTCTGGATCAGCATGTTAACTTCGTGTATTAATTATGATGATTTTATTGCACGGGAAGCGTAGCTATGACCACAGTGGTTTTGAATGTAAAAATTGACGCTGAGTTAAAAGAGAAGTTGCGTCATTATGCGGAAGTGAATAACGAGAACCTGGGTACGGCAACGGAAAAGCTGCTGCAGCTGGCTTTTCAGCTGGAGGCGTCAGCAGATGAGGCGGGGGTGACGGAAGAGGACATTGACAGCCAGCATACCGAAGAGGAAGCGACGCCATTAACCCCTAAAGAAATCAAAGCATTAAGAAAACTTCTGAAGAAGAAAAAATGAAACAACAATTCTCTACAGCCAGCAACTATAGCGAAGCCTGCGATATGTTGCGCTCAGGATACGTGAAACACGTTCGCCTGAACTGGAATATCGGTAGTGATGAGTTCTTTCGCATTGCCTCCGACTGGTGTGACACCGGCGCTAAAATTAAAAAAGATGAAGATGGCTTTATTATTTCCTTGAAAGGGTTTCCTATTCCGCGCCAGCATTAATGAAATTGCCTTATTTCCGTCACCGGGTTGCCATAACCAGATGGCAGGATACCCAGGCAATTTTATAAAAACATCTCATATACCTCATGGATGACGGACTTTTGACGGGCTGAAGCCAGCCCGTCGATATTTTCTTATATTATTTTCCGCAAACGCGTACTTTCCCGCTGTTCTGCAAGGCTGTGCCACAATGGTTGTAGCGTGGAGAAGGCCTGGCGCAATGCTTCATCCGGCAGCGTAAACGGCAGACGTAAATAGCGATCGAACGCGCCCTCCAGACCAAACCGCGTGCCGGTGCCGATATGGATCCCCTGGCTTTCCGCACGTGCAGAGAACAAAGTGGCTAGCATGTCAGGGAGTTCCACCCAAAAAGAGAGCCCGCCTTCCGGTGGCGTAAAGCGCCAGCGGGGAAAATACTCTTTCATCAGCTCTTCGCACATGTCCCGGCGCGCCTTCAGCATCTCCCGTCGCGGCGGCAGCAGCGTGGCGGCGTTTGCCAGCAGCCAGCTGCAGGCCAGCTGCTCCAGCAGCGGCGTACCCAAGTCCAGAGAGTCGCGGGCCTGAATAAGCGAGGCGATTGTTCGCGTGCTGGCGCGGATCCAGCCGATGCGCAGTCCCCCCCAGAAACTTTTCCCGGCCGAACCGATGGTGATCACCGCGGCGTCGGGATTAAAGCAGGCCAGCGGCGGCGGGGGCGGGGCGTTATACCAGAGGTCGACCATGGTCTCATCGATCACCAGCGTTGTTCGCGTCCTGGCCGCGATGTCCGCGACCCGCTGGCGGGTGAGGGCATCCATACAGCGCCCGGTGGGGTTGTGAAAATCCGGCATCAGCCATGCCAGACGCGGCGCGGTCTGCGCAATGATCGCCGCGAATCCATCGCAGTCCCACCCCTGCTGTGGGAGTGCGACCCCAATGGGCCGGCAGGAGGCGCCCTGAATGGCGCTGATGGCCATTGGATAGGTCGGGGCATCAATGACCACCCGGTCACCGGGGCCGGTGAACAGACGCAGGATTAGCGCGAAGGCGCTGAGCGCGCCGTTGACCACCATCACTTCATCGGGCCGCGTCGGCAGGCCACGTTCGCTGTAGCGCCGGGCAATCGCTTCCCGTAGCACCGGGAGCCCCTGCTGATCGTAACCGGTCTGGGCGAGATAGGACGGCAGCAGGGTCATGGCATGCTGAAAGGCCTGATGGACCTCCGGACCGGCGCTGAGGGCGGCGGTAGAGAGATTGATCGTCGAGGGGGTCGCAGAGGGCGGCGGCAGGTCGGCAGGGCGTTCCGGCAAAACAATGCGCGACCCGCTCCCCTGGCGGCTTTGGAGAAATCCCTCCTCCCGCAGCTGGCCGAGGGCGCTGGCGATGGTCGTCCGGCTGACGTTGAGGGCCGCCGCCAGCTCGCGCTCGCCGGGCAGGCGCGTCTGTAGCGTCAGACGGCCATCGAGGATCAGCAGGCGGAGCGCTTCCGCCAGCTGGCGCCATAGCGGTGTGCGTGAACTGGACTCCTGCCAGTTGCCGAGCAGGCGTACCAGGGACTGTGTTCCAAAGCGTCGGGCTGACATAGCGATCCACTTTTCCAAAACTGGCCATTAATTATCAGTCCATTTTTGCTGATGATGAGGGCATTCGCAATGATGTTGAGGAAAAAATATGCTTCGTCGCCTGCTGCAGTTATATATCGGTCTGGTGCTCTACGGCGTGTCCACGGCGCTCTTCGTGCATGCTAATCTCGGCGCCGATCCGTGGGACGTCTTTCATCTTGGAGTGGCTAAACAGCTGGGGATCAGTTTCGGGACTGTGATTATTCTGACCGGCGCCGCGGTGCTGCTGCTATGGATCCCGATCCGGCAGATGCCGGGGCTCGGCACGGTGAGCAATGTGATAGTGCTGGGGCTGGCGGCGGACGCCACGCTGGCCGTCCTGCCGCCGCTGGAATCGCTGGTGGCGCGCAGTGCGCTGTTGGTGGTGGCGATTGTGCTGAACGCTATCGCCACCGGGATGTACATTGGCGCGGGGTTTGGCCCGGGTCCGCGCGATGGCCTGATGACCGGCCTGCACGCTCGCACCGGCTGGTCATTGCGCGGTATCCGGACGGCGATCGAGCTTTCCGTGCTGCTGATTGGCTGTCTGCTGGGGGGCAAGTTTGGCGTCGGAACCGTCATTTACGCGCTGTCGATTGGACCGCTTATCCAGCTGTGCCTGCCGTGGTTCAGTCAGCCCGTCAACCGCAACGCGGTCAGCCCTCCCCGGGAAATAGTCTCCTGAATTAACCCATCGCCCTCTTCATCACGGAGAGGGCCTTTCATCGCTTACAGGCCGCTCAGGCCATGAAGCATCATGTAGATCCCCACCACAATAATCAGTAAGCCTGAAAACCAGGGCGCCTTGCGCGAGAGGTCGTTAAGCCACGGCCAGCGGCGGGCGGCATGTTTAAGGCTCAGGGCGGCGATAGCCCCTGAAGCCACCAGCGTCAGCGCCAGACCGACGCTAAAGCCCAGCACCAGCGTGGCGCCCAGCGAGAATTTCTTCAGCTGTAAACAGATAAGCAGCACGGTAATGGACGCCGGGCAGGGGATCAGCCCGCCGGTCAGGCCAAACAGCACGATCTGCCCGGTCGTCACCTGACGGCCATCAAAGCGCCGGTTGATCTCCTGGGCATGGGCCCGCTGATGCGCGTCCTGCCACTCCTCCGCCACCAGCGGCGCGGCGGATGAGGACGCATGGTGATGGTCATGGTGGTGATCATGTTCGTGGTGATGATCATGTTCGTGGTGGTGCTCATGTTCATGGTGGTGCTCATGTTCATGGTGGTGATCATGGTGCGTGTGGGGCTGCGATTCGCGCCAGGTGCGCCAGAGCATCCAGCAGGCAATCAGCACAATGACAATCCCTGAGACCAGCTGAAACCAGGGTTCAGAGGTTTGGGCGTTCCAGCCGCGGCCAAACCACAGACCGGCCATGGCGATCAGCCAGACCACCGCCGTATGCGAAACCGTGGCCGCCAGCCCCAGCAGTACCGCCTGTTTTAAGGTTCCTCGCACCGCCACGATAAAGGCGGCCATCATTGTTTTTGAGTGCCCGGGTTCGAGGCCGTGCAGCGCGCCGAGCAGTATTGCGCTGGGAATAAACAGCCAGGCATTGCCCTGCTGCAGAAGGGAAGTGAAATCGTTCATATCGGGATCCTTGCCAAAAGTGCCTTTATCCTACTCCCCCCCAGTAGTAAAATACTACCCCCCAGTAGATAAGGCGGCTAATAAAAAGGATCATGGTATGCTGGCAGGCGTTGCTGACCACGCAGGTCGGTAATCCCGGACAGAAAAAAACGGTGGATCGCGTAATGTCACACACAGTGAGAGACAAAAAGAAGTTACTGACCCGGCTGAAGAAAATTCAGGGGCAGAGTACCGCATTAGAGAAAATGCTTAATCGCGAGCATGAGTGCGCTGAGGTGCTACAGCAGCTGGCGGCGATCCGCGGCGCGGTCAATGGCATGATGCTGCAGGTTATCCAGGGACATCTCACCGACCATGTGGTGAAAGAGCCAGACGAGACGCAGCGTGAGGCGGATCTGGAGACGGTGATGCAGGTGATTAAATCCTATCTGAAGTAGCCTCCGGCAGAGGGCGGCGAAGAGGCCGCGCCCGCTGACCTTCTGCGCAGGCCGCCTGCCGCTTAATGCGCATGGAGGTTCTCTTCCGCCCACAGAATAAACGACTCTTTTGGCAGCGCTTTGCTGTACAGCCAGCCCTGGGCGTACTGAACGCCATGCTGTCTCAGCCAATCGCGCTGGCTTACGGTTTCCACCCCTTCGGCGACGGTGGCCAAATTGAGCGCCTTGGCCATTTCAATAATGTGCGGCGTCAGCGGCCGGTACTCGAGCGTATCGACAAAGGATTTATCGATTTTCAGCGTGTCGACGTCCAGCTTCTGCAGATAGCTCAGGCTGGAGTAGCCGGTACCGAAATCGTCAATCGAAATACGGTGCCCGGCCTCGCGGTAGTGTGCGATCACCGGCATGGTGGTCTCCGGGTCAACAAACCCGCGCTCGGTGATCTCAAGGATAATCTGTTCCGCGGCGATCCCCCAGTGCTGCAGCTGATCGTGTAATAGCTTGGGTAGGGTGGGAGAGCGTAAGTCATCCACCGACAGGTTGATGGAGATATGCACTTCCGGCCGCTGCCTCAGCCAGAGGCCCAGGTCGGCAAAAATTTTCCTGACGATATCTTCCGTCAGCTGGGTGATCAGTCCGGTTTGCTCGGCCAGGGGAATGAAGATATCCGGCGATAAAAAGGTGCCGTCGGGTTGCTGCCAGCGCGCCAGCGCTTCGGCCCCGGCGATTTTTCCGTCCTGCAATGAAATAATCGGCTGATAGTGAACCTGAATCGCCTGGGAATTGAGGGCGTCCAGCATACTGTTGCGCGGTGAACGCAGGTGTCTCAGCAGGCGCAGCAGCAGCCAGGTGGCAAGCAGGCTGGTGAAGATGCCGACAGGGAGCCAGAAGATCAGCTGCTGGCGAATACGCTGCTGAAGCGGCAGGGTGGATGACCAGGTCACAATGCCGGATCCCAGCTCGGGAATGCGCTGGATCCGGTAGACCGTATTATCCAGGGTCAGCATATTCAGGTGCGGATCTTTAATCCGTTGCCAGACCTTCGCCGGCAGCGGCTGGCTGCTGATCACCATTTTCAGATGGTCCAAACCAAACAGCATGGTATGGATCTTCTCCTCGCTGGCGGGCACCACATCAATGAAGGAGATGGGATCGATCATTACCATATGCTGCCGGCTGGCCATGGCCGTCATCTGGTGATTAAGGCCAAGATCGTTAATCGAGGTCAGCCAGGTGCGATAGCCGTCGGGGGCAATGTGGTCCGGTGGCGGGAAGGTCACCGCAACGCTATGGTCTTCCAGGGAGGAGCATTGCGGTACGGAATCTTCCAGCCAGAGCACTTCCTGCACGTAGCGATGGGTATAGGCGATCCGGCGGAGGGCGAGCAGATGCTCCGGGCTACAGGAAGCGGCAGAGTGTGAGTCGGCCTCCCGCAGTGCTTCCCGGGCCTGATCGGCGACCTGCAGCGTGCGGACGACAATACGGTTGGAATAATCATCCAGCTCACGATAGAACTGCATTTTGGCCTGCCGCGCCGCCTGCCAGATGCTGAGCGAGATAGGCAGGATGATGGCCAGTATCAGCACTCCTGTAAACAGCGCCATCAGATGCCGGGTCCTCATGCCTGTATCCTTATCGTTCGCCGGGTGTCATCAGTATATGCGAAAGATAAACCGGGCGCAGCGGGAGAAATCGTGCTGCGTGGGCAAAAAAACCGGCATCACAATAACCTGCGATGCCGGGAGAGAAGGATGATTCCGATGCAGCAGAATAAAAATGAGGGTGTGAATGCCGGGCAGGATGTATTCCGGCATTCAGTCGCAGCATACGCTGCGCAGATGACAGCAATATGTTGGCTTAGTGCGCGTCCGGCGCCGTGATATCGGCGCTGATGCGCAGATCGTTCTCATCAAACACCATGCAGAAGCGGTCATCGAAGGCCAGATTAATCTTCTGCCACGGGCGGAAATGGACGTCGCCGGGCAGCAGAATCTTGACGTTATCGTGACCGTAGCACTGGCCGAACAGGTAGGTATTGTTGCCCAGACGCTCCACCACTTCACATTGAAACTCCACCACGGTACCGGTGGAGACTTCCGGCGTGAGGTGCTCTGGCCGGATCCCCAGCGTGACCGCGGCGCCGGGCTTCAGCGGTTGGGTGGCAACGTTCAGGGTGAGCTGTTGGTCCTGGGCGAGGGTGACCGTTAAGCGCTCTGCCTGCCAGTCGCTGACGGTGGCCGGCAAAAAGTTCATCTTTGGCGAGCCGATAAAACCGGCGACGAATTTGTTGACCGGATTGTAGTACAGCGCCATCGGCGAACCCATTTGTTCGACCTTCCCGTAGTTCATGACTACGATTTTATCGGCAAGCGTCATCGCCTCCACCTGATCGTGCGTGACATACACCATGGTGGTCTTCAGCTCCTGGTGCAGGCGGGCAATATGCAGGCGCATATCGACGCGCAGCTCGGCATCGAGGTTAGAAAGCGGCTCATCGAACATAAACACCCGGGGATTACGCACGATAGCGCGGCCAATGGCCACACGCTGCCGCTGGCCGCCGGAGAGCTGCTTCGGTTTACGATCCAGCAGGTGAGAGAGCTGCAGCGTTTTGGCCACCATTTCCACCTGGCGACGGATCTCCGCTTTCGGCACTTTATTCACTTTCAGCCCATAGCCCATATTCTCCGCCACCGTCATGTGCGGATAGAGCGCATAGGACTGAAAAACCATCGCCACGCCGCGGCGGGCGGGGACCACATCGTTCATCACCTCATCGCCAATCAGCACTTCCCCGTCACTGACCTCTTCCAGCCCGGCAATCATACGTAACAGCGTCGATTTTCCACAGCCGGAAGGGCCGACGAAGACCGCAAACTCGCCATCTTCAATATCGAGATTGACCTGGTGCAGCGTCACCGTGCTGCCGAACCTTTTGGTGACATTCCTCAGTCGTATATTGGACATCCACATTCCCCGAAGTGAGTAGCCGTTGTTTGCCGTTGGCGTGTCGCTGATTTGAGTGTGTTTGTATTACGTGTAACAAATCAGCGTGACGATATTCAACAGCGCTAAAATCATGTCCTGACTATAACTTCCGCGGTTTTTGCGCCATACAGCGGCGTTTCATTTCTGCAAGGATGATCACACAACTGGCAGCTTATGGTAGTTTTATCCCCAATCAAAGCGTAGCGTATAACAAAAGCGAACCAGAGTCTGTTTTCTATGTAACAAGGCAGTTTGAAATGATTTTTTTTCTAACTGGCAGACGTAAGTCAAATAAAAAACCATTAAATTGTTATACCTTCACATGAGGTTGATAATGAAAAAGAACACGCTTGCTGCACTGATCCTTACCACCCTCGCGGCGGGGCAACTTACCAGCCTGCAGGCGCATGCCGCCGGGCAGCTCAACGTTTGGGAAGACATTAAAAAATCCACTGGCATCAAAACCGCGGTCAGCGATTTTGAGAAGCAGTACAACGTGAAGGTCAATCTGCAGGAGATGCCTTATGCCCAGCAGCTGGAAAAGCTGCGCCTCGATGGCCCGGCGGGCATTGGGCCGGACGTGCTGGTGATCCCGAATGACCAGCTCGGCGGCGCCGTCGTTCAGGGACTTCTCTCGCCGCTCAACGTTGAGCAGGCGAAACAGGATGCCTTTACGCCAGCCTCTATCAACGCCTTCCGCATGGACAACGCGCTGTATGGGATCCCGAAAGCGGTGGAAACCCTGGTGCTTATCTACAACAAGGACCTGATCGACAAGCCGCTGGACAGTCTGCAGGCCTGGCTGGACTACTCGAAGACCCAGCGCGAGCAGAACAAATACGGCCTGCTGGCCAAGTTTGATCAGATCTACTACAGCTGGGGGGCGATTGGCCCGATGGGCGGCTATATCTTCGCGAAGAACGACGGCGGCGGTTTTAATCCGCAGCAGGTGGGGCTCAATACGCCCGGCGCCGTGGAAGCCGTGACCTTCCTGAAAAAATTCTATGCCGAGAAGGCCTTCCCCGCAGGGATCCTCGGCGATAACGGGCTGAACGCCATTGATTCGCTGTTTACCGAGAAAAAAGCGGCGGCGGTGATCAACGGCCCCTGGGCCTTCCAGCCGTATGAAGCCGCCGGTATCAACTATGGCGTGGTGCCGCTGCCGACCCTGCCGGACGGCAAGCCAATGAGCTCCTTCCTCGGCGTTAAGGGCTACGTGGTATCGACCTGGAGTAAAGACAAGGCGCTGGCGCAACAGTTTATCGAGTTCATCAACCAGCCGCAGTATGTAAAAGCCCGCTATGTCGCCACCGGCGAAATCCCGCCGCTGAAGGCGATGATTGACGACCCGGTGATTAAAAATGACGAAAAGGCCAGCGCCGTCGCCGTTCAGTCGGCTCGGGCGATGGCTATGCCGGGCATTCCGGAGATGGGGGAAGTGTGGGGGCCGGCCAATGCCGCGCTTGAACTGAGCCTCACCGGCAAGCAGGCGCCGCAGGCCGCGCTCGATAATGCGGTGAAACAGATCAAGATGCAGATTGAAGCGATGCAGGCCAGCAATCAGTAATTTACCGTCACGTGAAGTCACCGAGCGGGAGGGGGACCTCCCGTTTGTAGAAGGAGTCGAGTGTGAGCATCCATTCCAGCGAAAATTTTAGCGACGCGCGCGGGCCCGGGCGCCATGCGTGGTGCGGCCTGTTGCTGGCAATCGTGCCGGGTTTCGGCCAGTTTTATCATCGCCAGTGGCTGAAGGGGCTGGTCTTCCTGGTGCTGCTGAGCAGCTTTTTGGGTATTTTTTACGATTTCCTGCGCGAGGGGCTGTGGGGGCTCTATACCCTGGGTGAAGAGGTGCCCCGGGATAACTCTATCTTCCTGTTAGCGGAGGGGATTATCAGCGTGCTGATCGTCGCTTTTGGCGTGCTGATCTATTTTCTCTCGCTGCGGGACGCGTGGCTGAACGGCAAAAAACGCGATGAAGGGGTCGCGCTGAACAGCGTGCGTAAGCAGTACCAGATGCTGCTGAGCGACGGCTTCCCGTACCTGATGATCACCCCGGGCTTTATTCTGCTGGTCTTTGTGGTGATCTTTCCCATTCTGTTTGGTTTCGCCATCGCCTTCACCAACTACAACCTGTACCACACGCCGCCGGCGAAGCTGGTGGACTGGGTGGGGCTGAAAAACTTCGTCAATATTTTCACCCTCTCCATCTGGCGCTCCACCTTTCTGGATGTGCTGCAGTGGACCGTGGTGTGGACGCTGCTGGCGACCACCCTGCAGTGTACGGTGGGCGTGCTGTTGGCGATTCTGGTGAACCAAAAAGATCTGCGCTTTAAGCCGCTGATCCGCACCATCTTTATTTTGCCGTGGGCGGTGCCGGGGTTTGTCACTATCCTCGTCTTTGCCGGGATGTTCAATGACTCCTTCGGGGTGATTAACAACGCGATCCTGTCATTCTTCGGCATCAGTCCGAAGGCATGGCTAACCGACCCGTTCTGGACCAAAACCGCGCTGATCATGATGCAGACCTGGCTTGGCTTTCCGTTTGTCTTTGCCATGACCACCGGCGTGCTGCAGGCGATCCCGGACGATCTGTATGAAGCGGCGACGATGGACGGCGCCAGCGCCTTTACCCGCCTGCGCACCATCACCCTGCCGCTGGTGCTGTACGCGATCGCGCCGATCATCATCACCCAGTACACCTTCAACTTTAATAATTTCAACATTATTTATCTGTTTAACAACGGCGGCCCTGCGGTGGCGGGATCTAACGCCGGCGGGACGGATATTCTGGTGTCGTGGATCTATAAGCTGACGATGTCCTCGTCGCAGTACGCCATCGCGGCGACCATCACTATCCTGCTGTCGATCTTCGTCGTCGGCCTGGCGCTGTGGCAGTTCCGCGCCACCAAATCCTTCAAAAATGACGACATGGCGTAAGGGAAGCAACATGGCTCAATCACCCAGTATTAAACGCGAAAAGTGGATACGACTCTCTCTTACCTGGCTGGTGGTTATCCTGGTCTCGGTGGTGATTATCTACCCGCTGGTCTGGACCGTCGGGGCGTCGCTGAACGCCGGCAATAGCCTGCTCAGTACCTCGATCATTCCGGAAAACCTGTCGTTCCAGCACTATGCCGATCTGTTCAATGGCAATGTGAATTACCTCACCTGGTACTGGAACTCGATGAAAATCAGCTTTCTGACCATGGTGCTGACCCTGATTAGCGTCAGCTTTACCGCTTACGCCTTCTCCCGCTTCCGCTTTAAAGGGCGGCAGAACGGGCTGATGCTGTTCCTGCTGCTGCAGATGATCCCGCAGTTTTCCGCGCTGATTGCCATCTTTGTGCTGTCGCAACTGCTTGGCCTGATAAACAGCCATCTGGCGCTGGTGCTGATCTACGTCGGGGGAATGATCCCGATGAACACCTGGCTGATGAAGGGGTATCTCGACGCGATCCCTAAAGATCTGGATGAGTCCGCCCGCATGGACGGCGCCAGTAGCTTTCGCATCTTTATTGAGATCATCATGCCGTTGTCGAGGCCGATCCTCGCGGTGGTGGCGCTGTTCTCCTTCACCGGCCCGCTGGGGGATTTCATCCTCTCCAGCACCATCCTGCGTACCCCGGATAAATACACGCTGCCTATCGGTCTGTATAACCTGGTGGCGCAAAAAATGGGGGCCAGCTACACCACCTACGCGGCGGGGGCGGTGCTGATTGCCGTGCCGGTCGCGATCCTCTATCTGGCGTTACAAAAATACTTCGTCTCCGGCCTGACCTCGGGCAGTACTAAAGGATAAGCACATGAAAAGATTTACACCCGCATGGCTTGCGGTTTGTCTGGCATGCAGTTTTTCCCTCCCTTCGCTGGCAGCGGACGCGCTTGAAACCCGCGCCTTTCAGGGTATGCCGGCGGACTTTATTAAAGGCGCGGATATCTCCACGCTGCTGGATGCCGAAAAGCACGGGGCAATTTTCTACGACCAGAATAACCAGCGTAAGGATCCGATCGCCATTCTGAAAGAGAACGGCGTCAACTATGTTCGCCTCCGCCTGTGGGTGGATCCGCAATCGGCAAGCGGCGAGGGCTATGGCGGCGGGAATAACGATCTGGCCACTACCCTGGCGCTGGCGAAACGGGCGAAAGCCCAGGGAATGAAGCTGCTGCTCGACTTCCATTACAGCGATTTTTGGACCGATCCCGGCAAGCAGTTCAAACCGAAGGCCTGGGAAAAGATGGATTATCCGCAGCTGAAAACGGCGATTCATGACTATACCCGGGATACCATCGCCCGCTTTAAGCAGGCGGGCGTCCTGCCGGATATGGTGCAGATCGGCAATGAGATCAACGGCGGTATGCTGTGGCCGGAAGGGAAAAGCTGGGGGCAGGGGGGCGGCGAGTTCGACCGGCTGGCCGGGCTGCTGAACGCGGCCATTGATGGTCTGAAGGCGAATCTGCGCAATGGCGAGCAGGTGAAAATCATGCTGCATCTGGCTGAAGGGACCAAGAACGATACCTTCCGCTGGTGGTTTGACGAAATAGAGAAACGTCATGTGCCCTATGACGTGATTGGTTTGTCGATGTACACCTACTGGAACGGGCCGATCAGCGCCCTGAAGGCCAATATGGATGACATCAGCAAACGCTATAACAAAGATGTCATTGTCGTCGAGGCGGCCTATGCCTATACCCTGGCTAACTGCGATAACGCGGAAAACAGTTTTCAGGCCAAAGAGGAAAAGGACGGGGGCTATCCCGCCACCGTACAGGGGCAATATCGCTATATTCACGATCTGATGCAGGCCGTAATAGATGTTCCCGACCAGCGCGGCAAAGGTATTTTTTACTGGGAGCCGACGTGGATTGCCGTGCCGGGAAATACCTGGGCCACCCCGGCGGGGATGAAATATATCCATGACGAATGGAAAGAGGGTAATGCGCGGGAAAATCAGGCGCTATTTGACTGCCAGGGAAAAGTACTGCCGTCGGTAAAAGTATTTAATTAATTATTTGTCGTTCTTTTCAGGAAGTTTATTATGAATAAATTTGCACCTTTACATCCAAAGGTTAATACGCTGCTGCATGGCGCGGATTATAATCCGGAACAATGGGAGAATGACCCCGACATTATTGATAAAGACATTGCCATGATGCAGCAGGCAAAATGCAATGTGATGTCGGTGGGCATATTTAGCTGGGCGAAACTTGAGCCGCGCGAAGGGGTATTTGATTTCGCCTGGCTGGATACTATTCTCGATAAACTGTATGCCGCCGGCATTCATGTATTTCTGGCCACGCCGAGCGGCGCGCGTCCAGCGTGGATGTCTCAACGCTATCCGCAGGTTCTGCGGGTGGGGCGCGATAGGGTGCCGGCCCTGCACGGCGGCCGTCACAACCACTGTATGTCATCGCCGATCTATCGTGAGAAGACCCTGAAAATTAATAGCCTGCTGGCGGAGCGCTATGCTGCGCACCCGGCGGTGCTGGGCTGGCATATTTCCAATGAATATGGCGGCGAATGCCATTGCGATCTCTGCCAGGCCCGCTTTCGCGGCTGGCTGAAGGCGCGGTATCAGACCCTGGAGAACCTCAACCAGGCCTGGTGGAGCACCTTCTGGAGCCATACCTATAGCGACTGGTCGCAGATTGAATCGCCTGCGCCGCAGGGCGAGGTGTCGATCCACGGTCTGAATCTGGACTGGCATCGCTTTAATACCGCCCAGGTGACCGATTTCTGCCGCCATGAAATCGCCCCGCTGAAGGCGGCGAATGCCGCCCTGCCGGTGACCACCAACTTTATGGAGTATTTCTACGATTACGACTACTGGCAGCTGGCGGAGGTGCTGGACTTTATCTCGTGGGACAGCTATCCGATGTGGCACCGCGATAAAGACGAAACCGCGCTGGCCTGCTACACCGCGATGTATCACGACATGATGCGCAGCCTGAAGGGCGGCCAGCCGTTTGTGCTGATGGAGTCCACGCCGGGCGCGACTAACTGGCAGCCGACCAGCAAACTGAAGAAACCGGGCATGCATATTCTCTCCTCGCTGCAGGCGGTGGCGCATGGCGCCGACTCGGTGCAGTATTTCCAGTGGCGGAAAAGTCGCGGTTCGGTTGAGAAATTTCACGGCGCGGTGGTCGACCATGTCGGGCACATCGATACCCGTATTGGCCGTGAAGTCAGCAAACTCGGTGAGATACTGAGCAAGCTACCGGAGGTCCGGGGCTGTCGCACCGAGGCGAAAGTGGCGATTATCTTCGACCAGCAGAATCGCTGGGCGCTCGATGACGCCCAGGGACCGCGCAATCTGGGGATGGAGTATGAGAAGACGGTCAATGAGCACTACCGTCCGTTCTGGGAGCAGGGCATCGCCGTCGATGTGATTGACGCCGACGCTGATTTAACGCCATACCGGCTGGTCATTGCCCCGATGTTATACATGGTGCGCGACGGCTTTGCCGCGCGGGCGGAGGCGTTTGTCGCCAGCGGCGGCCATCTGGTGACCACTTACTGGACCGGCATCGTCAACGAATCCGATCTCTGCTATCTCGGCGGCTTCCCTGGCCCGCTGCGCAATCTGCTGGGCATCTGGGCGGAAGAGATCGACTGCCTGAATGACGGCGAGTTTAATCTGGTGCAGGGCCTGGCCGGGAATCAGTGCGGTCTGCAGGGCCCGTATCAGGTGCGCCATCTCTGTGAACTGATCCATACCGAAAGCGCGCAGACGCTGGCCACCTACCGGGATGATTTTTATGCCGGAAGGCCAGCGGTGACGGTGAACGGCTTCGGGAAAGGTAAAGCCTGGCATGTGGCCTCCCGCAACGATTTGGCCTTCCAGCGCGACTTCTTTGCCGCCCTGAGCAAGGAGCTGGCGCTACCGCGGGCGATCGCGGCGGATTTACCGCCCGGCGTGGTGGCCACTGCGCGCACCGACGGTGAGAGCACGTTTGTCTTCCTGCAGAACTACAGCGCGCAAAGCCATACCCTGAGCCTGCCGTCAGGGTATCGGGATTGCCTGACCGACGCGGCGGTGTCGGACCCGCTGACCCTGTCAGCATGGGATTGCCGTATTCTCCGTCGCCACGCCTAATCCTTTTTTCTCCACGCCTGCTCTGCCGAGCAGGCTTTTTTGTATCTATTACCCTGGAGTTTATGATGGTGAGTTTAAAATCTTTCCTGCACTATTTCTCTCCTGCACGTCCGGCACAGCCGTTAAGCGAAGCGGAAAAACAGCAAATCGAGGCGTTGGTTCAGGCCTTCGGCGGTGAAGCGAATATTACCCAAGTGGACGCCTGTATTACCCGTCTACGGGTAACGGTTCGTCATCTGGCAGCCGTGGACTCGGACGCATTACAGCAGCAGGGCGCGCTGGGTGTCATTATTCTTGGCCAGCAGGTTCATGCTATTTTCGGTAAGCAGTCCGATGCGCTACGTCAATTGCTGGATGACCATTTTGCTGCGCGGAAATAAATAAAACGGGATAACCTGAAAACAGGTTATCCCGAAAATAAGACAAAGACAGCAGTGGCAATAATGATTACCGGAGGGAAATTAATGACCTTACAGTTGGAGATATAAATAACGTATTTGTCTTACCAGCGCGATATTACCACCAGGCTTCAACCTGTACGCCGAAATTCCAGGTATTATTCGCCGTCTGGTCTTCAAACGGTTTACCATCTTCGGAATCATTCAGATACGACGCGAAAATACGTAATTCCGGGCGTGACATAAAGTCCGGCCCGTCCGCCAGGCCCAGCGCAATGGTATATTTCTCACCGGCCTGTTTGTAGCTGGTGCCATTGTTATAGCTGTCTTTCTGATAGAAACCGCCGACTTCGCCAATCAGGCGCACGTAGTCGGTGAACTGATACTGCCCACGGGCGACCAGCGACAGCATCCGCGTTTTATCGGTATAGTCGGTAATGTCATCCGCCGAGCCCCAGGTCAGAACGTGGTTGATGGAGAACTTCTCGGTAATGGGGATCAGACCGGTGTTAATCACGCGATAGCCGGTGGCGTCGTTCACGTAGTTCCACATATCGTACCAGCCGCCGCCCTGGGAGACCATGTTCTGCGCCAGACCTTTGTTGGCATACTGCAGCACGGTTTTGTTATAGCCGCCCAGCATATCCTGACTGATTTCACCGGTCAGCATCACGCCATTTTCGGCATCGTACAGTCCGCCGTAGCTGTCCTGTTTTTTAGTGGTGTTCGGCATGGCGTAGTCGATGCCGAATTCGGTCCACGACCCGGACCACGGCTTCCATCCCGCGTAGCGTAAATCGATATAGTTGATATTGACGTTGCTGTCGCCATCGACGCGATAGTCAACGTCGTTGGCATCGCCGCGGATCCACGCCAGCGAGACGGCGCCCGGGCCAAGGGTGTAGTTTTCCACCCCGGCCCCGGAGCCGGAAATGTTCCAGTATTTAGTATCGATGATGTGCAGGTCGTGACGCTGGTAGTAACGTTTGCCGCCCCAGATCACCGCATTCGGATCGCCCGGGATCAGCCCTTTGATCTGCAGGTTCAGCTGACGTAAGCCGAACTGCGCGTCATCGTTCAGCGTGGTTTCATTATCGTTAGAGCCATCGGAGACCATGCTGACCATGCTGTCGAGATAGAAACTGACATCATCTTTTTTGTAGACCTCGGAGCCTAGCTCCAGCTCGCCATAGGTATCCGATTCGTTCCCCAACCGGCCCAGCTTGTTCTTTTGCCATTCCGCTTCGCTACCGTCGCCGGAGACCCCAACCCCGGCACGCAAATAGCCATGAAAATCAACGGTCGGGATCGCAGCGGTAGCCGCAAAGGCGGAAGGGGCGATTAGCGCAGCGGCTAATGCTGTGGTAAGGACGCGCAGTGTCGTATTCATCTCTATCCTCTTATTGTTTTGTATTACGTTCACATAACTGATGTCATAAAATGCCTAAATGTAACTTCAGGCAAATGAGATATGATTATTGTGTGACTAAGTGCAAATAATAACATTGGTTTTTGTTGTGATGAGTGAGGTGATTCACAATTAACCTGGTTGTGAACGTAATACTTTTTGTGGTGTAATTTTGCGATGAGAGGTAGCGGTGAGCGTTTTTTCAAATGGCCCCTGTTACAATCATGGGATAACAACATAAGGAACCGGACCATGAAGTCTAAAAGCGCTACTCTGGAAGACGTCGCTCGTCATGCGGGCGTCTCTTACCAGACCGTGTCCAGGGTACTCAACAAATCTGCCAATGTATCCGAAGCGACGCGCCGCAAGGTGGAGAAATCGATAGAGGCTCTGCGCTATGTGCCAAACCGGCTGGCGCAGCAGCTGGTGGGGAAGGAGAGCCAGACGGTCGGACTGGTGACGATTTCGCTGGCCTGGCATGCCCCCTCTCAGGTGGCGGCGGCGGTAAAACGCTATGCCAATCTGGAAGGTTACCAGGTCCTGATTTCAATGATTGATGAGAGCGTCAACCAAAGCATCCAGGATTCCATCAATGAGCTGAAGTCTCAGCGGGTGGATAAGGTCATTATCAACGTGCCGCTGGAGACTGAACAGGCGCAGAAAATCGCCGCTGACAATGATGATATCGTCTGCCTGTTTCTCGACGTTGATCCCTACAGTTCCGTGTTTAACGTTTCGTTTAACCCGGCGGACGGCACTCGGGCCAGCGTCAAATATCTCTATGAGATGGGGCATCGGGAGATTGCGTTGCTGGCAGGCCCGGACAGCTCCGTATCGGCGAAACTGCGGCTGAAAAGCTGGCTCGAGACCCTGGATGGCTACGGTCTGAAGCCGGTGACCGTCCTGCGCGGCAACTGGGATGCGCAGAGCGGCTACGCCGGCGCGCTGCAGATGCTGCGGGAAACGCCTAATTTCAGCGCCGTGCTGGTGGGCAATGACCAGATGGCTCTGGGGGTGCTCAGCGCCTTCCATCAGCATCAGGTGGCGGTGCCGGGAGAGAAGTCGGTGATTGGCTATGACGATACCTACGAAAGCTCCTTTTTCTATCCGGCATTGAGTACGGTCTCGCTGGACCTCGACCTGCAGGGGAAAGAGGCGGTGCGGCGGATCCTCGCCAGTACCAGCGGCGCGGCGCATACCTCATCCATCCTGCCGGCGCGCCTGGTGATTCGCCATTCCAGCGGCGCCAGAGTCGAGCAGGGGAAAGATCTTCAGGCCATCGCGGAGCAACTTCGCGCTATCGCCCACCGTCTGGCGCCCTGAAGCCAAAGGCGAGGAAACTCGCCTCTTTGTTATTACCCCTGATATGACCATGGTTGATCTTTGTCGTGGAACGGCGTACCTTAATTGTTATGTTATAACATAATGACGAGGTCATGATGAAAGCCCATATCCATCCTCCCTATCGCACGGTGGTGTTTCACGACACCAGCGCCAATGAATATTTTAAAGTTGGCTCAACCATCCGCACCGAACGCGTGATTGAGCTCGACGGTGAGACGTATCCGTATGTGACGATCGACGTCTCCTCGAAATCGCATCCGTACTACACCGGCAAACAAAAAACGTTCGCCAGCGAGGGTAGCGCGGCCCGTTTCCGCCAGCGCTTTGGCGGCTTCATTGATGCAAAAAGGAAGGCATGATGCAGGTCGTTAACTCATTACGCAGCGCCAAACAGCGCCACCCGGATTGCCAGCTGGTCAAACGCAAAGGGCGGCTGTACGTGATCTGCAAGAGCAACCCCCGCTTCAAAGCAGTGCAGGGGCGCAAAAAACGTCGTTAACGGAAGCTTTCCAGGGGACGGCGCTGCTGGCCGTCGGCGGTAAAATTGTCGGCGGCCAGCCATTGGCGCATGGCGCTATCCAGCTGCGGCCATTCGCCATCAATCACTGAAAACCAGTCCGTGTCCCGGTTGTGTCCTTTGCTCACCAGCGCCTGACGAAAACGTCCTTCGTACTGAAATCCCAGTCGCCTTGCCGCCCGGCCTGACGGCGTATTGAGGCTATTGCATTTCCATTCATAGCGACGGTAGCCGAGCGTCTCGAACACATACTGCATCAACAGCCAGTGCGCTTCGGTGGCCATAGCCGTTCGGCTCAGCAGCGGAGAGAAATGGACATGCCCCACCTCGACCACGCCATGGGTGGCATCGATGCGCATTAACGCCAGCGAGCCGACCGCCGTTCCACGCTGCTGGTCAACGACGGCGAAATGGATCGGATCGGCCAGCGTCGCAACCTGCGCCACCCAGGCGCTAAATTCAGCCAGGCTGGTTTCCGGTTCGCGCAGCAGCCACGTCCAGCTGCGGGCGTCGGGCGCCAGCTGATGGGCAGCAAACAGATCGCTGGCGTGGGCGAGGGTGAGTGGTTCGAGCCGACAGCGGCTGCCCTGAAGTACCAGCCGGGTCGGCCAGGGGCGGGGTTGCCAGTCGGGCAGCGCGGCGCCGAGCGCCTGTCCAAACTGATTGTATTCACACATTGCGGTTTCCTTATTGGGGATGTACAGGCAGCGTACGCGCTGGCTGGTTCCATAAAAAGTGCCATTAGAGTATGTTTTTATGGATCCACGAGGAGGCGACATGAATATACCGGACGATGCGTTTTATGGGTTGGTGACGCAGGGGATGCGGCAGCGAACGGACGAAACCCTGCAGCGCGCCCTTTACCACACTTTGCGCCATGCCATCCTGCAGGGAACCCTGGCGGCCAGCTGCCGTTTGCCAGGATCGCGCGTGATTGCCGGTCGACTGCATCTGTCGCGTAATACGGTGAATGCCGCACTGGAGCAGCTGACGCTGGAGGGATACCTGACGCGAAGCCGTCAGGGGACGCAGGTGGTGCCGCTCGCCGCTAGCCGTCGGCAGGAGGTAATCGCGCCACCCGTTGTGCTGTCTGAGCGGCTGCAGGGGCTGCCAGCCGCTATGCGCCGTGACTCGCCGGCGCTGCCGTTTACGCCTGGCATGCCGGCGATGAACTATTTCCCGCTGCCGCTATGGCGGCGGTTAATGGATAAGGCATTGCGCGACGAAGGCAGCACGCTGCTGGGCTACGGTGAGGCCGCGGGCGATCCCCAACTGCGGGAGGCTATCGCCCGCCATCTGGCGCTCTCCCGGGGCATCCGGTGCGATATCCGGCAGATCGTCATCACCGAGGGGGCGCTGGAAGGGGTCAACTTATGCGCCTCGCTGTTGACCAACCCGGGCGACAGCGTGTGGCTGGAAGAGCCGGGGTACCTGGGCGCCAGGAGTGGTTTCCAGCGAGCGGGGCTGCGGGTCTGTGGGATGGCCGTCGATGGTGAAGGGATGTGTATCGCCAACGGCGTGGCAGAGCCACCCCGGCTGATTTTCACCTCTCCCTCTCATCAGTATCCCCTTGGGAGCGTCATGAGCGCCGCGCGGCGTCTGGCGCTGGTGGAGTATGCCCATCGGCACGGCGCGTGGATTGTGGAGGATGACTACGACAGCGAGTTTCGCCACAGCGGAGAGCCGATCCCGGCGATGCTGGGGATGGTCCCGGATGCCCCGGTGGTCTATCTCGGCACCTTCAGCAAAACCCTGTTTCCGGCGCTGCGTATCGGTTTTATGGTCATGCCGTCCGCGCTGGCGGATGCCGCTCAGGAGGCCATTGGCGCGCTGCTGCGCGGCGGGCACCGCGCTGAACAGCGTGCGTTGGCCAGCTTTATCGAGAAGGGACACTATGCGCGTCATCTGGCAGCGATGCGTCGTCTGTACCGCAAACGTCAGCAACAGCTGCGCGAGGCGCTGGCGCAAGAGATTACCGTGCCGTGCGAAGTCCTCGGTGGGGAAGGGGGACTCCATCTGACGTTGGCCATAGAGGGGATCGACGATCGAACGATTGCGCAGCAGGCGCGTCAGTTTCAGCTGGCGCCCGCTGCGCTAAGTCATTTCTATCTCGACCCGCGGCGGGGGCGGAGCGGGCTGGTGCTGGGGTATGGCAATACTTCGGCTTCCCGCTATCCGCTGGCGCTGCGGACGCTGAATCGTCTTATTGCGCAGTACCGGCGCGGGTCAGCGTAAAGACATCGTAAAAGGAGAGCTCGCCTTTGGTGTCGACCATTTTTTTAAGCTGTGCCTTCTGCTCGCTATCGACGTCCGGCGACTGCAGGATACGGTCGATCAGCTGTCGGGGGACAAAGCGGGTGTTGTACCATTCGCCGTTGTAACACACGCGAAAGTCGAGGACATCGATATCTTCGTAACGATAGCGTGGATAGACGTCAAAGAAGAAAAAAGCGTTGAACAGGATGAACAGCACCACCAACAACCAGACCGAATCTACCAGCGTTTCAGAGCGCAGCATGACCACCAGCGTCGCCAGAAACGCAGCATACATGGCAACAAACAGGCCCGGATGGTTGCGGATGAAACTGATGCTAAAACGCGGGCGATTATCGCGTTTTTCCTGCACGTTAAGTTCGTCAATGGTGTGAGTCAGCAGGCGTTGTATTTCTGTCATCTTGGTCCCCGAATTCTGCAATAAGCCCGCCCCGTGCGCCCGATGGATCAGGTGCGGCAGGCTCAGCCTGAAGGTTATTTTATGTTGCAGTATTCTGCGGAGAAAGTAACAGATCAGTTACAGAAAAGCATAACAGTTACGCATTCGGCGGCGGAAGGCGCTTGATGATCTGCGCCGGGTTGCCGCCGACAACGGTACTGGCGGGAACGTCTTTAGTGACCACCGCTCCGGAGGCGATGACCGCATTATCGCCAATGGTCACCCCGGGATTGATCACCGCCCGACCACCAATCCACACATTGTGGCCAATGGTCACCGGTTTGCCATATTCCTGGCCGCTGTTTCGGGCCTCAGCATCCAGCGGATGGGTGGCGGTATAGATATGGACGCCCGGCGCCAGCATGCAGTTATCGCCAATATGGATAGGGCAGACGTCCAGCATCACACAGTCGAAATTGGCGTAAAAACCGGCGCCGAGAAAGATATTGTAGCCGTAGTCGCAGCGAAAGCTTGGCTCGATATACGCATCGCCAGCGCGACCGAACAGCTCGGCCAGAATATGCTGACGTTCTTCCTGGGCATTCGGGGCGGAATGATTATAACGGTGCAGCAGCTGTCTGGCGCGTAAGCGATCGGCGCGAAGCGTTGGGTCGCCAGATAAATAGAACTCACCGGCGATCATTTTGCGTTTTTCTTCACTCATTGGTCTTCCTTATACCTGACGTTAGAGGGTCGCAACAGTATAAAAAAGAAACCGGTTACAAGTTTGCTGTTGGCTGAATGCTGTGATGACTATCACAAAGATGTCCTGCTGAGGCTGGCGATTACCATCCGGTCAGCAGACCGCGTCGGGCGCACTAATTAGCGGATAAATTTCCAGACGGACGTCGGGATTTTATCGTACAGCTTATTCATAGTCAGTTCAGCCAGACGATGATCGGCGGCTGAGTAAAATACCGCCAGCTCATTATCAGAAAGTTCATATTTGTTTTTTTCAATGACGCGCTCCAGCGTGTCAATTGTCTGGCAACGACGTAAGCGCATCAAATAGTCTGTTTTAGTTAATGGCTTATCAGACATAATTCCACCTTTTGATTGTAATAATCCTAACACGAAAGACTGGCCGGATTTTCCCGGCTGGCGTTGACAAAACAACGAAATAACCGATTACCGGATTTTTTCCACTTTTGCAAATCCGTAGAGTTAATGCCGTAGTTACTGAACAACGTAAATGTGTCGTCCAGATATTCGTCAACCTGAGCGATCAGCTTATTATCCTCAGCGTACTTAATTTTATAATTAAGGGCGAATGTGGCAATGTGCTCGATCAGTTCATTTAACTGGAGATTGACAGCCGATGTCGGGTCGTTGACCCAGCCATGGTTGCTCTCTTCCAGGTTTGCAAGGCAGTCATGATACAGCGTTTCGCAGAGAAAGCGTAGTTGTGCGATATCATGTCTTTTTGGCGAGTATTCGTCCATAACGCATCCCCTTTTGAGTGGTTTAAACGACGACTAACAAACACCGTTGTGGGATGAACACGACTAACTGACCTGACACTAACTGAGTAATCCTGCTGATTTAACTATAATCCACTCTCCAGGAGATTTCATCGTGCTATTACGAAAAATTACAATTATCAGAGAGAAATTATCTTAAAAATAGACGAATTAATTTCTGCGGCCCGGGCGCGCAGCCTGAAAAATAGAGATGTCTTATCAATCATTGGTTTAAGACAGGCAGTCGTCGCGTTCAGAAACCGCCGGCCGTGAATGATGATATTAGGATTATTCCTGGTAAATGAGCGTGAGAAGATCCTAAGGGCTAAACAGCGCGATAGATATAGTCTGCAACACATCAATAGATATTAAATGCAGCGCGAAAAATAAACAATGGCAATATGTGCCCTGTCGGTAATGAACAAAAAAAGGGCCGCGGTGGCGGCCCTTTGTTCAGTAGTGCAGATTAATGATGCTCAACCTGATGGCTGTGCTCAATATCTTCCGTTTTCTTACTAAAGCGGCGACGAACCACCACAAAGAACACCGGCACGAAGAAGATAGCCAGGATCGTCGCGGTCACCATCCCGCCCATTACGCCTGTACCGACGGCGTTCTGCGCACCGGAGCCAGCACCGGAGCTGATAACCAGCGGCATAACCCCAAGGATAAACGCCAGGGAGGTCATCAGGATCGGACGCAGACGCATACGCACCGCTTCAAGCGTCGCCTCAATCAGCCCTTTGCCCTCTTTCTCCATCAGGTCTTTGGCGAATTCAACGATCAGTATCGCGTTTTTCGCCGACAGGCCGATGGTGGTCAACAGGCCAACCTGGAAGTAAACGTCATTGGTTAAACCGCGGAGGGTGGCGGCTAACAGCGCGCCGACCACACCTAACGGTACGACCAGCATGACCGAGAACGGAATCGACCAGCTCTCATACAGCGCTGCCAGACACAGGAAGACGACAATCAGCGAGATGGCATACAGGGCAGGGGCCTGGTTACCGGACAGCCGCTCCTGATAAGACATCCCGGTCCAGTCGTAGCCGATACCCGACGGCAGTTTACCCGCCAGCTCTTCCATCAGGCTCATCGCCTCACCGGTACTCTTGCCTGGCGCTGCCTGGCCAAGAATTTCCATCGATGGCAGACCGTTGTAGCGTTCCAGACGCGGCGAACCGTATTCCCAACGCGAGGTGGAGAAGGCGGAGAACGGCACCATCTGGCCATCACTGCCGCGAACATACCACTTGCCGATGTCCTCAGGCAGCATACGGTATTTCGCTTCGGACATGATGTACACTTTCTTCACGCGGCCGCGGTCGATAAAGTCGTTGACATAGCTTCCGCCCCAGGCAGCGCCTAGCGTGGTGTTAATGTCGCTGATGGAGACGCCCAGCGCCTGGGCTTTTTCCTGATCGATATCGACTTTGAACTGCGGTGTATCTTCCAGACCGTTAGGACGCACGCCGGTCAGCACGTCAGGATGCTGCGCCACCATGCCAAACAGCTGATTACGTGCCTGGGTCAGTTTTTCGTGTCCCAGGCCGCCCTGATCAATCAGCTGGAAGTCAAAGCCGGTCGCGGTACCCAGTTCAACGATAGCCGGCAGGTTAAAGGCGAAGACCATCGCGTCTTTAATCTGCGAGAAGTAGCCCATCGCCCGACCGGTGATCGCTTCAACTTTGTTTTCTTCGCCCGGACGTTGGCTCCAGTCTTTCAGCGAGACGAACGCGATACCGGTGTTCTGGCCGCGGCCGGCGAAGCCGAAGCCGTTAACCGCAAACACGGATTCCACGTTGTCCTTCTCTTTGGTGAGATAGTAATTCGTCATCTCATCCAGCACTTTCTGCGTGCGCTCCTGGGTGGCGCCGGCAGGCAGCTGGGCCATACTCAGGAATACCCCCTGGTCTTCGTCCGGCAGGAACGAGCTCGGCAGACGAACGAACAGCCACGCCATGCCCACCACGATGATCAGATACAGCACCAGATAGCGACCGGTGCTGCGCAGAATGTTGCCTACGCTGTCGGTGTAATGGTGCGTGCTCTTATCGAACATGCGGTTAAACCAGCCGAAGAAACCGGTGGTCGCGCCGTGGCTGCCTTTCTGGATAGGCTTCAGCATCGTGGCGCACAGCGCCGGCGTCAGGATCAGCGCGACCAGTACCGATAGCGCCATTGCGGAAACAATGGTGATGGAGAACTGGCGATAGATGGCGCCGGTTGAACCGCCGAAGAATGCCATCGGGATAAATACCGCCGACAGCACCATGGCGATACCTACCAGCGCGCCCTGAATCTGCCCCATCGATTTACGCGTCGCTTCTTTCGGCGGCAGGCCTTCTTCGGCCATGACGCGCTCGACGTTCTCGACCACCACGATGGCGTCATCCACCAGCAGGCCGATGGCGAGCACCATCCCGAACATCGTCAGGGTATTTATCGAGAAGCCAAACGCCGCCAGCACCGCGAAGGTCCCTAACAGGACCACCGGCACCGCGATGGTCGGGATCAGCGTGGCGCGGAAGTTCTGCAGGAACAGATACATCACCAGGAAGACCAGGATGATCGCTTCCACCAGCGTTTTAACCACTTCGTGAATAGAGATTTTCACGAACGGGGTGGTGTCATACGGGTAAACGATTTTCATCCCCGACGGGAAAAACGGCTCCATTTTCGCCAGTTCAGCGCGGATCGCGTTGGCGGTATCCAGCGCGTTCGCGCCGGTAGCCAGTTTAATACCCAGACCGGACGCTGGCTGGCCGTTATACTTCGCCACCACGTCATAGCTTTCGCCACCCAGCTCAATTTTGGCGACATCACGCAGACGAACCTGGGAACCATCCTGGTTCACCTTCAGCAGGATGTTGCCAAACTCTTCCGTATTGGTCAGACGCGTCTGTGCGACGATGGACGCGTTGAGCTGCTGGCCTTTCACCGGCGGCGTACCGCCTAACTGACCAGCGGCTACCTGGGCGTTCTGCGCTTTCAGAGCGCTGATCACGTCCACCGGCGTGAGCTGGAAGTTATTCAGTTTATTCGGATCCATCCAGATACGCATCGCGTACTGGGAACCGAAAAGCTGAACGTCGCCGACGCCGCTGGTACGGCTGATCGGGTCCTTCATGTTGGCCGCCACGTAGTCCGAAATATCGTCCTGGTTCATGGTGCCGTTGGTGTTAATAACGCCGACAACCATCAGGAAGCTGCTGGACGCTTTCTCAACGCTGATCCCTTGCTGCTGTACTTCTTGCGGCAGCAGAGGGGTGGCCAGGGCCAGCTTGTTCTGAACCTGAACCTGGGCGATGTCCGGATCGGTACCGGATTCGAAGGTCAGGGTGATGGTCGCCGTACCGGTGGAGTCGCCATTCGAGGACATGTACATCAGGTGATCGATACCGTTCATATTCTGTTCGATAACCTGAGTCACGGTGTTCTGCACGGTTTCGGCGTCAGCACCGGGGTACATGGCGGTAATGGAAATTGCTGGCGGCGCAATCGTCGGATATTGCGCCACCGGCAATTTGAGGATCGATAATCCCCCAGCCAGCATGATGATGATGGCGATCACCCATGCAAATATGGGGCGATCGATAAAGAAATTAGGCATGTCTTAACGGCTCCTGTTTAAGTTAAGACTTGGTTTGTTCTGA
>ENA-OWOE01000492-OWOE01000492.1-gut-metagenome-genome-assembly--contig:-NODE-492-length-26470-cov-8.998181_pt1 | contig 26470 bp, 22 predicted proteins | sample MGYA00248254_ERZ651788 | MGnify/ENA primary metagenome ERZ651788 (study PRJEB26908, sample SAMEA4031709) | gut metagenome | biome: gut; feature: normal infant; material: stool | place: China | collected 2015... | reverse complement strand
TACGGAATGCCAAAGCCTCCCCTACTAGGGGAGGTGGCACGGCGAAGCCGTGACGGAGAGGTTGTACGAAGGAAGGCTTGACCGTAGTCTCACAAATCTTTCAACAAATTCAAATCGTGACATCCGCCCCTGCTTTTGCATATTGTGGGGTATCTTTTGCGGAATGGGGGCAGCGGATATGACACAGCAGAGCGGGCGGATTTGGGTGATTGGCGGACGGCCGCTGAACGGCACGGCGGCAATACCTGCGGCGAAAAACAGCGTACTTCCGCTCCTTGCGGCGGCGCTTCTCTGCCGGGGACCGGTGCGGCTGCGGGCCGTGCCGAGGCTGTCGGACGTGGAATGCAGCCTCGGGCTGCTGCGGGGCGCGGGGTGCGCCGCCCACTGGCAGGGGGCAGACATCGTGGTGGCCGGGATGCCCTCAAACAGCACCTTTCCGGGAGAAACCGCAGCACAAATGCGGGCCTCCATCCTCTTCTGCGCGCCGCTGCTGGCGCGGCTGGGCCGGGCTGAGACTTCGCTGCCCGGCGGGTGCAATATCGGCGCCCGGCCCATCGACTTACATCTGGAAGGTCTGGCCCGGATGGGGGCAAAGGAGCTGGACGCCGGGGCGGGAAGGCTGGTGCTGGCCGCGCCAGGGGGACTCCACGGGACAGACTTCACCCTCCGCTTCCCCAGCGTGGGGGCGACGGAGACATTGCTGCTGGCCGCTGTCTGCGCCCGAGGCACCACCGTCCTGCGGGGCGCGGCGCGGGAGCCGGAGATCTCCGACCTTGCCGACTTCCTGAACCGCTGCGGCGGGCGTATCGAGGGCGCGGGGACTTCGACGATCCACATCGAGGGGCGGCGGGCGCTTTCTGGCTGCGATTTTTCGCCCCTGCCGGACCGCATCTTCGCCTCCACACTGGCCTGCGCCGCCGCTGCTGCCGGAGGGCGGGTGGAACTCACCGGATGCCCGCCCGCGCTCTATGCGCCGGTGCTGGAAATTCTGGAACAAATGGGCTGCACCGTGGAGCGGGGCGCAGACCGGGCCGAGGTGGCCCGTTTCGGGCGGCTGTACGGGGCGGGCCGGGTCTTCACCGGGGTGTACCCGGGTCTCGCCACCGACGCTGCGCCCCTGCTGGCCGCTGCCATGCTCTGTGCCGAGGGGGAGAGCAGCATCGAGGACGTCGTCTTCGAACGGCGGTTCTGCTGCGCGGAGGGCTTCGAGCGGCTGGGCGGGCGGGTAAATCGGTCAGGCCGGGTGCTCTCTGTCGGTCCGCTGCCGGAAAGCGGCCTCCACGGCGCCACCCTCACTGCGCCTGACCTGCGGGGCGGCGCGGCACTGGTGGTGGCGGCTTTGTCGGCACGGGGGAAGAGCCTCGTGGAAGAGACTCGTCATATCGACCGGGGCTATGCCGGCCTGTGCGAAGTTCTGGCCTCTTTAGGGGGACGAATTGGCAGAGAAATGCAGCCCCTTGACGCCGCTGTGAAAAAAATACCATCGAAAAAGCAAATTTATCTTGCATTCGGGGCCAAAAGATGATACGATACTGTTATATAGTAGCAGTAATGTTGAGTTCTATCCTGCGCCAAGGCGCGGTCTACGATAAAATCCGATGGAGGACAATGATATGGCACTCATGCTCGACGAAGAAATGGACGAAAACGTAACGACGATAAAGGTCATCGGCGTGGGCGGCGGCGGCGGCAACGCTGTCAACCGCATGGTCAGCGACGGCCTGCAGGGCGTCGAATTTATCGCGATGAATACCGACCAGCAGGCACTGGCGAAGAACCATGCCGCCACCAAGGTGCAGCTGGGCTCCAAGCTCACCAAGGGCCGCGGCGCAGGTGCCGACCCCGAGATCGGCCAGCGCGCTGCCGAGGAGAGCAAGGACGAGATCGCAAACGCTCTGAAGGGCTCCCAGATGGTCTTTATCACCGCCGGTATGGGCGGCGGCACCGGCACCGGTGCTGCTCCTGTGGTGGCCGAGGTGGCACACGATCTGGGCATCCTGACCGTGGGCATCGTCACCAAGCCCTTCTCTTTTGAGGGCAAGCGGAAGATGGGTCTGGCTGAGCAGGGCATCGCAAATCTGCTGATGCATGTGGACAGCCTCATTGTCATCCCCAACGAGCGCCTGAAGATGATCAGTCAGGAGAAGATCACCCTGATGAACGCCTTCCAGGCCGCTGATAACGTGCTGCGTCAGGGCGTCGAGTCCATCTCCGCCCTGATCAATGTGCCGGCCTTCATCAATCTGGACTTCGCCGACGTGCGCTCCATCATGAAGGACGCCGGCTACGCTCACATGGGCGTCGGCAGCGCCAAGGGTGCCGGCAAGGCTGAGAACGCCGCCAAGGCCGCGATCTCCTCTCCGCTGCTGGAGACCAGCATCGCCGGCGCACACGGCGTCATCATCAACATCACTTCCAGCCCCGACATTGGTCTGGAGGATGTCGAGACTGCCGCCGGTCTCATCACCCAGAGCGCACATCCCGATGCGAACATCATCTGGGGTACTGCCTTCGACGAGAACCTCTCCGATGAGATGCGCGTTACCGTCGTGGCTACCGGCTTCGACAATAAGGCTGCTGACGGCCTGCGCAGCACGTTGGGTACTGCTGCCGCCGGTACTGCTCCCGGCGTGACGGCTTCTGCTCCGTCCGCTGTCTTCAGCGCCGAGGTCAACACTCCTTCCGTCGCTTCCGGCAATGCTTCTGCCGCCAAGCCCGTGGAAGAGGAGAACAGCGACACCAGCTACTACGACGACCTGCTGGCGATCCTGAACAAGCGTAGATAAGCGCAAGAATAGAGAACCCCTTGCGCAGAAAAAGCGGAAGGAGGCCGTACCGTGGAGCAGCAACAGACGAAGCTGCCGCTGGAGTGGCTGAGCAGCCGCCGGACGCCGGAGCTGCATCGGCTGGAACAGCTCTGCCGGGAGACTGCCCGGGAGCACCGCTGCGCCCAGCGCAGACTGCAGGAGGTGGAAGAGGCGATGGCATCCGAACAGGAGAAGTCATGCCCTGAGGCTCTGCCCGCTGCGTCCGGGCCGACCCAGCTCGAGCAGCTGAGCCGGAAGCTCAACGCGGCCAACGCCGAGCTTCGCCGCTATGAGACACGGATGTTTGCCTACGAGCGCACCATGCTGGCCCTGCGGAAGGAGAACGCCGAGCTGACCGCCCAGTGTGAGGAGCTGCGGAGCGAGCTGGACAAAATATCCACCGCCCCGCTGCGGCTGGATGTTCCGTCCGCACAGCCCGCGGTCCCGCTCCCGGAGACGGCTGCACAGACACCGCCTGCTGCGGACCGTCAACCGAAAACAAAGCTGGAACACCTCGGCGACGAGGTCCTGGCCGAGCTTTCGAAGCTGATGCCGCAGGAAAAGTAAGAGTTAAAAAGACCACCTGTCGAGAGACAGGTGGTCTTTTTTGTATCATTCGCCCCGCTGTTCCAGCAGATAGGTCGCCTCGAGGTCGGCGATGTGGAGCTTGACGGCGAGAGGGTACTTCTCGAAGGCCCCCGACAGGGCAAAGCTGCCGCCCCGGACGGCGTCGTCGAAGCCGCCCATGTGCCAGCGGATGGCCACGGCCTCTTCCACCTTCAGCTTCATGAACCGCTCGATGAGGAAGACGCTTTTCTCGCCATGGCCGTAGGGGAACATATCCTCCACGCTGTAGCTGGGGACTTTCTCCCACTGGCCCGTCGCCTCGTTCTTCACGTTGCGGGTGCCTTTTTTGTAGAAGTTGGCCTTGCACAGGTCGTGGAGCAGTGCGCAGATGGCGAAGGTCTCTTCGCTGTCCTCGTCCGGCGTGAAGAAGGTGCCGTGGAGCATGCGGTAGACGTTCAGGCTGTGCGCACACAGCCCGCCCTCGCAGGCCCCGTGGAAGCGGGTGGACGCCGGCGCGGAGAAGAAGTCCGTCTTGCTGTCCATCCAGTCCAGCAGCTTCTCGCTGCCGGGCCGGGTGACGTGGGTGCGGAATATCTCCAGAAATTCCTCGCGGTCCGTCATCTTACAGCTCCATATCCTCGAGGATGCCCTTCAGGATGGCCAGCTCGTCGTGGCTCAGGGAGATGCCTTTGCCCATGCGGGTGCCGTCCGGGGACCAGTCGCGGATGTCGTACTTGGGTTCGCCTTCGTTCCAGCTGATGAGGTTGAGCTGGCGCTCCCAGCCGCGGGGACGCTCTCCGAGGACTGCGATGCGCTCAACGATCTCGTATTTGATTTCTGCCATGGTGCATTACCTGCCTTTGCTTTGTTTGCTACCATAATAAAAGAAGCGCGCGAAGATTTCAACAGGTAATTGGAAAATAATTTCTGAATTTTACATCTCTTTCAACCGTAAGGCGCTTCTTCGCGCCACTCTACCAGCTGTAAAACGCCGCTCTGGTCTTCGTCGGGCGCAGGTTCGCGGCTGTGAAGATGCTGCTCGGCCCCGAAAAGCCCGCCGCCGTACTGGGCCATCACCCCGGGGGAGCGGCCCGCCAGAAACTCGGCGGCATTCTTCTGCCGACAGGCCGCAGGGGTGCCGTCGGTCATGGGGATGCCGCAGTCCGGACGGGGCTGCGGGACTTCCGGCGGCGGGAGCTGCACATCCGGGCCGTCCGGCTGCGACGGCGGCTGCTGGGAGCCACAGCCCGGTTTTGGCGGTTCCGTGACGGGCGGCTGACCGGGTTCCGCGCCCAAAGGCGGGCTGACCATGCTGCTCGTCTCCTCCGGCGGGCCGCTCGGCCCGGGAGCATCCTCAAGCTCATGGCGGATGAAGGGCGTCAGAGATTCCATAAAAAACACCTCCGCACTTAGGGTGTGCGGAGGCGGGGGAGAATATACGAAGGAGCGCGCCCCACCCACCCCCGGACAAGCCCGATTTTTGTCCGCCGGACGAGGGAGAAGTCCGGGACTACTTTATCCGGAAGAGCGGAACGGAGGCTCAGGCCGACCGGTTCCGGGCGTTCTATGCCATCCGCCCGCCTGAGCAGGCAAAAGACTTTCTGAAAGACGCGGCCCTGAGAAGGCAGGCGATGCGGAAGAGAAGGAAAGCGGTCACACAATGACCTCCACCGTGCTCCCCCCGCTGCGTGCCTTTTTTACGACCACCTGTTTGTCGATGCGCTCCTTGAGCGCGGCGACGTGGGAGATGATGCCCACGAGGCGGTCGCCCTCGGTGAGGCCGGCGAGGACCCGGATGGCCTGCTCAAGGCTCTCGTCGTCCAGCGAGCCGAAGCCTTCATCGAGGAAGAGGGTGTCCAGCCGGATGCCGCCCGCCGCGCCCTGGACCTCGTCCGAGAGGCCAAGCGCCAGCGCCAGGGAGGCTTTGAAGCTCTCACCGCCCGAGAGGGTCTTGACGCTGCGGCGGGTGCCGTTGTAGTGGTCGATGACGCCGAGGTCGAGGCCGGATTGGCTGCGCTGGTTCTCGGCACCCACCCGCTCCAGCTCGTACTGTCCGGCGGTCATCTGCATGAGGCGGGTGTTGGCGTGGACGAGGATGGCGTCGAGGTAGTTCATCTGGATGTAAGCCTCGAGGCGTATCTTCTGTTTGCTGCTGAGGGTGCCGCCCGCCGTGGAGGCAAGGGCGTTCACCCACTGCCAGCGGCGTTCCAGCTCCGCCCGGGCGGCGGCGTGCTGACGGTAGAGGTCAGCGGCCTTCCGGTTGGGCAGAAGGCGGGCCGTCAGGGCCTTTTCCTGAGCCGCGAGAGCGGTGCGCCGGGCCGTCAGGGCGTCCCGCTGGGATTCGAGGGCGGGCAGGTCGGCGGCTTCGCCCGTTTCCGTCTGCTGGGCCGTCAGGGCCGTGACTGCGGCCTCGGCAGCGGCGTAGTCCTGCCGGGTCCTGGCCAGAGCCGACGCGGCGGCATCCATCCCGGCCCGGAGGGCGCAGCGCTCGTTTTCCAGCCCGGCCAGCGCCCGGCGGGCTTCTTCCCGGTCGGCGGCGGGCAGAGCGGCCCGGGCCTCGGCACACTGGGCCTCCAGAGCCTTGGCGGAGGCAGACTGCCGGGCGGCTTCCTCAGCGGAAGCCCGTGCCTCGGCCTCGAGGGCAGAGCGCTGGGCGGTCTTTTTCTGCCGCTCGTCCTCCTGCCGGGCCTTGGCGGCGAGGGCGGCGGCATTCTGCTTCTGAGCCTTGTCGAGGGCTTCCTGTGCGGCGTGCAGGGCCTCGCTTTCTTCGGCCAGAGCCGTCTTCAGAAGCGAGACGGTCAGCTTCACCGGCCCCTCCGGTGAGGTGAACCGCTCCGGCAGCAGAGCTTCGGCGTCCCGGCGGAGGGTGGCTTTGGCCTCCCGGTCTGCGGCCACGGCCTTGGCGGCGGCCGCACTGGCTTCCTGTGCGGCGCGGTCGGCCTCGTCGGCGGACTGTCTGGCCGCGTCTACCCGGGCCTGAGTGGGGGCTTCGGCGGGCAGAACGGCCCGCTTCGGGTGATGGGTGCTGCCGCAGACGGGGCAGGGGGTGCCGTCCGTCAGCCCTTCGGCCAGCAGGCCCGCCTGCGCGTTGAGAAAGGCCCGCTCGAGGTGGTCGCGGAGGGCGTGGGCGCGCTCCTTTGCGCCGTCGGCGAGAAGATAACGCTCCTGCGCCTGCCGTGCGGCCTGTCCCCGGCGCTGCCCCTCGGCGAGGCTCTGGGCCAGCTGCGCGAGGGCCGTTTCCCGCCGGGCCAGCTGTTCGGCCCGGGCCTTGAGACTCACGTTCTCGGCCTCCGCGCCCCCAAGGGCGGCGAGGCTCTGCTCCAAAGCGGTCAGTTCTCCGTCCAGCTGCCCGAGGGCGGCGCGGCGCTTTTCAGCTCTGGCGTTCTCGAGGGCGGCGGCGTCCCGGGCGGCAGAAAGCTTCTTTTCGAGGCTGTCCAGCCCGTCGAAGGCCGCGAGGTTGGATTTCGCACGCTCGAGCTTTCCGGCCAGCGCGTCCAGCGCGGCGGAATCCCCGGCGTGGTGGGCCGCTTCAGCCTCGGCGGCGTCCAGAACGGGCCGCAGAGCGTCCTGTCGGGTCTGCGCGGCGGTCAGCTCGAGGCGGAGCTTCTCGGCCTGTTCGGCCCGGCCCAGCGTCTGCTGGAGCTTGTCCAGCTCTGCCTCGGCCTCAGTCCGGGCAGAGGTGGCGGCGCTCAGCGCCTGCTCCTGCCCGGCCAGCAGGGCGTCCAGAAGGGGCAGCACCGCTTCCGGCGACGCCTGCCCGCCCGCCTCGCAGAGGGGGGCCAGCTTGTCCAGAACGGCTCCATCGGCGTCCCCCTCGGCCCAGCTCAGGCCGGAGAGCAGCTGCCCGATGCGGACGCTCTGCTCCTCCCGCTGGCGGGTGAGGGCGGCATTCTCGGCCTGCAGCCGCTCTTGGAGACGCTGGTAGGGCTGGGTGCGGAACAGCTTGCGGAAGATCTTGCTCCGCTCCTCGGTGGAAGCGTTGAGCAGCCGGGTGAACTGCCCCTGGGCGATCATGGCGATCTGGGAGAACTGGTTGTAATCCAGCCCGATGATGTCCACCACGGCGGCGGTGACGTCTTTGGCCCGGGTGACGGGCGGGCGGCCGTCGGCGTAGGTGAGGCAGGAGTCGGCCTTTTCGGTGGTGAAGCCCTCGCCCCGGGCTTTCGGGCGGAGGTATTCGGGATTGCGGCGGACGGTGCAGCGCTGCCCCCGCACCTCAAATTCCAGCTCCACGAAGGTGGGGGTGCCGGGCTCGGCGTACTTGCTGCGGAGCATGGCTCCTTCCCGGACGCCGCCGCTGGAATGGTCGTAGAGGGCGTAGGTGATGGCGTCGAAGAGGGTGGTCTTGCCCGCGCCGGTGTCGCCGGTGACGAGGTAGAGCCCGCCTCTGCCCAGCTGGGCAAGGTCCAGAACGGTCTCGGCGGCGTAAGGCCCGAAGGCCGACAGGGTCAGTTTCAGAGGCCTCATGCTTCGTCCTCCTTCCAGATGTCCTCGATGAGCGATTGGCAGAACGCCGCCTGTTCGTCGGAGAGGGGCTGGCCGTTCTGGGCTTCGTAAAAGGCCGCAAAGTGCTCGAGGGGCGTTTTGCTCTCGGCTCGGGCAGCGGCGTCGGGCGTCTCAGCGGCCCGGGTGCGGCGGTTGTCGTAGTCCAGCCGCATGAGGTTCGGGTAGATGACCCGCAGCCGGGCCAGCGCGTCGGGGACGTCCTGCTCGTCGGTGAGGGTGATGTGGAGGTAGTCGTCTGTCGGCGTGCCGTCGTAGGCCCGGCGGTCGGTGAGCTCCATGTAATTGCCCCGCAGCTCCCGCAGATCGTGCCGGGGGGTGAGAGGCGCGGCCTCGAAGCGGACGCTGCCCTTTTCGCCCAGGGTGACGAAGAGGGCGGCTTTGTGCTGATGGGCCTCGGAGAAGGAATATTTGAGGGGACTGCCTGCGTAGCGGACGGTGTCCCGCCCCACCTTCTGGGGACTGTGGAGGTGGCCCAGAGCCACATAGTCGAAGCCCTCGAAGAGGGAGACGTCGATGCTGTCCACCCCGCCCACGCTGGGCTCTTCGCTCTCGCAGACCGCCGCCCCGGCCACGAACTGGTGGGCCACCAGCACGTTCCGGCGGGCGGGGTCGGGTGCGCAGGCGTTCAGCACGCAGCCGATGGCGTCGTTGTAGCTCTCGATCTTCTCGTCCGGGAAGACGTGCCGCACGGCGGCGGGCTTCAAAAAGGGCAGGAGCCAGATGTCCACCGGGCCGTATTCGTCCGTCAGGGTGATGGGCGCGGGCGGTGCGGCAAAGACCGGGCTGACGTACACCCGGCTCCCCGCCAGAAGCTGTGCGCCGAAGGCGATGCGGTCTGCCGAGTCGTGGTTGCCGCTGACGGCAAAAACGGGAAGTCCCCGCGCTGCAAGCTCGGTGAGGAACCAGTCCAGCAGCCGCACCGCCTCGGCGGGCGGCACGGGCTTGTCGTAGAGGTCGCCTGCCAGCAAAACGCCGTCCACGGGCCGGGCGTCCAGCAGGGAGAGGACCTGCTCTAAAATGTAGCGCTGGTCGTCCAGCATGGAGAACTCGCAGACCCGCTTGCCCAGATGCAGGTCGGAGAGGTGTAGGAAACGCATGGGGACACCGCCTTTCGTTGGGATGATTTTATTATAGGAGAGTTGGGGGCGTTTGTCGAGGGGGCAACGGCGACGACCGCCGCCAGTGGCGGAAACAGGGAGGAGCTGTTGGGGCCGCGGCCAGCAGGATGCGAGGCCCGCACCAAGGGCCGAAGCAGACGCTGGGAGCCGCAACCCGGGTGCGAAGCACCTCTGGCGAGCCGGGCAGGCCCACGCTGGACGCTGAAAGTTTTTTGATTTCGGAAACAGTAGTGCCCTGCTACAGAGGGCAGCGGCTTCTGGACAATCGCATTTTGTCAAGCTGCTGTGAATCTCTATAGCAGGGCACTCTATTTTGCGTTCCATTAGGCTTTAGGCGTCCAGCTCAGGGTGACCCGGCATGCCAAGGCCTCCCCTCAGGTGGCACACCGAAGGCGTGACGGAGAGGGTTTTCCTTCACGTCACGCGGCAGGGAACATCTTTTCCCAGGTGTCCTTGCCCACGGAGCCGTCGGAGGTCAGGTTGTGGCGGGTCTGGTAGCGCTTGACGGCGGCGACGGTGCTGGCACCGAATTTGCCGTCGGTGGTGAGCCGCTCGCCCTCGGCGTTGAGCTTCTGCTGCACCAGCCGGACGCAGCCGCCCGCGCTGCCGCTCCGCAGCACGATGCCGGGGTAGGGAACGGTGAGGCCGTGCCTGGCCGTGTAGCGGGCGTAGAGCACGTTCCAGGTGTTCGCGCCCACTTTGCCGTCCTCTTTGAGGCCGTACCGGAGCTGGAACTCCCGGACAGCCTTCTCGGCGTTTGCGCCGAACTTTCCGTCCACGGTGAGGGCGGCGTACCAGGTGCAGCTGTCCCGGATGCCGTTGAGCCAGGTCTGCACGAGGGCCACGTCCGGGCCGGAGCTGCCGCGCTGGATGAGCGAGTAGTAAGCAGGGATTGCCATAGTGTTGTCACACTCCTTCCGCGCTCATCCTATGCGGCGGGCCGACGGCCTGTTCACCCGGCCAGCACCACGTCCTCCCGGGGTGCGGTGAGGCCGTCCCACCACTCCACGAACCGGAACCGGACGATATATTCCCCGCAGACAAGGTCATTTTCGGCAGGCGTGTCGTACCCGCCGCAGGCTGACCGGCAGAGACCCGGGTAGAGCACGCACCACCAGTTCCGGCCTGCCCGCCGCGTCCCGATGTCCAGCCGCACCGCGTCGTACCGCCCGGCGGGCAGAGCTCCGCCGTCATAGCGCCGGGTGGGGAAGTACATATTCACGAGGCAGGCTTTTACCGGTGCGCGGATGCCGAGAGCGGCCAGTGTCTGGCGGGCCGTCAGCTCGAAGCGGACGAGGTTTTCCGCCGCCCACGCCCGGGCATCGGCCCGGCTGTCCGCCGGGCAGGCTTCGTCGGTGAGGGCCAGCACGGCGTCCCGGACAGCCAGCTTCGCGCTCTGGTCGCGCACGGAGTCGGTGTCGGCCCGGATGTGGAGCCGCAGGGTGTCGGCGGTAAGCTGGTCGGCGGTGGTGAGCTGGCTCTGCGCCCAGCCTGCCCCCAGCGACAGCAGAAGGCAGAACAGCAGCGAGGCGCACAGCGCCCCCATTTCGCGGCGGTATAACATAAAAAACAGGCCCCCTCTTGGAAAGTTTATCCAGAGGATGGGCCTGTTTTTAGAAAATTATTCAGTCTTTTTCGGAGCGATTTGCGGTATCTTTTTGTCAGAATTTATGCTATACTTGCTTTGCGGTTCACCCCGTAATCCACGGGAGAGGGGGTGAAACAATGGAGTATATATTCACATTCTTGGTGTCTGTCGCAGCAGATGTAACGTCGCGGTTTATCTGCAAATGGCTTGACAGATACGATGAGAACCGCAAAGCCTAATTAAAAGGAAAGCCCCCCGGGAGTTCGCGGCTCCTCGGGGGCTTTTCCATTGGGGTGAAACCAATGGAGTATTCACATTCCTGAGTTTATTATATGCCATTCCGCGCAAAAGTCAAGCGGTGCGCAGAAAGTTTATAAAGAGCGCTCAGTTCTTCAGCGACTGCATCGGGGCGGGGAGTCTGCCGCCGCGGTTGATGAAGACGGAGGGGTCATGCTGGTTGACCGGCATGATGGGGCCGTAGCCCAGCAGGCCGCCGAAGTCCAGCACTTCGCCCGCCTTGCGGCCGATGGCCGGGATGACGCGGACGGCGGTGGTCTTGCTGTTGACCATGCCGATGGCGGCTTCGTCGGCGATGAGGGCGCTGATGACGGCAGGGGTGGTGTCGCCGGGGATGATGACCATGTCGATGCCCACAGAGCAGACAGCCGTCATGGCCTCCAGCTTCTCAATGGTGAGACAGCCGCACTCAGCGGCGTGGATCATGCCGTCGTCCTCGCTGACGGGGATGAAAGCGCCCGACAGGCCGCCAACGTGGTTGGAGGCCATGACGCCGCCCTTCTTGACAGCGTCGTTGAGCAGGGCGAGGCAGGCAGTGGTGCCGCAGCAGCCGCAGGTCTCAAGGCCCATCTCCTCGAGGATATTGGCCACGCTGTCGCCCACAGCGGGGGTGGGGGCCAGCGACAGGTCGATGATGCCGGCGGGTACGCCCAGCTCCTTAGAGGCGAGGTTTGCCACCAGCTGACCCACGCGGGTGATCTTGAAGGCGGTGCGCTTCACCAGCTCGGCCACCTGGTCGATGGGGGCATCCTTGGGCAGCCGGGCCAGCGCGGCGCGGACCGCGCCGGGGCCGGAGACACCGACGTGGATCTCGCAGTCGGGCTCACCGGGACCGTGGAAGGCACCCGCCATAAAGGGATTGTCCTCGGGCGCGTTGCAGAAGACCACCAGCTTTGCTGCGCCGATGCACTGACGGTCGGCGGTAAGCTTGCTGGCCTTCTTGACGGCCTCGCCCATCAGCTTGATGGCGTCCATGTTCAGGCCCGCCTTGGTGGCACCGATGTTCACCGAGCTGCAGACGATGTCCGTCTCGGCCAGTGCGCGGGGGATGGACTCGATGAGGCGCAGGTCGCCCGCCGAGAAGCCCTTGTGGACGAGGGCGGTGTAGCCGCCCACGAAGTTGACGCCCACCTTCTTGCCGGCGGCGTCGAGGGTCTTGGCAAAGTCCACCGGGTCTGCGTCCGGGCAGGCGCCCAGCAGCATGGCGATGGGGGTGACGCTGATGCGCTTGTTGATGATGGGGATGCCGTACTCGGCGCTGATGTGCTCCACAGCCGGAACGAGCCGGGCGGCGCGGGTGGTGATCTTGTGATAAATTTTTTCGCAGGCTTTCCTGGGGTCCGGGTCGATGCAGTCCAGCAGACTGATGCCCATGGTGACGGTGCGCACGTCCAGATTGTCCTGCGTGAACATCTCGATGGTCTCGAGGATGTCGCCGGTGTTCATCATGCTCATAGCAGTCTCTCCTTAAATGGTGTGCATCGCGTCGAAAACTTCCTGGCGGGTGAGGTTGATCTGCATCCCCATCTCAGCGGCCAGAGCGTCCATCTTCTGGTGCAGCTCCTCGTGGGAGACGCTGCACTTGGAGATGTCCACCAGCATGATCATGGCGAACATGCCCTGCAGGATGCTCTGGGTGACGTCCTCGATGTTGATGTTCAGCTCACAGCAAAGGCCCGAGACGCGGGCGACGACGCCCACGGTGTCGTGGCCGATGACGGTAATGAATGCTTTCATAATTCCTACCCCTTCTGTTATAGTGTTAGACCTCTCCGTCACGGCTGCGCCGTGAGGGCAGGCTTGCCTTCATACAACCTCTCAGTCTGCTTCGCAGACAGCTCCCCTGGTAGGGGAGCCTCTGGCGAAGAGAAAAAGCTTTACGAAATGCCAAGGCCTCCCCTCGGTAGGGGAGGTGGCGCAGCGGCAGCTGCGACGGAGAGGTTTTCTCAAGTATAGCAGATTTCACGAAAAATGAACACTCTTTTTGGAAAAAAGAGCAGGGGAAAAGGGAAAAAGAATGTCTATCTCCGGCAGAACTTGCAAAAACCAGATGCAAACTGCCGGGCAGTGTGCTATACTTATCTATAAATATCGCCACAGGCTGAACAAAGGAGAGACAACGATGGAACAGCTTCTGAAGATCCTTGAAGACAATGCCCGGATGTCGGTGGAGGACATCGCGGCCATGCTGAATAAATCCCCCGCCGAGGTGGCGGCTATGATAGACCTGGCCCGGGCGCAGGGCATCATCAAGGGCTACAAGACCCTCGTGGACTGGGAGAAGGCCGGCGTGAACCGGGTGGAAGCCGTCATCGAGCTGAACGTCAGCCCCAAGAAGAGCCGCGGCTTTGACGAAATTGCCGCTACCATCGCCTCCTTCGACGAGGTGGAGAGCGTGCTGCTGATGAGCGGCGGCTACGACCTGCAGCTGGTCATCAAGGGCCAGACCTTCCAGGAGATCGCCCTCTTTGTGGCAAAGCGGCTGTCGCCGCTGGACGATGTGCTGTCCACGGCCACCCATTTCGTGCTCCGCACCTACAAAAAAGAGGGCCGTCTGTATCAGGACGAAGAAATCGATGAAAGAGAGTGCACCGTGCTGTGATGGATTACGATAAACTGATCGCGCCTGCCGCTGCGGCCATGCGCCCCTCCGGCATCCGCAAATTCTTCGACCTCGCCGCCGAGATGCCCGAGTGCATCAGCCTCGGCGTCGGCGAGCCCGACTTCAAGACCCCCTGGGCCGTCCGTGAGGCGGGCATCGAAAGCCTCGAGCATGGCCGCACCCGCTATACTTCCAACGCGGGCCTGAAAGAGCTGCGGGCCGAGATCGCCCGCTACCTCGACCGCCGGATGGGCCTGAAATACGACCCGGCAAAGGAAGTTCTCGTCACCGTCGGCGGCAGTGAGGCCATCGACATGTGCATCCGCACTCTGGTGCAGTCCGGCGATGAGGTCATCATCCCGGAGCCGTGCTTCGTCTGCTACGAGCCCATCACCACCCTGTCCGGCGGGGTACCGGTCCATGTGGCCTGCCGTCAGGAGGATGAGTTCCGCCTCCGGGCCGACGCCCTGAAAGCCGCTATCACCCCGAAGACCAAGCTCCTCATCATGCCCTTCCCCAATAATCCTACCGGCGCGGTGATGGAGCGGGAAGACCTCGAGGCCATCGCGGAAGTCCTGCGCGGCACCAACATCATGGTGCTGTCGGATGAGATCTACGCGGAGCTGAACTATGGCTTGCAGAACCACGTTTCCATCGCTGCTCTGCCCGGCATGGCCGAGCGGACGGTGGTGGTCAACGGCTTCTCCAAGACCTACGCCATGACGGGCTGGCGGCTGGGCTATGCCTGCGGCCCCGCGCCCATCATCAAGATCATGACCAAGATCCACCAGAGCGCTATCATGAGCGCCCCCACCACCAGCCAGTACGCCGCCATCACGGCCCTCAAGGACTGCGACGGCGAGATCGAGCGGATGCGCAACGAGTATAATATGCGCCGCCGCCTCGTGGTGAAGAGCTTCAACGATATGGGCCTGAGCTGTTTTGAGCCGCGGGGCGCGTTCTATGCTTTCCCCTGCATCAAGTCCAGCGGCATGAGCAGCGAGGAGTTCTGCACAAAGCTTTTGGAGCAGAAGCATGTCGCCATCATCCCGGGCAACGCCTTTGGCGCGTCCGGCGAGGGATACGCCCGTGTGTCCTACGCCTACAGCGTGGAGCACCTGATGGAGGCTATCCGCCGCATCCGGGAGTTTTTGAACGAGAACTGCAAGTGAGGAGGAAAAACGATGCGCGATCGTGTGACAGTCCTGGCCCCGGCCAAGCTGAATCTGGCGCTGGACGTGGTGGGCATCCTGCCCGGCGGCTACCATGCGCTGGATATGACCATGCAGGCCATCTCGCTTTACGAGCGGGTGGTCATCCGCCGCAGTCCTTACCTCGATCTGACCCTGCCCGGCAGCAATGTCAAGCCCGGCCCGGGCAACACCGCCATCAAGGCGGCACTGGCTTTTTTCCACTATACGGGCCTGCTGGCGGGTGCAGACATCACCATCTATAAGAACGTCCCCGTCCGGGCCGGTATGGCTGGCGGCAGCGCCGATGCTGCTGCTGTTCTGGTGGGTCTGAACGAGCTGTACGGCGCCCGTCTGTCCATGAGCGAGCTTTGCGCTCTGGGTGCCGGTATCGGCGCAGACGTGCCGTTTGCCCTCATGGGCGGCACCTGCCGGGTGCAGGGCCTCGGTGACCTCATCAAGGCGTTGCCGCCCATGCCCGAGTGCTGGTTCACAGTGGTGATGCCCGACTATGGCGTCTCGACGCCGGAGGCTTTTGCGGCCTACGATAAGGTGGGCAGCAGCGTCCATCCCGACTGCACCGCCCAGGAAGCCGCCATCCGGGCGGGCGACCTGGACGCTGTCTGCGCCGCTGCCGGAAACGCCCTCGAGGAGTGCAGCGGGGCCAAGGACAACGAGGCCATCAAGGCCGCCCTCCGGGAGAATGGGGCCGTCACCGCCCTTATGACCGGCAGTGGCGCGGCGGTCTTCGGCGTGTTCCACACCGAAGCCGAGGCCAAAGCCGCCGCTGACGCCCTCCGCGCCCGCTGGACGCAGGTTTATACCGCCCAGCCTGTCAGGGGAGGGGCGGAGGTGCAGATACTGCGGAAGAGATGAAGCCTCGCCTTCGTACAACCTCTCAGTCGGGCTTGCGCCCGCCAGCTCCCCTTGTAGGGGAGCCTCTGGCGAAAAGTCAAGGCTTCACGGAATGCCAAGGCCTCCCCTCGCTAGGAGCAACAACGACGACCGCCGCCAGTGGCGGAAACAGGGAGTCGCTGTTGGGGCCGCGGCCAGCAAGACGCAAGCAAAGCGCTGCGGATGCTGGGTGCCGCAACCCGGGCAGTGGCATTGCGAAGCAATGACGGAGAGGTTATTCCTATAAAATGCATAACCCTCCTTCCCGTCGGGCATACTGCCCAAAGGAAGGAGGGTCTTTTTGTGCAGACCTTTTATAAAATCTGTCTCATCCTCATGATCGTCGGCGGCATCAACTGGGGCCTTGTGGGCCTGTTCCAGTTCGACTTCGTCGGCTGGCTGCTGGGCGGCAGCGCGTCCATCTGGTCACGCATCGTGTTCACGCTGGTGGGCGTGGCCGCTATCTGCGGTATCCCGGGCCTGTTTACAGACGAGACCGGGGAGTAGAGACAAAAGAAAAAGGCTCTCATGCCGGCAGGAAATACGGCACGAGAGCCTTTTTGATACCTATAAAGAATCCCGCCCGGACGTCTGCGGCAATCAAACCTACCCTTGCGGACAGGTGGGTGCTCTGTCTCCGGTTTCGCGCTTCCTCATCGAGCCTTCATGGTCGACCCATGACGGGGAGGTCTGCAATCCACCGACGAACTCCAAGCTCCCGTTGAATGATTAGTAGGATCATATAAACCGCAACAAATCGCGCCGGGCAGGAAGTCTTTGCTGAAAGATCACTCGATCTCGAACTGGTCGCTCAGACGCTTCTCGAACAGCTTGCTGACTTCCAGCAGGGTCTCATCGTCCTCGACCACGTCGAGATACTCGCCCTCGTCGTCCTCGCCGACGCTCAGGATGACCAGCTGGGCGTCCTCGTCCAGGTCTTCCTCATTCTCGGCGTATTCGACAACGGCCAGGTAATGCACGCCCTTATGGTCCAGAGCGTCGATCACTTCAAACGTGACCTCATTGCCGTCCTCGTCCTCGAGGGTCATCAGGTCGGGCTGATATTCCTCTTCGGTCTCAGCGGCGGACTTGTTCATATCTTCTGCCATAAGTCGCGTTCTCCTGTCAAATATCTAAAAAATGGGATAACTGTCATACCCTGCCTGCTCTGCTCCCTCTGAGCTGTGGGTTTCGGGTACGCCTATAGTGTAGCGTTTTTTTGCCCGCTCGTCAAGATGTTTTTCGCATAGAAATCCAATAACAAATTTTCACGCTTTTCCCTCTCGCTTCCCGGGCCGGAATGTGATATACTATAGCGATAGCTTTTGAAAAGCCATCTTTGCTATAATATATGGACAGGGAGGCCCGCTCATGAGAGCCTTGAAAAAAATAATGGCGGCACTGGCCCTGACGGCAGTTCTGGCCGGATGCAGTGCACATAATATCCTCTCCAGCATCCAGGGCGGGAAGGCCGGCACGGTGCAGACGGTCAGCCGCCCGGCTGTGGAGTCGGCAGAGCTGCAGTTCACCCACCCGGCGGCGGGGGACACCATCGCGGTGTTCGATACCTCGGCAGGCGTGTTCAAAGCAGTGCTCTTTTCCACCGAGGCCCCGCAGGCCGTGCAGAACTTCACGACATTGGCCCAGCAGGGCTTTTACAACGGACTGACCGTTACCCGGGCGGAGAAGGACTTCGTGGTGGAGGCCGGGCAGGGCGCGGACGGCAGAGGCACCACCATCTGGAACGGGAACCGTTTCTCCGCCGAGACCACCGATAAGCTCCATCACTATTCCGGCGCACTCTGTGCCGCAGCGGACGCCTCCGGCGACTGCGCCAGCGTCTTCTATATCATGGAGACCCTGCCGGGCAGCAGCTCGGTGACGCAGGAGCTCATCGACCAGATGAACGCCGCCGGCTGGCGGGCCGACGTGGTGAACGCCTACCAGACGGCGGGCGGCGCACCCTACCTCGACTACACCGACACCGTCTTCGGGCAGGTGTACGAAGGGATGGAAGTGGTGGACACCATCGCCCAGACCGGCGTGGACGAAAATCAGCGCCCGACGGAGGCTGTCACCATCAACAGCGTGACCATCACGAAATTTGAATAAGAAGCTGCTTTTCCGCCCTCCGGGCGGTGGGACAGCTGCAAAAAATCACCCGCCAACTGGCGGGTGATCTGCGTTTATGGGGAAATCAGACGAGATGCGGGGAAAATCGGGAAGAAATCAGAGATTCCTGCCCACCCGCAGGGAGATGGCAACATAAGTCTGCCCGCGAATGGTCCGGGCCACTACGCCTGCCTTGGTATAGTTGCCGTTCAGGGCAAAATCCAAGGCTTGGTCTTGATTGTTGCCTTTGATTTGATCGATGATCTTCTGCAGCGTGGTATCGTTGTAGTCGTATTTAGCGACCAGAGTGAGGGTGGCGTTCTTATTGTCGTCGTCCCACTTGGCATCCACCTTGTTGAAGAACTGGTATCCGAGAGCATTGCCCTTCAGCTCAAGCTCAAGCTTCAGAGCGTCCAGACGGGCGTTTGCAACAGTACGCATCCCATCGTCATTGGCCAGGGCCACGGCGCGGCCGTTGTTGATGGCCCGCATCACCTCGGCTTCGGCTTGGGCCTCCGGGCCGGAAGAACCGCCGCCACCGCTGCAGGCGGTCAGGAGCAGAAGGGTCAGTGCACCGGCCAGAAGCAGGGCAGTCAGCTTTCTCAGTTTTGTCATGTGGGTCGCCTCCAATCGTTTTTGTTTTGGTGAGTCCAGTTGTTTTTTCTCATGAAGAAGCATCATCCCCGGCCATCTGGGCAGGGGGTTCTTCTACCCTCATTTTATCGGAGAAGAGCCGGTGCTGTCAAGCTGGAAAACTATACAAATTCGGCTCAGAAAAACTGTGAAAACAAACCGGAAAACGACGATTTTCTACGGACTTTGCAACAAACTGTCCGGACTTCGCAAAGAAACTTTGCCACAGGGGCGGCGGGGGCGTTCAGACCTCCCCCGGGTGCTCTTTCCGCCACTGGATGTAGTCGTCCAGGATGACCGTCGCACTCACCGAGTCGAGGATGCTTTTCCGCTTTGCGCCGAAGGTGCCGCTCTCGTCGAGGAGGTCAGCAGCAGCGCAGGTGGTCTGGCGCTCATCCCACATCCGGACGGGCAGGCCGCTCCAGATCTCAACGGTTTTGGCCAGCTTGCGGCTCTTGCGGGCGCGCTCGCCCTCGGTGCCGTCCATGTTCAGCGGCAGGCCGATGACGATGAGCTCGGCTTCGATCTCCTTTGCCACCTCGCAGACCCTGGCGGCGACTTTGTCCCGGGCCTTGACGGTGATCTGAGGGGTGATGGGGGAAGTCAGGAACTCGGTGCGGTCGCAGGTGGCGAGGCCGGTGCGGCTGTCGCCGTAATCTACTGCTAAAATTTTCATGCAGGTGTCCTCTTTCTGAGATGATTTTTTCTTCATTGTACCACAGAATAGATGTCGCTGCAATTTTGTGGTACAATGATAGAAAAATGAGGGCAAGCCGCCCACGATAGAAAACTGACCCAACGGAGAGATTCACCATGTTAAAACTACTTTTAGGCGGCTCCGGCAGCGGAAAGACCACCCTGCTGTACCAGCGCATCCGGGCGCGGGCCGAGGCGGGGGAGAAGAGCATCCTGCTGGTGCCGGAGCAGTTCACCTCGTCCACCGAGGGCCGCATCCACCGGGAGATGGGCGACGCGCTGAGCGGACTGGTGGAGAGCTTTTCCTTCACCAGCCTCGCCGAGCATATCTTGTCGGCGGAGGGCGGCTCTGCCGTCCAGACCCTCAGCGACGCGGGCCGTGCCGTGCTGGTGCGCCGCGCCCTCGAGGAACTGCAGGACAACGTCCATTACTATTACCGCCACCGCCGCTCGGCCGCCTTCTGCCAGATGGCCACCGAGACCATCGACGAGCTCAAGAGCGCGGGTCTCTCGGGCCAGCAGCTCTATGAGCTGGCGCAGGACTGCGGCACCGACAGCGCCAAGCTCAGCGAACTGGCCCTCATCTTTCAGGGCTACGAGACCCTGCTGGCCGGGACAGGCATGGACCCCTCCGACCGGCTGGAGCTGGCCGCATCCCGCCTCGAGGCCGCACTGGCCCGGGGCGAACTGCCGGAGTTCCTGCGGGACAGGGCCGTCTTTATCGACGAGTTCGACACCTTCAACGCCCCGAAAAAGCGGCTGATGGGCGCCCTGCTGGCCTCGCTGCCCACCGTGACGGTGGCCCTCTGCGACGACGGCACCCCGCTCGTGCCGGGGGACATGAGCCTTTTCTCCGGCGCGAAGCAGGTGGCGGCCCAGCTGCGCCAGCTGGCCCGCCGGAACGGCACTGAAGTGGCCGTGCCGGAACTGCTGCGCCGGGATATGCGCCACGCCGATGCCCCCGGCCTCGCCGCAGCGGCTCAGCTGCTGGCCACGGGCCGGTGTGACCCGCCTCCGGCCTGTCCGGAAATAAAATTATTCGCCGCTCCCAGCCGGGAGGAAGAAGCCCGCGCCGCCGCTGCCGCCATCCGCCGCCTCATGCGGCAGGGCGTCCGCTGCGGGAAGGTGGCGGTGGTCTGCCGCGACATCTCGAAATACCGCGCCGCCGTGAAGTACGAGTTCCGGATGGCGGACATCCCCCTCTACTGCGACGAGCCGACGACGCCCGAGTTCAGCGCCCCGGCCACGGCGGTGCGGTGTCTGCTGGCCATTGCCCGGGGTGCGGAGCTGACGGAACAGCTCACCACCCTGGCCAAGACCGGCCTCTGCGCCCTCACCGAGGAAGAGGTCTGCGCCCTTGAGAACTACGCCTACACCTGGTCGCCGAATGCGGCGGCGTGGCGCGCGCCCTTCGAGAAGAACCCCCGGGGCTTCGGCGATGTGGAGCCCACCGACGAGGACAAAGAAAACCTTGCCCGGGCCGAAAAGGCCCGCGCCCTTCTCATCACCGCCGCCGACGGCCTGCGCGCGAAGCTCCGCTCTGCCAACGCCGAGCAGATGAGCCGCGCCCTTTACTTCTGCCTGAAGGAGCTGGGCGCGGAGGACGCTCAGGCCGCGCAGGTGGAGGCCATCCGGGCCGAGCGGGGCATCCCCGCCGCCGAGGAAGCCGCCCGGGAGTGGAACGTGGTCATGGGACTGCTGGACGAGATGGCAGGCCTGCTGGGTGGCCAGAGCGTCACCATCCCCGAGTATGAAGAGCTGTTCGGGCTGCTGCTGCGCTCGTCGGACCTCGGCCACATCCCCCAGACGCTGGACGCCGTGGTGCTGGCCAGCGCAGGCAAGATGCGCCTTGACGCACCGGACTATGTCTTTGTGCTGGGCCTCTCCGAGGGCGAATTCCCCGCCGCGCCCGGCGAGACGGGCCTGCTGACCCACGCCGACCGCGACGCCCTGATGGCGCAGGAGATCGAGCTTCCGGACTGCTTTGAGAACCGGGTGGTGCGGGAACAGGTCTGCTTTTATAAGGCCCTCACCGCCCCGGCCAGAGGCCTCTGGCTCAGCTGGCCGAAGGGGCAGGGCCAGACCCTCTGCGCCGCCCTCGAGCCCATCGTGGACGTGCTGAGACCGGGTGCGCCGGAACTCGACCTGACCGACCTTGCCGCCACTGCCGCCGACGGCCTCGACGTGCTGGGTGGCGGCTGGCCCCTGACGGAGATCGAACGCGCCAGCCTCACCGAGGCCCTTCATGCCCCCGGCGGGGCAGAACCCGAGGGCCTCGCCCTCCTGCGCCGGATGGCGGGCCGCAGCCCCCGTCAGGTCAGCGACCTCGAGGCGCTGGAAACGCTGCTGGGCCGGCGGCTCCGCATCTCGCCCAGTCAGCTCGAAAAATACTACACCTGCCGGTACTGCTATTTCCTGCAGTACGTGCTGGGCCTGCGACCCCGGAAGCGGGCGGAGCTTTCCGCCGACCAGAGCGGCACCCTCATGCACTGGGTGCTCCAGATGGCCCTCGACCCCCACCCCGGCCCTGACAACCCCTGCGCTGGCTTACAGCCCTTCCTCGACCTCGACGACGAGGCCATGGCGGCGCTGGCCGGGCTTCTCGTGGATGAGTACGCAAAGCGCTACCTCCCCGAGGACACGGCCCGCTTCGCCTATCTGCTCTCCCGCCTCAAAAAGAGCATGACGGGCCTGCTTTGCTACCTGCGGGACGAGCAGCGCCAGTCCAGCTTCAAACCGGTGGCCTGTGAGCTGAAGATCGGCCCCGGCGAGGACGCCGTGCGGGGCCAGACCTACCGCCTCTCGGATGGCCGGACGGTGCAGCTCATCGGCACCGTGGACCGCGCCGACGAGTGGATCGAGGACGACGGCACCCGCTGGGTGCGGGTGGTGGACTATAAGACCGGCACGAAAAAGCTCGACCTGCGGGAAGTCTACTGCGGCCTCGACTGTCAGATGCTGCTCTACCTGTTCAGCCTGACCCGGGACGCCGACGGACGCTTTACCGGGGCAGAGCCTGCGGGTGTGCTGTACCTGCTGGCCGACCCGGCCCCCGAGACGACCACCCGGGGCAAGGCTGCCCGGAGCATGGAATACAAGCTGGACGGCCTCGTCCGGGACGAGCAGAAGGTCTTCGACGCCATGGACGCCGAGGAGACGGGGCGGTATCTGCCCTTCAGCTTCCGGGGCGGTGTACCCAGCCCCTACCAGAAAGAGAAACGTGCCGACAAGGCCAAGCTCTCCCGCATCCAGCTCCATCTGGACGACCTTGTGACCCAGATGGGCGAACAGCTCTATGGCGGCTGCATCGCCGCCGAGCCGCTGGTCACGGGCCGCAGCCCCTGCCGGTGGTGTGACTACGGCTTCATCTGCTGCCATGAGGACGGCATCGGAGAGCGGGCGCTGGACGCCCCTGCAAAGCCTTTTGAACCGGAAGAGAAAAAGGAGGAAGACCAGTGAGCGAGACAAAATGGACCCCGGCCCAGCGTGCCGCCATCGACGACCGGGGCGGTGCGCTGCTGGTGAGCGCCGCCGCCGGCAGCGGCAAGACCGCCGTGCTGACGGAGCGGGCCGTCCGGCTCATCACCGACCCGGAACATCCCGTGGACGCCGACCGGCTCCTCATCGTCACCTTCACCAACGCCGCCGCCGCAGAGCTCCGCGCCCGCATCGGGCAGGCGCTACTCCGCCGCAGTCAGGCAGAGCCGGGCAACACGGCCCTCCGCCGCCAGCGGATGCTGTTGCAGAGAGCCCCCATCTGCACCATCGACGCCTTCTGCCTCGACCTTCTCCACAAGCACTTTCAGGCGCTGGACATCCCGCCGGACTTCACCCCTGCTGACCCCGGCAGCGTGGAGATGCTGCGGAACGCGGCCCTCTCCGAGACGCTGGAAGCGGCCTATCAGGATGCGGACTTCTGTGCCTTTGCCGACCTCTACGGCAAGGGCCGCACCGACAAGGCGGCGGGGGAGGCTGTTTTTCAGGTCTATGACTTCCTCCGCGCCCTGCCGGACTACGATAAAAAGCTGGACGAGATGCTGGCCCCGTGGCAGGACGAGAACGGCTTTGCCCGCACCTGCTGGCATGATATTCTGATGCAGGAGGCCGCCCGCTCTGCCCGGGCCGCGAAGGAGCTGCTCTGCGCCGCGCTGAACGACTGCAGGGAGGACTTCGTGACTGCGCAGGCCGACGCCGAGGCCAGCAAGAAGACCCCTGCCGCCAAGGAAAAGGCCGTGGCGGCAGTGAACGAGAAGTTCGCCGAACCCCTCGAGCGGCTGGAAAACTCCGCCGCCCTGCTGGGCGAGGTGGAGCGTCTGGCCGGGGCGGGGGAGTGGACGCCCCTCTACGACAGGCTGACGCCCTATGTCCTCGGCATGGAACAGGCCCCCGGCCTCAAAAATATGAAAAAGCGGCTCACCGGTGAGCACAAGGACGCCGTCAAGACCCGGGCCGACGAGGCCGCAAAGCTCTTTGAGAAAATCGAAGACCTCATCAGTTGCAGCCTCGACGAAGCCGAGCTTGACCGGAAAGCCGCCGAACCCTGCCTCCGCGCCCTCTTTGCCGCCGTGCGGGACTTTGACGCCCGCTTTGCGGCCCGGAAGCGGGAGAGAAGATTGCTGGAATTCAGCGACTTCGAGCATCTGGCCCTGCGGCTCCTGCGGGACGCCGACGGCCAGCCCACTGAGCTGTGTCAGGGCATCCGGCAGGGCTACGCCGCCGTCATGGTGGATGAGTATCAGGACACGAATGCCCTGCAGGACGCCCTTTACCGTTGTCTGGCCAGCCCGGCAGGGGATGACCTCTTCCTCGTGGGCGACTTAAAGCAGAGCATCTACCGTTTCCGTCAGGCGGACCCCAGCATCTTCCGGGAAAAGCTGGAGAGCTGGCCCCTCCTGGCCGGCGGCGAGGCCCGCCCCCGGCCCGAAGACGGCAGGCCCGGCGAGAACGCCATGCTGGCGCTGGACGCCAACTTCCGCTCTGCCCCGCAGGTGGTGGCGGGCATCAACTTTATCTTCGAACAGCTTATGACGCCTGCTCTGGGCGACACGGCCTACGGCGACGGACAGCGCCTCGTCTGCGGCGCACCCGGCGCGTACGAGGGCAGTGTGGAGGTCCACTTCCTGCCCGACGATGCCGCCGAGACGGACGCAAAATATATCGCCGACCGCATCGAGGCGATGGTGGCTTCCGGCGAGCCGGTGCGGGACGGCGGCACCACCCGCCCGGTGCAGTACGAGGACTGCTGTGTCCTGCTGGCGGCGAGAGGCGACTTCCCGGCCTACGCCGAGGCCCTGACGGCCCGGGGCATCCCGGTCTACGCCGACGCCAGGGAGAACCTGCTGGACGCGCCCCACATCCGCCCCCTCATCGCCCTGCTGCGGGTCATCGACAACCCCGCGCAGGACATCTATCTCGCTGCCGCCATGCTGGGGCCGATGTTCGGCTTTACGGACGACGACCTCGTCCGTCTCCGGGCCGGGGCGCAGACGCCCGATAAGCGCACCCGCATCAGCCTCTACGGCGCAGTCCTGCAGGCCGTCCAGAGCGGGGCGGAGGATGATTTCACCCGCCGGGTGCGGGCGTTCTACCAGCGTCTGACGGCCCTGCGCCGGATGGCCCGGAGCGTGCCGGTGGAGGAACTGCTGGAAGAAATTTTTGTTTCCACCGGCTACCTCGCCGCCCTCGGTGCCATGGAGAACGGCCAGCGCCGCCGGGAGGACGCACGGCGTTTCGCCTCCTTCTGCGCAGGAGCGGGCGCGGGTGGCATCTCGGCCCTCGTCCGTGCCATCGACGCGGCCACGCTGGCGGGCTCCACCGGGCAGGAGACTGCCCCCGGCGGGGCGCGGCCCGGCTGCGTCACCATCATGACCATCCACCGTTCCAAGGGCTTGCAGTTTCCGGTGGTGTTCGTGGCCGACACGGCCCGGCAGTTCAACGCCGCCGACACCCGCCAGCCTGTCCTGCTCCACCGTGTCTGCGGCGCGGGCCTCCGTCTCCGTCCCGAGGGCGGCGAGGGGGCCTATAAGACGGCGGCCTACACCGCCCTCTCCACGGTCCATGCCGCCGAGATGCGGAGCGAGCAGATGCGGCTTTTGTATGTGGCCCTCACCCGGGCGCAGGATAAGCTGATCTTGACGGTGCCGCTGGGCATTGGCCGGACGTCCAACCCCTTCGCCAAAGCCGCCGCCTTCCTCGCCGCCGGGGCGGGGGAGACCCTGAACGCTCAGGCGGGCAGCTTCGCCGACTGGCTGCGGGCGGCGCTCCTCGTCCACCCCAACGGCGGGCCTCTCCGCCGTCTGGCGGGGAACCTCGAGCTGCCCTTTGCGGACACCAGAAGCACCATCGCCCTCACAGTGCAGGCCGATGTCCTCCCGCCCGAAGAAGCCCCCGCCGAGGCGGAAGAGCCGACCCGGCCCGAGGCCGACCCGGCCCTTGTGGAGACACTGCGGCAGGGCTTCGGCTGGCGGTATCCGGCGGCAGCGCTGGCGGACATCCCGGCCAAGGTCAGCGTGACCAGCCTCGTCCACGCTGCTGAGCAGACCACCCTTGAGCGCCCGGGCTTCCTCTCGAAGGACGGCCTCACCGCCGCCGAGATGGGTACGGCTCTCCATGCCTTCCTCGAGCACGCCGACTTCGGGGTGCTGGCCGCTGTGCGGGACGCAGAGGACGACGCCGTTCTGGCTGCTGTCCGCGCCGAACGGGAGCGTCAGGCGGCGGCGCAGCTCACGCCCCCCGCCATTGCCGGGAAGCTGGATGTCTATAAGATACTCCGCTTTGTGCGCAGCGAGGCGTTCCGCCGCATCTGCGGGGCAGAGGATGTGCTGCGGGAGCTGGCTTTTATCACGTCGCTGCCTGCCGCCGAAGTCATGGCTGCCCAGGGCCGCGCCCTGCCCGACGGCCCTGCCGCCGACGCCGGGGTGCTGGTGCAGGGCATCGCGGACATCGTCCTCATCTACCCCGACCACCTCGAGCTTCTGGACTACAAGACGGACCGCCGCAAGACTCCTGCCGACTTCGTCCGAGCCTACCGCGCTCAGTTGGAACTCTACGCCAGGGCCATCGATAAGCGCTTTGCCCCCCGGAGGGTGACTTATAAAGGGATATATTCGCTGGAGCTGGGGGAGCTGATTGAAGTTTAAGAATATTTTTCAAATTCCCGCATAAAAATGCTTGACAGCCTCCCCGGGGTGTGGTAGAATATTCGAGTAAAGAAAGCAGCTACGGCCTGTGCCGCGCTCGCCTTGAGGGGTAAGGACCCCCGGGCTATACCCTGAACCGATTCGTCTTGTAGACCGAATCGCGCTCTTGAGTGAATTTCGCGCGGCTGTCCCGAAACTGGGGCGGCCGCGTTTTCTATGCCAAAAAACGCAACACTATGGACTATTGTTTGGAGGTGCATTCATTATCGCTACCGCTGGAAAGTCGAAGGAACTGGAGATCAACGGTCAGATCCGTGACCG
>ENA-OWOE01000468-OWOE01000468.1-gut-metagenome-genome-assembly--contig:-NODE-468-length-27814-cov-40.789090_pt1 | contig 27814 bp, 29 predicted proteins | sample MGYA00248254_ERZ651788 | MGnify/ENA primary metagenome ERZ651788 (study PRJEB26908, sample SAMEA4031709) | gut metagenome | biome: gut; feature: normal infant; material: stool | place: China | collected... | reverse complement strand
CCACGCCCTCACAGTGCTGAGCTGATGAGGGTTCTGGACGGGATCAACAACTCAGGGCTGGGTAAAGTATGGTTTGCGGGGCGGGGTATGGCCCCGGAATGGCAGATGAAACGGGAGATGCTTTCTCCTGCTTATACGACACGATGGTCAGATATTCCTGCAGCGAAACTGGCGTGAAACCATGGCGATTTCACCGTGAAATTCTCAACCTAAACTGCCTAATTACAATAAGTTAGATGTGAAATCGCCATGGCGAAATTATTGACTCAAATTTCTGTCAAGGACTTCGTTGATAGCCTTGTCCAGTTCATCCTGAATCACTTTTGACATACGGCTAAACTCATAAGTCAGCGTGCGCCCTTTCACACGCTTACGCGCGAACTTGTCCTTTTCTTCAAAAGACCAGAGTGGGGAAACCACTGACTTTTCCTTGGGAGATGGATCTATCAATGCCTGAGATGCCTGAGAAATCAGCTTCAGAATACTGGCTTTCTGTTCGTCTTCTGGTCGCTCGCCATCACTCAAAATTGCATCGAGCTGAGCTGATACAGACTGAATGAGTTCTTCAGGCGTTAATCCCTTTTCACCGAGTTTTTCATTAACTTCTAAAAGAAGTTTATAATCACTAAACGATAGCTCCGACTGAACCGGGAACAGAGAAATTAAGTCTTGCGGTACGGCCGCCGCCTGCAGCGCCCTGGTAACTTTAGCCTGAGATAATCCCTCCAGTTCAGCAATTTCCTTTTGATTAAATCCGGACTCTTTAAGAGCGATCAATCTCAGACCAATCTCCCGAAGATTATGTTCTTTAGCTGTCTGGATATCTTTAGCCAGTTGGCGAGCTTCATCAGCTGATAAATGTTCTTCGGTAACCATTACATCAAGGCCTGTACGGACAAAAATTGCTGAGGCTCGCCGTCTTGAACCATCCAGTATCTCAATCCTTTCACTTTGCTTAATACCAATACAGGGAAAGAACTGCTGAAACTTAATCGTCTGGATAATGGATTTCAGAGACTCCCTGGTCAGTGCAAGTTGATCTCTTCCATTGTTTTCCTGGTTTACGAAGGTCTTACTTTCAACTTCAGATGCAGGCACCCGAACAAACCTGAACGTTACCTTCCTGCCGGTTTTTAAGGTAAATACCTGACTTCTACCGGTGTCAGCCATTTCGAGCATTGACGCCTGAGTATTTAACTGTCTGCCGATGGTTTTTCTTTTCTCATTCGACATCACATACCTCCGTTAGTACGAATGAACTCGATGCGATCAAAGACTGCCTTCGCAAAGTCTTCCGCTGCTGATTTTGCGCTTTTTAGTGCCTCTGTACTTCCATCATAGGTTGCTGGATTTGCTGAAATAACTGTGTCAAAAGTCTCCCCACAACGTTCGAAACCATCCAGTCTTGGCAGAACCATGTCTAGCATATCGGCACCGAAAACCTCTTTGGCCTGACTATGGCAAATTTTGTGATCAGACTTGTTCAGGATCTTGGACATGAAGCCGACATTACCGATGAGATTGCAGGTGTGCCCATCCATTTCGATGGAATCTATGAGGGCAGGGAGGCTGGCCACAAACTTCAGGGAAGAATGAAAATCAACCGTCGCCGGTGGAAGAGGGGTCAACATCAGGTCTGCCGCCCCAATGCAGTTTTTCAGGAACGCATCAAGGTGAGGACCACTATCAAGGAAAATAAAGTCGTAGTCATGCTGGAGCTTGTCGATAATGTTCTCTTTAAGCACCGCATGAATATTTTTCCCTGGCAGATGTTCTTCACACAATCCCTTCCAGCCTTCAGCAAGGAATGCATCGTCAATGGAAGCGGGGATTACATCAACACCAGGGATAATAGACGGTACTATAAAATCGGAAAGTAATTCTTCACGAGACACGTTCTGGAGCATGGCCTGAGCAGCCGTATTTTCAACCAAGCCCACTGAATTCTCATGGCTCAGGAACATTGTCAGAGATGCCTGCGGATCGAAATCGATGGCCAGAATACGCAGGTCTTCGAACAGAAGCTGAGGATGAGCTCGAAAAGCATGTGATAATGAAGCGGTAGAAACTGTCTTGGAACCACCACCTTTAAGATTACATACAAAAATCGTAAAGGCTTTATCGAAGCGATCCCTGTACTTCGGTACTTTACGATGGTTATACAGATCGATGACATTCTGAATCGTCATCGCGTATTTCATCGTATTACCAGAAGGTTTCTTTTTAAAAATGTAGCCACCGGCTTCCATTTCGGACACAGCATACTCAACACTGCCTTTACTGAGCTTAGGCAGCTTATACAGAGCGGCTTTGCTGTATTCCTGATAGAACTCGGTAAGCTTCAATTCCTCTTTTTGCTGTCGGATACTTTCGCTCAAAGATGTCAGAAGCTTACCTGCACGTGTAGCGACTTTCCGTAACTGCTCAATATTGTCCATTTATCACCTCATGACGTTTTTTGTCATTTTGAACAAAAAGTGTCATGTTGCAAGAAAAAAATCATATTGTTTTGATTTCGCTCTCAACAGAAGGGGGATGAAGCTCGACGGGCGTGCTACTAAATCACACTGCAGCAACACGCAGACGCACTTTTGACCATCAACAGCAACTCATACAAAAGGGCTTTGAGAAAGGTATTCAACTTGCAAGACAGGAGAGTCATTCAGAAGGATTCTGATTTTAGTTACGACCAGTGCAATGCTGAGCCTTATGTATCAGCGCTCGCCGCAGCCATGTAACCGAGCGTAGCGAGCGAACTGGCGAGGAAGCGAAGAGGAACCGTTCCGGCAGATAGCTCTTACGCTCAGCACAAGAAGAGTTTTCCATCCTCTGTGGGAAACAGGTCAACTTTAATGGACGCTCCGGACTATGGGAAACAGGTCAACTTCGCGGACGGCCCGGACTATGGGAAACAGGTCAACTTCACGGGCGGCCGGGAGTGTGGGGAACAGGTCAACTTCGCGGACGGCCCGGATTATGGGAAACAGGTCAACTTCGCGGGCGGCCGGGACTGTGGGAAACAGGTCAACTTTGCAGACGGCCCGGACTGTGGGAAACAGGTCAACTTCGCGGGCGGCCGGGAGTGTGGGGAACAGGTCAACTTCGCGGACGGCCCGGACTAAGGGAAACAGGTCAGCTTCTCGGACGGCCCGGACTATGGGAAACAGGTCAACTTCTCGGACGGTCGGGAGTGTGGGAAACAGGTCAACTCCGCGTACGGCCCGGACTGTGGGAAACAGGTCAACTTTGCAGACGACCGGGACTGTGGGAAACAGGTCAACTTTGCAGACGACCGGGACTGTGGGAAACAGGTCAACTCCGCAGACGGCCCGGACTGTGGGAAACAGGTCAACTACGCAGACAGCCGCGATTGCGGGAAACAGGTCAAGTTAGGCAAGCACTATGGGAAACACAGCAAGTTCAGTATCCCCCCATATGTCAGCAACAAACTAAGGGGGGAGGAAATAAAAATTACAGACTATTGTTTTTTATCAAGAAAATTAAACAGCAAGCGACCATCTTCTTCAGTGGTATATGTTACCTTTAATGGCGTCTTCTCATTAATTTTCTTCAGAGCAGGTTCCAGGAAGGTACGCTTCATTTCAGCAATATTGTTTTTCTGCGAGGCAGGGAGCATAAACCTTTCACATAACCAGTCATGTGTGGTGATCCAGACACCAGTGCTCCGGAACTGACACAGGCTTTCATAAAGCCGGATGACACGAACACTATTAAGCTGGCCACAGTCATAGAGAGAATAGGTAGTGAACTGGGAGGTTAAGCCGACCAGGAATGGCATGACCTTGTAGTTAAATTCAATCTGCCAGGAACCCCGGCCTCGCTTCATTCCTGCTTCAGCCAGCCACGGACGTTTAACTTCTTCAAACTCACCTTCTTTTGGATAAAAGGTAACCGTTGATTCGCCCAGAGCATTTACCCCAGCCTTCACATCACGACTGGCGACAGACGTAGCGACATTGAAGTATTTGACGTAATCGGAAACGCTGATTTTGAAGAGCGGCAATACGTCAGAGTCATCTTCCTGGCTGTCATTAAAATAGGCCTGCATGAGGCATAACCACAGCACACGTTTTGCCTGAAGAGGCAGGTAATATGCAGCTTCGGTCAATTCGTTAGATTGCTTTATACTGGCGCGTTTTTTAAACGTTTTAGTAGCTGGCAAGAGTGCTTGAGTATCCATTTCAATGCCTATGGGTAAATTTTTACCCACCCATAATGACAGTGAAAACAGAAATTGCAAGCTATCGCGATACTTATCCACCGGAAAAATCTGCACTTTATCCACAAGTGGATAATTGAGAACTGAACTTGACCTCTTTCCCATAGCTTGTTGATGCGTATCCCATAGCTTGTTGACACAAAACCCACTGATACGTGATTAATTTCCCATATTATGTTTACCAGTTGCCCATACAGGCCCCCTCTCAGGCCGCACTGTACGCGGCTTTCAGGCTCCCTAAAAGATGTAAAATAAAGAAAAAGAATAAAAAAGTACTTTATAAAAATATGCCCGTGGATAAGTGGATAACCCCGAGGAGAGGTGATTTTTCAGGCATTGAGCGTAAGCAGAATTTATAAGTTTTGTTCCCTGGTGCTTCCTCGCTCACTCGGGGCTTCGCCCTGTCGCTCGACTGCGGCGAGCACTGCTGGCTCGATCATATCCGTGGCCGGAAGATACTACTCCTCCCCCGAGTCGCTCTCCAGAGCCGGCTACAGCGAGACAACCCGCACGAAGATTTCTATCGTCCCTGCAGACATATTCGAATCGTTTTTATTAACCCTGGCTTCCGTCGTGACAGAACACTACGTCCTGTAAAAGGGGGACTAAGGCCCCTGAATCACACACCTGAAATTAATAATGCGGAGTTTTACGATAATGTCATTGCTGGAAACTTTCCTGACCGCTTCTCAGGGGGCAACAATCCTGTTCCTTGCCATGCTGATCTACTGGCAAAAGCGATAAATCCAAGCGGGCTGGCCTTTGGCCAGCTTCGCTGTATAAGGGGAAAAATGCGGCATATCCAGACATTTCACTAGGCAATTTGAATTCAGATATCTATGCTTGGGATCCGGTCAACAGGAGGTAACAAGATGAAACTTGAAACTATACAGATAGATAATACCGTAAGGAGTGGTCTTAATTCTTTCACTGACGGGGTGATTATTCGTGATACAAAGGTATTGATCACGCTCAATCTCCCGGATGGACAGAAAACCACTATTGAGGGGGAATGGCGGCATATGTCGGACGCCAACAGGTTGTCAGAACGTATTACGATGCTTCAGCATGCGATCTATGAGCAGTATGAGGAATACAGAGCAGATATTCCCGTCAGCTGGTCCAGATAACGTCTGACAGACCTCCCCGGCGAGCAGGACGTTCGCCAGCATCATTCTCCTAAGTACTTAAATATTCCCTTTCAGCATGGCTACCGCATCCGCTTCGGGCATCTGAAACTGAACTCGATGCCGCGCAGCAACATCAAGTGCGAACACCTTCGTATAGACTTCCGTCGAGCTAATCGATTTGTGGCCCATCAGGCTCTGCAAAACCTTCAGTGGTATGCCGGCATACAGCATATGCATCGCGTAGGAGTGGCGGAACGTATGCGGGGTGACCGGCACCGAGAATGTCACCCCGTCGACGGCGGCCGCTTCAACCGCTTCGCCAATCCAGGTCCGTACTGTCCGGTCGGTGATGTCCCAGATGCGGGCTTTCTCTGTTCTGCCGGTACGCTTGTTGCGTCTTTCCAGCGGAATTTTCAGGGTGGCCACCATCATCTGCAGCTGGCTGACGTAGTGGTGATCGGAAAGCGGAACCAGACGATGAGCCTGGCTACCGGCGGGAGCTCGGCCGGCTGTCCTGGCCGCTTTTTCGGTGCGCTGCTTAAGCGTGGCCAGCTGCACGAACGGATACGGTGGCACCAGCGAAAAATCCCCCCGGGTCAGCGCCAGCGCCTCGTTGATACGTGCGCCGGTGTTCCAGAGGGTTGCCAGCAGCATCTTGCGGTGCAAATCGGGCACATAATGGAGCAGGGCGCTGACTTCCGGTGCCAGCAGGTATTTCGGTAGTTCATCTTGAACGAGCGCCATCTGGCGCAGGGCCAGCGCGGCGGGATAGTCAATGGCCACCGGCATTTGCGCCGGCTGCTGCGGGTGAGAATATGATAAGAGGCCGCTCATTGGTTTGACATTCCATCAGGTATCACTAATTGATTCCACTCCCTGTTGCGGGTAGCTTCAGCAGCGCGCAGGGCTCTTTCGCGCCTCCAGACTTTACGAAACACGGAAACTGCAGACCATTCATCATGACCTGTAAGACGTGTTTCGGGCATCCCGGTTGCCTTGCGCAGACGGACGGCAAGAATGACAGCGTTGATGCCCAAGCGCGTGAACTGATACTGCCGTTCCCTGAAATAGTCCTTATGCCAAGGAGGGTCGGAGTATTCGGCGGCATATGCAATTGCCCTGTGGGCCTCATCCTGGAGCACCGGCAGTTCACGGATGCGATACATAAGACGTGGCTCTAAAGTCCGCCAGTCACCGGAGACATCGATCAGATTCAGTTCAGGGTAATTCGTGACAGCTTTTCTCTCAGGCTGGGGGGCATCATCATCCTGGCCGTCATCCGTCACAACCCGGAAACAACCCTCAGCATACCGTTCAAGCATGAATACCAACTCGGTGGCAATGTAATGCAGTTCCTTTTTCATTTTATCTTCTGACGCCTGTCTCTCACGCTTAAGCGTGAAATAATGTGTCAGCCAGATGCCAGTGAGTGTTATACCCCCAGTAAGCAGGCCAGTGATAAGCCCGGTTGCCACGTTTCCCCAGATCCCCGCCCCTTGATTAATCAGCTGTACGGAAACCGGATGGGATGTCGCAGCAACTATACTCTCAGTTGCGGCCTGTATATCAGTCATTGATCATTTACCCCTTTATATTCCTGAGAAATCCCGCCCTCTGTCCGTAGTCAGCGGCCGGCAGCCAGCTCTTCAGCCAGTTTCACAAACCTTTTGTGCTCAGTCTGCAGGTAATGGCTGTAAATCCGGGCATCACGTTCTGTCAGTCCGGATGGATTGCCGGTGAAGTAACGTTGCAGCACCGCAATACAGTGATTGTAGGTATCGAGATCATATTCCCAGTTTCCCAGCTCACCGGCCGCATCCAGTTCCTGGCGAAACTGCTCGTATTTACGGAGCAGAATGCCAAGACCTAATTCTGTTGCAGCATAAAGATTATTTTCTCCTGGCGCGGAAATCGCATTACGGATTTTTTCAAAAGCATAACTGAAATCATTTCTCTCATTGAATGCAGTAAACATGTCCTTTCCTCAGTTGAATAGTTAGCCGTGCAATTTTACCACACCTCAATCATCGTCAGATGAGTGCCACTCTGTCGCGACAGTGACTTTCACGAGAGTGATTTTCACATACTAAAATAATAAGCAGCCATATAACAACGTAATTAAATTACCTGACGGCCGCTCTGGCCGGATCCGACTTTTATGTTATTCCACAGTTTCCGGAAGTGTACCACGCACACGGAATAACCACAGCGCCCTTTCAGGGTGGTGAGCGGCCGGTCACGGGGCAGGGGAGGGGCACAACATATATGGTCACTGACAGCTGGAAACACCGCTACATCTTGTGTTTCCGGGCCGCTGCGCGCCGGCGGGGCTGAATCAGATCCGGAACTTACTTTTTTCGGATCTCAGGAGGAATGAAGAAGGATTATTGCATGATGAGCACAAAAGGTGGCGGATTGTTGCGAATGGTGTATTGTTGTCTTTTTGGAAGGAAAAGGTGCTGATTGTTGCTCTGAGTGGACAAGTCATCCTGACGGCGAATCAGCCACAAAACGGAACGCATCATTTTTCTGCAAGAACATCCGTCCTGACCTCTGACAGTGTGGACGCTGTTGAGGGCCGCTTTGTGCCAGGAGCGGACACTAGCGATTGTACTTTGCATTAATACCACTGCGAGGCAGTTTTTTTTGCTCCCTTTTTGCGAGTATTAGGTAAAACGCCTATTATGCATGAACCATGCACTCTGACGCCCAGCCGCACTGTGCTGACCCGGGCGTTACCGATATAATAAATGGCGAAATTCATTCATCAAAAGGAACTAAAATGACTGACCGGGTGATATTGCAGCGTGAGTTTTCTGAGCTTATGAACGGGCTGCACGGAAGCATCTTAAAATATGCTATTGACCGAGCCGAACACCATCAGTGTGAGGTTTATCTGTGCGTGAACAACAAATCACACTGCGATCAAATACTAGAACGCATCTTTGAAAAAAAAGTTGTTAATAAACTTAAGTCAAATCAGGTTATCTCCGTTAACGGACGGAAATTGAGCTTATATTCGCCCCTAACCCTGAATAAGAGTTATCTGCCGGAAGCAGTGTATTTATTGATGTTCCCAAGCCCTGAACTGCTGAAATCTGTTGAATATCAGGCGAGCCTCAACCCCGCTCATGAAATTATCGTGTTTACTGAATCAGACGGGCATACGGAGGCTACGGATAACTGGATGTCGGAACATGAGGTGCGCATGCTGGGAATCGAAAAAACAGTTTAATACAAGCAGCCAGCAGGAGGCTTTTTACATCTGTTTTCGAGCATATCTTTCGGCGGGTCGTTGATAATCCGGGTCGCAGTGTAGGATATCAACGACCAACCAAACAATAAAATTCCACCTCTCCCTCCCGAGGTCTTGACCTGCTCCCTGTCGGTTAACACAGGGGAGGGTGAGTAGAGCATTATCAATGGCGATTACAGTTGCGAATGTCTGCTCCTCGCTCATAGCTGCCTGTCAACCTGCACTAAAACCATTCTAAAAGTCCAATCTTGAAGTTATCCATACATCTCTCTCGAGAGATTCACGGGCAAAGATCCGACTCAACCTTTTTTCGGATCTCAGGAGTGGAAGAGAACGATTATTGCAGAATAAGCACAAAAAACAGTGAATTGTTGTTATGAGTAGATTATTGCTATAAGTATCGCAATTTGAATTAATTATTAACAACAAAGCAATTTAACAGCGACCCCATCCGGGGTCACCTTAATTTTGCTCAGCGATGTTCAAACCGGGCCACCAGTGGACCAGTGATTTCCATCTCCATTTCCCAGAGCGTTGTCATCACGCCTTCAAGTGGATTGTCACTACTGCTGTAGAAGGTGTTAAAAAGGGTTCCATCCGGGTACCTGAACAGCCTGAGTTCACCGAAGGATTCCGCGCTGACCATAACCGAAAATTCCTGTTCGGAATTGAGGACAAGGTAAATAAGACAGTTATTGATCCTGAAGGGCAGAGTGCGGCTACCTCTGGCTGAAACATCAACCTGTATGCTAAACGCGTCATGCCTTTCCGGCTGATAAACCAGTTCCCTCAGTTCTTCGCTAAAGCGGGAACCATAGCTCACCAGTATGTAATACTGCTGATCGGCGGACCGTTGCGCGACTTTCATTAACAGTGTTTCGAGGTTTTTGACCTTCATCGTTAATTTAGCCTGTGATTGCCACAGTAAATTATGCAGTCTGTGGTAAATATTTGTCCTAACATCTGATACAGACGGAAAATCTCCGTAGAAATTACTATTAAGTTCTCTGGCAACATAATCTTTGGGAACACTCACAGGAATGTATCTCACCAGCCAGTTGCGATCGCATTCTGAATTTTGAGAAAAAGTGAAGTAGTTAAGCAGAGTATCTTCAGACAATACCCCAGGAAGTTCTTTTGTCAGACGAGTGTCGGTATTCCTGAGACGTTCAAGATCTACTTCGGCAGCAACGATATCTGCCACTTTGCTGCGACTGAAGACCTCAATGTATTTATCCAGAACGTCATTAAAGAAAACCACGTTCGTTGCATAATCCGCGTCTGAAATGATATAGCCTTCATAAGGGACTGAAGGATCACGTTTCAGCCGTTCAAGAACAGAAATTATTCTCACTTTACTGAAATAGGAAAACAACCCTCCCGCAAGGGCGTCATTAGCACGCTGCGTAACCTGCTCAGCAGGTCTGGCGAGCTTTATAGCCAGCAAGGAAAATGCTCCGTAGAGGCTCCCTAAATCCTCATGTACTCCTGTATACGTACGCCCCGGAATGTAAGGCCTTTCATTATATGAGTTCATAACCTCAATGGTTTCTGATAGCCCGCTGTACCAGTTTGTATTCGCATGAAGATTACAGTGCTCAATTCTCAGTATCATATCAATGATATCGACAGAACGTCTGAACGCAGGTGTCAGCGTATCATGAGTGTCTCTTTCTTCATATAATTCAGACGTAATGATATGGTTAACAAGATCAGCTAAATCTATCTTTTCTTGGGGTTCAAAATGCGCAATGAGATAACCTGCCATTAACAGGCGTAAATCAGACAAGGCATTTGCAAACATAATGGATAAGGCCGCATCTTTTTTATATGGACGCCCCCTGAGTAACATTGCCCACTGCGAGTCTGTTTCATCCAGAGACAGATAATCCGGAGTCAGGAAGAAACTGTGCCAGTGGTACTCTTCCTCCCAGTGCCGTGGAAACCGGCTCTGGTTAAACCAGAGACAGAGAACGTCGTGAGCATATCGTACGGAAGAAGCATTATCTGCAACCACTGACGGAATAAGCAGCCTGGCGGTGTTATGCAGATGATACATCAGGCGCCCAGTAGAATCTTCGCTCCCTGGTTTGCCAATGATCGAGCTCATACTCCAGCCCTCCCACAGGCCAATAAAATGGCGTACAAGTTCTTGATGAGTTTGCTCCTGGCTGGCCGAGAGGGTGACACCCTGTCCTGCTTTCCACTCGTTTAACACATGCCATACTCTGAAAAGCGAGAGTAAAAATTGTCTGAAATCGGTAAAATGAGTGCTCTGTGTTTTTCTGTACACATGCAATGGAATGGCCATCGATTCACGGAAATATTCGCCTGAATATTCCGTTGATTTTACGGATTCACGAAAAAACTTTCTCAATTCATAATGGAATGAATCGCTGAAAGTATGGCTAAAACCTGATTCTTTTACTTCATCCAGATAATTTTTATCAACCCCGTAGTTATAACTTCTTTTGATAGAGGTATAGGTATCTGTTAATCGTTCAATCCCTGTTCTGAAGACGCTAATATTTTTATCGTTAAGCGCATCGTAAGCCTCACCAAAGAAATCAAAAGTAATATCATCCAGATCCCTTTTGTTCTTAGGGCGCCCTGTTACAATACAACGGCTAAATAACCACCGCCACAATCCTGAAACAGGCTTGACATTTCTCGATGACAATAAAGTTAGTTCACCAGAACGAACACCAAAGGAGGGCAAAATGATAATTTCCGCATCCTGCCCATCTACCGCCTCTAGCCTTCTTAGCAGAAATAAAAGTGGCCTTATATAAATATCTATAACAACATCACCTTTACTGATATTAGATTTGACATGAAGCATGTCGTCTTTCTCTGAGATTGAGTAAGGCAGTATTTTAATATTACCGAGGTAATCCTCACCTATATTTACCCCCGGATATCGGAGCCAAGCAAGAATATATGCTTTTTGAATATAGTCATCCACTATCTGAGACAAAAAAAACTTATTCATTAGTCGATCGCGCTTGCTCTCATCCAGGACATTCAGACTCGAGACGAAGAACCAGATAGACAGAGTAATATTGAAAAGCATCCACACAAAAGCTGTTACGGCGAAAGAAGTATTAAGATATCCGTCACCTATAGATAACGTCATACCGCCCAACACGATAAATGCAGCCAGTAAAAGACCACTCAGGCCCGCAAACATATATCCGGAATGAAGTTGATACGCGGACTGAATATGGATCCTTGCTGATTTCTTTTGAAACAAAACACTTATAAGCCCCACAACCAGCGGAAAAACAATACCGATTATAGTCAACTGGCTACCCAGTAAATTAGACATCCAGTCTGAAAGCTTGGTAATGCCCTTAAAATGCTGCACAGCGAAAGGTTGCAATACAGGGCGAAAATATTCGACCACGCCAACAGCCCCGAAGGCTGCGGACCATAGAATTAGCATAGCCCGGACGTAATGGGTGGAGCAGGAAACAAGTATTCTCTCCACCGGGTTCCAGCGTAGTTTTTTGTAATCCCGGTTCGACTTCAGGCTCCGTCGGAGTTCAGCTCTCACCTGCCATGAGAGACTTTTTAGAAGTTTTCCAAACATAGATATTCTGCGTGTTCCATAAGAAATTTTATGAATAATAAGCGGTAGTGACCTTTTTTTCTCTGGAAAATGTCACCCGATGCCCTTCGTGCAAAGTTCGTCTCCCTGTTATCCGATTTAGCCAGAAACCGGATCTGCGCGGCGGGAAACACGCAAAGGATATGATAATTGAATCACTCACATAAAATCATACTAAGTGTGATATTTATCATTATTCATGAAATCACTTCTGATATGATATTAACTTAATATCAAATGAATCATACGTGATATGATTTTATCGCAATCTGTTACTCATTATTCCAGGAGCGCAGCATGTCCAGTACCGGGCCGACACTGAATCTCACCTATGACGAATTGCTTGACGAAATCAAAAGCATCCTTCGCGTGCTCAGCCGGCACAGCAGTTCTTCCCGGGATGACTCTTCCACCACGGCTGCCTTTGACAGGGGGAGTTGCAGCGGCGCCATTGCGCTCTGGTATTCACTGGCATTATCAATGAGGGCGCCGGGGCGCGACTGTGAGGAGGATCGCAGACAGCTTCGGCTTCTGGCCGGACTGATCCTCGAAAACCAGGAGCCGCCTGCCGATGGCCGCTGAGAAACACCGCCGCCCATCGCCGCTACAGCGGCGGGTGCTGATTGTGCTGGCCGCCCTCGGTGCGAAACGTCCGGGACCGGTGGCCACGCGGGATATTGAGCGGGTGCTGGAGCAGGGCGGGGACGCCCCGGTGTACGGGCCGAATCTCCGCGCCTCCTGCCGGCGCATGGAAGCTGCGGGCTGGCTGCGCACCCTGCGAGCCCCGAACCTGCAGCTGGCCGTCGAGCTGACGGACGCCGGCCGTGCGCTGGCCGCCCCGCTTCTCGCTGACGAACAGGCGCGCGTCCTGGCGGAGCAGCGCGCGACAACGGTCCGGGTTCTGCCCCTGATCCCGCCCGGCCAGGCAGACGAGGCTCACGACCGGCCGGTGGAGCTGGACGGCATCTGGCACCTGGCGTGCCGGGGCGACTACGTCATCCGCCTCGACGGGACCACCTGTCTCCAGCTGTGGAACACGGCCGGGCAGGTGACGCGTATGACGGGCGATCCCCTTCAGGTGGCGCAGTGGCTCCAGGCCTGCCACGGGGCGGGTATTGCGGTCCGGATGCAGATCAATGAGAGCACCACGCCGGAGGCGGGCACGCTGATCGGTACCGAGCCGGAAGACCTGACCGGCACCTGGTACCGCCAGCTGGACGTCGCGCTTCAGGCACAGGGGATCACCGGTCTGACTGAGGATATTCGCCTTGCCGTGGTGAGCCCTGAGGAAGCCCTCCGGTCGCTGCCGGCACCGGCGCGGCTGCTGCACGTTCTGCGCGAAAGCCCGGAGGCGTTCCCGCTCACGGCTGCCGGGTATGAAGAAGATTCCGGCGCCGCTCTGGACACCCTGCTGGCCAGGGCCGGATTCACGTCGGGACAGGCACAGGAGCTGCGGCTGCACCGCATCCGCTGGGCTCAGATGAGTCAGGAAGACGCTGACCGGCGCGAACTGAACAGCCTGCTGGATGAGCTGGAACGGCGACAGCTGTACTGCAACCGCGAACAACTGACGGAGATTGTGTTTTCGCCGGTCCGTAAACCCGGCGAGCGCTGGACTGACCGTCTGCAGTGGCTCCTGATGACGGACGGATTCGGGTTCCGGAGTCCGCTCTCCCGTGACGCAGGCTCCAGGGCGCTGACGATCCTGGCCGGTTACACGGGGCAGGAGGTGGCGGACCATCTGGCCACGGTTATCGTCTGGAACGATGACAGCGCGGGGATGCCGTCATGAGCACAGGCAACGTCAATCTCATCGTCACCTGCACGCGCCGCAAAACCATAACAGCCGGTCAAACCGTCTTTCCATATGAACACGACGCCGGAAATGCTTATGAAGTCTGGCTGGAAAGGCTGGCCAGGGCGCGGAACGACGGCGCTGCCATAACAGCAGGTGAACTGTATAGGGGCCAGCACTGGAGCAGGGCTGCTGCGGCTGCAAAACGTACCGGCGCAGAGCTGTGGGTGATTTCAGCGGGTCTGGGGCTGCTGCACGTATCAGACCCGGTGGTCCCTTATGAGGCAACGTTCTCCTCGATGCCGTTTAGTCACAGCAGACTATGGGAAAGCCTGACAGCTTGCCCGCCTGCTGAACGACGGTATGCTTCCCTGAGGACGCTGATGCAGTCGAGGCCTGACGATCGGTTTGTGGTGGCCGCCTCTCCGGTGTACCTGCGTGCCGTCGATTCAGATCTGTATGCAGGAAGGGAGGCGCTCTGTACCCCGGAACAGCTTGTTGTGGTGACGTCAAAAGGTTACCAGGGAATCCTGAAGGGCAGCGTCATTTATACCAGTGCAGACATGATAAATGCGCTCAACACGAATATGACTGGCCTCAATATCAGCTATGCCACTCAGTTACTTGTTAACGACGTATGTAAATAAGCATCCAGGCAAGACGTAAGACAAACACTCACGACTTATTTTTGGTATACGTAGCTGAGAAACGATATCATAAGATATCAGGGAAATATTGCGTGCTCTGCTTCCCGATAGACTGACCACAATCTTAATAACCATAAATATGTAAATGTAAGGTGCCATTATAAAATGGATTTAGTTTTAGATAATCATACTAAAAGCTATGCAGTACAAAATTACCGGCAAGACATAGACGGTCTCCGCGCTGCCGCTGTCCTGCTTGTTATATTATTCCATGCAGGATTATCGTACTTCCCTTCGGGCTTTATTGGTGTTGATATATTTTTCACCATATCAGGATTCCTGATTACCGGAAAAGTCATCAGTGAAATTGAAAGAGGAACATTCTCACTAACTAATTTTATAAAAGGCAGATTATGGCGATTGCAGCCTGCACTGCTGGTGACAATTCTCGGCGCCATCATTGTAGCGACATACTGCTACATTCCTGACGATTACACCGCATTCGCAAAAAGTGCCAAATACACCACTCTTTTCTTATCAAACCAGTATTTTGATAAGCTTAGTGCAGCATACGCATCTCCTGACTCTGATTACTTCCTGCTTTTGCATACATGGTCTTTAGCAATTGAATGGCAGTGGTATTTTTTCTTTGCGCTTTTCGCGACCATTTTGACACTGCTTGTCAGTAAATTTAAAAGAAAATTTGCGTATAAACCGTTCCTTTATGGCTGGTTGTTACTTACCTTAACTGCAACAATAATTGTTATTCTTATCAGCCTGTACTCGTCCAGTCAGCATTACTACTCATTAAATATGCGCGCTTTTGAGTTTCTGATTGGTGGAAGCGTAGCTTTATTAAAGGACAGAATTCAGATAACCAACAGATGGATAACTAATCCTCTGGCAGTAGTAGCTATCGCTGTACTTATCTGTACTTCAGGTTTAAGCATACCAGTTGAGGCATATCCAAATAGCTGGACACTGCTTGTTTGCCTTGCCTCAGCAATATTACTGATAAACCAGAACACATTCGTAAATCGAACTTTACAATTAGCACCGATAAACTACACAGGTAAAATTTCTTATTCTCTGTACCTCTGGCACTGGCCCATATTTGCAGCGTTCAATTATCTTGAGATCACTCTGTCCGGCAAGACACTGTGCATTGCGCTGGTGATAACTGCAGGACTGGCAGTGCTTACCTATCACGGTATTGAAGAGCGCTTCCGCCGGGTTAAGCTGTCATTTGCAAAGAGTATGATCCTGCTTGTATTGCTCCCCCTTACGGTCTGCACGGGCCTTTACACATTAACCGTGAAAACGAATGGTTTGCCACAGCGCTTCAGCGATGAATACAATCACTCGTTACAGCTGTTGAATTCCGCTTCCGAGAATGCCGCATCGAGGGATGGCTGCCTTAGTGGAAGCCAGGACCTTACGGACTGTCAGTTCGGCGACCATGAAGGTTCGAAGAAAGCCTTTCTGATTGGCGATTCAAATGCTAACCATTTCTGGGGTTTTTATGATGTCTTGGCTAAGAATGCTGGCATAAAAATGTACTCCCTCACCACGTCTTCGTGCCTGGCATTACCGGGAATTTATCAGTATGACTGGTGGAAATATAAAGGCGTCAAATATGAAGAATGTCATGATAACGCTGAGAAATATTATGATAATATAAAATCAAATCACTATGACTATGTTATTTTAGGGCATGTGTGGTCAAATTATTTTTCTGCCCAGTTAATCACTAAAGATGAGGATGAGCGAAGTGAGGCACTCTCAGCCAGTCGATACGAAATGGCGTTACGTACAGCCATACGTACTATCATAGATTCTGGTTCAAAGCCAATAATCATGTTCACCATTGCGAACATGCCACGCAACTATCAAAACTGTATAAATCAGCATGTTATTCATCGACGCCCATTTGACATCAATGAATGTGATATGCAAAACCCGGCAAATACCAACGGGGAAAAAGTCACGCAACTGATGAGTAAAATGAAGGCTGAGTTCCCAACGCTGACCTTTATTGATCCTAAATCAATACAGTGCATTAGTGGTAAATGCATTACAAATATTGATGGCGTAACTGTCTATCGTGACGTGGGACATCTTACCGACTATGCTTCCTATAAATTCGGTCAGCTGTACCTAAATGAATTTGGTAATCCATTAAAGTGAATATGGTGTACTTATAATATCTGATGGTAACTTAAAGGGCACATTGTGCCCTTTTTAACGCACCAGTCCTTCTCTATAAGACACATCCACTATTCACGTCATCGAGATATACTTTGCCGTCTCAAAATGAGACACTCAATATATAAAAAAACCAGAGATATAGACATGTTTCGGACACTGTACATAATTAGTTTGCTCATCGTGACTTATCCGGTAAGTGCGGATATTAACGGCAGGATTGTTCGTGTGCTCGACGGGGATACCGTTGAGATTCTTGGTGAGGGGAACCAGCTGAAGCGTGTTCGTCTTGCCGGTATCGATGCGCCTGAAAAGAACCAACCCTTTGGCCAGCGTTCCAGACAGGAACTCTCATCGATGGTGACACAGCGCATCGTTACCGTCACTGGCGAGGATGAGGATCGTTACGGCCGGCTGCTTGGCACGGTGTGGCTTGGCGCGAAGGATGTGAATGCCGAACAGATCCGTAAGGGACTGGCCTGGGCATATCGGTATCACGGAAAACCTGTCCGGAGCGACTACGCAACACTGGAAGACGAAGCCCGTCGTCAGGCTACAGGTCTCTGGTCAGTCCCTGGACAGACAGAACCCTGGCGCTGGCGAAGCAAGCATCACGAGAGAGGTTCAATTAGCGACGCCCCCTGATTCCGCACGTTGCCGACCGCAGGGGAAACTGGATGCCAGGTGAATGCCTCAGCAGGCACCGCCCCCTGTTTGGCCGTCCTGCCCGCCTCGTCACCACTGAGACTTTCGCGTAGCCATTCGCGCGCGGCATCCGGCGTCAGCACCAGAGGACGACGATCGTGGATATCGATAAGCCCCTTGTCCGCTGCTGCCGTGACAATAACAAAGCCTTCCCCGTCATCCCTCAGACCAAACGGTCGTGCGCCAATGGCAGCCATGAATACGGGCTGACCGTCCCTGCGGTAAATGAAATACGGCTGTTTTTTGTTCCTCTGACGTACCCATTCATACCACCCGTCAGCAAACACAACGGCGCGGCAGCGTTCCCACAGCGGACGAAACATACGTCCCTCAGCTGCGGTTTCAACACGGGCATTAATCAGGGGCGCTTTGTGCCACCACTCTGGGGAATACCCCCACAGAACAGGTTCGAGCTGCAGCTGATCATTGCTTTCACTGAGCAACAGTACCCGGGTCCCCGGCGCCACGTTGTAGCGTCCGATAGGCTCCGGTACTGCAGAAAACCCGGCATCAACCTCACCGGCCAGATAAGCCAGGTATTCAGCGCGGGTCTGTGACTGAGAAAAACGTCCACACATAAGCGTTTCCTGCCGTTAAAGGGTAAGTATAGGAAAAATGGGAAGCATGGATTGTTTAACGGCAACGGCACAACGATCCGGACAGGGAAGGCAAAAGCAGGAAGGAACGGGACGTCTAAATAGTGTATTCTTTTTATCAGGTTAAAGGAGACGTGAATGACAGAGAACAACCAGGAACTTATCGCGGCAGGATTTACCAGTAAGGAAATAGCGAGAATCAAACGTCACCAGGCGACGGGGGACTCGCTGGAAAAGGTGCTGAAGGATCTGGCCGGCTATTTCCTGTCGGTAGCCTGGATCTCCGGCGGGATGGTCATCATCACCCTGCTCACCGCGATTTTTGGCAGCGCCAGCCATGTTATCTCCTGCGTGGTTGCCGTCGTCTTTCTGCTGATTGTGTTGCTTCTGGTGATGCCGGTCAGACTTGGCTATAAATCATGGAAGCTGATGAGATCACATATCAGCGACTCCGGTCATCACGGGTAAGGAGTTCCAGTACCACCTTTGCACTGACCCCCCATCCCAGAACCTTCATCGTCAGTTTGCCCGGAGACATGGTTTCCACCTTGCGGTAATAGTCTCCGGGAAGATAACGGAAAAGACGCCAGGCCTCAGCTTTCCCGGTCAGACCAAACACACCATAAACGCTGGCTGCAAGCGTGGTTGCATTAAAAATCCCCAGCCCGACATCGCGGCTGAAACCCATAAACTCCGCTACGGACATGGCGCCGTCCGCCAGGATCCCCTCTGAAGCAGGTTCATTCAGGAGCTGACGGGCTGCTTCCCGTGATACCGTATTAAGGGCATCACCGACCAGAACGGCACCGGCAAGCATTCCAGCTGGTGTCATGGTGGCGATCATAACACCGCCAAACACAGCCTGTACGCCGGCCAGAACGACCTTAATGCCGGATATGAAGTATCCGACAATTTTATTCTGCTCTGTTACGTACTGTATTTCAGCGTAGATCCGGGCATAACCGGTTTTCAGCATACGCGACTGTTCAAGTAGAAACTCATTTTCAGCCCTGAGGTTCTTCAGGCAGGAAATGCACTCTTCATCATTTCTTGCTCTCCTTGCCGCGTCAAACTGTTGCATGACAACCTGTCTGATTTCATCCACAAATTTCAGACGGGTCAGTGAATCACTGAGGTGCATGGCCGCGACGGTATTTGCGGTATTAACAAGCTTTCGGGCTTCCAGATTGATCATTGTATCAGCCCACTGGCGCCGGCTCTGACCGGGAAAAAGCGCGATATCCATTACATATTCCTTATCTGTCGTCAGGACGAGAAGTCATTAGCCTGCCTGCCTCAAATATTGCAGCTGCACGCCAGGACTTCACGTCTTCAGTTTTCTTACCGTCAACATACCAGTAGAGCCCGTCGGTACTTATTCGCTCAAAAAGAAAAGACATATCCCACGAGAGCATGAAAAACCTCGGGGCAGCCATCGAATGATGCCATCTACAGGGGTTAAAATAACCACCATCATTTCATAACAATACCTGCTGACTATGAAGATCTACGTCATCAAAATAGCAGTTCATGGAGTCAGTCCGATGGTCTGGCGTCGGCTGAGAATTGCTGCCGACACGTCACTGGCCGCGCTTCACTTCATTTTCCAGATAGTGCAGGGCTGGGGGGACGACCATCTCCATCAATTTCACATTTATGGCAAAGATTACGGTATCTCCTACGAAGGAGGCATCGGTTTTGTCGATAATCCGTTCCGGGTCGTGATTGATGATTTTGCTTTTGATGCTGGCGATCGCTTTACCTATGAATACAATTTCTTTGAGCACTGGCTTCATGACATTCGTGTTGAGGCCATTTATGAAAACTCTACGCTGAAAGCGCCGTTTTGTATAAGCGGCCATGGTATGCCCGGAGCCACAGCTGCGGATGAGTTCGATAAAACCCTGGCGTTTCTTGAAGCTATCGTTAATGCGGATGATGAAACAACGGTCGGCGAGATCCGCCCTTTTGCTGACGACCTGGATGCTGTCAGGTTCAACCGCCACAAAATCAACCGGCAACTGAGCAGGCTCGACCTTGCATCTCCGGTACTGGAGCCTGAAGTTATCTGGCTGGGCCGTCGTCGCTGACTGATGTCTATAAAGGTATACGTTTTCAGCATGCCTCTCAGATCCCCGAAAAAATGTCTATAAACCTCCCTAAATCAGTGTTTATGGATTATTCTTTAAATCTCTATGATGTTTAAAGACCTTCCGGAGGTTTTGCGTGCAATATGCCTACATCAGGGTAAGCTCGGCCGATCAGAATACGGCCCGTCAGGAAGAGGCATTGTCAAAGGCGGGTTTTCAGCCTGATAAAATTTGTGTTGAGCATGCCAGCGCGAAGGACACAAACCGCCCGGGGTTACAGGAACTCCTGGGGCAATTACGCCCTGGTGATACGCTTCTGGTTCATTCCATCGATCGCCTTTGCCGGAATATGTCGGATATGTGCGCTGTCACCACCCGGCTTCGTGACCAGGGCGTTACCCTTATTTTTCTGAAAGAGCAGCTGACGTTCAGCGCCGGCACAAACAATCCGATGCAGGAACTGCAGCTGCACATGATGTCGGCATTCAGCCAGTTTGAACGAGCCTTACTGAAGGAAAGGCAGGCCGACGGCATCGCCGCGAAAAAAGCACGGGGTGAAAAAACAGGGCGCCCCGGCGCCGATATCAAAAAGATCCAGGAAATTGACGCACTCAGAAGCAGAGGGGTCAGGCTCAGGATCGCCTGCGACCATGCGGGCCTTGGCGTTTCCACATATTATAAGCTTCGTCACCAGATGAACAACCAGTAGCCGGGAGATAGTCATCCACCACAGCAGGAGGCAATGATGCAACTGACGCTCCAGATAGTCATCACCGATGAATCAGGCTCCAGTCGAACGGAGGAACTGATGACAATCCAGAAATCAGGGGAGACCCGGAACGACATCGGATTATCGGTGTCAGAATCCAAGCTGTTGCTGAATACGGTCCAGCAGTCGGTGGTCCAGCTGCAGGCAGACGAATATACTCAACACCATATCCGGTGCCCTCACTGCCTTGCTGCGCGCAGAATCAAAGGCAAACAGAAAATACGGTACCGGACGCTGTTTGGCGTTATTCCGGTATCCGGGCTTCGGGTGTACCGGTGCCGTTGTGAAGAGAGTGATACAAAGACAGTCAGTTTGCTCAGCGACTGGGCCGGCGATTATTCTCACCCGGCACTGAAATATATTGAAACCCGCTGGGCCTCGATGATCTCCTATGAAATGACGACTCGTCTGCTGAAAGATATTCTGCCGGTGGGCCACAGCCTGAATGCCTCAACGGTGAGGAATCATTTATGCCAGGTGGCGCAGCGTCTTGACGCTGAGGCTGAAGCTCATTCAGGTTTTCTTTCCGGCTGCCCCCGCGACTGGGGGAACCTGCCCAGGCCAGGAAAACCGCTTGTGGTGGGTATAGATGGTGGTTATGTTCGCGATCGGGATGACAAAAAGCGTAATTTTGAAATTATTGCCGGGAAGTCTTTTTCCGTTGGTGCGCCTGCTGACACCCGCCGCTTCGGTTTTGTTCAGAAGGATGACTGTCATCCGGAACGCAGGCTCATGACCCACCTTTCAGCGCAGGGAATGCAGGCCAACCAGCAGATATTTTTTCTGTCCGACGGCGCGGATAATCTCAGGGACCTCCAGTTCGGTATGTACCCTGAGTCAACGCATGTGCTGGACTGGTTTCATATCACCATGAGGCTGAAGGTGCTCATGCAATATGCCCGGGGACTGCTGGTATCAGATCCAGAGGCGGGGAGTAAAGTTCTGGCACTGCTGGAAAGCATTAAACGATATCTCTGGCATGGCAATGTTGTCGCTGCGCTGGAACATATTGATAATTGCGTTATGTATTGCGATGACCCTGAACTCAGCTATCCTAGCCTGAAATCCCTGCAAAAACATCTGGATGAAATGTATACCTACATCCGGAATAATAAGATGATGATCCCAAACTACGGCGAAATGCGTCGGTACGGAGAGCCGGTATCAACCGCGTTTGTGGAATCCACGATCAATGAAGTGATCGCCAGACGAATGGCCAAAAAGCAGCAGATGCAGTGGAGCAGAAAAGGGGCTCATTATTTGTTACAGACCCGGACCGCCGTTTTGAATAACGAACTGCAGGATAAATTTGTCTGCTGGTATCCGGGTTTTCAAAGTGACGGGAAGGGACCAGCGATGGCAGCATAGCTCACGCTGCCCCAATATTTTTTATGCTCTCGGTCGTATGGAAGCTGGACCGCCTCGGTCGTGATCTTCGTCATCTCATTAATACAGTGCACGACCTGACCGCGAGGGGGACCGGTCTGAAAGTGCTGACCGGTCACGGGGCGACTATCGACACAACAACGGCCGCTGGCAAGCTTGTCTTCGGTATCTTTGCCGCACTGGCGGAGTTTGAGCGCGAACTGATTGCTGAAAGAACGACTGCAGGTCTGGCATCAGCAAGAGCCCGTGGGCGGAACGGCGGCCGACCTTATAAAATGACGCCAGTCAAACTGCGACTGGCAATGGCATCAATGGGACAATCAGAAACAAAGGTCAGTACGCTATGCCAGGAACTTGGGATAACCCGGCAAACTTTGTACAGGCATATTTCCCCTGTTGGTCAACTGCGGGCGGACGGGATCAAGCTGCTCAACCGTGGATAATTTGAACGGACGGAAAAATCTGGGGTTCCGGCGTAGTACCCCTATCACCTCCACATTTTTGCAACAGTGCCTTATAAATGGCAGCCTTATGTTTACTTGCCAAGATGGGCTACCATATGATGTTTTATACTGAGCAATATTAATATTATCTTTAATGGAAAAATTAAGCCCACTAAGTGACCCACTGCTATATGGCTCTATTGTGAAGACGCCTGAGGGTAAAAATTTATACATGGTTGTCCCTATGTCTATTATTGCAAGGTTGACAATATTATTCGTTTTATAAATTTGAGCGTTTAAAATCACACATCAAAGCAATTAGTCAGGATAAACAACAATACCCAGTGCTTCGAGAATCAGTTCTTGCTGCCAGGCTGCAATTTTGATACCTGATGTATCGACTTTGCGGGGATCTAAACCGTCGAGTTCGGCGTGGCATAAATTGGCACCCTGTAGGCTAAATTGCCCCCAGACATCTTCGGAAAAAACACCTCGACTTAAGTCTGACTCTTTCAGTGATGCACCCGCTAGGTTCGTTCCTATCCAGCGATTTTCAAACAACTCACATTTTTCTAAACAAACCCTCTCCATATTGGCATAGGAAAGATTACATCCAGAAATAAATGCTGAGCAAAAGTACATACGATTACTCACTTGATGGGCAAAGTTTGTTCGGGAAAAGTTGGCACCTTTTAAATCACACGCACGGAACTCTATACCGTAGCAATTGGCATTACTGAAGTTTGCCATCGCAAGTTGGCATTGTTGGAAACTTGCATCACGAAGATCTGCGACATCAAAGTGGCAGCCTTCGATATCACCCTGTTCAATGAACTTGCAGTTGACGAATGTCGTATCACGCAAGTTAGCACGTCGAAAGTCGCTGCGAATGAATGTGCAAGCGGTGAAGGTGAGATCACTTAAGTCTTTATGTGAAAAGTTGTGGTGCCGATATGTATGATTGTAGGTTTCCATGAGTACTCCTTGTTGAAAGGAGGGCTAGACTACCATTATACATATGCCAAGACATTAAAATAAAAGCCTGTTACATCAACACATTACAACCCCTCAATTTACCTGTTTTAAGTGGTCAAATTGGCGCGTAGAGCGCCTATCGCTCTTGCATTGGCACGCGGCCCTGTTGAAAAAAGTTATTCGCTTTAGATAGGGTTAGGAGAGCCGTGCTTCGCCGGTAAAAAATCGGACTATCCGACGCAGGGCGGACTCATCGGCGGAGAAGCAAACTTTGACTATATCTCCCTACACTTGGAAGAGGGCTAGACTGGCCCCATAGATCACCAGACACTTCGACTCTCTTAAAATAAGAGGTAGTCTTGGAACTATGTTTAATACCAGTCAGAACGATAAGATGGTTGAAGTGTTATCAGGACCTGAGCGGCGTCGGCGTCGTACACCGCAGGAAAAAATTGCCATTATTCAGCAGACTATGGAGCCCGGTATGACCGTGTCTCATGTCGCGCGCCTGCATGGCATCAATGCAAACCAGATATTCAAATGGCGCAAGCAATATTAAGACGGTTCACTGACGGCTGTTGCATCGGGCGAGGAAGTGGTGCCGGCCTCCGAACTCGCTGCCGCCAATAAGCAAATTCGCGAACTCCAGCGCCTTCTGGGCAAAAAGACGATGGAAGCCGAGATACTCAAAGAGGCCGTGGAGTTCGGCCGGGCAAAAAAATGGATTGCGCATGCGCCCTCGTTGCCTGGGAACGACGAATAAGCGACGTTTGCAGAAGTCTTGGCGTGTCGCGTGCGCAGTTGAGCATTCGGGTTCACCGGCCATCTGACTGACAGGATCGCAGACGGCAGCCCCGTTCTGACGATACCACCGTATTGTCCCGGATAAACATGGCGGTGGCTGACCTGCCGACGTATGGTTATCGCCGTGTGTGGGCGCTGCTGCGACGGGAGTCGGAGCGGGACGGCCTGCCTGTGGTTAATGCAAAGCGGGTGTATCGCATTATGAGAACGCATAATCTGCTTCTTGAACGTAAACCCGCTGATCCTTGCCGTAAGCGGGCCCATAAGGGGCGCGTAGCAGTAGCGGAAAGTAACCGGCGCTGGTGCTCAGATGGCTTTGAGTTCCGCTGTGATAATGGCGAAAAGCTGCGGGTGACCTTCGCGCAGGACTGCTGCGACAGGGAGATCATTGACTGGGCAGCGAGCACCGGAGGCTATGACAAAGAAACGGTGCAGGATGTCATGCTGGGTGCGGTGGAAAAACGCTTCGGAAGGCAGTTGCCAACAGTGCCGGCGTTCGCCCGGTTGCTGGGACTGGAGCCTTGTACGACAGCAGTGCGAAGCCCGGAAAGCAATGGCATAGCAGAAAGCTTCGTGATGACGATAAAACGGGACTACATCAGCATCATGCCGAAACCGGACAGCGAGGCAGCGGTGATGAATCTGGCGGTGGCGTTCAGTCATTACAACGAACATCATCCGCATAGTGCACTGGGATATCGCTCACCACGGGAATATATACGCAGGAAGTTATCGCAACCGTAAGAGAGCAAAAACGTCTGGATATATAGGGTCAAATCCACTGTAAATATATTACCAGTTCTTAATTACTGAATCTCCGATCCCTGCAATATGCTCGTTGAGTTCATTCATAGATGAATGAGTATTTGTAATATACAGGACTACTATACGAGATGGCTTGCCTCCGGGGCCCAACAGTGCAACGATGCCCCGAGATCCGTGATCACCTGCTCCTGTTTTATCCGCTATCATCCAGCCAGCTGGCAGTACAGAGCGGAACAGAGGCCCGCCGACTTTATCTTCCTGCATCCAGCTTATTAATTTTTTTCGAGATTTTTCTGTAAGTACACTTTCGTTTAACAATTTTTGTAGCGTTTGAGCCATCGCTGCCGGAGTGGTGGTATCACGCTCATCGCCAGGCTTCGCCTCATTAAGGCTGGGTTCGTGTCGATCAAGCCTTGTATAACTATCACCAGTGCTACGCAGAAAATGAGTTAATCCCTCCGGCCCGCCAATAGTTGATAGCAATAAATTTGCAGCAGTGTTATCACTGGTGGTAATGGCAGCATTGCATAACTCAGAAACCGTCATTCCATCTGCAATGTGCTGACTGGTTAGTGGAGAATAGTCGTCCAGGTCATGCTTATTATAGGTAATTCGGCGTTCAAGTTGTTCAAGCCCTTTATCAACACGTACTAATATTGCTCCACATAACAAAACTTTGAATGTGCTCATCATAGGAAAACGTTCTTCACGGCGATGACTACTCAGAACCTTCCCGGATAAAAAGTCTATTTCAGTAAAACCAACCCGACCTTTGATATGGTCTTCTGTGCTTTGTATTGTATCAGTAACATTGACTGGTGTAGATAATGCTGGAGTACACATTCCAGCCAGTAAAGAGATTATAATAAGGCGGATCTTTTTCATATTAATATCCTTTTTAAAATTAAGTTAAGTAATAATAGATAAATAATGAGTAAACAGGCTCTGTTCAGCCGGACTGTCGGTGTACCACCGGAGCACGTAAAGCATCCGGTGCAATCTTCAGCCGGGTAAGCACCGGACCGATAATCTGGCCGAAGACAGGCGCCGCCACTGAGCCACCAAAATGCTGTCCCGCTTTGGGATTGTTAATAACCACAACCAGTGCCACTTCAGGACGGCTCGCCGGCGCGACGCCTGCCGTATAGGTAATATGCCCCCCGTCATATTTTCCACCGGCACCTAACTTCTCTGCGGTTCCGGTTTTTATTGCCAGACGGTAGCCCGGTACAGCTGCCCTTACGCCACTTCCGCCGGGTAACACATCACTTTCCATCATTCTGATTACAGCATCGGCAAGCTTCGGGTCCGCCACCTGCTCACCGTACACCGGCGCGGATAACCGTGTAACGGATAACGGATGATAAACGCCACAGGCCCCGAGAGTGGCATAGGCTCTGGCTAACTGGAGCGGGGTTACCCGGAGGCCGTAGCCAAAAGCGAAGGTGGCGCGCTCAATATCAGCCCATCGATGGCGACTGAACGGAAAGTAACCAGTACTTTCACCGGGAAGGCCCAGCCCTGTCGGTTTTCCCAGCCCGAAGGATGAATACGTTTTTACCAGCGCATCCGAAGGCATCGCCAGGGCAATATGTGAAACTCCGGTATCACTGGATTTCTGAAGTATGCCGGTCGGCGTCAGCGCCGGCCAGTATCCCACGTCCCGGATAAGATGGCCGTCAACCCTGAACGGCCTTGTGTCAAGAAGCGTGCTGCTGCTGATAATATGGCGGCGCAGGCCTTCAAGAATGACGAAGGGTTTAACCGTTGAACCCGGCTCAAAGCTGTCATTAATCGCCACGTTACGCATTTCAGCGGAAGTGGCACCGGAAAAACGGTTGGGATTAAACGACGGATAGGATGCCATAGCCAGAATTTCGCCGGTGTTTACGCTGACAAGCACCGCAGCGCCTGACTGGGCGTGATGTTGCTCGACCCCCTCCCTTAACCGGCTGTAAACAATATACTGAAGCACACTGTCAATACTCAGCCTGATCGCCGGTGCAGTTTCCGGAGCGTCATACTGGATCACGCTGATGACGCCCCCCCTGGCGTTTTTGCGTATTTTTTTCACCCCGAAGTCCTTTCTCAGAACGGTGTTAAAGCTCTGCTCAATACCACTCAGCCCTCTATTTTCGGCACCGGTCACACCAATGAGCGAGGCTGATGCCTCACCCAGCGGATAGTAGCGATTTTCATTGTATTTCTGACTTATGCCCGGCAGATGCAGCTGTGACACGGCCCTGGACAATGACAGGGGCGACTTTTTCTTCAGAAACAGGAATTCCTTGTCCGAATTATCTTGAATAGTTCTGCGAAGTGGCACTGTTGCAAAGTTAGCGATGAGGCAGCCTTTTGTCTTATTCAAAGGCCTTACATTTCAAAAACTCTGCTTACC
>ENA-OWOE01000459-OWOE01000459.1-gut-metagenome-genome-assembly--contig:-NODE-459-length-28248-cov-4.643676_pt1 | contig 28248 bp, 29 predicted proteins | sample MGYA00248254_ERZ651788 | MGnify/ENA primary metagenome ERZ651788 (study PRJEB26908, sample SAMEA4031709) | gut metagenome | biome: gut; feature: normal infant; material: stool | place: China | collected 2015... | reverse complement strand
GTTAGTATCATCAATATCAGTATTCGCAAAACCAGATGAATGATTGTTTAAACTGGTGTATTTCTGCCTTTATGCTTCGTAAGTTTGCTGTCGCGCCGTCAGTGCCCAGGCTATTCTGGCCAGCTTGTTTGCCAGAGCACAGGTGACGACAAAGTTGCTTTTCCGACACAACAACTCCCTGACCCAGTCGGCCAACTTGCCAGACTGGTGTTCCAGTTTTTGTATGAATACCCTGGCACACTGAACCAACAAAGTTCGGATCTTTTTGTTGCCCCGCTTGCTAATCCCTAACAATGTCGTCCGACCTCCCGTGCTGTACTGTCGGGGTACCAGCCCTGTTGCCGCCGCAAAGTCACGGCTGCTGGCGTACTGCTTCCCGTCGCCAATCTCAGTTGAAATAGTACTGGCAGTCAGCGTTCCAACGCAGGGAATACTCAGCAAGCGCTGTCCAACCTCATCTTCGTCCAACTTTCGTTTCAACTGAGATTCCAGATCTTTAATCTGCTCAACAAGATAGTGATAATGCTGTTGTAATTTCAGCAGTAACTGGCTGAGATAAAGAGGCAAACTACTGTCCTCAAGAAGGGTACTCAGTCGACTAATAACGGCAGCACCTCGCGGAACGCTGATACCAAATTCCAGCAGAAAAGCATGCATCTGATTAGTTGTTTTCACCTTATCCTGAACCAGGGATTCACGGACACGATGCAGAGCTCGCATTGCCTGCTGAGATTCGGTTCTGGGCTGCACGAAACGCATAGATGGACGTGATGCTGCTTCACAGATAGCTTCAGCATCAACGAAGTCATTTTTGTTGCTTTTAACGAATGGGCGGACAAATTGCGGTGATATCAGCTTTGGAAAATGCCCTAACTCTTCCAGCTTGCGTGCCATAAAGTGAGAACCGCCACAGGCTTCCATCGCGATGGTTGTTGCCGGGCATGTCGCCAGAAATTCGATTAGCTTTGGTCGGGTGAATTTTTTACGGTAAACGGCCTTCCCACGATGATCCTGACAATGAATATGGAAAGAGTTCTTACCCAGATCGATACCAATAAGCGCAATGTTTTCCATGATGGTTCTCCGAATGAAAGCCTGTCCTCAGCATAGTACTGGGAAGGAGGGAGTGACCATCTCATTAAATATCCTACGCTATGACTGTTTTTTAAGCAGGCATGACAGGCAGCTTTGAGCGAGAAGCAGACATAACATCCTCGAAATAGAGTGGGAATGGTGTTGTGTCGTCAACCGTTTCAGTCTGATGTTTTGTAGGCAGAGTACTTTATGTCGATTACTTATACATATAAACTGGCAAAATAGATTTACAACGGAGATGATCAATGTCCCTGTTACATCAGATTCAAGAGTCTGTGGTTCAAGATGGATCAAGCTTGGGTCCAATACTGCTTAAACTCCGACTCTTGGCAGCAAGATTAGGAAGTAACGATTTAGCAGAATGGGTCAAGCATGAATCGGAAGGCTATCCTCAGGATGCTGTGCTTCCCGATTACAGAATAGTAGGAGTAACTTATAAAGGCACGTTTTCTGGCCCTGCCATAAAAAATGCCCCTATCCCACCAATATTAATAAAAACGTTTGCAAATGATAGCTGGAATACGCACTCCGTCAGAGAAAGCATTGCTGCTGTTGACGAACTTGTCAAAGCTAGCGCAAAAGGTGGTTCTTTGGGGATTAATGCTTCAAATTTAATCCTCCTTTTACAAGGGAAGATATATGAGGATTATGCTTGTAATGATATATCTGGAAATATTTCAGTGGTATCACTATCAGAAATTTCACAAGCCGTTCGCAATAGAGTTCTTGAATTGACAATTGAGTTTGAAAAATCAATTCCCGCTGCGGCACACATCACTTTTGGTACTCAAAGTATGGATGAAAATAATGCGTTAAAAGCGCAACAAATAACACAGCAAATAATTTATGGTAACGTTGGCAATGCTATCTCTGGTGGCAGCGAATCAACTATTAACGTAAATATACAATCACACAATAAAGAATCGGTAGCAAACTACCTAAAAGAATCAGGTATTCCTGAAGAAGATGCCCGTGATTTCGCACTGATTGTAGCATCTGAAACACCATCAAGTTCTGAAGAACCTTTTGGAGAAGGAGCAAAAAATTGGATTGCATCAAATATAAGAAAAGCTGCCGATGGAACTTGGAAAGTCGGGATGGCAGTTGCAACCAAAGTTCTGACAGAGGCTACACTGAAATACTATGGTTTGAAGTAAGTCATGGGCCGCATATTGCGGCCATATTTTTATCTACAGTAAGCTAAAAGTTAATTCCAACATTTATTTTCGATGAAATTATCGTAAGCATGATTTAGAGCAAATCCAAATAATTTCCACATTCACTGCTAAAACAAAACCATTGGTAACAGATTATTATCTGTCAGTTAAAGTCTATTTCAAATCTGATACAGACCATTACTTATTCTCTAATTCTACAATTGACTCCGGTTCGATGATAAGAAGAGAAATCTGAACGGCTATTTTTAGATATCGTTCTGCTTCATCCTTTGTGAGTTCGAATTCACTCAAATGACTCGCTTTATTTCGTAAATTTCTCATTCTATCTACCAAGTCAGCGGTTGACTTGTCAATTTTCCCTTCTCTTACCAGCCAATCAATAAATAATAAAGAATTAATTCGTGGAACAGATGCTCCTTGGACAAAACCTGCTTTTCCTGCCGCCTCTTCAATTAGCAACCATGATTCCATAATTGCAGCTCTGGGGGATACATCTGCAATACGTTCTAATTGCGCCATACGTTTAGAAAAATCGCCGTCTTCCTCTGGTAGATCTTTTGATGCTTCAACCAAAGGAGTTCCATTAGCTAACTCTTCTGCAGCATTTAATCCTAAGGTAAATTCAGCTTCAGCATTTCCAATTTTAACCTTAGACAAGCGTAAAATTAAATCCTTAACATCATTACCATATTTCTGAACAAACCATACAAAAGCCACTGGCCAAGCCAACGCTGATATTAAATCTGCAACATAAGACATCATTACCCCTCATTTCCTAGATCGCGTCTTAATCAGATTATACATTTTTGGAATAATAGAACAGAGGTTTAAGCACCTATTGGGGACAGTCCTAAAGCATTTAATATCAATGCGTAAAACGTCCGCATTTGGCACTTAGCGGAAGTGCCTGTAGGACTGTGGGTCCGCTGTGAGCGAGGAGCGGAAGTTAGTGCTAAATGTGAGCTAGCGCGGCGAAGCCATCTATATGGACTCTGATATATCTACTAGATCAGTGGCAATTCACTAGCCTGTCGTTTTATATGTGAACGGCACCGCAGCCAGCGGGATATTTTATTGGTTGCCTTAAATAAAGGCGAGTTTTGTGCACGGTCTGGAGGGTTATGGCAAGCATTTCAATGATAATTTTGACTGAAACCGCCATGTCCGTTTCTGGCACGGAGCTGATGGTAAGCAAAGCCAAAAGGTCCGTTCTGAGCGAGGAATGGGCATCGAAGCGTCGATACTGATGGTGGATTTTGGTTGCTTAAAACATTACAGGTGCTAACGTGGATGTGACATACATAAAAGTGGATGCAGTCAGAATAGATATTTGTGCAGCAAGTTTCTTTGAGGACTAGATCAATCATAAAGATTTAGATAAAATTGCAGTGTTAAATTAAGAAACTAGTGGTAATTAAGCTTTAAATGCGTTAGTTGAGTTGTGTGATTATAGAAAATTAGCGCTTTTTGAATGCTTGGAGAGTGAAATGTTAGAACCACCAAAGAGTTATAATGAAATGTTACCTATGCTCCATAAGGCAACTTTTATTACTACATTTATATTTTATCTATCATTAGTTATTTATGGCTACATGCCATTGGTTGGCATTAATGCCAAGTACATCCCACCCATTAAAGACTACGAAGAGTTTATTAAGTGGATATTAACATTCGGTATATTACCAATTGCATTTTCAATTTTTTGGTCCGTGATTAGTGGAGCTTTAGATCTACATAATAACGTGGCAAAAATTATTGGAATAAGAAAAGCATGGGATAATTACTTAATTATTAAACCATTAGCGAAAATCGCAGGCGTTACGAGAAAATTAACTAGCGATGAATCTTACAAAGTAATGAGTAAACTGTATTACCCAGAAGTTAAAGAGTTAAAAGATAAACATTACGTTGAGCTTTTCTGGAACAAAGTTTATTACTTTTGGGTTTTCTTTGAACATACAGTGATTGCATTTATTACTGTTTTAGTAATAAGCTTCGCTAAATTAACCAATCTATTCTCTGTTACTGGTTCTTTAAATAACCTTTGGTTGTGGATTATTTTTCTTGCCGCCTTCAATTTTCTTATTTTTATAGCATCTGTTAAACCAAGAACTGAAAGTCAAGTAAGACAAATACCTGATGATAAAGTAAAGGAATTCTTTAGTAATAACAGTATTTTTTAAATGGAGTTAGTTTTGAATTACAAAATAAATGGAATAACCATACGTTCAGAAAATGCAGCAAAACCGCATACCATGCCATCTAACTATCTCTGCAACCATATTAAAAGCTCTATTAAAAATGGCAGAGCCCTTGATTTTGGATGTGGAAAGCTTAGATACTCAGAACAATTAGTAAATAAATTTGAAGCTGTGACATTTTTAGATTCCAGAAAACAGCTAGAAAGAGTGCAAATTATCAGAGGTGTACAAACCACAATTCCAGAGTATGTGGCTAATAACTATAAAAATGCTAATGTTGTTCCTTTTGAAAGTATAGATAAAATAACGAGTCATTATGATTTCATACTTTGCGCAAACGTGCTTTCCGCAATTCCATGTAAATCCACAATTTACAAAATCATCAGTGCGATTAGAGAATTATTAAAGAGTGATGGTGAAGCAATGATTGTCAATCAATACAAAAGCTCTTATTTCAAGAAGTATGAGAGTGGAATTAAGCATTTGCATGGGTATATATACCAAAACTCTCGCAATGCTTCCTATTATGGTTTGTTGGATGAGAGTCTTGTAAGTAAAATTTGCTTAGATAACAATTTAGTAATAATAAAGTCATGGAACAAAGCAGGCAGTTCATATGTGGTTGTTGGTAAAAGTAAACATATTTAGTATATTTAAAAAATTCTTAGAAGGTGCCATTTACTTGTTACTTATTAGCTCGCTGAGGTCGGGTCAACATGACCCGTACCCTCAAGCTATTGCAGGTTTACAGACTTTTGGTTAAAGTATTGGTAGAGTTCAGTACGAAGTTTTTCCGTACTTTTCCTAATCTAAATAGTGATGCTTGCTTATGTTAGCACCTTCTTGTACATAGCTGCCTTCTCCAACAGGACTGCTATGAGCGAAGAGCGAAAGTCGATAAACAATAAAGAGGCTCCAAATAAACATTATTCAATGAAGCCTGCTAACCATTATCTGTTATTGCTAAGTCGCCACTTATAAATCAACAATATTTAGTGTCATGTCAATACTATTTAGACTTGCAATCTCTGATGAATCGTTTGCTATTTTAGCTTTTAATTTATCAATGCTAATCATATCTTCATAGCTGATATAAACCATATCACCTTGGTTAACTTTTGATTTGTTCACTATGGCTTGAATAACAGACAGATCATCCATTACACCTCGCAGGAATTTAACCATGCTTTGATCTTTGAAGTCAGATATCGATTTTGAACGTTGCTTACGTTGGATTGTTCCTTTTGTAATTACTTCATTAATTTCCTTTAAACCGGTAAGCATATCAGATAGGCTGCCTTCGCAACTCATTCGATGTTTAATTGCATTGCGATTAATAACATTGAGTATTATTTCGAGTGAATCTTTATCACTCCATGGGTGTAATGACGTATAATCCTGATGGCGTTGAATGGCATCAAGCATATCATGGATCATATCTTCATCTGCTTTATCGCAAAGTTCATTTACGAAATAGCCGGGGTCGATTATTTCACAATAACTTGGAACTGAGTATTTTGAGATTTTACAAAAACCAAAAATATATAAAACAGAGTATTTATCTTTGAGACTCACTCCTAATTCATTTGTCTTTTCAAAAGCTGTGATGGTTTTTTTAATTTTTGCCGGGCTTGCATTCGTAGTAACTTGAACTGCTATCATGTTTTGATTGTCAGCTAAATCAATGGCGGGAAAGTTAACTTTAATCTGATTCATGTTTTCCAGCTCACCCATTTTCAGTGCGCGAAACATAAAGATGGTCAATGACTCAATCATTCTTTCCATGTCATGAAAGCCAGCCTGTTTGCGTTGCGCGATATAAAGCTGAAGTAGTGCAATGTCACTCTGTAAGTTTCTAATAAGTGGGTCAATCATAGCTAATAATCCTTTTCAATTAAGCAGGAGGTGTGTTTGAGCTTGTTTATTTGACTGTTAGTTTAATTTCTTGTTTTTATATTAACAAGCTTTACAATTTCATCAAGGTTTCTCAAAACCTAATCCCCCCGTGCAAATCCACTAACTATGCTGAATGCATTCCGTTGTTAAACATGTCTGCTTCTGGCACATAGCAGACCGTCCAGCTGAGAACTCAGGGTCATTGATGTTCTGCCTTTACTCTGAGTATGGTTTGCCTAGTGGTATCAAATTCCCGCGCGACGGCGCTGATACTGATCCCGGCGTTAATCCGTGCAATCACCGTAGTTTTCTGTTCTTTATTCAGTACTGAAGGACGTCCAAACCGCTTCCCGGCTGCTTTTGCCCGCGCAATACCAGAATGCGTACGCTCTAGCAGCAAATCCCGCTCAAACTCAGCCATGGCTGAAATCACTTGCATGATCATCTTTCCGGCAGGACTGGTCAGGTCCACACCACCCAGTGCCAGACAATGCACCCGGATATCAGACGCGACCAGTTGCTCAACGGTTTTTCTTATATCCATCGCATTACGGCCAAGACGGTCAAGTTTAGTGACAATCAGTACATCACCATTTTCCATGCGATCAAGCAGTCTGATAAATCCCGGTCTTTCGCTGGCCGCGACTGACCCACTGATGTGTTCCTCAATTATTCGCTGGGGTCTGACAGCAAAATCGGCAGTTTCGATTTCTCTACGCTGGTTCTCTGTTATTTGCTCCAAAGTTGAGACCCGGCAGTAAGCAAAAAACCGTGACATAGCGCAATTTTCCGTACGAAATAGATGTACGAATTATAATCCATGTACGAAATTGATTTTACTCACTTTCTGACACATTGTCCGGTCGGTGTACGAAAGCGACCGGTTTGGGTCAGCGTGGAGTGATAACTCGAATGAAATATATGCAGAGGAATCATCTATGCCACGGAGACAGATACTTAGTAGTGAACAAAAAGAACGCTTGCTGGTTGTGCCAGATGATGACGTGCTTCTGACGCGCATGTGCTTTTTGAGTGAACAAGATCTCGCGCTTATTAATAAACACCGCAGACCCGAAAACAGAATGGTCTGGCAAAGGCTCTGAGAGAGGCTAGCTAACTAAATACGTTTAATTTTTCCGCGCCGGGGATCATTCAGTTCAGCATTGAGCTTTTCGATGATTTTTTCGAGCTCTGATATTTTTTGTATCGCCTCCTGCAAGGCGCTCATTTGCCGGTACTGATCTGCAGCAATCTGAGCGTTCAACTGCTTTAACTCAATGCATTCTTCGCGAAACTTACTTTTGAGACGCTCGGCTTCCAGGGCTTTTTCCTTCCATTTTCCCGTTCTGCTTACGGGATCGCGGGTTGCTACTGTTGGGTTCGATTTGTGCCTGAGTATCGAAATTCTTTCTATCAATTCAGGATAATAGTACGCACTTCCATTGCTGAGACCTGCCTCAGTCTCAACAGCCCTGGCACTGAGTTTTCTCTTCGGAGAGACCCGTCGGGTATCGCCACACAGAATACGAGCCAGCGCCTCTTCGAGGCTCAGCAGGGTATGTTCTCTTTTACTCATTGGCTCTTAACCGGGGTTCAGGCTGATAGGGTTCAAAGCTGACAGAGAAGTCCGCCATTACTTTCTCCGCCGCACGAATTTGTGTCATGCAATGCGTTAATTCTGCAACAGAAGCGCCGGGATTGTCGGTAAGCCAACGGGTGAGGCTGTCATGCTTTTTCTTCCACCACATCGCCTGTTCTTCATCGATGATACTGCCGTGCGAGCCGCAGTCGACACAGAAAGCCGGGTTTATTACCCCGCCCATGTCACAGTCATAACCATTTTTACAGTAGGCGTGAAGGGTGCCATGAAGTGTCAGCCTTTTTTCCTTCACCTGTTTCAGAAGACTTTCCCAGTTGCGGTAAACGAGAGGGAGGTCATCCCGCATTTTCACGATGTCCTTGCCATGGCTTCCTGACAGCACGCCGCTGCCCTTAAACCAGCCCCAGTATTTCTGAGCAATCTGCTCGTACCCGGCAGTATCAATCATCTTCTGAAGTTCTTTGTCGATTTCCACATTATGCATTCTGGAAGGGATACCTCCTTCGCAATACCACTCTGACATCTGAAGATAGAGATGTTTGAATTGCTGTTTGATGGCAATTGCATTTCCCAGCCTGTTTTTTATGGTGAAGAAGGCGAGCGTTCGCCTGAACTGATGAGGAGACAGTTTCCAGCATTTCCCGATTTCCACATGATTCCTGATCCTTTCGTTACTGTTAGGGTTCGCGCGCAGGCACTCATCGTAGTCTTCCTGACTAATATATAAGCCAACGAGTTTAGAATAATTCGCGAGACGCAGGGTCCAGTTAGAGATCCGCTTGGGTTGAGTGGAGCGCTGTCCCTGTGAAAGCCACAGGCTTCGGGCAAGCTCCTTTTCACGTGAAGTGACAGCATGCTTCAGGATTTGCGTACGTAAATGCTCTGTCAGCGCCGCCACGAGTTGAATAACTTTTTGCACGATGGGTGCAACAACCCATTCTGTATGTTTTTCACCCATTTTGTGTGTTTTAGCTTTCAGAAAATGAAATGTCCTGCCGCTATAGGTTGCGCTGTAATAACTGTTAGGCGTCAGTTCAAAAAGCTCACTTTCCCGCATGCCTGAAAAAGCTGCACAGCAGACAAAGCAGGCAGAAAGTAGATTTGCACGGTATTTGCTCCACCAGATACCATTGGTTATCGGTGGGCAATCCGGGTAGCCGGACAGCTGCCCGGCAATAATATCTGATGACACTTGCGGCGCTAAGTAGATAGCCTCTTTTGCGAAACGGTGCTTGAACTCAGCGCTGCCATTTTCATTATTCAGCCATTTCCAGACGCCTGTGCGTATTTTCTCGTTAACGGCATGCTCACCTGCTTCATAATTTTCCTGCAGCAGGCGCTCAGTCTCCCCAAGTCTTGCGCGGTAAGGCCAGGCAGTTTCCACAATATTTACCGCGTGGTGTAAGAGCTTATCAGCAAGCCGCTCAGGAATAGCCAGTGTTTGCTCTCGTTCCGTAGCCTCCGGCCGGCAAAGCTTTTTGCTCAGCCTGACCGGACTGAAACTCATATCCGAAATGTCATATCCCAGCCAGGGAAACAATCGACGTGCTTGTTGTATGGCACACAGAATATGTGTCAGGGTGCCTGCGCTCTTTCTCTGGGCTTCAAGGAAGGAGAGAAATTTTGCCCACTGTGCAGGAACGTCAAGCGCACAGATGGTGGACAGCCCATTTTCCGACAGAAAGCGATAGCTCATTTTCAGACCCGAGATACGCCCAATGATCGTCGACATCTTGGTCGGGGCACTGTATTGCAGGTTTCGGGTAAACAGCCATCCGTAGCAAATAAGTTTCATTTCATTTAACAGGGTCGGGTATTGCCGGAATTCGGAAAAATCAATTTTCCGGTGTGATGCGTTTTTGGTCGTAACCAGTCGTGAGCAGTCCCAGCTAAGGTCACCAAACTTCGCGATAACATTGCCGGATTCATCCCTGCATATTGCAACAGCGTCCAGTTGCTTTTGCTGATGGTGTTTGTGCAGGGCAATGACATCAAGTATCTCGGGACACTGCTGTTCTTCAAGATCGTGAGGTAAAAGAATTTTCAGTGTGCTTTTGCTCAAGGGGCCTCCGGGTTGTCTCGCTGAAGAAAGGCAATGGGCTCCTGCCAGAGCGGATGTGGGCCTTCGTCCCGAAGTTTGGTAGTGGCTGCCTGCAGGATCTTATTATCGATACGCTTCAGAATGTTGTCGATGGCAGTAAGTACTGAGGCGTAGTTCTGATAAAAATGCCGGTGATCCACATGCCGATAAATACTTTCTTCAAGACATTCTTTAAAACTCATCAGACACCATATATCGCAGGCTTCAGCGACAATTATCTGATGGGGACAGAAAAAGCATTTCATCAGATCGGAACAGGCAAATTTCTCCGTAGAAAGTAATCCGTGTCTGCGAACCCGCGAAAGAAATTTCTCGGCCTGTTCTCCAAAGGGGTTTTGGCAGTAGCTTCCGTGTGCTTGTTTCATGGGAGGTGTGTGCATCTTAAGCAGGCTTTCGTAAGCCAGAATATCTACCCCAAGTGCCTTTTTTCTGCGGTGTTTTGCCTGCTCCGTATTTTCACCGTACCTGGCTTTATCTGCCATAACAGTGACGGCATCCTGGAGCATCGTCTGGTTATCAAACTCACTTCCCTCGGAATAATGCCGACGTATTGTCCGCGGTGTATTCCCCAGAAGCTCAGCACTCATCGCAGGGCTGTGATGCAGTTGCATCATTTGACTACCGGTGGCGCGAAAACGAGAAATGACCGGGGCCAGTTGCCCTCTCTGGTCGTCCTGCAGGTGAAAATACTGGCGAAGAAATTTGTTAAAGCGTGAGAGTTCCTCCGCCCTTAAAGGTTCAGCCTGAGAATTCCTGATAGTTATAAAAAGCTTTGGCGGTCCTTCGTTCACCCAGTGTTCGGCAATGATGCCAGAAACTTTCAACAGCTGTCTGAAAAACTCAAGAGAGTATTTAGGGATATTGAGTTGACCGTGATCACCGAATTTGAGCGTGATGATTCTGAAAGCCCGACGTTTGAACACCGGCATCTGATACCACTTTTCTCTGGTTGAAAGCGTGGTTTCTTCAGGTCGCTGAATGGCAAGTAGTGAAGTGGTGTTTGCCCATGTGTAATACGACATCAGATAGGTAGCGACGGCCATCATCTTGCTGACGGCTCCGGAAAGCTTATAAACCGAACCTTTCCATACAAATGTCATTGTCGGTCTGTTATTCGCCGCGAAAAGATAATAATCTGGATCTTTCAAAAATTGCTCAGAGAGCTGTTTGAAAAGCGCTCGCAACAGGGGGAGCAGCTTTTTTAAATCGTTATCACTGTAGGCTTTATGCGGTGTTGCCTGAGACTTACCCAGCGTTGGAATTGCATCAAACCAATAACCCGGTCTGCCCAGTAAAATGAAGCACCGTTTAAGCGCTGAGAGAATAAGGGTACACGTGCTGTTTCGTAGCTCACCTGCTTTATTCCTCTGAACAATGTATCCGCCGTAGGTCAGGACTGATTCATGTGAGAAAACAGGCAATGATATGATGTCGCAGTATTCGACATATTTTTTTAGGTTGACTAAAAGGAAATACTTTGTTGCTTCTGCATAATCAGCATCCCGGAAAGCAAGGAACAGCGATTCAGCACTGATCGGGCGCAGTACGCGTAGCGAAGGGCTGCAGAGTTTTTTAGCCGGAAATCCACGGAAGTTATAGCAATCAAAATCTGTTGTTATCTCACGTTGACCGCCATTGAGAAGGCGCAGTACCAGGGATGCATTTTGTCCTGAGCTCATTTAAAGGTGCCCACCATGGTCAGTGTCTGAGACACGGCTCATGACCTTATCCAGTATTGAAAAAGCAAATTTCAGAGTCTCATTCATTTTCAGAAAGCGAATGTATTTGAACGTTGTGCTCTCATTCTGATGCCCCATCCAGCCCATCAGACAATCAAGTGCTTCCCCTTCTGACAACCCACTTTCAAATAAGCTGTGCAGCCGGTAGGTAGCGTACGTACTCCGTAAATCGTGAAACCGGTAACGAAAGCCAGGGTCCTTTTGACGCAGCATATTGCGAAACGTGCCCCATCGGGCATTAAGTACTTCCGGTCGGACAGGGTTGCCCTGCTGGCTGATAAAAACTGGCTCAAAGCGGGGATAAATATCACGGTTATCTGACCCGCTCAGGGAAGCATCTGGGGGATTCGTTGATACTGGCTGGAATTGCTTCTCCCATCGGGAGAGCCTTTTTCCTCGCCTTTCGGATAGTGCGTAGTGCCGTAATAGGTTTAACAGTGTTGCAGAAACTTCGATAGTTCGTGTTTTACCAAACTTGGTTTCAACTCCATTACGGGGACCAATAGTAATATGATAGCGTGATTTTAGCTCACTGGCCGGCCTAGCCTCCTGTAGCGCATTCACGGTAAAGCTGCATGCCTCTCTCAGTCTCAGGCCGCTTTCACAGGCAAGCAGTGACATCAATATGAATTCATGCGATTGATTGTTCAGATGGGCAGCCATTAGACTGAGGTGTTCCATGGACAGCGGGGTTAACGAAGAAACTGCCGGGTTGTCATGTCGGGGAACCCTGATACGCAAGTCACTCGTTTGTATGAGGACGCGGGGTCTGATGTGCGCCAGCATCCCGTTGTTCTGACGAGCCACAAACTCCAGTTTAAAAGGGGCTGCGTTTTCACTGGAGATAACAAGATGATGGTTTTCTATCGCCCAGATATAAAATCGTACCACCTGCCCGATGCAGCTATTGGCAGTTGAGAAGGCCATTCTGCCTTCTCTGGCAGCAGAGAGCAGGTCTTCGGACCTGAACCGGTATGTTGGTTTAAGCCGGTTTACGGGAGGGAAGTGATTCCATTCCAGGTTTTCGCGCTCGAGGAATCTCCAGTAACGCAGCATTGCTTTTGCTGCCGTGTTGATGTCCACGAGTCTTTTGACGGTTTTGAGCTCCAGAAACCATTGATTCACTGGCTCAACAAAATGACCGGTACTATCGTAGAGAGCAGGTAAGCCGTCAGGACATGCAGTTCCTGCGGAGTAATGGAGTTGTCCGTGACGTGTGTCAGCAGTTGTCCCAAAGGTGATACCGGAAGAATGTATTATTCTTGCCATGCAATCTTACTCGCTACAGTTTATCCTGACCCAATATAATCTTTTTACTGGAATTAAATGCAGGGCTAAGTCTAAAAATGGAATTAATGAAAGAACTGAAGCTTGTGGGGCATCAGCATCCAATTCACCGCTTTAAGCGCGGGGACCATGAAGATCTCGCTACCCCGAACCACCATGAGAGCAGGTCACAATTACCGTAGGCGACGAGGGCCAGACAGATTCCAGATACACAAAATAGGAAAGTGAAGGCAACTGCTCTCATTATCTGCACCTTGTGCAGACAAGTGATTGATATGCTATTACGTGCTCGAGAACAAGAATGCGTCTATAACTCTCTGGTGCAGGCAATTGATTTTTAACTTTTTTGAGTTCTCTGCGACAGACCCGGAAGATAATGTCTCTGCATTAAAATCTAATTTGAGAACTCTTTCTACTTCTTGTGTTAACTCATTAATTTCATTAAAAAATGATGGGTAGGGTAACCCCCCTTGAATTTTCATTGGCGGGGGATCGGGCAGATCCTGCAAAATTTTATAATCATCAGGTAGGTTCTTAGCTAACCGCTTGGAAAATAATGTTAATTCATCTGTAGCCATCGTGAATAACCATGCTTCCTGATTAATTCTTTGATTTACGCGAAGAATTCGACCTAACACCTGTCTAAAATAAAGTTCAGTCTTAACAATGCTCAGGTGGCAGCAGACCTGTAGTCGTGGGATATCAGTGCCCTCACTTATCATGCCTATACTGACGATCCATTCAGAAGTTCCTTGTCGGTAACTCGCTATCTTTGAAAGGGATTCTCTATCATGATATGACACAATAGTGGCGGTTTGGGAAAATTCATTTTCCAGAATATCTAGGAGCTGGTACGCATGCTCTACTGAAGACGCAACCACCAGTCCACCTGCGTCAGAGTTCACCTTTCTTATTTCGCGAAGTTTTTCACACCCGGCTTTAATGACATATCTCATTGCTTCGGGATGACTCAGTATGGATTGATAGGAAACTGAAGTTTCGCTCAAGAATTCTGATATGGAACCGTAAATTTTTGATGCATGATCTGATGCTAAAATTAAATTAGCACTATTGATAAGTGTAATTTTAGGCTTACGGCAAACATTATCGATAATGGCTTCATGCAGACCGTAGATGTAGTCACAGCAGATCTCACCATCCGGATTGGTGTAATTTGACAATACTATTGGCATATTGTCAGTTCGCCATGGGGTTCCGGTTAATGCCAATGTATAGTTTGCATATTGTTGAACCTGAGCAAGTATTTCTCCGCCCCAAACATTAGCATTATCGAGTGAATCGCCAGAGCAATGATGGATTTCATCAAAAATCACTAACAACCTGTGTCGTTGTAACGAATCCCAGAATTTCTTCGAGAAATACATAAGGTTGTGATATGTGTACGCATTCCCTACAGATCCGAGGCCTCCACAAAAGCTACTTTTTAAAATATGAGAGAATGTGCTTTTTATCGATGAGACCACTGCAGTTGAAGGGGCAAAGCATATGATGATATCTACCAGATTGAGCTCTAGCATTCGCTTTGCAACCTCAGCTGCCATCACTGTCTTACCGGCACCAGGGCAAGCAAGACATAAAAAATGTTGCGATCCGGATTGATATTTATTTAGTGCTGCATCTGCACACTGACTCTGCCATTTCCTCAGCATTTCTGATGCTCATTGCTATCCTGCCCAAGTACTTTTGATAAAGCCGTCACTCTACCAAGTAATGCAGCAGACTGAATTTTTGCCTGTAGATAAAGGTCTGTAAGATAGCTTTTCTTGGTTGGAAATCTATCCATAAGGGATTGATATTCTTCAATTTCGCTAAGAACGACGGCTAGCTTAGCTTCGTAAATAACCTTCTCTTTTTTAATGTCTTTCAAAAAGATATCTACTTCAGATACTGCTGAGTCAATTGTTGCTGGCACAGTTTGAAGGCGGGAATTCTTTGGTATTTTTCCCAATGTAAATGTTGTGGAATAGAAGAGCTCCGTTTTTTTGTAAAATTTCTTGGTTCGTCCATCACTTTTCTCAATTTTACATATAAACCCTAATACCTCTAGTCGCAGAAGTTGGCGATAAATGAACTTTCTGGCTTCGCTCACCTGACTGTATTCATCCGTAATTTTCAGTAATGCATCCCTTAGTTGAGTAGCACTAAACTCTTTAAAATCCTTCTCTATCAATAAATTATAAATATATGGATGCAACTTTACTGCAGACTTCATTAACAAAATTCCAAACTTTTAAACTTAGGATTGCTAAGTATACAGAAACTAGCGAAACTTAGACAATCTAAGCATTCCAAGGCAATGATGATGATTACGTGGCACACCCAAACCCAATACCTGACAGGCTCAAAACAGCCAGAACCAAAGCCGGGATCACTCAGCGAGAATTGGGTATCCGAATTGGCATGGAACCAAGCTCAGCGAGTGGTCGTATGAACCATTATGAGAAAGGAAGGCATATCCCTGATATCGATACCCTTAAGCGCATGGCTGATGAGCTTGGAGTACCGATAAATTACTTCTTTTGTGAAACCGAAACGACGGCGGAGCTGGCGCGCCTTATCGCGAATATGACCCAAGAAGAACAAGCGGAACTGATTACTAAGTTAAAAAAGAATCAGTCATAGTCTGCGATAGGGTACTCAATATCAAGGACACCTGTAGCTACAGAATAATCTTTTATTTCATTGAATTGTTATAAATTTGAACATGAAATAAAGAGCTTAGATTAATAATGCCTGTTAGTTAGCAATGGAATAATTATCAAAATTAAGCCCAGTATACCCGACCATTTTTTAGCCAAAAATGTGATTCGCATCCTGTTTTCAACCAGACAGAAGGATGAAGGGAAGGCCGATTATTTTTATCAACAATGCAGTTCCAGTGTGGTGTGGCTTCTTTAATCAGTAGTAGTTCAATCACGGAACCACATCCACAGGGACATCTGAAACCGACACTCCAGTCCTCATCGCCATCTTTCATCAACACGACTGTCCGTCGGGGTATTTTTGCCGGTAGCATATCTCCCTCTACAATGAGTATCTGTCTTGCAGGAAGCCATGGTTCTGCCTTACGAAGTAAGGCAGAAAAGAGAGTTTTCATAAAGCTCATTTTGTTGCCCTCAGCTCAGGAAAGCCAAGCAGAGGTTCTCGGCATGCTTCGGCAAGAAGAGAATTGCTTCTTTTAACAAATGAATCTTCCTTATAATAGTCCTCATCTGCCCCCGCAAGACTGAATCGTGTCCGGGCAAAGTAAGCGTTAGGGTCTTCACGGAACGGGAAGCATCTGGCAATAAACTCCGAAACGCATGCTGAGGCAGCCCGCATGTTGAGGGTAATCACTGATGGTGCTTCTTCCTGAATCCCTGTTATGTAACCCTGCGCCAGTTGTTCTTGATAAAGCGCTGGTTGTGTTTTCGAAAGCATCTCCTGATGAAGCAGTGCTGATGTATATACTTCACGATCGAAAAGTGTTGCCCCTCCTGGTTTGACATAGTCAATTCTCCCGCTGACATCGGTGATTTTTCTGCCATCTTCCGGTTCAATATGAGTTGGTATTTTGACCCCGACATCCAGAAGTGGGATAAGGAATGCCGAGGAAATGAGATCCGCAACCATTCGCCCCTGGTAACTGTCCACACAACAAAAAATGATGTCTGCGTCAGCAACCATCAATATTGCCTCTCTGGAAAATACGGACTTATGGACTGGGATAGCAATTTTCTCTCCACGAATCTTGGCCACTGCACAGGCAAACATCTCAACCTTTGATTTATTGAGCGAAGCATCTGCCCAAGTTGAATTTAGGATCCTGTTCAGGTTCTTTTCTTCGATATGGTCATCGTCGACGAGTAAAATTTTTCCAAATCCCAACCGGGTTATCTGTTCTGCGACAATTGAACCGGTACCGGACACTCCAATAATCGCTGCGGTAAGATGGCTAAAGCACGCGGTCATACCTGAGGTAAAGGCTATAACTTTATTTTGCGTAACTTCTTCATCAGCTCGCCAGAGGCAAATGTTATCACCAGGTACACTAACAAGATCTACGATCCTTGCATGTATTCCTTCATGATAGATGCGAGCCTGTAGCCGACCATCAGGTACCATGATGGCCGAGCCATGGATAGCTGTGACACCTTGGTATAGAGAGGGAATTGTAAGAGCATCACTTTCATCATCTTGTAGAGAAAAATCTAGGAGTCCACCCGGATGTGAGTGGACAAGTAGAATGGACATTGAAGCTGCTTCTGCAGCATCAATCGCGCTTTCAAGGTACAGCCCTGGCCAGGATATAAAATCATTTTGGCGTGATTTACATTCATCATAAGGCACCGTAATGACGTCTTTGGCGAGCAGTTTCAGGCGGTTTCCTTCATAACGATTACAGAGCAAAATTGCCGCAGCCTCCATACCATCACCCGGAAAGAGATGCTTCTTAAGCTGCTGATGAAGATGTTCTGGTATGACCAGGTTAATATATTTGTTCATTGGCCTACCTCCTGAAGCAAACAGCCATTAGCCATTGCCAGTTGAGAAATTACTGTATCAGTTGCTGGATCCCAAGGACGATGACGGGACCATCCCTGGAATGTATTCTGATCAATTACCGCCGTGATGTGCGTTGCTGGAATCTCTACACCATTCGTCAGTTTAATAGGTGGGAAAATGTAGAACATATCCAGCATGCTCATTGGATAGCCTTCAGGGATGAGCAAAGCTAGCTGGATACTTTTTTGGTTGTACCCTTCTGGCAAAAGGTAATCGTTGATAATGAGCCAGCGTGATTGATTGCTAACACATGTTTCCCAGCGGTACTCCATATCGTTTAGATATTTTTCGTCATTCTCCAGAAGGCCAAAATCGTAACGGAGAGAGGATGTCGCTTCTCCGTTTTCAACGTTGCGCGGAGTCAAACGCAGTTTTTCAATGCCAGGGGTAGTTAGATCAAGATGATCATTAATGGTTTTCTCTACCTTTGGCTGACCTTGAACCTTGAAGAAAATAAACCAAGCCTGATCAGGATTCAGGCCTGCTTTGATAACGGCATCCCTTACACTAATCACTGGGGTGTTAAAAACATACTCCTTACCCTGGATGTTGAGCTTCCAGGCTGGATTACGACTGATGAATCGCTCAATTCCCTCTTGTTCAAGGGAGACAAACTGGTGATCCTGAATCTCTTCATCAGCAGCATCTTCTTTTTCAAGCAAAAGTCTCTTTCCTTCAGCCACCTCACCAAGCTTGCGAATTGTATACCCAGTGATCTGATTACATGGCCACTCAAGGCGTTCGCCATCAACGGTGAAAAAGTAGACCCGGTCTGATTCGATAACAATAAATTTATTATTGTCAGCACCAGGGCGGGCAAGTTCGCCAGGGCTGATGCTTTCAAGCGCACCATTTGCGAGGATCTGTAGAATCACGGGAAGTTGATCCGGCTTGAAACCAGCTACAGCTGAGATCTGGTTGCCTGTGAGTGTGCTGTCATCAACGATGAACTTTTTGAAATTCAGATTTTTATCAGCAATTTCAATTGTTTTACATTCTTTGCTGCTTTGGGTATTGGAGGTATTCATGATTTCAGTCTCGTAGGTTATTCAATAATTTAAAATCTGATAAATTTAATGAGATTTACCAGATGCTGCAAGTTGGCGAGCCAACAGGCAGGAAGATAGCCTCTTATTCTGATTAACGCAAGCAGATTTATCAGATTTATTTTATGGGAACGTAGACGAATTCATGTCCGCCTGACTCTGCAACTTCCTTCTTACCAAGAATAAGCCCTTGATGGTAAAGCTTTTTTAACTTGCCGCTGGCATTTTGAGTAGATATATCAAATTCTGATGCCACCATGCTTGTAGTTGTGAACTCGTTTTTCATGATGTAATCAATGAGCTGCTTTGTCCCCTCTGTCAGGGCAGGGCCAATAATTTTATAACTGTTGTCATATACAAAAATTGGTTGGTCTTTTGCTATCGCGGCATAAGACCAGTTATCAAGCAGGTCTTTAGACATGACCTGGATGAGATAAAACCCTTTATCTTCTCTTAGTAACTTTGCCAGTGAGATGACACTTTCTCTTGGGAAGGAGGCATCTGTGGCTTCAATTCCTTCAAGTGATATGCCGAAGACATTCTCCTGAGGGTTATTGTCCACTATCTGTTGTAGCTTACCGAAGACCCTTCTTCCCATTTCGTTACCGAATGCAAAAGGATTCCCGACAAGATCTATGAGTTTGATGATGAGAGATTTCTGTTTCATCTGATTAAATTAATCCGATATCTTCTGAAGTGTCAATAAAGAAATCGAAACAAATATGAGTACCGTTTATCAAACTCAGGTCATTCCTGACAGTTGATGATAGGAGCCTCCCATCTTTGTACCTCTGCTCAATACTGAAAGTTGTTTGTCTGATGATGAGTAGCGCTTCGTTTTTGGATGCTTGTTTTCGGGAACTCTCAAAACCTAAACCTCTACCACCTTTAGAACCATAGCGACTGATTCTGCCGTTAGAGAAAACGTGCTTAACGAGCTCTACATCTGAATGTGGTGATCCGACAGGGAATTGAGCATCTAATTCAGGATAGTTTTCTTTGAGCGTTGCGCGCAGCGTTGCCACAAGTCCAACCCCACTATCCGAAATGACGGTTTGGATGTGTTTTCCCTGCCACCCGTTGTAACTCTGCAAAGCTGCAAACCCCGGAATACGACTATCGCTATGTTCTTTCACATTGTGAATGAATTCACTAAATACCGTCATTATGATATGAAAATAATCTTTCGAAGCTGCAGTAACGAAGCGTTTTCCCAATCTTTGTATAAGTTGGCCGATTTCAGCGTCTGTTGAATTAAGCTTAATAGCACCAAATTCAACGAGGCTATGGCTGTTATCTTGGTACTTCAACGCTGCAGAACTACCGGGCTCTGGCCTGGATGGAAGGACTGTTATGTCCTGATGTAGCAGATCAAAAAAACCAGAGCGGTTTAGAAAAGAGCTTGTTTTTTTACTTTTTGATAAATCTATGGTGACCGCGATGTTTTTGGAAGAAAGCTGGTTAAGCAATGACAGCATCCTGGCAATAGCCACCATCATCAGAGAGCAATCTTTGGGAAAAGTAATGACTGCCGATTTATAGGTACCATCAAAGGGATTGCCACGTTCGATAAGTGCGTCTTCAAAGTGATCTTGGGTCATCCAAGATACTGGTGCAAAAGAAAGTTCAAATTCTCTGTTTTTTGACTGATACCACTTGAACTCATCAGTTTGTTGAAAAAGATGTTTGTTTCGGCTCAGGAAGGAGTTGACCTTTTTCTTGTCAATATCAAAATGCTTGGCGATTTCACGTCCTGTCAGACCTGGTGAAGTTTTGAGTAACTTATCGATGGCATTGAACATTCTTATATTTTTTTCCTGTCATTCCTCAGCAGAGGTCTTACTCATCATTCTAAATATTTCTCTCTATTATCGCCATAGTCGCAGCCCATTATAAAAGTAATTCTTATCCAATAGAGTTAGTCTGGAAGCAGAAGTCTTAAACGACTGGATAAAGTAACTATCTCTATGCCTTATATATTAGATAATTTTATGTTTTTCAATAAATTCTACTTAACTATGCTTTGACGTGTAGGGTTAGCTGGCCTTTAAATTGAGTAACTTATTTTAGATTCTTCAATCTCATTAAAATGAATAAAATCATATAGTTGGGTGTGGCAAATATAATTCCATCTATGGTTAAACGCAAAGTGAGATACCAATAATAAATATTGAGATAGTTATAAAAAACTGGCCTGTCACAGCCAGTTTTTCAGAGATTAAAAAGGTGTAGGGATGATTTTTCTACACTAACGTGTCATGGTGACAAACTCTTCCGCCGCAGTCGGGTGGATCGCCACGGTGTTATCGAAGTCTTTCTTCGTTGCGCCCATCTTCAGCGCCACCGCGAAGCCTTGCAGGATCTCGTCCATGCCGAAACCAATGCCGTGGATGCCGACGATCTTCTCCTCCGGGCCCACGCACACCAGCTTCATGCGGCATGGCTGACGGTGCGAGGTGACCGCGGTATACATCGCGGTAAACGCCGATTTATACACTTTCACCTGGTCATCGCCGTACTGCTCACGCGCCTGCGGCTCGGTTAAGCCGACGGTACCGATTGGCGGGTGGCTGAAGACCACGGTCGGGATGTTGCTGTAGTCCAGATGTTCGTCCGGCTTGTTATTAAACAGACGCTCGGAAAGACGACGCCCCGCCGCCACGGCAACCGGCGTCAGCTCTACGGCGCCGGTGTTATCACCGACGGCATAAATGCCCGGTACGCTGGTGTTCTGGAATTTATCAACGACAATGTAGCCTTTTTCATTGGTTTTCACCCCGGTTGCGGCCAGGTTGAAGTTGTCGGTGGCCGGTTCACGACCAATCGCCCAGATCAGGCAGTCAACGGTCTGGCTGCGGCCATCTTCCAGCTCCAGAGTCAGGCTACCGTCCGCATTTTTCACCACCGCTTTTGGCACGGCGTTGGTGTGCAGGGTTGGGCCTTCGGCGTTCATCACCTCGACCAGCGTGTCGACGATCAGCGGGTCAAAGCTGCGTAGCGGCGCGTGTTTACGCACGAACAGGTGCGCTTCCGCTCCCAGGCCGTTAATCACGCCGGCCAGCTCAACCGCGATGTAACCTGCGCCCACAATGGCAACGCGTTCTGGCAGAGCAGGCAGCTCGAAGAAACCGTCGGAGTCGATACCGTATTCCGCGCCCGGAATGTTCGGGTGGCTCGGACGGCCGCCGGTGGCGATCAGGATGTGATCGGCGGTGATCGTCTCGCCGTTCACTTCGATCGTCTTCGCATCCACGAAACGGGCGAAGCCGCGGATCACGTCGACGTTATTCTTGCCCAGCACGTTATCGTACGAGGTGTGAATACGGTCGATGTAGGCGGTACGGCTGGCGATCAGTTTATCCCAGTCGAAGTGGTTGATGGTGGTATCAAAGCCGTAGTCCGGACCATACATATGGATAGCTTCACGGATTTGCGCGGCATGCCACATCACTTTCTTCGGTACACAACCCACGTTCACGCAGGTGCCGCCGAGTTCTTTGGCTTCAATCAGCGCACACTTTTGGCCGTACATGGCCGCACGGTTGATGGAGGCGATGCCGCCGCTGCCGCCGCCGATTGCGATGTAGTCATAATGCTTAGTCATAGCGTTGTCCTTAATCGTGAATTGCCGCGATTGTATACCTGAAATCAATAGTTTCCACCGATGGCTGCGATTACTCCGGCACGATCCAGCTCACGGTGGCGTGACCCGTACCGGCTGGCACCAGCGTTTTGTGCAGCCACGGCAGCACGTTGTTCATCTGTGCTTCGAGCTTCCACGGCGGGTTAATGACGATCATGCCGGACGCGGTCATGCCGCGCTGGTCGCTGTCAGGGCGCACCGCCAGCTCAATTTGCAGGATTTTACGAATGTCGGTCGCTTCGAGGTCTTTGATCATGCGTTTAATTTGCGCGCGCAGCACTACCGGATACCACAGGGCATAGGTGCCGGTCGCAAAGCGTTTGTAACCTTCGTTAATGCCGGTCACCACCGCCTGATAGTCGGTTTTGATTTCGTACGGTGGGTCGATCAGCACCAGGCCGCGACGGGAAACCGGCGGCAGTTTGGCTTTCAGCTGCTGGTAGCCATCGGCTTTGTCCACGCGGGCGCGGTTATCTTTCTGAAACTCAGAACGCAGCAGCGGGAAGTCGCTCGGGTGCAGCTCTGTCAGCTGAAGGCTGTCCTGCTCACGCAGCAGCTGGCGGGCAATCAGTGGTGAACCCGGGTAGTAACGCAGCTGGCCGTTGCGGTTGAAGTGATTCACCACGCCAATGTACGGCTCCAGCTCGGCAGGCAGATCGTCCTGCTGCCAGATACGCGCAATCCCTTCCAGATATTCACCGGTACGCTCTGCATGCTCGCCGCTCAGCTGATAACGGCCCGCGCCCGCGTGGGTGTCCAGATAAAGGAACGGTTTATCCTTTTCTTTAAGCGATTCGATGATCAGGCTCTGAACGGTGTGTTTGAGGACGTCGGCGTGGTTGCCTGCGTGAAAGCTGTGGCGATAACTGAGCATGGGTAATGATATTCCGCTGAATTGACGATTTGCCACAGTTTACAGCAGAACGGCACAGATTACCCGCAGGCCCGGTAAGCGCAGCGCCACCGGGCGTTTTTCGACAACCTTCGGCATTGAAATCCTCTACACTTAACCCCATTACTGAAAACAATATGCACAGCGCCGGATGCGCGCTTCATTCATCTATTTCAACAGGACAGCGTTTATGACCAATCCATTACTGACGCCTTTTTCGTTGCCACCGTTTTCTAAAATCCTCCCTGAGCATGTGGTTCCGGCCGTTACCCAGTCGCTGAACAACTGCCGTGCGGCGGTAGAAAGCGTGGTCGCGCAGGGCGCGCCGTACACCTGGGAAAATCTGTGTCAGCCGCTGGCCGAAGTGGACGACGTGCTGGGGCGTATTTTCTCCCCGGTGAGTCACCTGAACTCGGTGAAAAACAGCCCGGAGCTGCGTGAAGCCTACGAACAGACCCTGCCGCTGCTCTCTGAGTACAGCACCTGGGTCGGTCAGCATGAGGGGCTCTACAAAGCCTACCGCGACCTGCGCGACGGCGACCACTATGCCGAACTGAACACGGCGCAGAAAAAATCGGTCGATAACGCCCTGCGTGATTTCGAACTGTCCGGGATTGGCCTGCCAAAAGAAAAACAGGTTCGCTACGGCGAAATCGCCGCGCGCCTGTCCGAGCTGGGCAACCAGTACAGCAACAACGTCCTCGACGCCACCATGGGCTGGACGAAGCTGATTACCGATGAATCTGAACTGGCGGGTATGCCGGAAAGCGCGCTGGCGGCGGCAAAAGCCCAGGCCGAAGCGAAAGAGCAGGAAGGCTTCCTGTTAACGCTGGATATCCCAAGCTATCTGCCGGTGATGACCTACTGCGACAACCAGGCCCTGCGCGAAGAGATGTACCGCGCCTACAGCACCCGCGCCTCCGATCAGGGGCCGAATGCCGGTAAGTGGGACAACAGCCCGGTGATGGCGGAGATCCTCGCTCTGCGCCACGAGCTGGCACAGCTGCTGGGCTTCGGCAGCTACGCGGATAAATCCCTCGCCACCAAAATGGCTGAGAACCCACAGCAGGTGCTCGACTTCCTGACCGATCTGGCGAAACGCGCCCGTCCTCAGGGTGAAAAAGAACTGGCTCAGCTGCGCGCCTTTGCGAAAGCGGAGTTCGGCGTGGACGAGCTTCAGCCGTGGGATATCGCGTACTACAGCGAAAAACAGAAACAGCATCTCTACAGCATCAGCGACGAACAGCTGCGTCCGTACTTCCCGGAAAACAAAGCCGTTAACGGCCTGTTCGAGGTGGTGAAACGCATCTACGGCATTACCGCGAAAGAGCGTACCGACATCGACGTCTGGCATCCGGACGTGCGCTTCTTCGAGCTGTATGACGAGAAAAACGAGCTGCGCGGCAGCTTCTATCTGGATCTTTACGCGCGAGAAAACAAACGTGGCGGGGCGTGGATGGACGACTGCGTGGGCCAGATGCGTAAAGCGGATGGTTCCCTGCAAAAACCGGTCGCCTACCTGACCTGTAACTTCAACCGCCCGGTGAGCGGCAAACCTGCGCTGTTTACCCACGATGAAGTGATCACCCTGTTCCACGAGTTCGGTCACGGCCTGCACCACATGCTGACCCGCATCGAAACCGCTGGCGTCGCCGGTATCAGCGGTGTGCCATGGGATGCGGTCGAGCTGCCAAGCCAGTTTATGGAAAACTGGTGCTGGGAGCCGGACGCGCTGGCATTTATCTCCGGCCATTACGAAACGGGCGAACCGCTGCCGAAAGAACTGCTGGATAAAATGCTGGCGGCGAAAAACTACCAGGCGGCGATGTTCATCCTGCGTCAGCTGGAGTTCGGCCTGTTCGACTTCCGCCTGCACGCCGAGTTCAGCCCGGAGCAGGGGGCGAAAATCCTCGAAACCCTGGCTGAGATTAAAAAGCAGGTCGCGGTTATTCCAGGCCCGACCTGGGGACGCTTCCCGCACGCGTTCAGCCATATCTTCGCAGGCGGGTACGCCGCAGGCTACTACAGCTACCTGTGGGCCGACGTGCTGGCGGCAGATGCCTTCTCGCGCTTCGAAGAAGAGGGGATTTTCAACCGCGAAACCGGTCAGTCGTTCCTTGATAACATCCTGACGCGCGGCGGTTCAGAAGAGCCTATGGAGCTGTTCAAACGCTTCCGTGGCCGCGAGCCGCAGCTGGATGCGATGCTGGAGCATTACGGAATCAAAGGCTGATTGCTACGTGAAGATCTGCTTAGTAGATGAAACAGGCGCCGGGGACGGCGCCTTATCTGTTCTGGCGGCCCGCTGGGGGCTGGAACATGATGAAGACAACCTGATGGCGCTGGTGATGACGCCGGAACATCTGGAGCTGCGCAAGCTCGATGAGCCAAAGCTTGGCGGGATTTTTGTCGATTTTGTCGGCGGCGCGATGGCGCACCGGCGTAAGTTTGGCGGCGGTCGCGGTGAAGCGGTGGCCAAAGCGGTCGGCATTAAAGGCAGCTATCTGCCGGACGTGGTGGATGCCACGGCGGGGCTGGGGCGCGATGCCTTTGTGCTGGCGTCTGTCGGCTGTCGGGTGCGGATGCTGGAGCGTAATCCGGTTGTCGCCGCGCTGCTCGACGACGGGCTGACGCGGGGCTACGCGGACCCGGAAATCGGCCCGTGGTTACAGGAACGTTTGCAACTTATTCATGCCTCCAGCCTGACGGCGCTGACCGATATCACCCCGCGCCCGCAGGTGGTCTATCTCGACCCCATGTTCCCGCATAAGCAGAAAGGCGCGCTGGTGAAGAAAGAGATGCGGGTGTTTCAGTCTCTGGTGGGGCCAGATTTAGATGCCGATGGCCTGCTGGAGCCGGCTCGTCAGCTGGCGACGAAGCGGGTGGTGGTGAAGCGGCCGGACTATGCGCCGCCGCTGGCGGACGTTGCGACCACTAACGCGGTGACCACCAAAGGACACCGATTTGATATTTATTCGGGAACGCCAGAATAAAAAAGCCGGGTGGCGGCTTCGCCTTACCCGGCCTACATTCAGTGCCGCTTGTAGGCCCGGTAAGCGTTAGCGCCACCGGGCTTTTTTGCACTTACTCGTCTTCTTCGTCACGCAGTGGAACAATCAGCATATCCACGTGTACGGTGTTAATCAGCTGGCGCGCGGAAGACATCAGCTTGCTCCAGAAGTCCTGGTGATGACCGCATACCACCAGGTCCATATCGTATTTCTTAATCGCATCAACCAGCACCTGGCCCAGATCGCCGCTACCGCTTAAGGTTTCAGTGATTGGATAGCCCGCGTTGGTAGAAAGCTCGCTCAGCGCGTGGTGAGTCTCTTCGGAGATGCGTTTCTGCATATCGCCGAGATTCACGTCGATCAGACCGGTGTAGAGGTCGGAGTAATTCACATCAACGTGAATCAGCGAAACTTTCGCGTTGTAGGGACGTGCCATGGATACTGCTTTATCAACCAGCACTTTACTCTCCGGGGAGAGGTCTACCGCGATGAGAATGTGTTTGTAAGCCATAGTGTTACTCCTTCCTTAAGTTATCGATGACTAAATGGGAAAGCCGTCGTCTGATGCTTTCATTACGGCCCAGTTAAACATATTTTTCAAGCTTTGGTGTTGATAACGATTAACCTTGTGGCAAAAAAATTAACGGATCTCCTACACTATTTAATGAGCCGTTCGGATATTAAAACGCGAACCGGATCGACTTTTGGTCATTCTTTCACTGAACTGTCTGTCAGGGCATTGGGGTGCGGTAGCTCAGGAGCCTTGCTTCGTGGGCGGACGCCGGGGAGGATGTATGATTAGCACCGTCGCATTGTTTTGGGCGTTATGCGTGGTTTGCATAGTGAATATGGCGCGCTACTTCTCATCGTTACGTGCGCTGTTAGTGGTACTTCGTGGTTGCGATCCGTTGCTTTATCAGTATGTGGACGGTGGAGGGTTCTTCACCTCGCACGGACAGCCCAGCAAGCAGATGCGTCTGGTGGGGTATATCTACTACCAGCGCTACCGCGATCACCACGATGAAGAGTTTATCCGTCGCTGCGAGCGCCTGCGTCGTCAGTTCATTTTGACCAGCGCCCTGTGTGGTCTGGTTGTGGTGAGTATGATTGCATTGATGATTTGGCACTGAGTACCACAGCAGGCGGGGAAAGCCCCGCCTTCTTTCCTCTGGCTCAGGGCTTAACTGAGAACCGGAGACTGGAGACATTGTTCTCAATCGAAATAACCTTTCCGCTATAGGCAATTTTCACTTCCCCGCTTGTATCAATACTGGCTGAGGTTATCGTGCCTGTACCTTCGATGACCGGATACTTCATAGCCAGCTGATGGATAATGTCAGTGTCTTTCCCTGCGAGCGCTCCAGAGAGATAGTATCGGTAAATTGGTGGTACGGTTGTGCCACCCTGATTGTTCACGGTCATATAGAGCCAGACGCTATCGGATAATTGATAAACGCGCTGTAGCTCATCGCTATTGCGCTGATTGGGTTGATGGTTTAACCAGAGAAATCCAATGACCAGAACCAGAAGCGAAACGGTAACAAGGCGATGAATCCATTTAATAGCCGTTTTGAATGGCATATTCTATTCCTTCTCTGATGTTGCGTTGGTCCGTTGGGTCGTCTCCGTAAGGAGGCTTTTCGTACCATTTTCCCCATTCCGGTTTTGAGGTACCTGCCCGGCCTTGAGCCCAGCCTGCGCCCATAAGAAGGATGTTTGCAGGGATACCTGCCGCAGTACCTGCGGCTCCGAAGTTGAAGTTACCAAATGCAGCAAAATAAGGGTCGAATTTTTTATAATCCCAGGGACCGCCATTTCGGACTTTTTGGTAGAACCAATAATACGTTGAGGGCGTGGCCATATTGCGTGACATTCCGTTAAGGCGAGCCTCGCGCATATTGTTCGCTATAACGATTGAACCCGGTCCTGAGAGAGGGACAGAAGCCATACATTCTCCTTTGTCTGGATTTTTCTTCTGGCCGCCATGATAGTT
>ENA-OWOE01000448-OWOE01000448.1-gut-metagenome-genome-assembly--contig:-NODE-448-length-28734-cov-6.165858_pt1 | contig 28734 bp, 28 predicted proteins | sample MGYA00248254_ERZ651788 | MGnify/ENA primary metagenome ERZ651788 (study PRJEB26908, sample SAMEA4031709) | gut metagenome | biome: gut; feature: normal infant; material: stool | place: China | collected 2015... | reverse complement strand
GTCGAGCAGATACCACTTGCGCTCGACTTCAGCGGGCTTTACGAGAGTAGTGCTCATATCTATTTCCTCCTGATAAGCTTTTTGTACGTTTCAGGCGCCTTTCTGGGGCGCGAGTGTCAGTATACATCATAAAAAGGTGCCTGTCAACAGCATTTTTTGATTTTTTCATTGTAATTTTTTCAATCTTGCAAAATCTCACGTTTTCTCTTGAATCCTCATTATTTCTAAAAACGCATTTTCTGCAAAATTTTCTGCCCACGGCCGCACATTTTCTGCCGCTGCCCGCTACAATTTTGTCTGCCGGTGTGGTATACTATAAAGGATATGGCAGCTTTTGCTGCGCACTGATACAAGGAGAATTTTTTACATGCCAAACGACATCGACCGCAACGCTTCTGCCCAGCGCCGCACCTCCAAGCTTCTGGCCGCTATGGGCATCTTTGTTGCTCTGGGCATCATTGCTTACATTATTTTAACGCTGCTGGTCAACCGCAGCGTGCCCGCAAACCCGGACACCCACTACACCGGCACAAACGGCGTTTCCGTCTACTATGACAGTTCCATCTGGAAGGTATGCCAGATGACCGAGGACAGCACCCTTGGCACCGTGCTGGAACTCGCCACGGCAGACAGCGCCGATGGTGAGGACTACGAAGCTGTGCTGCTGCAGCGCGGCACTGCCGACAGCTACGCGGACTTTATCGATGCGTCCGAGAAGGACCTCAAGCAGGCCTATGGCGTCATCAAGCCCCGCAAGGTGAACCTGACCGTGGACGGTGCCGAGGTGGAGGCCGTGCGCTGCGACATTCAGGCGTATTATGCGGTGCTGGCCACCATTACCTACCCCAGCGGTGACGTGGTGTATGTTTCCGGCCTGACAAAGCTTGCCTCCATCAACGACATTGTGAACCTTGTGGAAAGTGTGACCCTGTCATGAGCAGTTCCCGTGCAATGCAGCGTCTGTGCGGCCTGATGCGCAAGGCTGTGCAGGACTATGAAATGATCGCTCCCGGCGATAAAGTGATGGTGGGCGTTTCCGGCGGCAAGGACAGCGTGGCCCTTACCATCGGCCTTGCCGAACTGCGCAAGTACATCGGCTTTGATTTTACGGTGCAGGCCGTCACGCTGGACCCGCAGTTCGGCGGCAGGCCCATGGATTATACCGTATTGCAGGAGCTGTTTGCCCAGTACGATATCCCCTATGAGATCCGCCGTACCGAGATCGGCCCTGTGGTGTTCGACTACCGCAGGGAGAAGAACCCCTGCGCCCTGTGCGCCAAGCTGCGGCGCGGCGCGCTGCACACGGCAGCGCAGGAACTGGGCTGCAACAAGGTGGCGCTGGGCCACCATCTGGACGATGCCGTGGAGACCTTTTACATGAATCTCTGGCGGGAGGGCCGCATCGGCTGCTTCTCGCCGGTCACTTATCTTTCGCGCCGGGACCTCACCCTCATCCGGCCCATGCTGCTGGCCACCGAGCAGGAGGTCATTTCCGCAGTGCACGCCGAGGGGCTGCCCATCGTCAAGAGCGTCTGCCCTGCCGACGGCGTGACCGTGCGCGAACAGACCAAGGAGTTCGTCAAGGAGCGCTGCCGCACCGACCACGCTTTCCGCCAGAAAACCCTGCACGCCTTGCAGGAGAGCGGCATCGATGGCTGGCGGCCCGTCCACACCGGGCGCGGCAGCTTTGCAATTACAAACGAGGAAGAATGAATCATGAAGACTCAACCTTTTGAAAAACACGTCTGGGCCGAGATCGACCTCGATGCCCTGCGGCATAACTTCCGGGCCGTCAAAGCCCGGGCCGGCGACCTGCCGCTGTGCGCGGTGGTCAAGGCCGACAGCTATGGCCACGGCGCTGTGCAGTGTGCCCGCGTTTTTGCGCAGGAGGGTGCAGCATGGCTGGCAGTGAGCTGCCTGACCGAGGCCGTGCAGCTGCGTCAGGACGGGCAGACTCTGCCCATCCTTATTTTGGGCCATGTTCAGCCGGAGTACGCCCAGACCCTCATCCACGAGGATATCACCGTAGCGTGCTACTCCACCGAACAGGCGCAGAACCTTTCCGCTGCTGCCGTAAAGGCAGGCGGCAGAGTAAAGATCCACCTCAAGGCAGATACCGGCATGGGCCGCATCGGCTTTGCCCTGCGCACCGATTTTGATGCCGCCATCCGCGAAATGCTGGCTGTGTGTGCGCTGCCGGGGCTGGAAATGACCGGCCTGTTCCAGCACTTCTCGGTGGCCGACGACACCGCCGAAGAAAATGTTGCCTACACCGCGGAGCAGCACGCACTGTTCGTCAGAGCGTTCCATGCGCTCAAGGCGGCAGGCCGCGAGCCGCAGACCGTCCACTGTGACAACTCTGCGGGCGTGATGCTGCACCCGGACTGGCCCGAGGGATTGGCCCGGGAGCGCTGCATGGCGCGGCCCGGCATCATCCTCTACGGCTACGACCCCAGCGACGAGGTGCGCTTTGGGCAGTTCCGGCCGGTGATGACCCTCAAGACCGTGGTGAGCATGGTCAAGGAAATGCAGCCCGGTCAGAGCGCCAGCTATGGCCGCCGCTTCACCGCCGATAAGCCCACGCTGGTGGCCACCCTGTGCACCGGTTATGCGGACGGTTATCCCCGCCAGCTGAGCTGCGGCAAGGGCATCGTGGAGATCCACGGCAAGGCCTGCCCGGTGCTGGGCCGCGTGTGCATGGACCAGATGATGGTGGATGTGACCGGTATCCCGGACATCCACGAGGGCGACGAAGCCATCCTGTGGGGCGGCAGCGTCAGTGATACTGCCGAGACCATCGCCCGCAAGACCGACACCATTTCCTACGAGGTGCTGTGCGGCGTGTCCCGCCGCGTGCCCCGCGTCTACCTCGAGCACGGAAAGATCGTGGATGTCGAGGATTGGATACTGGAAGCTTAAATTTCTCCCGGAGGAACTACATGGCAAGAGACAATATCCGCAATTTCTGTATCATTGCACACATCGACCACGGCAAATCCACCCTGTCGGACCGTATTCTGGAGCTGACCAAGAGTGTGGACGAGCGCACCATGGAAGACCAGATTTTGGACAACATGGACATTGAGCGCGAGCGCGGCATCACCATCAAGGCCCGCGCTGTCACCATGAACTATACCGCCAAGGACGGCAAGACCTACGAGTTCAACCTCATCGATACCCCGGGCCACGTGGACTTTGCCTACGAGGTCAGCCGCAGTCTGGCCGCCTGCGAGGGCGCCATCCTTGTGGTGGATGCCACCCAGGGCGTGGAAGCTCAGACGCTGGCCAATACCTACATGGCGCTGGAGCATGATCTGGAACTGGTGCCCATCCTGAATAAGATCGACCTGCCCAGCGCCCACCCGGACGAGGTGGCGCAGGAGGTGGAGGACGTGATCGGCCTGCCCTGTCTGGATGCGCCCCGCGTCTCTGCCAAGACCGGCCTGAATGTGGATCAGGTGCTGGAGCGTGTCGTCACCGACATTCCTGCCCCCACCGGCGACCCGGATGCCCCGCTGAAGGCGCTGATCTTCGACAGCATTTACGACAGCTACAAGGGCGTTATCGTCTATATCCGTGTGTTTGAGGGCACCGTGAAGCCCGGCGATACCATCCGCATGATGGCCACCGGCGCGGAGTTCACGCTGGTAGAAGTGGGCCACATGGGTGCTACCAACCTTTCTCCCTGTGACCAGTTGCAGGCTGGTGAGGTCGGCTATCTGACCGCCAGCATCAAGACCGTGCAGGACACCCGCGTGGGCGATACCGTCACGCTGGCCAATAATCCCACCGCCGAAGCACTGCCCGGCTACCGTCAGGTCAAGCCTATGGTGTTCTGCGGCATCTACCCCGCCGACGGTGCCAAGTACCCCGACCTGAAGGATGCACTGGAAAAGCTGCAGCTGAACGATGCCTCCCTCACCTTTGAGCTGGAGACCAGCGCCGCGCTGGGCTTCGGTTTCCGCTGCGGCTTCCTTGGCCTGCTGCACATGGAGATCATCACCGAGCGTCTGGAACGGGAATTTGATCTGGATATCATCACCACCACCCCCAGCGTGCGCTACCGCCTTACCCTGACCGACGGCACTGTGGAGATGATCGACAATCCTTCCAGCTACCCCGACCCCTCCAATATCGTCAAGCAGGAAGAGCCTTTTGTGGATGTTCACCTGTACACCCCCAACGACTATGTGGGCGGCCTGATGGATCTGTGCCAGAACAAGCGCGGCGTGCTGATCGATATGAAGTATCTGGACGATGTGCGCGTTGATCTGCACTATGCTCTGCCGCTGGGCGAGATCGTGTACGACTTCTTTGATGCCATCAAGAGCCGCAGCCGGGGCTACGCCAGCTACGATTACGAGTTTAAGGAGTACCGCGAGAGCGACCTTGTCAAGCTGGACTTCCTGCTCAATGGCGACCCTGTGGACGCGCTGTCCATGATCGTGTTCCGCGATAACGCCTATGCCAAGGGCCGCCGCATCTGCGAAAAGCTGCGGGATAACATCCCCCGCAACCTGTTCGAGATCCCGGTACAGGCTGCCATCGGCGGCAAGATCATTGCCCGTGAGACGGTCAAGGCCATGCGCAAGGACGTGCTTGCCAAGTGCTACGGCGGCGACATCTCCCGCAAAAAGAAACTGCTGGAAAAGCAGAAGGAAGGCAAAAAGAAGATGCGTCAGCTGGGCAGCGTTTCCCTGCCCAGTGAAGCCTTTACCGCTGTGCTCAAGCTGGACAGCGATGACGATTAAACTTTATAGATCAAAGAGAACCCGCGCTCTGGTATGCTGCAATGCACCCAGCGCGCGGGTTCTATCTGTTTTTTCACAACCTCAGTTTACAACAAAAATGAGATAGGCACCCCCTTTCGGGGAAACCTATCTCATTTTTTGTTGTTGGGACTATTTTGCAACAGTCCCTTTACGTTGGGGCGTTAGGGGGCCGCTTACAGTCTCTTGACTGCTCTTTTCCGATTTGCTTCTGCCCGGATTATACATGATTTCAGTGCGAAAGTCATCGAAACCTGCGCGAAACGTTCTTGAATCTGCGTGAACGAATCATCTGGGCAGCAAAAAAGCCCCGGAAAGGCTGTCTGGGTGCCTTCCGGGGCTGCTGTGAAAGATGACTGCATCAGTAATACTTTTCAGTCAAAAAGTACTACTGATACACTGCTTCGAGGGCTTTCTCACTCACTTTTCTGCTTCAGGCGGGCGTATTCGGCATCGGCCTGAATGGCTGCAGAGGTGAAGCTGTTGTTGTTCCACCAGCTGATCAGCGCGGCCACGGTGGTGATGCCGGCGGTCACCAGCTGTTCCACAGTCTGGCTCTCAATGGGCAGCATAGGTTTGCCCAGAGCGCTCAGCACCTGATTGGTCAGGGCAAGCAGCAGCACAGCGGTGCGGGCGATGGTGGCGGCAGAAATTTTACCAAAGTTCATATCAATTCCTCACTTTCTCATTTTGTTCAAGGTCAGCGATGCGGTGGTTGGCCACCTTCATCTGTTCTTCTAAAATCGGTACGCGGCGGGCAAAATTGTTATGCTCGCGCACCTCGCGGGTCAGCTCTTCGAGCTTGGTGTCGGTCACGGCCTGACTGCGGCTGTTGGCGATCAGCACGCCGATCAGGGTCACGGCCCCGGCAATGACAGCGGATAAGATCGTTTCCATTCCGTTCACCGCCTTTACCCGACCCACCGGCTTTTTGCTTTGCGCACATCCACATGGACAAAGCCTTTTGCGGGGTAGCGGCCGATGCCGCCGGTGCCGGGCAGCAGGGTCTCGGCGTAGGCGGCAAGCTGCTCCACCGGCACACCGGACACCCGGATATCCGCGGCACGGCCATACTGATGCTGGCTGTAAACCGCCCCGCCCACAGCCCTGTTGTGTGCAGCGGTGCGGTAGCCGCTGGTAATGACCACTGGTGCGCCAAAATGGTCACGGATGGCCTGCAGCACCTGCACCAGTTCGCTGTCCACAAACAAAGGGTCGGTGCCGTCTTTGCAGGCAAATTCCTTTGCGCGGAAGCTGCGGCTCAGCAGCGTTTCGCCATCCCTTGTGCGGGAGTAAACGTTAAGCATGGCCGTCCTCCTGCAGCAGCGCTGCCACGGCATCCCTCAGCCGGGCGGGCACATCCTCCAGCGTTTTGATGCCCTTGCGGATCAGGGCCGCATAGATCCTTGCCATTACACACCACCTCCTTCGTACAGTTCACACAGGGCCAGCTGCAGGTCGGTCAGCTGGCAGGTCAGGCTGGCAATCGTCTCGGGCAGACGGGCTGCTTCCTCGGCCTGCTGGCGCTCTTTTTCCCGCGCGGCCAATTCTTCTTCCGTATAGCGGATGTATCTCTGCACCGGCACCTGTTCGGTCCATGCGGCCTGCGCAGGCACGCCCGGCACGTCGATGACCTTCCGCACATCCCTGCCGCCGCCGGGATACTCCGTTACGGTCTCGTAGTGGCTCACTTCCTCCACGCCTTCCACGGCGGGGTGCTCCACTGGCTCGGTGTCGTCCACCAGATACCCAAGCGTCAGGTCAGGGTTTTCAATGGCTGCACCGTTCTCGTCAATGATCTTCATGGTTCAAAACCTCCTTTCTCAGGCCACGCGCCGCCAGATGTGCACATAGTAGGCGGCAGGCTGCACGGTGGCGCTGCGGCCGTAGATGGCATTAGACTTGGACGCATCCAGACTGAACTTATATACATCAGAAAAGGAATTGTATTCGCCCGTAGATGCGATCACGTTGCCGGCAGTGAATGCGCCGGATACCTTATGTTCACCCTTTTTTACATCCGCGACAAAAGAGCCTGTGATGTTCGGCAGTCCGGCCTTTACTGTGGTGCCCGCTGCGTGGTTGCTGCTGGCACCCATCAGCACGCGGTCGGATGCGATCTGCTCCCATGTGCCGCCAAACAGGGCGGCAGGGCTGGTGGGGTCGGTGCTCTGGTAGATGCTGCCCACCGGGTAGGCAGCGGAGCTGGGTGCGGCCAGCAGAGCATCGACATCTTCCTTTGTATAATAGGAAGAAAAATCGGCACCGAAGGTGCGCAGGGCGTTTGCCTTTTCGGCAGCGGTCCATTCCCCGGCGGCTGCGGCGGTGGTCAGAGCCTTCTTCACGCCATAAGGCAGCAGGGCTGCGGTCAGCGGCAGAAGTGCATCCGTCATGCTGTCCAGCTGTTCGCGGGCAGCTGGTGCGATGATCAGGGTTCCGTCGCCGCGCACGTTGATGCCGCAGGCGGGGTCCACCCGCACTGCGCCGGGGGCCGAAGCCGTGGGCACCGTGCTGCTGCGCAGATAGGGCGACAGATCCGGCATGGCGGCAGTATCGGTCAACACGGCCCCGGTGTTGGGGTCCACGCTCAGCACCCGAAGCAGCTGGCCGGAGACCGGAACTGCCGGGCAGGGAAGCGCCCCCACATCCTGCGCCGTCAGTTTTACGATGCCGCTTTTGCCGTTCACGCTCACTACCTGACCGTCGGTAGGCACCAGCTCCTCTGCCCGTGCGGCAGCAGCCTCGGCACGGGCTGCACAGCGGGATGCAGCGGCACTGTCGGCGCTGGTGCGCTGTGCCGCGGTCTGGGCCTGTGCCGCATTGGATGCCGTGCTTGCAGCACTGGCTGCGGCACGCTGCGCGGCGGTGGAAGCGGTACTGGCACTTTCCAGCACACGCGCCACGAACTGCTCATACTGCGAGGGCGGCAGCTCTTCCGCGCCGCCGTCGGTGGGCAGGATGGCGTAGGTGTCGTAGCTGCCGGGCCGGGTATAGGCGGCGTAGCCGCTGGCATCGATGGCTGCCAGCATCCACTGTCCGCCGGTGCTTCCGGTCAGGCGGCGGTCCACGGTGACGCAGTGCTGCGTGTCCAGTGAGACCGGTGCCAGCAGGGTGCCGTCGCTGCGGCGCAGGTAGAGCGCAACGGTGCACCCGGCCCATGCTTCCGGCAGCGTGAAGCACAGCTCGTCCACACCGGCAGCGTTCTGTGCACCGAGGTGCAGGCGGTGCGGCTGGGACAGAAATTCAGTGCCGCCGCACTGCCTTTGAATGATCTTGATGTTCACTTGAAAACCTTCCTTTCTGCTTTTTGTTTGATTGTACAGCCGCTGCCCGGCAGCTGCCAGTGTGGTCTTTTGCTGCACAAATTTCTGTGCTTCGGCATTTTGCCGGAAGGCGCTTTTCATGGGTAATTCGCACAGTTCTTTGTGGGTGAAAAATGGGATAAAAAAGAGGTGGCTTCGTACGGAAAACCAGCGATTTTTGGCCGCTTGCCGTATGGGAAAACGAACCCAAAAGTGCAGTTTCCGGTGCAAAAAGTCCAAAATAAATGTTAAAAATTCGTGAACAAAACACCCCAGAAAACAGGTCGAAAATCGGAAGGAAATAACCGAAAAAACAATATTTTGGAGAAAACAATGTTAAAGTTGCACAAAAAATAACGTCAAAAAACTAACAAAGTATGAGAAGGTGATTTGACAAATGGCCATTGGACTGGTAAAATAAGAGCCGCTCAACGGAACCAACAGACGTTGCAGCGTTTAAAATTTATCTGGATGAAGTAAAAAGCCGTCTTATATACGGCGCGGCGCGGGCAGATGGGGTCCGGGCCGGGAGGGTAACTGCACCCTCCGCAGCGGAGTCCAAATTGTATACGATGCTCGATTTTACCAAAAAGAGGGCATCGTATTTGATTGTGGGGCCAGATGGCTTCTGCCCGCCCCGCAGTCCGGGCGGCCGGGGCATGAAAAACATGTCCGCAGCCGCAGCCAATTTTGAAAAGAGAGGAGTTGTCTCGTATCGCTTCCGTAAAATTGAAGAAAGCATTGTCTGACTGCAAGCATGCAGTCTCTCCCCGTGTGCTGGCGTTTTGTGTCATGGTCGTGTGCCTTGTGGCTACACTCAGTGTGACCGCTGCGAATCTGCGGCTGACCTACGTCACAGACTCCAATGGTGCCCGGCAGGTGATCCTCACCTCCGAGACCGACCCTGCACAGGTTATGAACCTTTCCGGCATCCAGTCCGAAGAGGGCGATCAGGTCTATTACACGGCCTACAGCGGCAACCTTGCCGCCCTGAACATTGAGCGCGCATTCTCCGTCAGCATCACTGCCGACGGTCAGGAGTACCCCGTCAAAATGGTGTTCGGCACCGTGGCGGATGCCCTGAAGCGTGCCGGTATCACCCTGGAGGGTGACGACTACACCGAGCCTGCTCTGGACCAGCTGGTGAGCGCAGGTTCCACCATCACGGTGCACCGCGTGGACTACACCGACCGTGTGGAGACGCAGGCCATCCCCTACGATACCGAGTACGTCTACACCAGCCTGTATTTCCGCAACACCGGCCGCGCCACCACGGTGCGCCATGGTGCGGAAGGCCAGCAGACCATCACCACCCGCGACCGCTATGTGGACGGCGAGCTGGAAAACAGCATCGTGGTGGATTCCACCACCACTGTGGAGCCGACCAACCACATCGTAAAGACCTATGGCGCAGGCGCGCCGGTCTCCCCGCTGACCGGCCCGGACGGCACCACCAATGCACCCGCCTCTTACAGCAAGGTGCTCACCGGCAAGGCCACCGGCTACTATTCCAAGACCGGCAAGGGTTCTTCCGGTCTGGGTCTGGGCTACGGCACTGTGGCTGTGGACCCGGATGTGATCCCCTACGGCACCAAGCTGTATATCACCTCCACCGACGGCAAGTTCGTGTACGGCTATGCGGTGGCTACCGATACCGGCATTGCCGTGCAGAAGGGCCAGATCCTTGTGGACCTGTTCTACGAGACCTACGCCGAGAGCGTGATCAATGGAGCCATTCAGGTGAACGTCTACGTGGTGGACTGAGCAGGCTGAAAAGAACCGGGGAAACCGGAACTGAAAATTTTCAACAGAAACAGAGAGCTTCTGTACACCTTCCCTTTGGGAGGGTGCGCAGAGGCTCTTTTTTATTGTCAGATTGGCAGGATTCACCATAAAATTTGTAAAAATTTAGCGGGTATGTATATAAGAGAAAAATATCAATGAAAAGATTATGGTAAATTTTACAGTAAAATGCGGCGAAACTCTTGAAAAACAGACCGAAATTCTTTAATATAAAAGGGTAAAAAGCTACAGGTGCGCTTTGTGCATCTGTACGGGGAGGAGCAGTCTATGAAACCGACCGAGGAGAAGATCCAGAGCAATGCATCGGACCTGCCGGTGTATCTGTTTAAACAGGGCAATAACTGTGAAGCATACCGCTACTTTGGCGCACACATGGAAACGCGTGCCGGTGAAGCAGGTGTGGTGTTCCGCGTGTGGGCACCCCATGCTGTAGCCATCAGCGTGGTGGGCGACTTTAACAGCTGGAAGCCGGGCAGCCACCCGATGCGCAAGGTGGATGGCGATTCCGTATGGGAATTGTTCATCCCGGGCATGAAGGAATATGATGTTTATAAATACTGCGTGACCACCCGCGCAGGTGATCTGGTCTATAAGGCTGATCCCTATGCGTTCCACGCCGAGACCCGCCCGTCCAACGGCAGCAAGGTCTACGATATCAGTGGTTTTGCGTGGCACGATGATGCATGGCAGGCAGCACAGAAAAAGGCTGATGTGATCAACAGCCCGATGAATATTTACGAGATGCACGCCGGCAGCTGGAAGATGAAGGAGGGCGGCAAGCCCTACAATTATTCCGAGCTGGCAGACGAGCTGATCCCGTATATCACAGAGATGGGCTATACCCATGTGGAACTGCTGCCGGTCATGGAATATCCGTTTGACGGCAGCTGGGGCTATCAGGTCACCGGCTATTTTGCGCCCACCAGCCGCTACGGCACCCCCAAGGACCTGATGGCCTTTGTGGATAAGCTCCATGCCGCCGGCATCGGTGTGATCATGGACTGGGTGCCTGCTCACTTCCCGAAGGATCAGTTCGGCCTGTACAACTTTGATGGCGAAGCCTGCTACGAGGACCCAAATCCGAAGCGCGGCGAACATAAGGAGTGGGGCACCATGGTGTTCGACTTCGGCCGCAGCGAGGTGCAGAGCTTCCTGATCTCCAGCGCACTGTATTGGCTGGAGCAGTACCATATCGACGGTCTGCGCGTGGACGCGGTGGCATCCATGCTGTATCTGGACTATAACCGCAAGCAGGGCGAGTGGGAGCCGAACAAGGACGGCGGCAAGGAAAATCTGGAGGCTGTTGCTTTCCTGCGCAAGCTGAACGACACCGTGCTGGGCCGTCACCCCCACAAGTACATGATCGCGGAAGAATCCACTGCATGGCCCATGGTCACAAAGCCTGCTTCGGACGGCGGCCTTGGCTTCAACTTCAAGTGGAACATGGGCTGGATGAACGATATGCTCAGCTACATGAAGACTGACCCGCTCTTCCGTTCCGGCAACCACAACAAGGTCACCTTCAGCTTCTTCTACGCCTTCAGCGAGAACTTTGTGCTGCCCATCAGCCACGATGAGGTGGTGCACGGCAAGGGCAGCCTGATCAACAAGATGCCCGGCGAGTACGACGCCAAGTTTGCAAACCTGCGCACCTTCTTTGGCTACATGATGGCCCACCCGGGCAAGAAGCTGCTGTTCATGGGTCAGGAGTTCGGCCAGTTCGCCGAGTGGAATGAGACAAAGCCGCTGGACTGGATGCTGCTGGGCTACGACAAGCACACCGAGCTGCAGACCTACGTCAAGACCCTGAACGCCTTCTACAAGGAGCATCCCGCCTTCTGGCAGGTGGATTACAGCTGGGAGGGCTTCCAGTGGATCGTGCCGGATGACTCGCAGCAGAGCGTCATCGCCTTCCTGCGCAAGGACACTTCCGGCAAGCAGATCCTTGTGGTGTGCAACTTCAACCCCGTCCTGCGCGAGGGCTACACGCTGGGCGCACCGGTGGCAGGCTCCTACAAGGAGATCCTGAACAGCGACGATGCAGAGTTTGGCGGTTCCGGCGCAGTCCACAACAAGGCCGTGCGCACCCACAAAAAGCCGATGCACGGCTTTGAGCAGAGCATCACCATCACCCTGCCGCCCATGAGCACCCTGTATTTTGAAGTGCCCGCCAAGCGCACCCGCAAGGCCGCAGCGGACAAGACCGATAAGGCGGGAAAAAAGACCGCAGCCAAAAAGGCAAAGACCGCTGCGGAGAAAGCTGCAGCAAAGGTGGTAAAGAAGCCGGGCCGCAAGCCCAAGGCAGAAGCTGCCGCTGCAGAGGAAAAACCGGTGAAAAAGACCGCCCGCAAGGCAAAGGTTGAGCCGGAAAAGGCCGAGGAAGCACCCAAAAAGTGCGGCCGCAAGCCCAAGGCAGAGGCAGAACCCAAGGCGGAAAAAGCACCCGCAAAACGCACCCGCAAACCGAAGGAGCCCAAGGAATGACCCGGCACTTCGGCCGACCCATACCGCACATGTTGACGCTCATTTCCGAACAACGGAAATGTTAATGTTAAAGGGGAGAATAAAGCTATGGCAAAAGAAATTGTGGCAATGATCCTTGCCGGTGGACGTGGCTCGCGCTTGTACGCGCTGACACAGAAAACGGCAAAACCCGCAGTGTCCTTCGGCGGTAAGTACCGCATCGTGGACTTCCCGCTGTCCAACTGCGTGAACTCCAACATCGACACCGTTGGCATCGCGACCCAGTATCAGCCCCAGAAGCTGAACGAGTACATCGGCAATGGCCAGCCCTGGGATCTGGATCGTCTGCACGGCGGCGTGCACACCCTGCCGCCCTACGAGCAGGCAAAGGGCACCGACTGGTACAAGGGCACTGCAAACGCCATCTACCAGAACATCGGCTTCATCGACAGCTACGATCCCGAGTATGTGATCATCCTGTCCGGCGACCAGATCTGCAAGCAGGACTATGCCGACTTCCTGCGCTTCCACAAGGAAAAGGGCGCAGAGTTCTCTGTGGCTGTTATGGAAGTGGACTGGAAGGAAGCCTCCCGCTTCGGCCTGATGGTGGCTGACGAGAACGACCGCATCACCGAGTTCCAGGAGAAGCCCCCGGTACCCAAGTCCAATCTGGCTTCCATGGGCATCTACATCTTCAACTGGGATGTGCTGAAGAAGTATCTGGAAGAGGACGAAGCAGACCCCAACTCTAAGAACGATTTTGGCATGAACATCATCCCCGCCCTGCTGCGCGACGGCCGCAAGATGTACGCCTACCGCTTTGCCGGCTACTGGCGTGACGTGGGCACGATCGACAGCCTGTGGGAAGCCAACATGGAAGTGCTGGACCCCGAAAACTCCGGCATCGATATCTTCGACGAGAAGTGGAAGATCTACAGCCGCAACCCGGTCCTGCCTCCGCAGAAGATCGGCCCCCGCGCTGTGGTGCAGGATTCTCTCGTCACGGAGGGCTGCAAGATCTACGGCAATGTGCATCACTCTGTGCTGAGCGCAGGCGTTGTTGTGGAAGAGGGCGCTACCGTTGAGGACGCAGTCCTGATGGACGGCGTTGTGGTCAAGGCTGGTGCTGTTGTCAAGCGCTGCATCCTGGCGGAGGATGTTGTGGTCGGTGCAGGTGCACGAGTGGGCGGCGATGGCCCCATTGCCCATGTGGGCACCGGCCTGACCGTCGGCGCAGGCGCAACCGTCAAGGAAGGTGCCAAAGTCTTTGAATCCGTCAAGGAGGGTATGGAAGTATGCTGAGCCAGAACACCAATGCGTTGGGTATTATTTTCCCCAACAGTTATGATAATACCGTCCCCGAGCTGGTGACCGAGCGCGCAATGGCTTCGATCCCCTTCGCGGGCCGCTACCGTATGGTGGACTTTGTTCTGTCCAGCATGGCAAACTGCGGTATCTCCAATGTCTCCATCGTGGTGCGCAAGAACTACCACTCCCTGATGGATCATCTGGGCACCGGCCGTGAGTGGGATATGGCCCGCCGTCACGGCGGCCTGAACATCGTGCCGCCTTTCGCTGAGAAGGGCGTGCGCATCTATTCCGGCCGTGTGGAAGCTCTGGGCTCTATCATGAACTTCCTGGAGAACCAGAAGGAAAAGTACGTGGTCATGAGCGACGCCAATGTTGCCCTGAACTACGACTTCAACGCCCTGCTGGCCGCCCATCAGGCAAGCGGTGCCGATGTGACCGTCGCTTACCAGAAGACCGAGATCCCCGAGGGCCGCAAGAATGACAACTACACCCTGACCGTTGATGCTGATGGCCGTGTGACCGAGCTGCTGTTCAACGATTACCGCCCCGGCGTGCAGAACCTTGACCTGAACATCTATGTTCTGGAGCGCGAGACCCTGCTCAAGCTGGTCCGGGATGCGACCTCCCGCGGCCTGATCTACTTCGAGCGCGATATTCTGGCCCACAATGTCAACATCCTGAACATCCACGCTCTGGAGTACACCGGCTATGTGGCACATGTCTGTGACATGAAGAGCTACTTCGACGAGAACCTCAAGTTGACCGATGACGAAAATCTGGAAAAGCTGTTCCCCAAGAAGAGCCCGGTCTACACCAAGATCCGCGACGACAACCCCACCCGCTATGTGCCGGGCTGCAAGGTGACCGACTCCATTCTGGCCGACGGCTGCGTCATCGAGGGCACGGTGGAGAACTGTGTGCTGTTCCGCGGTGTCAAGGTCAAGAAGGGTGCCGTCGTCAAGAACTGCGTGCTCATGCAGGACACCGTTGTGGAAGCCAATGCCGAGCTGGACTGCGTTGTTACCGATAAGAACGTGAAGATCACTGCCGGCAAGAAGCTGTCCGGCACCGAGAGCTTCCCGGTGTACGTGCAGAAGAAGCACACCGTCTGATTTTACTGAGTTATCCATAGGGGCGGCTTCCTCCCCGGTAGCCCCTCTTGAGAGGGGCGGGGGCATCTGTGTGCCCCCGCCTGCTCTTTTGTAAAAATGGTTCGTGCTGCCTGCAAGGGCGGTGGGGGAGAACGAAAATATCCCACTATATGAAAGGAGCGATCCTATGAGAATCCTGTATGCTGCTTCGGAAGCTGCCCCTTTTGCAAAGTCCGGCGGTCTGGCCGACGTTGCGGGTGCCCTGCCTAAGGCTCTGGTCAAGGACGGCGTGGATGCCCGCGTCATTATGCCCCTGTACGGCGACCTGAAGTTCCGTGATACGCTGGAGTACGTGACCAATTATTCCGTCCCCGTGGGCTGGCGCAGCCAGTACTGCGGCCTGTTCAAGACCGAGCGGAACGGCGTGACCTACTACTTCCTGGACAACGAGTATTACTTCAAGCGCCGCGGCCTGTACGGCTTCTACGATGACGGCGAGCGTTTCGCCTTCTTCTCCCGCGCCGTTTTAGAGACTTTGTTCTACATCGATTTCACCCCCGATATCATCAACTGCAACGACTGGCAGACCGCTCTGGTGCCGGTGTACCTGAACCTGTACTATCGCCATCTGGATAAGTTCAACCGCATCAAGACCATCTTCACCATCCATAATATCGCTTATCAGGGCAAGTACGGCACCGACATTCTGGAGGATACCTGCGGCATCGGCCGCCGTGACCAGCACATCGTAGAGTACGACGGCTGCGCAAACTTCATGAAGGGTGCTTTCGAGACTGCCGATAAGATCACCACTGTCAGCCCCACCTATGCCATGGAAATCCTCGACCCGTGGTTCAGCTATGGTCTGGACGCTCTGCTGCGCGAGAAGCAGTACAAGCTGTGCGGCATCCTGAACGGCATCGATACCGATTCCAACGATCCCGCTACGGATAAGAACATCCCCTTCAACTACGACATCACCAACTTTGAAGAGGGCAAGGCAAAGTGCAAGGAAGCCCTGCAGGATAAGTTCGGCCTGAACAAGGATGGCAGCCCCGTCTTTGCCATGGTCAGCCGCATGGTCGGCATGAAGGGCTTTGATCTGGTGCAGAGCATCGCCGATGGTCTGGTGGACCGCGGCATCGAGCTGGTCGTTCTGGGCAGCGGCGAGAGCCAGTACGAGAACTTCTTCTCCGACCTGTGCGCACGCCATCCGGGCCGCGTTGGCACCTACATCGGCTTCGAGCCGGCCCTGTCGCAGGAGATCTACGCAGGCGCAGATGCCTTCATCATGCCTTCCAAGAGCGAGCCCTGCGGTCTGGCACAGATGGTGGCCTGCCGCTACGGCACGCCTCCCATCGTCCGCGAGACCGGCGGTCTGCGCGACTCCATCCACGACAGCACCATGGGTGAGGGCAACGGCTTCACCTTTGCGGGCTACAATGCCCACGAGCTGTATGTGGCCTGCTGCAACGCACAGAATGCTTACTATGACAAGGAAAACTGGAAGAACCTCGTGCATCACTGCATGGAGTGCGATTTCAGCTGGGATGTCTCCGCCAAGAGCTACGAGGGTCTGTACAACGAGACGGCAAACCTCTGGTAATGTTCTGAAAACTGCATAACAGTTGCCGCCCGGTTCCCAAAGAGCCGGGCGGCTTTTTTGTGTGACCCTCTCAGCTTCGCTTCGCTCAGCAGCTCCCCCGAAAGGGGGAGCTTTATTTGTGCTGCCCGAAAGATGCATAAAAGCTCGCCCTTCGGGAGAGCTGGCGCGTCAGCGCCTGAGAGGGTTCGCCCGTTTTTTTGCATTCTGCACAACAGATCCATCAAACTTTTGGTATTGATGCGCCCGCAGACGCACAAACTCCATACAGGGCGTACAGTTACGGCATTAGTGTGAACAAACTATGAAATTTTACTAGAAAACAGTGGAAAATTGATTGAAAAAACGGCCGGTTTGAATTATACTATCGTTATAAGATTTTTTGCTGATTGCAAATCCTTGGCAAAGAATCCAGAATCTGGCTTTTGCAAAGGCACATCACACAGGGAGGAAACGCAGGTTGAAGGGCTGGTATAAGGCACTGGAGGATCTTGTCTGGCTGACCCAGCTGGGCCTGAATATGCTGCTGCCGCTGGTCATGTGTCTGGGCGGTGCATGGTGGGCGGTGAACAACTGGAGCTGGCCGGAATGGGTGTTCCTGCCGGCCATCCTGCTGGGGCTTGCTGCCGGGGCACAGAACTTCTGGTATTTTGCCAAGGAACACATGGACCGCACCAAAAAGGAAAAACCAAAGCGGGTGGGGTTCAACTCGCATCAGTAAACTTAACAGGAGGTTTCCCTTTATGAAACTGCAGCCGGAATCCAAAAAGGAGCTGACCCGCATCGCCTGCGGCACGGCCATCTGTACCGCCGTCATGTGGGTGATCTTTGCAGCTCTGCACCTGGTTGGCTGGGTGAAATTTGATTACACTGTTGTTCTGGGCAGTCTCATCGGCGCGGCCGTGGCCATCGGCAACTTTGCGGGCATCTGCCTCGTATGCCAGAAGGTCATCGACGAGCAGGATGAGAAACGGCGCAAAGCGACATTGCAGGCTTCCTACAATGTCCGGATGCTTCTGCAGGCGGTGTGGATCATCGTTGCCATCGGGGCACCGGTGTTCCAGCCGTTTGCCGGTGTTCTGCCGCTGCTTTTCCCGCGCGTTACGATCTACTACCTGCAAATAACCGGAAAGTACAAGCCTCTTGCACCGGCCGGGCCTTCGGTGGATGTCTCTGTGGAGGACGACCCCGAACCCGCACCGGAGCCGGAAGCTGAACCCCGTGACGAAGGGGGTGAAACGTAACAAATGGAACTGAACGGCGCAAAGATCCTGTATACCATCCATACCGACATTCCCGTTCTGGGCGATTTCAAGATCACCCAGACCCTGGTCAGTACCTGGATCGTCATGGCGCTGCTTTCGGGTTTTGCCATCTGGCTGGGCAGCAACCTCAAGCTGGAAAATGTCTCAAAGCGGCAGGCCGCCGCCGAGTTCATCGTAGAACGGCTGGACCAGTTCGTGCACGACAACATGGGCTATCACTTTGATAAGTATATCCCGCTCATCGGCGCGATCTTCGCTCTGAGCATCGGCTGCAACCTCATCAGTGTCATTGGCCTGTGGAGCCCCACGGCCGACCTGAACACCGAGGCCGCGTGGGCCATTGTGGTGTTTGTGCTGATCATGTACTACAAGATCAAGACCAACGGCATCCTTTCCTACCTGAAGGGCCTGCTGGACCCGATCTTCATCATGGCACCCATCAATGTGCTGTCGGAGATCTCGACCCCCGTCAGCATGGCGTTCCGTCACTTTGGCAACATCCTGTCCGGTACTGTCATTTCCACACTGCTGTACTGGGCGCTGGCAAGCCTGAGCCATGTCATCTTCGGCTGGCTGCCCGGCTTCCTGAGCCAGATCCAGCTGTTCCAGATCGGCATCCCGGCCTTTACGGGCCTGTATTTCGACTGGTTCGGCGGCTGCATTCAGGCGTTCATCTTCTGTACCCTGACCGCAATTTTCATCAAACGTGCTGCCGGTGAGGACTAAGCCCTCACAACGGCATCTCCCAAAACAAAAAACTTTTTTGGAGGACAAATCTTATGACTGACTTTCAGTACCTCGCTCGTGGTATCGCTCTGGCAGGCTGCGGCATCGGCGCAGGCTGCGCACTGATCGCAGGTATCGGCCCCGGTATTGGCGAAGGCAACGCAGCAGCTGCTGCCTGTGAAGCTGTGGGCCGTCAGCCCGAGTGCAAGAGCGACGTTACCAGCACCCTGATCCTGGGCGTTGCACTTTCCGAGACCACCGGTATTTACGGCTTCGTCACCGGCCTGCTGCTGATCTTCCTGGCACCCGGTATGTTCATGAAGTTCCTGGCATAAGCGGAACCTTTTACAAAATAACGAAAGGAGACGCTTATGGAACTGTACCAGGCGTTGATCACGCTGGACGGCTGGACCTTTCTGGCCCAGATCTGCAACCTGATGATCCAGCTGTTCATCTTCAAAAAGTTCCTGCTGAATCCGGTCAAAAACGTGATCGCAGAGCGCAAGGCGAAGGCAGACAGCCAGATCGCCGATGCCACCAAGCTGCGCACCGAAGCCGAAGCCATGAAGGCAGAGTACGAGCAGAACCTGCAGAATGCCCGCACCGAGGCCAACGAGATCGTTGCCAATGCGCAGAAGACGGCCACCGCCCGCGGCGAAGAGATCGTGGGCGAGGCCCGCGCACAGGCTGCTGCCCTCAAGCAGAAGGCCGAAGCCGACATTGCGCAGGAGCGCAAGAAGGCCGTGAACGAGGTCAAGGACGAGATCGGCGGCATCGCCATGGAGATCGCCTCCAAGGTGGTGGAGCGTGAGATCAGCGAGAAGGACCACAAGGATCTGATCGACGAATTTATCAAAAATGTGGGTGAAGCATCATGACCGAGACTGCAAGGATGTACGGCGGAAGCCTGTACGATCTGGCGGCGGAGGAAGGGCTGGAGGCCCGCATTCTGGGTGAGCTGGACGAAGCCGTGGCGCTTTTTAAGGCAAACCCGGACTACCTGCATCTGCTCAGCACCCCCAGCATCCCGAAAAGAGAGCGCTGCGGCCTGCTGGATGAAGCACTGCGGGATCAGGTCCACCTCTATGTGCTGAACTTTTTGAAGATCCTGTGCGAGAAGGGCACCCTGCGGGAGCTGCCCGGCTGCGCCCGGGCCTACCGGGTGCGCTACAATCAGGCACACGGTATTCTGGAAGCAGCGGCAACCACTGCAGTGGCAATGACGGAGCAGCAGGTGAAGAGCCTGCACGAAAAGCTGGAAAAGCTCACCGGCAAGACCATCGACCTGAAAACAAAGGTCGATCCGGCTGTGCTGGGCGGCATCCGGCTGGATATCGAGGGCACCGAGCTGGACGGAACGGTTCAGAACCGTCTGGCGGCGCTGCGCAGGGATATCGCTTCCGTGACACTGTGATCCATCGAATTTCCACCCGAAAGATTTTAAGAATTGAGTGGTGAATACAAGACAATGCAACTGAAACCTGAAGAGATCTCCAAGATCATCCGTGCCCAGATCAAGCACTACGAGAATGTCATCGAGCAGAGCGAAGTCGGCACGGTCATCATGGTAGGCGACGGCATCGCCCGGGCCAGCGGCCTGGAAAAGTGCATGGCAGGTGAGCTGCTTCAGTTTGACAACGGCGAATACGGTATGGCCCAGAACCTGGAGGAAAACACGGTCTCCATCGTTCTGCTGGGCTCCGATGTCGGCATCAAAGAAGGCAGCACCGTCAAGCGCACCGGCAAGGTCGTTTCCGTGCCCGTGGGCGAGGCAATGATCGGCCGCGTGGTCAATGCACTGGGCCAGCCCATCGACGGCGCAGGCCCCATTGAGACCACCGAGTTCCGGGCCATCGAGAGCCCGGCCCCCGGCATCATCGACCGCCAGCCGGTCAAGGAACCCCTGCAGACCGGCATCAAGGCCATCGACTCCATGATCCCCATCGGCCGCGGCCAGCGTGAGCTGATCATCGGCGACCGCCAGACCGGCAAGACCACCATTGCATCGGATACCATCATCAACCAGAAGGGCAAGGATGTCATCTGCATCTATGTCGCCATCGGCCAGAAGCGCTCCACCGTGGCAAACCTGGTGCAGAGCCTGACCGAGGCCGGTGCCATGAGCTACACCATCGTGGTGTCCGCCACGGCCTCCGAGCTGTCCCCCCTGCAGTATATCGCCCCCTACTCCGGCTGTGCCATGGGCGAATATTTCATGCACCAGGGCAAGCATGTCCTCATCATCTATGATGACCTTTCCAAGCACGCGGTGGCCTACCGTGCCCTCTCGCTGCTGATCCGCCGTCCCCCGGGACGTGAGGCTTACCCCGGCGATGTTTTCTACCTGCACTCCCGTCTGCTGGAGCGCGCGGCCAAGCTCTCCAATGAGCTGGGCGGCGGCAGCCTGACGGCTCTGCCCATCATCGAGACCCAGGCGGGTGACGTTTCGGCCTACATCCCCACCAACGTCATCTCCATCACCGATGGTCAGATCTTCCTGGAAACGGAGCTGTTCCACTCGGGCGTTATGCCCGCTGTCAACCCCGGCATCTCGGTGTCCCGTGTTGGCGGCAACGCCCAGATCAAGGCCATGAAGAAGGTGGCCGGCACCCTGAAGCTGATCTACTCCCAGTACCGCGAGCTGCAGTCCTTTGCCCAGTTCGGTTCCGATCTGGACGCGGACACCAAGGCCCGCCTGGCACAGGGCGAACGCATCGTGGAAGTGCTCAAGCAGAACCGCTCGGCCCCCGTGCCCGTGGAAAAGCAGGTGGCGATCCTGTATGCCACCATCCATGATCTTCTGGTCAAGGTCAGGGTGGCTGATGTGGCCGAATACGAAAAGGGCCTGTACGAATATCTCGAGAATGATGCCGCCGGTGCCGCTGTGATGGAGACCATCCGCACCACCGGCAATCTGGACAAGGACACCGAGGAAGCACTCAAGGGCGTTCTGTCCGCTTACACCGAGAGCTTCGTCAAGGCGCACTGAGGGAAGGAGGCGTAACGCATGGCAGGTTCCATGAAGGACATCAAGCTGCGCATCAAAAGCGTAGAGAGTACCATGCAGATCACCAAGGCCATGGAGCTGGTGGCTTCCTCCAAAATGCGCCGTGCCAAGGAGCGGGTGGAACACAGCCGCCCCTACTTTGAAACGCTGCACGACACGCTGACCGGCATTGCGGCTGCAGACCCCCGGGCCCGCAACCCCTACCTGCGCCGGGCAGAGATCAAACGCACCCTGCTGGTCGTCATTGCAGGCGACCGCGGCCTGGCCGGTGGATATAACTCCAACGTGCTCAAGCAGGCGGAGGCCCAGCAGGGCCCGGTCACGGTGCTGCCCATTGGCAAAAGAAGTCAGGAGTACTTTGCACACCACGGAGCCGACCTGTTCACCGAAGAGGTGCTGCTGGCGGCGGATGTCTCGGTGGGTGAGTGCTTTGCCCTCTCCCGGAAGATCACCGAGGGCTACCTGAAGGGCGATTACGACGCAGTAAAGCTCTGCTACACCCGGTTTGACTCGATGATGACCCAGACAGCTGTCACCATGGAGGTGCTGCCCCTGACCATTGAGCCCACCGAGGAACAGAAGGCCGCTGCCCGCCGCAGTCAGATCCTGTACAAGCCCAGCAGCGAGGAAGTGTTCCGCGCCATCATCCCCGAGTATGTGGCCGGTATCGTTTATGGTGCCGTGTGCGAGAGCGTGGCCAGTGAGCTGGCCGCCCGCCGCACCGCCATGGATGCCGCCACAAAGAACGCGGGCGAAATGATCGACCATCTGAATCTGTATTACAACCGCGCCCGTCAGGCTGCCATCACGCAGGAGATCACCGAGATCGTGGCAGGCGCAGAAATCTAAAAAAGGAGTTGTAGCCTATGTCCGAAAAACACATCGGCAAGGTGATCCAGGTCATCGGCCCGGTGCTGGACATCCAGTTCAAGGATGGCGAGCTGCCGGACCTGCTCAACGCCATTGAGATCGACAACCACGGCCAGAAGCTGGTGGTGGAGGTCGCTCAGCTCACCGGCGACAATGTGGCCCGCTGCATTGCCATGAGCAGCACCGATGGCCTGGTGCGCGGCACGGATGCCGTGGACACCGGCGAGTCTATCCGGGTGCCTGTGGGTGACCAGTGCCTGGGCCGCGTGTTCAACCTGCTGGGTGAGCCGGTGGACAACAAGCCTGCCCCCACCCCGGAGGCCTACTGGCCCATCCACCGCCCTGCCCCCAGCTATGAGGAGCAGCAGTCCACCACAGAGATCCTGGAGACCGGCATCAAGGTCGTTGACCTGATCTGCCCCTACGCAAAGGGCGGCAAGATCGGTCTGTTCGGTGGTGCCGGTGTCGGCAAGACCGTTCTGATCCAGGAGCTGATCTATAACATTGCCACCGAGCACAACGGCTACTCGGTGTTCACCGGCGTTGGCGAGCGCACCCGCGAGGGCAACGACCTGTACGGTGAAATGACCGAGAGCGGCGTTATCAACAAGACCGCTCTGGTCTACGGCCAGATGAACGAGCCTCCCGGAGCCCGTATGCGCGTGGCCCTGTCCGGCCTGACCATGGCGGAGTACTTCCGCGATGTGAAGAATCAGGACGTGCTGCTCTTCATCGACAACATCTTCCGTTTCACGCAGGCAGGCTCTGAGGTCTCGGCTCTGCTGGGCCGTATGCCCTCTGCCGTTGGTTACCAGCCCACCCTGGCCACTGAGATGGGCGCTCTGCAGGAGCGCATCACCTCCACCCGCAAGGGTTCCATCACCTCGGTGCAGGCTGTCTACGTTCCCGCCGACGACCTGACCGACCCGGCCCCTGCCACCACCTTCACCCATCTGGATGCCACCACGGTCCTGAGCCGTGACATTGCATCTCAGGGCATCTACCCCGCTGTGGACCCGCTGGATTCCACCAGCCGCATCCTCAGCCCGGAGGTCGTGGGTCAGGAGCACTACGAGATCGCCCGCGATGTTCAGAAGGTGCTGCAGCGCTACAAGGAGCTGCAGGATATCATTGCCATCATGGGCATGGACGAACTGAGCGAAGAGGACAAGCTGACCGTCAGCCGCGCCCGCAAGGTGCAGCGCTTCCTGAGCCAGAGCTTCCATGTTGCGGAACAGTTCACCGGTATGCCCGGTCAGTATGTGCCGCTGAAGGAGACCCTGCGCGGCTTCAGGATGATCCTGAACGGCGAGTGTGATGACCTGCCCGAGAGCGCCTTCCTGTTCGCGGGCACCATCGACGATGTGTTCGCCAAGGCGAAGAAAGGGTAAACCATGACGACCTTTCATCTGACGGTGGTCACGCCGGACGGCTGTGCCTTTGACGGTCAGGCGGAACGGGTGGTCTGCCGTGCCATCGACGGCGACCTTGCCATTCTGGCAAAGCATGGTGATTACTGCACCGCGCTGGGAATGGGCGAAGCCCATATCGTGGACGCGGACGGCCAGCGCCGCCGCGCCGCCTGCATGGGCGGGATGCTCACCGTGCTGAACGGGGATGTCCATCTGGTCGCTACCACCTGGGAGTGGGCCGAGGAGATCGACCAGGCCCGCGCCGAGGCCTCCAAGAAGCGCGCCGAAGAGATCCTGGCCCGGAAGGACCTGGATGAGCGCGAATATGAGCTGGCCCAGGCCCGCCTCAAGCGCGCCCTCGTCCGCACCTCTGTCCACTGACCCCGGAGCGCTGGACAAATCAGCGCCGCTGTGGTATTCTGGTATCAGAAAAAATCAAATCAACAAAGGCTCCTTTGGAGTGCTGCAAACAGGGACCCCCCTGAAACCGGGGTTACGTGCTTGCAGGCATTCTGAAGGAGCTTTTTGATGCAAAGGAGGATGCGCGTGAAGAAAAATCTGGATATGACAGAGGGAAAGCCGATCTCCCTGCTGTGGGCCTTTACCTTTCCTACATTGATGGGCAACCTGCTGAATCAGGTCTACTCCATCACCGACAGCATCGTGGTGGGGCGGTATCTCGGTCAGACCGCCCTTGCGGCGGTGGGCAGCACCATGCCGGTGATCCTGCTGCTGGCAGCTCTGATGATCGGCATCAATGTGGGCGTGGGGATCATCATCAGCCGGTACTTTGGCCAAAAGAACGAGGAGCTGATGCGGAGGGCCTTTGTGAACAGCCTGTATCTGGGGCTGTTTCTGTCGGCGGGGATGATGGTTCTGGGCCTGACCTTCTCCGGTACCATCCTGCGGTGGATGGGGACCCCGGAGGGCCCCCTGCAGGAAGCCACCGCTTATCTGGAGATCAGTTTCATCACCATGATCTGTCCCCTGATGTATTATTTGTTTTCCAGTGCATTCCGGGGCTTGGGAGACAGCCAGACAGCGCTGTACTGCCTGATCGTCTCCGTTCTGAGCAATATTGGCCTGGACGTGCTGTTTGTGGCTGTGTTCCGCTGGGGAGTGGCCGGGTCTGCCTGGGCCACGGCACTGGCGCAGGCCCTGTCGGCGGTGGTGGCGGCGGTGCTGCTGTTCCGCAAATATCCCATGATGCGGATGCGGCGGCAGGACCTCCGGCTCCATGGAAAGCTGCTGCGGCAGATCACAGTGCTGGCCATTCCCATTGCGGTGCAGTCTGCCTTCAACAATCTGGGCAATCTGGTGGCGCAGAGCGCGGTCAATCTGTTTGGCGAAGCTACCATGGCGGCCTACACTGCCGCCAGCCGCATCGGAACGCTGGCCCTGATGCCGGTGGAGACCATCGGTTCCTCCCTCAGCGTCTATGCCTCCCAGAACCACGGAGCCGGCAAGCCGCAGCGCATCCGGCAAGGGGTACGGGCCTCCCTGCAGCTGTCCCTGGTGGTCAGCACCGTGCTGGGAGTGTTTCTGCTGCTCTGCGGCCGCCAGATGGCAGGGCTGTTCCTCGCAGAGCCGTCTGCGGAGATCCTGACTGTGGTGCAGCGGTTTCTGCTGATCACGGCGGTGCCGGGGATCCTGGCCGGTGTGATGCAGGTGTATCAGCAGGTGCTCCGCGGCGTTGACAAGGCGAATCAGGCACTGATGGGCGGCGTGATGCAGCTCATTACAAAAATTGCGGTGGTGGCTGTGGGCGCATGGGGAATGCGGAATCTGGATGTGGTCTGGCTTGGCTGGCCCGCTTCCTTTGTGGCCGGAACCGTGATCCCGTACTTCTGCTTTCGGAAGATCGTGCGAGAAATAGAAACAGAATAAAACAGAAAGCACCCCCGGAAGGCAGATCGCTCTCCGGGGGTGCTGTGTATTGAGAAATCAGCTGAGCCGCAGGCTGTCCAGCACAGCGTTGACCACATCCAGCCCCACCTGACCGGGGGCGCTGGCCGTGCCGGGGTTGGCAAAGGTCATGGCGGAGCCAAAGGCCTCGCCGCAAAGGCGGCTCACGGCACCCAGTGGGCCCATGCTCATGGTAATGACGGGCGTTTCGGGGTGGTGGTCGGTCATCTCGGCGGTGGCGGCCAGCAGCTCCAGCACATCGGCACGGCTCTGGGGCATCACGGCCAGCTTGGGCAGGTCGGCCCCCGCCTGCTGCATGGCCACCATCCGGGAGACCATCTCGGCCTTGGGCGGGGTCTTGTGAAAGTCGTGGCTGGAGCACACGACTCTGACTCCGGCGGTGTGTGCGTCCTGAACCAGTGCGGGAAGGTCTGTGCCTGCGGTGAAGAACTCGATATCGATGAGGTCAGCGCAATCGGTATCCAGAACCGTGCGGAGAAAACAGAGGTATCCCTCATGGCTGACCGGTATGCTGCCGCCCTCTTCCTTCGTGCGCAGGGTCACAAGCAGCAGCTTTTCCTTTAAGAGGACCCGCAGCTTTGCCAGGCAGCGCACCACTGCCCCGGGGTCAGCGGCTGCATCAAACAGATCGACCCGCCATTCCACACAATCGGTGCACAGTGTGGAAAACGCAGCGGCCTTTTCCAGGATCGCAGCCTCGGTGCGCTCTACGATGGGCAGAATGACTTTGGGGCGGCCTTCGCCGATACGGCAGCCGCGGACAGGAACACAGGACATGGCGCTTCTCCTTTATATTAAAGTATAGCTATATCATACAGGATACGGGATGACTCCATGATACGTTCTGTCCGCCGCCTTGTCAAGAAAAGACAGCGATTATAATGCAAATACTAAATTCCATACAAATGTAAAAATAAATTTCAATACAGATTTAAGTGGTTACGATATAGAAACAGATGGAAGCAATTATAAACTTTCGTATGCAGGAAATGATAATTTAAAAGATAAAAATATATCGGTAATGCTTATAGGACTTAATGATAATGAAGATATACAGCTTAAATACATAACTGATGTAAAAGAAACAGAATACAGTGATAAGAAAGTAGTATGGTTTACGCATAGTTATGGGGAAAATGCTGTAAATACTAATAATGGTAATTATATTAATGATATATTTGCAGTATATAGTGATTATGGATATGCAATAGAGATAAAAGCACAGAATAATACATCAGAAGATTTATTACAGGAATTAGTTAAAAATATTGAACTTGTGGAATGTGATGAAAGTGAAGCGGCACAGGCTAATTACAGGATATATAGGGATGAGTATGTGAAGGAAGATAATGAGGACATATATGCAGGTGAGTATACTGATATAAATTATAAATTAAATGATAAATTTAATATGCCGGATATGGATATGTATAGCAGTAATAAGCTTGAATATACAGTTAATAATTATACAGTTATAAGTTCAATACAAGATTTGGAAGACAGTCTGATTAATGAAGAAAACAATAATATATCAGATAAGAGTAACTGGATTTCATCAGAATTATTAGGTGAATTAATTAATGAGGATGGAACATTTATTAAATATAAAAGACCTGTAACTTATAATATGGGCGATGGAGTGAGCACACTTAATTCATATTATGAAGCAGAAACTATATCAACAAGATTGGTATTAGTGGATATAAGTGTTGAGAATACAAGTGATGAGTATATACAGAATGTAAGACTTATACCTCAGATATGTAGTCTGTACAGACATAATGGAAAGCTTATGATACCAAGGGAGTGTTATTCTAATAGCTTTGTTAATAGTGAGGGATATCCATTGTGTGTAATGTTCAAGTCTTCATTGGGAATAGTCAGAGATGCACAAAGCGTTAATAGAACAAGTGTTAATCCTAATGAAAACATACATATAATAGCGGGATATCTTGTAGATGAGGACAGGCTTGATGATATGCTTTTATTTTATAATTCGTATGGAAGTCTGACATACAAAAAAGGAAAGCTGGCGAGTATTAAGCTGAAATAAAATAGGAAACAGCCACAGAAAGGAGGGGAAAGGCTTGTATAGTTGATGTTATACAAGCCTGTAGAGTATATGAAGAAGTGTATAGTGTGTGTAACTGTGGTAATGCTTATTATATTGTGTGGATGTAATAAGCAGAAAGCTACAGATATAGTTATAGATAATTCCAGATATTCACAGACAACAAAAGCTGACAATCCGTACAAAGACCAGCAATCAGAAAACACAACAGAAAATTCACTTACAAGTATGGAAGCAAATGCAGTTGAACATTATGGTGGTGTGTATAAATGTAATGACAGTGTAAATATTTCAGATTTTGAAATAACGGTTCAGAAAGTAATAATTGATAAGACTTATGATGAAATAGAACTGGAAGCATCACAATATTTTAAGACAGAGTGGATACAGAAAGGTTCACTTAGTAATTATAATTCGGAGAATATGAGCCTTGTGTATGTGTATATAAAAGTAAAGAATATTGCCAGCAGTACAGCAGAGTGTCCGATAGGAATGGCAAGCATAGGCAATTATTATGATGATAATAAATATTACCGTTTATCTGAATGTGCGGCAATATATCCATCTTCATATGAAAGGACAACACATTGTTTATATGATGATATAAATGCAGGTGAAGAAAAAGTATATATTGTTTTATTTAAGGTGCTGGACAACTATACAGACAATGATGGCAGTTATAGTCAGTTGCTTATAAATCCTTGTTTTGAATTAGAAATAAATCCAGCTACTCAAGGAAAAAAAGCACCATTAGTAATATTGGATAATATATCAAGAGAGTGAATAGGAATTCCTGGTTAATTATAGAAAGGAACAAAACTATGATGATAGGTGCATTGTTAAGAATAGAAGTGGAAAGAGCTTTTAAAAGCAGGATGTTTTGGCTAATGTTGTTGTTGGGGATTATAATAACAGGAATAGAATTTGTTATAGCCCCGTTAAGATACAGTAAAGATATAATAGGTGCATTTGATGGAAGCATAGGAAATACTATCAATACAGTGTTTAATTCGTGGTTTTTCTCATTGCAGAAAAATGCAATTCCGCTTAGACAGTTATATATTATGATAATGCCGCTTATGGCAGTATTCGCATATGGTTATAGTGCAGTTTCT
>ENA-OWOE01000404-OWOE01000404.1-gut-metagenome-genome-assembly--contig:-NODE-404-length-31159-cov-6.113378_pt1 | contig 31159 bp, 22 predicted proteins | sample MGYA00248254_ERZ651788 | MGnify/ENA primary metagenome ERZ651788 (study PRJEB26908, sample SAMEA4031709) | gut metagenome | biome: gut; feature: normal infant; material: stool | place: China | collected 2015... | reverse complement strand
TGGCAACGCAGATGCCGTGCCGCAGCCGCCGGAGCGGTGCTTAAGCCGTAAGGCGGGAATTGTGCGGTGTTGCCTTATATACTCCGCATATGTCTGGTTCGTTCAATGATTGGGCAAAGCCGCAACACTTTCGTCCTCAATCAATTCAAAAGGAACCACTTCATGCACTGCGCTGCTTCCGTTTTCAATACAGTTGAGCAGAATTTCCGCACCGCGCTGGGCCAGTCGTTCCGAGTTCTGGCGGATGGTGGTCAGCCGCGGGGTGCTGTAGCGCCCCAGCGCAATACCGTCATAGCCCGAAACCGAGATATCCTGCGGCACACGCAGGCCATGGTCATTCAGGGCACGGATCGCGCCCAGGGCCATCAGGTCCGACATGGCAAACACTGCCGTAATATCCGGGCAGTGCTTGAGCAGGTATTCCATGGCGGTATATCCGCTTTGCAGCGAAAACCGGGCATAGGCATACTGCTTTTTCATCTCGAACGGCAGGCCAAGGCGGAACATAGCGCTCTGGCTGCCGGTCAGACGGGACAGACTGGGGCGGGACTGGTCTGGCTTGCCGCCGATCAGCCCGATCTTGCGGTGACCCTGCGCATACAGGTACTCAATCATCAGGGACGATGCCGAAACATCGTCCACGCTGACGCTGGACAGGTTGGGGATGTTCAGGGTTGCGGCGCTGTTGGTCAGCAGCAGGCATGGAACACGCAGTTCCGCCAGCTGCGGTGTGAAGTATTCCAGGTTAGAACCAAGGAAAACAATACCATAAGGTTTACGCTCGGCGCAGATCAGTTCGGCCTGCGCAACTTCGTTGGCTTCTTCATCAATATAATAGACCGTGGAAACATATCCGCGTTCCTCCAGGATAGCCTGCATTTTTTCCAGAATGTCCACAAACAACATGTTCTGGGTACCCTTTACGATCAGGGCAAGGCCATCGCTGCTTTGCTGTTTCAGGTGTTTTGCGTTGGAGTTTGGCTGGTAATTATACCGCTTGATGACCTCAAGAATCTTGGCGCGGGCGGCCGGGCTGACGCTGGGGTTATTGTTGAGCACCCGCGAAACCGTGCCGATGGCATACCCCGATTCTTTTGCAATATCTTTGATGGTCATACACAGAAAACTCCTTCCGGCAGCAGGGTGCCGCAGCCATTAGCCCTTTACAGCACCGGCCACCACACCATCAATGATATACTTCTGGCAGATCAGATACAGAATAATGACCGGCAGAATGGTGATCATGATGCAGGCCATCATGGGCGCCATTTCCACCTTGCCGTAACTGCCGCGGAAATACTGAATCGCCATGGGGATGGTGCGGTAGGTTTTGATATCCAGCACCAGGGTGGGCAGCAGATAGTCGTTCCAGACCCACATGGTTTCCAGGATTGCGGTAGAGATCATCGTCGGCTTTAAGATAGGGCAGACCACGCGGAAGAAAATCTGCAGCGGGTTGCAGCCATCGATCATAGCGGCTTCCTCAATTTCAACCGGCATGCTCTTCATAAAGCCGGTGAACATGAACACCGCGAGACCGGCACCGAAGCCGAGGTAGATGATGCAGATGTTGTAAGGGTTGTTCAATTTTAAGGTATCCGCTGTTTTGGCCAGGGTAAACATGACCATCTGGAACGGCACCACCATGCTGAACATGCACAAGCCGTACATCAGTTTGGAAAGTTTGCCGTTGACACGGGTGATGAACCATGCGCACATGGAGCAGCACAGCAGAATCAGCACAACGGAACTGACAGTAATGACTAGGCTATACCAGAAGGAAGACAAAAAGTCCATTTCCTGGATGCCGTAAATATAGTTTTTGAGGCCGACAAAGGTTCCGGCCGTGGGCAGCTCAAACGCGCGGGAGGTGGTAATGGCGCGCTCGGTTTTGAGGGAGTTAAAGAAGATCATGACGATGGGGTAGATCCATGCAACGCACAGCACTCCAAGCACCACGCTGAGAATGGCATTGATGCGGCGGTCCGCTTTGCCAACGGTAGGTTTTTCTTCCACCGGTTTTTTGATGGTTTTTTCCATTACTGCTGCACCTCCTTGGACTGGGTCAGCTTTTGCTGGAGTACGGCCAGCACCACAACAAACAGGCAGAACACAACAGCCTTTGCCTGGCCGATACCCTTCCACTGGGGTCCGGAGCGGGCATAGAAGGTATCATAAATGTTGTAAGCCAGCATCATGGTCTGCTTGGCCGGTTCGCCGCCGGTCAGGGACAGGTTCTGGTCAAACAGCTTGAAGGAGTTGGTCAAAGTCAGGAAGGTGCAGATGGTAATGCTGGGCATAACCATGGGGATCTTGATCTTAAACAGGATCTGCTTGGCGTTTGCGCCATCGATCTTGGCGGCTTCGATCAGATCCAGCGGCACGTTCTGCAGGCCAGCAATGTAGATGATCATCATGTAACCGATCTGCTGCCAGCACATCAGAATGACAAGACCCAAGAAGCCGTACGTGGCGTTCAGGGAAAGCAGCGGTTTTTCGAGTGCGCTGAGTACGCCGTTGAGCAGAATCTGCCAGATATAGCCAAGGATAATGCCGCCGATCAGGTTGGGCATAAAGAAGGTGGTACGGAAGATATTGGTACCGCGGATGCCGCGGGTAAGCAGCAGCGCAATGCCGAACGCCAGCACATTGATGAGCACCGTGGACACCACAGTAAACACCGCAGTGAACCAGAACGCATGGGTGAAGGTATCATCCAGCCAGATCTTGGCATAGTTGCCGAGACCAACAAAGGTAACATTTTGAACAGTTGTGAATTTGCAGAACGAAAGCGCCACGCCCCAGATAAACGGCCAGATAAAGCCGATGATAAAGGCCAGCAGGGTGGGCAGCACGAACACAGGCCAATAGCGCCGGATCGCTTTTTCCATAACAGTACCCCCTTGAGCACGTACTTGAGCACATAAAAGAGCGGGGCGGGCGAATCATCGCCCGCCCCGCTTTTAACATTCAGGTTTCGCTATTTTGGTTCATATCAGCCTGCATTCAGGGCAGCTTCGGTCTTCCAGCCACCCACAAAGGCGGTCACAACAGCGTTCCAATCGCCAGTGCCGGCTGCGTAAGCAGTCAGAGCAGAGCCAACGCCGTTCTTCCAGTTTTCGGAAGGCATGGTGGAGAAGCACCAGGCAACAGGAGTCTTGCCCTCAGCGGTCAGAGCATTATCAACCTTAACGAAGAGGTTGGGGGATTCCTGAGCATTCTTGAAGGGGATAACAAAGCCCATATCGTTTGCCATGGCCTTGGTGCCCTCATCAGAGCTGACGCACCAGTAGATGAAGTCGAGAGTTGCATCGATATCTGCCTGGTCGGCTTCCTTGTTTACGCACCAGTAGTTCTCGGTGCCGGTGCACAGGCCCTGGTTAGCCTCATCGCCCACGCCAATGTAAACGGGGATCATGGTCAGGTCGTCATCGGTGAAGGGCTTGCCATCGCCGACGAGGTTGTTATATTCCCAAGAACCGTTCTGGAAGAAGACGGCCTCATTGTCCAGGAACTCGTTGCGGCTGTCATCGCCAGTCTTGCCAGCCAGCTCAGTAGGAGCACAGGTGGAGTTGTTGATGTACAGGTCAAACATGTCCTTGTAGTTATCCAGGTAGGTGCCCTTGATGGCATCCGTGGTGCCGATGCCGTCAGCCTGGTACTCAAAGTAGATGGGCAGGTTGGCCAGGTGGGTCTTGAAGCGCCAGTCAGAGGAAGAATCCATACCGGCGGAGGTGAATGCTGCAAAGCCAAGTTCGTCCTTGCGGGCGGTGATGTCCTCGGCAACCTTCTTCAGGTCTGCGAAGCTCTTGATATCATCGGTGGTGTAACCGGCCTTTTCCAGCAGGGTCTTGTTGGTGATCAGGCCGTAGCTCTCGATAACGTAGCCGACGGCCACGGTGGCGTCGCCATCTTTCAGGGCGTAAGAATCGCTGGTCAGGTCGCCCAGGATCTTGGAGCCGGTCAGGTCATAGCAGTAATCCTTCCAGTTGGCCAGGCCGACAGGGCCGTTGACCTGGAACAGGGTGGGCGCATCGCTCTTGGCCATTTCGCTCATCAGAGTGGTTTCGTACTGGCCGGAAGCAGCGGTCACAACGGTAACGGGAACGCCGGTCTCTTCGGTGTAGGTCTTTGCCAGGGCCTGCCAGGCTTCATCCTGCTCGGGCTTGAAGTTCAGGTAGTAGACCTTGCCGGCGGCAGTGGTATCTGCCGTGGCGGCTGCTTCGGAGCTGGCAGCTTCGGAAGAAGCTGCGGTGCTTTCTGCAGCAGAGGAAGCAGTGGAAGATGCGGTGGAGCCGCAGCCTGCCAGCAGGCCGGCAGCCATCATGGATGCCAGGGCGAGAGAGATTGTTTGCTTGGATTTCATGGTATTGTCCTCCTTTTTAAGTGGAACCAGTTGCACCGTTGCGGACCGGTGTGGTTCACGGGTTGGTAACGTTTCCAACCTTTCTGTGGCTTTATATTACACCCATGTTTTGCAAAAATCAATCGTTTTTTGGATTTTGAGTGCAAGATTGTAGCCTTGCACGAATAACAACCGTTTTCCTTGTCGAATATAACAAGAAAGTAGTATCCATTTTGATGAAACGTTTCAATTTCACGGCAAAATGCGACTTTATAAACCAAAAGCAGCCCCGCGACGGCGGGAGCTGCTTTTGATTGTCATATTTTAGCGCAACTTGTTTCGCACCTGCTGGTAAGCGAACCAGTAGAAAGCGGCGTGGTTGGTGCTGGCGGTGCCGTTGGCGGAGGCATACATGCCAACGGTGCAGCCGGTAAAGCCGCCGGTTATCTCGGTGCTCAAAAAGCTCAGGTCAACATCCTTGGCAACGCAGGCGGTTTTGCCATTGCATTCTTTGCGGGTAACACATGGATTTTTCGGTGCATTTTCGGCCCGGCCCTTACACTTTTTTCGTTTCCGCCTGCACCAGGGCGCGGTACAGGGTAAAATCCGGCACAGGAGCCGCCGGGGCACCAGGCAGTGGAGCCTGCCAGGCGGCATAATCCGGCCCGTCCCCGGCCGCGCGGGGAATCGCCATCAGACCGGTCAGAACACGGGCGGTCAGTGCGCCGTCCAGCATGGTATCGCTGCAAAAGCCGGCCCAGAACCCACTTTTGGGCTGCAGCAGAGCCGCCATGGCACCAAAATCATCCGCCGCACGGCCCAGGGTGCAAAAGCAGTTCTGCCAGTCCTTATCCAAAAACTGCTCCCGCGCGGTGCAAAAGCGCACCGCCCCGCGCAGGGCGTACAGGTACAGCCGCACGCTGAACACCACCTGCTCCTGCCAGAGCGGCGTGGTGGCCCGCCCGGCGTAAGAACAGCCGGGCAGCAGCGTTTCATAATTTTCCAGCGCGGAAGTGCAGAGCTGCTGATAGGCAGCCAGCTGTTCCGCATAGCTTTCTGCGGGCAGCAGAGCGGCAAGTTCCTGAATCGGGCCCTGCGTTTTGCCGCACAGCCAGGCCGAAGCAAACAGCCGGGTGCTGCGGGTCAGGAACGCTTCGCCCACCGGCTGCGGCGGGCTGCCCGCCTGCACGGCGCTTTCGGCACGGGCGCGCAGGCAGACCGAAAGATCCTCCAGTGCGCTGTCCGTCAGTGCCCAGCCATCCGGCGCACGGTAGGTACAGCGCAGGTAAGCCGTGCGCTGCGCGGCGCAGTCGGTATCCGGGGTACACCACAAAGCACCGGTCAGGTTCAACTCCATCAGGGAGGGGCGCAGGTCCCCGGTGCCAACCATCCAGAAGCTGCGCACCCCGCCGCGCCAGGCTCCCTGCAGCATTCCGTTAACGGCGGTATCGCCGCCGGGGTAGGCGGTCATGGGGTTGCCGGTCAGCTTATCGCGGCGGCAAAGGCTGAACCACAGCCCGTGCTGCGCGCCGGGACCAGGGCCACCCGCACTGCTGGCACTGGGGGCCGGGGTTAAAACGGGGATAACGCTATCCGGGATTTTGAGTTTTCCCTCCTGGTAGAGCGCAACGGTTTCGCCCTGCAGCAGAATATAGGCAGCGGCACCGGGCACCGTGGCGTTCAGCAGCTGCCATTGCTCTTGCAGCGCCGCAGTGCTGGCTGTGCCATCGGGGTCACCCCCCATCCCGTCAATGCCCAGCGCCCAGATGCGCGGGCTGGTTTTGAGAGTGCGGATAGAATCCTGCCAGATTTTATGGCGTTCTTCCAGGTTTTCCGCCGCAGCCTGCTGCGGGGCAGCCCCCAGCGGGGTCTGCGGGTTCTGCACAGGGCGCAGGCCCATGGCGGCGGCAAGGTCCGCCTGTTTGTCGGTGCGCACCATATTGCCGCGGCAGCGCAGCAGGGATTCAAAAATCATCTCCCAGCCGTTTTCGGTGGCATCCGCCCAGGCGGACAGCCATGGTGCATCCGAAAGATCCCACCCGCGCAGGCCGACAGCGGCGGCTGGCCCGGTAATGCGGCCCTCCGGCACAGTGGCAAAGGGTTTGGGCTCAAACTGCTGCTGGTTCCAGAACCAGAATGGTGCTACCCCCAGGTAATGACGGCTGATATCCAGCAGGCCGTACACCGCGCCCAAATCATCCGCCGCGCAGAGGGTGAGCTGGTTTTCCGTCACATCCAGCGTATAACTTTCCGGCGGCAGGGCGGGGGCAAGGCAGATCATCAGGCGGTTATCCGGCACAAAACTGGTGGTGGAAAGAGTCATTTCCATATCACGCCAAAAGCGCGCCACGGCATGCTGCACGGGCGCACTGGCCCACTGCGCTGTGACCCGTGTGGCACGGCTGAGCATAAAATCCATTGTTTTCCTGCCTTTCAATACACTCTACCATCATCCCCGCCGTATCGGCGCTTGGATGGATGCAGTATTCCCTTACTGGTCCAAAAATTCGCGGATCTCGGCTTCCACGGCACGCACCTCGCGCTCAAATGCGCGGGCGGATACCCGTAGCGCACCGTTGCCCAGAATAATGATCTGTTCCGCACCATCGGAGCTGACCACCCGCACGCGGTGGTTTTTGGCCAGCTCATGGGTGGCGCGCTCGATGAACATATCGGCGGTTTCGGCTTCGCGGGTATAAATCACATGCAGGTTGTGCCAGGTTTCTTGTTCCCGCCCGGCGCCCTTGACGCGGTAGGCGTCAAACACCAGGATGGGCACACACTTGCGGTAGCCCGCATAGTTGCACAGAATGTCCATCAACCGGCGGCGGGCGGCATCCAGGTTTTCCGCCGCAATCTTCTTTAATTCATCCCACGCAAAAATCACGTTGTAGCCGTCTACCAGCAGGTACTCCGGCCCGCTGGGCGGCGGTGCAGCGGGGGTACGGTTCTGGCTTGGCCCCACACTGCGGAAGGCTTTGCGCGCGGCAAGCTGGTCATGCTGACCTGCGGCTTCCCCCCGGCGCTTGATCGGCCCATAGGTGCGCTCAAAAATCGCCAGCAGCTCTTTGTCCTGCTCCAGTGTGCCGCAGTAAGCGGCAGCACGGCGGCGGGCATCGGATGCTTCATCGGAGGCATCCGCTTCTTCCTGTTTCGCCTGCTGGGCACCGGGCGCGTTGCGCCCCAGGCCGCTGGCCACATGGGCGTGGGCGGGAACTTCGCCCCATTTGACAAGGTAGCCCGCGCCGTGGCTGCAAAATACGGAATCCGCCGGGTTTTCAGTATCGGCATCCGGCTGGTAGCCAATGGCTTCCAGCACGGCTTCGGTGTTGTGGCAGGGCGCATAGCCGCGGGGCATACAGCTCAGGCGGCCCGCACCGCGGGTGTAGGCGGTCACTTCCCGCGCACAGCCCCGCATTTCGGCAACCGGGGCTTTGCCGGTAATGACGGCCAGGCCATCCTCGTTTTCCGGCGTGCTGAATTCCGCGCAGCGGCGCTGCAGATCGGCCATGGCGCGGCCAACACAGTCCTGCGGGACTTCCAGCCGGAAGTCATACCAGGGTTCCAGCAGGACCGCCTGCCCCCGGGCCGCCGCGGTGCGCAGCCCCTGCCGCACGGCGCGGTAGGTTGCCTGGCGAAAGTCCCCGCCCTCGGTGTGCTTGATGTGGGCACGGCCTGCCGTCAGGGTGATTTTCACATCGGTCAGCGGCGCACCGGCCAGCACGCCGGGGTGGCTGCGCTCCGCCAGGTGGGTCAAAATCAACCGCTGCCAGTTCAGGTCCAGCGCATCGGTGCGGCAAATGCTGGCAAACTGCAGGCCGCTGCCCGGCTCGCCGGGTTCCAGCAGCAGATGAACCTCCGCATAATGGCGCAGCGGTTCATAATGGCCCACGCCCTCCACCGGGGCAGAGATGGTCTCTTTGTATAGAATGCCGCCCTCGCCGAAGGCCACTTCCAATCCAAAGCGGCTTTGCAGCACGCTCTGCAAAATTTCCAGTTGAATTTCACCCATCAGCTGCAGGTGGATCTCGCCCAGAGCGGCGTTCCACACCACATGCAGCTGTGGATCCTCGTCCTCCAGGGTGCGCAGGGCCAGAAGGGCATAGTGGGGGTCAGCTCCTTCCGGCAGCTCCACCCGGTAGTTCAGCACCGGTTCCAGTATCGGCTGGCGGGCATCCGGCTGTACGCCAAGGCCCTGTCCGGGATAGGTTTTTGTGGGGCCCAGCACCGCACAGACGGTGCCCGCCGGGGCTTCGCTGACCAGGCGGTATTTGCTGCCGGAGTAGACCCGCAGCTGGTCGGCCTTTTCTTCAAACTCCACACGGGCATCTGGGCGGGATACCAGGTTGGATTTGACTTTCAGCACGCCGTCCGTCACTTTCAGGTAGGTCATGCGCGCGCCGGATTCGTCTGCCCCGATCTTGAAGATGCGCGCGCCAAAGCTGCCGACGTCCGGCGGCATGCGGGTATCCCGCTGCAGACCATTGAGCAGGTCGTCAATGCCATCCAGCCGCAGAGCCGCGCCAAAATAGCAGGGGAACACCTGCCGCCGCGTGATTGCCGTGATGAGATCCGCCTGCGGCACCGTTCCTGTTGCCAACACGGCTTCCATCAGCGGTTCACTGCACACGCCAAGGGCTTCGGCGCGTTCTTCCGCCGGAACGGTGGGGGTAAAGTCCACACAGCCATCCCCAAAGCGGCCCCGCAGCTCCCGCAGGCGCAGGGCTTTGTCCGCACCGGGCAGATCCATTTTGTTGACATAGATAAAGGTTGGCACATGGTAGCGCTCCAACAGTCGCCACAATGTCATCGTGTGGCTTTGGATGCCGTCCGTGCCGGAAATGACCAGCACCGCATAATCCAGCACCTGCAGCGTGCGCTCGGCCTCCGCCGAAAAGTCCACGTGGCCGGGGGTATCCAGCAGGGTGATCTGGGTCTCTTCCAGCGGGGTGCCCGTCACCGTTCCGGCCGGCAGGGTAAGCACGGCCTGTTTGGCAAAAATGGTAATGCCGCGGGCTTTTTCCAGCGCATCGGTGTCCAAAAATGCATCCCGATGGTCTACGCGCCCCAGCTTGCGGATGCTGCCCGCACGGTAGAGCAGTGCTTCCGAAAGAGTGGTTTTTCCGCTGTCCACGTGTGCCAGAACCCCAACGACCAGACGTTTCATAACTTTCCTAACCTCATTCACAGCGTTCCCGGCTGCTGCGCCAGGGGCACCGTTTATTTTTTTGCACCGCCGCCCGCCGGGCAAGGGATATCTGCCGGATTTTGGCGATCCTTTTCTATTATAATAGTACCCGTTTTAACTAGGGGATTCAACCACTAATTTGCGCGGGCTTTTGTTTTTGGGGCAGGATGCAAAAAATATTTTATAAAGGGTATTGACATTGCGGGATGTGGATGCTATACTATTTAGGCACTCAAGAGAGAGCAACTAAATATCGCGGGGTAGAGCAGATGGTAGCTCGTCGGGCTCATAACCCGGAGGTCGCAGGTTCAAGTCCTGTCCCCGCAACCATTGAATAGGTTCCCACTTTTGAACCCGGTAACTCCGGTTTGAAGGTGGGAACTTTTCTTTTTATAAGCAGCCAGAATAGAACGCCGATTCATATTGGTTCGGCGTTTTCATGTTTAGTTTTCTATGCGGGCGTTGGCTGTTGTAGAAATTGATATATTCGTCCAGAACGGCTTGCAGTTCCTGCGGTGTGCCATACAGGTGGTGATAAAGCGCCTCCTTTTTCAGCGTGTGGAAAAACGACTCGCAGACGGAATTGTCGTAAGGTGTGCCGGGTGTGGAAAAGGATTGCTTTATATGAAGCTCTTTTAAATGTGCGCGGAAAATGTAGGATGTATACTGTGCGCCTTGGTCACTGTGGAACATCAGATCTTGCGGGGGATCCCGAGACTGGAAAGCGTCATCAAAAGCAGCAAGCGTAAGAGCTGTGTTGATGGAATCCGATATGCTGTACGAAAGTATACGCCGTGAGAACAGGTCCAGCACCACGCAGATGTAGTAATATTGGTCGAGCACTTTGATATAGGTGATGTCGCTGACCCAAATTAGATTGGGCTGAGGCTGGTCAAATTGGCGTGCTAACAAATTTCTGAAATAAGCACGCGGCAGACTTTTTTGATGCTCAGCCTTGTAGCGCGGTTTTGCAACGGATAATCCCATCTCCTTCATAAGACGAACGATGCGCTTTTCACTGACTTTGTAGCCTAGTTCTGCAAGTTTGTGATGAATTGGCTTTCTGCCAAAACGGTTCTTACTGTCGTGGAAGATTTGACGAATCAGAGGCTTCAGCTTTTCATCATTTATCTCATAAGAAGTCCGTTGCCCCTCGCGCCGCTTACGGTTGTAGTAAGTTCCTCGCGGTAGGCTTAGTGCGTCGCATAAAACGTGGATGGAATAGCGCCCGCACAATGCATTAACAGCAGCTACTTTTTCGTCGATGGAGGCTTTACTGCCGCACGGACACTGCCGAAGGACCTCTAATTCCAGCGCAAGTTTTTCAAAGTGGCGCTTAGATTTGTGGCTGGTTGCCCGGTTGGTGGTAATAGCCGCATGTACGGGATGAGCCTTATCAAATTTCTGCTTCCATGTAAAGAATGTGCTTTCAGCCATGCCATACTTGACTTGTGTTTCCGCGAAAGAGTGACCGAGCTCGTAGAAAAGAACGGCTTCATCTTTGATAGATTGCGAGTAATGCTTTTTGCCCATTGGTGAACTCCTTTACTAAAATAGTGTGAGGATTCCAGTATAGCAAAGGAGGCGAGAAAAGTATAATTATAGGCGATATTTCGACGTTCTATACTGTGAATATGTGCTAATTTTAAGGGAACGACTACATACAGAACAAAGGAGAAAAGCATGGATTTTATTAGCACAGGCACAGAGATACTTAAACAGGAAAACGTACTTACGCCGCGGCAAAAAGATATTATTGATACGGAAAAGGAAATGTTAAAATCTCCGTTCGATAGGAATACTGCGATTGGACAAGTAGAGAAAAATTGCATGAGCTATCCCGAACTGGCATTAGGAGTGACTGTGCCGATTGCGATAAGGGGACGTTCATTAGAACAAATGACGAATGATGATATACTAAAAATACTGCAATTGCAGTTTGGAATCCTGATGGCGGAAGAAGGGGTAAGAGGCATAAGAAATCAGTGATTTGCAAATCATAAATGGGACAAAATGCGAGTCATAAAATATAAGAAATCAAAGATATAATAAGTATAGAAAAAGGAATGTTGGAAACAACTTGAAGCCAACAGACCCTTTCGCTTTACTAAATAATAAGCACTACTATAACAATTTTGGAAGCCATGAGCAGATGCCAAAGACAAAAAAATGGGGGACCAACCGAAGTCAGTCCCTTGAAAGTCATATTGACTTTTGTTCTACGCTATATAGTATATGCGCTGTTGTACAAAAAGTCAACTATTTTCACAACAAATTCATAGCTGGAAATTAGTACTTCATTAGTTTCAAAAAACGATTTATTGCGCGTAAACTTCTGGTGAAATAAATCGTGCAACGTCTCATATGTGTGCTTTTTCGTTTCAATTGATGTGCATACTTTGTCAAATAGAAACAGTAATGCTATGAAATCATGAATAACAGGATTTGAAAGCTTAGTCTCTTTAGACTTTGACTTCTTTAATGCAGGAATCTTTGAAACATAACTATATACTTGTTTAGATGTAATGTTCTTCGCGGTAGGCGCTGAGTAAGGTGTACGAAGACTATTCAAAAGGCAGTTATTATGTGCAGCTGCATTTCGTATGCTACGCGCAGGGAAAATAAGATTACAAATCTTAGAGTTCCAGCCGCCGCTGCGGTCACTGTATAGTTTATACAATTTCTCAAATTGTCCGAATGTTAAAATTTCGACTGCGTTCCATACAGCATAGCCCTCACCTTCCATTTTGGCGGCAAGATCTCTACAATAAGAATTTTTTGCCTTGTTTTGAATCTCATCCTTTATTGAAGGATAGTGTTGAAAGAATGTGTCCATCAAATCGTAGCCATCCTCAGATAAATCGGCACTGATTGCAGAAATAAGCCCAACTTTTAGAAAATGTTCAATATCAACGGCAATAGAGATGACCTCTTTTCGCAAGTATGCATCAAGTAAAGAAAGTTCACGCAAATATGCAAAATTAAGGTTGTTATAGTTTCCGGTAAATTGATTCTTAGGATAGTCTTTTGCAAAGGCCTTAACCTTGAAAAAGTAATTACTGTTGCTCAAAAATTTAACAGCATCATCTTCTGGGCATATTTCAAACTGGATACCACAATGATCCCGCATATAACTGACTTGCTCAGTAATAGGAAGCTTTACCTTTTTAGACATCACAAAATCCTCGATAAAAAATGGTCTTTGCTAAGTATAACATATAGATAGATGAATAACAATCTTTAAATAATATAGGGAGCAATTTTTATCTGTGTATACAGGTAAGAGTAACTAAAATTCTTTGTGAATCGAACTTATGTGTCAAAACGATGGCATGCTCTTGTCTCATAATCACATACCGATTTTTCTTGTATACATTTTGATGCATTTAGATAGTTGTAAAGCACAAGGACATTTGGTATATTCATACTAAGGTAGGAAATGCTATATCATTCTTACATAAGAATGTAATAAGTGGAGGTCTGACTTATGAGATACCCGCTGAGTGTGAAAAGTAAAAGCGTTGAAACGTCAGGAATTCCAAGGGATTATAAAGAAGCCCTCTGTGAGTATGTATGGAATGGATTTGAAGCGAATGCAACGACTATTTCTATTACACATACAATCAATGTGTTAGGCGGGATAGAGGAAATATGTATTTCTGATAATGGTAGTGGAATTTGTTTCGAAACGATTCAGGATACATTTGGAGCGTTTCTGGCTTCGCAGAAGAATGCACTTTCTCTCAAAATTAAATCAAAAGTGAATCAAGGCAAGGGGCGATTTGCGGGATTTTCTTTTGCAAATAGAATCAAGTGGGATACAGTTTGCGCGGAAAATGGTAAAAATGTTCAATATTCAATTTCCGTTTACAGTGAAAATAAAAACGAATATGAAGTTACAGAAAAAGCTTTGACCGAAAGATCCACAGGAACTACGGTAATTATTGGTAATGTGGATCAGATACTGCCAGAACAGGTAACGATTTTAGCGTTGGAGGATACACTATTAAAAGAATTTGCATGGTACCTTTATCTTAATAAGGAAAGAAATGTTGAAATACTGGTCAACGGTGAACGCGTAGACTATACGAAATACATTGATACCAGATTTAGCGCAAAAAAGGATTTGCTGATAGACGGTATTGGATTAAAGATTGACGTTGTAGTTTGGAAAGAAAAAATTCGAGAGAAATTTTGTATATATTTTATGAATCTTGAGGGGGTGTTAAAAGGGAGAGATACGACATCATTCAATAGGAATACAGTGAACTTTAACCATAGTGTATTTGTAAGATCACTCTGTTTTGATAGAGACAGTGACACTTCTTTAACGACAGATGATAGCGGCAATGAACAGATAGCTTTCGACGATCAGCCGAGTAATCGCACTTTTTTGCGAAAAGTAAAGAAAGAGATCCAAGAAGCTATTGATGATGCACTTACAGCATTCTTATCGGCCCAAGCGACGAAGGCTGTTCAAGATATGATGGATCGTGAGTCTTTTCCGACGTTTTCGGACGATATTCCGGGGCAACTACAAAAGAAGGACCTAATGACCGTAACGCAAGAACTTTATAAGTTGGATGCCCGGATCTTCTATAAGCTAAAACCGATTCAAGAGAAGTCTCTGCTAGGATTTATCAATCTTCTGCTCCAATCAGAAGAACGCGAAAATATGCTCGATATCATAGAAAGCATTGTCAGTTTGACCCCTGAGCAGCGAAAGGGCTTCTCTGATATATTAAAACGAACCCAATTGGGAAATATTATAGATACGATTCAGTTTATTGAAGACCGCTATAAGGTCGTTGAGGCTTTAAAGCAAGTAGTATTTGATTATACTGATTATGCAAATGAACGTGACCACGTTCAGAAAATTGTCGAACAACATTATTGGCTGTTTGGGGAGCAGTACAATCTTGTGACTGCTGATCAACGAATGCAGAAGGCATTAGCCAATTATTTAAATATTCTTTATGGTTCAGATGCTCCCGATGCCACATTGAATCCTGATCAAGAGGAGATGCGGCGAATGGATATTTTTCTATGCGGTGCAAGAAAAACAGAGGACTCTGTTGGAGATGAAATTCAAGAAAACTTGGTTATAGAGTTAAAAGCGCCAAAAGTTGTTTTGACCAAAAAAGTTCTGCGCCAAATAGAGGACTATATGGATTTCGTTAGGAAACAGCCTCAATTTAATACACAATTATGCAAGTGGAGGTTTATCGCCGTTTGCAATAATGTTGATGACGATGTAAGAGCACGCTATGCCACAAATCAGACAAAAGGGAAGAAAGGCTTGGTTTTTAGTGTAGAGAACTACGAACTCTACGCTTTAACTTGGGCAGATGTTTTTAAGAGCTTCGAGCTAAGACACAGTTTCTTACTTAAGAAGCTAAAAATCGATCAAGAGGCTATAGAAAAAGATATATCACAGCAACTCGGTAATAGTACTGGGAGGGAAGTGGTAAATAATTTGACAGCCTTGGCGTTGCCAGTTAGTATGATTTCCGGTTAGTGATTCAAAAGAGCTCATTTTGTTCCGACTATGAATAAAGGTATCTTTTTTGTAACACTCAGACAAATCAGTTACCGTTGTTGATACAATTTCAACAACGGTAATTTTTTGCTTTCTGCTGTTCTGTAGGCGTTTTCTGCGTAAAATTGGGGATTTTGGGAGCATCTCCGGCTGAGAACTAACTACACCGCCCTATTTGCCACGACCGCTTGTCCCCCAAAGCACGGCTTGGGAGAATTGCAATCGTTATAAGAATACAAACGATAAATTATTATTTTTTATGTGTATGAAAACGCCTAAGGTTGCGATGCTGCTCTGAGCCTTAGGCGTTTTTTCTTTTATACCCATGGGACAAAAAGGACAGAAAGGACAAAATAGAACAGACCCGGAGCAGCAGAATCTTTTTCTGCCGTCCCGAGCCTGTTTTTACTATTCTCATAGCCTTGTTGTGATTTCCTTCCCATCCCTGAACCGGAACACCACCCGTTCGTCGGCGTGGACGGTGACATGGTCAACGGTGCCGTTCCAGAGCTTTTCGTCGAAGGTCAGCGGCAATGCGTCAAGTTCTCCCAACTCGAACATCATGCCGCCGATGGCAATGGCATCCGCTTTCAGCTTCTCCCTCTGCCGTTGCAGTGCTGCCAGCTTGGCTTCGGTTTCCTCAAAGCGGCGGCACAAATCGGCGTGAGTGGTGCGGTAGGCTTCTTCCGTCGTGGTGTTGGCGGCATTTTCCTCGATGCACAGCCGCAGCATCCCGGTGACGCCGGTCAGTTCCTCCTCCAATGTCTGAATGTCTGCGTCAATGAAATCCGTGTCCGTGAGCGTCCGCTGAGCGCAGCGGAGTTGGTCGATGGCGGCGTTCCGGTCGGATAAGTACTCTCCAAGGGCGATAAGAAACAGTTCCTTCAGGCGTTCCTCGGTCAGATGGGGCGTTTCGCATTGAAAAAATGATACAGCGTGGGGCAAGAGAGCTTTTGAGAGAGTAAGGCTATTTTGTCCTTCCCGTCCTCATTGTCCCAACGCATCAAAACAAAAACGCAGAAAAATGCACCATGCCGTCAAAGCATGGTGCATTGTATCCATGAACGGTAGGTATGCCAACAAAAGCTCGTTGAAACGGCAAGTTTCAGCGAGCTTTTTTCTGCAATATGGCAAAAGTGGTAACGTTCCGGTAACTTTGACCTCAAAACGGCAAAACAACTGCGCCCGGACGGCTGAGATTTTCAACTGTCCGGGCGCTTTTTGTGGATAAATTTTGCTGAGTTTGCAGGTAAAAACAGGAGTGGTCAGACGGATTCAACGGGTGCCTTGTGAAGGTTTCTGTTTGGCACTTTTGCGGTACTCGTTGGGACTGGTGCCTTCGACCTTGCGGAAGCATTTGGAAAAATAGGGTAGTGAGCCGAAGCCAATCTGCTCAGCAATCTGGGTCAGGCTGAAATCGGTGCTGGTCAGTAAGGCTTTTGCCTCGGTGATGCGGCGCTTCATCAGGTAGTCGATGGGGGAGACTTTATACTCGTTCTTGAACGAGTGGGATAGATAATATTTGTTTACGTGGGCAATCTCCGCAAGCTTGTCCAGGGTAATACTTTCACTATAATTTTCATCGATATAGCGCTTTGCGGCGGCACATTCCTTACTCTCGGAGGGCGGCGCAGTGAGGCGCAGCGAAACCGATGCCATGCGTACGATTTTGACTAGCAGCACCTCGGTCAGATCCTGGCAAACCATTTCGCAGCCGTCCTCTCGGGCATCGATCTCCCGCAGCAGCATCTTCATCAGGCTCAGCAGCTCCTCCCGCACAGAACTGCATTTCAGCATGGTGTAGCCGCGATCCTTCTGCTCAAACAAAATTTCAATGCCTTCAATGCCCAGCACAACGTATTCCAGTGGGTTTGCCTGGTAACTCAATTCAGTGTGCAGGGTGCGGGGGTTCACAATGACCATATCGTCTGGTGCGACGTCCAACATTTTGCCTTCGACGTTGAATTGACCGCGACCATCTACGCAATAGAACACCTCCGTGCAGGAGTGGGTATGCGGCACTGAGTTCCAGTCCCCGCCGAAGCGACTTTTGCTTACGTACAGCAGGCGGATGGCCTCCCGTGGGGGAACGTCCATATTGAATTCATACCGTGTGTTCATAAGCGGTGCGCCTCCGGATGACAAAATATTTACAAAAACCCAAAAGTATGCGGAGCAATATCGTTACAAAATTAAGCAAGAACGGAAGAATAAAAAGGCATTGGCAGTTTTCGATGCTGCTCTTATTATATACGCATTCGGGGTGTATGACAAGAGCCTTTCTACAAAAAGTCACGATATAAAATAGAATATAAGCGTGATTTCGTTGTAAAAAAGCTTAAAGCCAGCAAGCTGCACAAAGAAGAATCTTACTTTTTGTGCAGCTTTTTCTTTATTTTCTGATGTTGGCGGCAACATGCAGAAATAAAGCAAGATAATATAAATGCGCAACAACATCTATACTGTTCAATGCAGGCAGAAACAAGTATGATGTTGTCAATGAAACGATGCCTGCTGCGGCAGACAAAACGGACAGAGAAGGGATAACGAAGATGGAGCAGACCGGAAGATTGACACTTCCCACAGACGCGGATGTGGTCGAGGAGACCCTGCGGCTGAAAAATCTGTTGGGCGCGGATGCGCTGCGCGACTGCGACGGCACCGAAATGCCGCAGGAATTGCTGACGGACCCCGCCAAAAAGTACGCTACCTATTATACGACCCGCAAGGACAACGCCTGGGCGGAGGCAAACCCCGACGAAATCCAGCAGGAGTACCTCATCAGTGATCGCCACACGGCGCGCGGCACAACGCTGCGCATCCATCTGATGGATGGCTTCCACACCCAGCAGCTGAAAGTCAACACGCTGGATGACCCCAAGCGCTGGTGGGAGGTTGTTGACCGCACGACGGGCGAGGTCGTACCCACCGACAAATGGTTCTTCGATGAGCCAACGGGTGAGGTCGAAATTGAGACAATCCCCTATCACGAGTACACCGTCAGCTTTCTGGCGTTCCTTATTTGGGACCCCGTACACATGTACAACTTCCTGACCAACGACTGGAAGGATACGCCGCACCAGCTGACCTACGATGTGCGCCAGCCCAAAACGCAAGCCTACGTCAAAGAAAAGCTGCGCCGCTGGTGCGAGGCCAACCCCCACATTGATGTGGTGCGGTTCACGACCTTCTTTCACCAGTTCACGCTGACCTTTGACGACCAGAAGCGCGAGAAATTCGTCGAATGGTTCGGCTACAGCGCCAGCGTCAGCCCCTACATTCTGGAAAAATTTGAAAAGTGGGCAGGCTACAAGTTCCGCCCCGAATTCATTGTGGATCAGGGCTACCACAACACGATGTTCCGCGTGCCGAGCAAGGAGTTCCGCGACTTCATCGAGTTCCAGCAGCAGGAGGTCTGCGCCCTTGCCAAAGAGATGGTCGATATCGTCCACTCCTACGGCAAGGAAGCGATGATGTTCCTCGGCGACCACTGGATCGGCACCGAGCCCTACGGCAAGTATTTTGCCTCCATCGGGCTGGACGCCGTGGTCGGCTCAGTCGGCAGCGGCGTTACGCTGCGGATGATCTCCGACATCAAGGGCGTCAAGTACACCGAAGGCCGTCTGCTGCCCTACTTCTTCCCCGATGTGTTCACCGAGGGCGGCGACCCGATCGGTGAGGCGCGCACTAACTGGATGAAGGCCCGCCGCGCGATCCTGCGCAGCCCGCTGGACCGCATCGGCTACGGCGGTTACTTAAAGCTCGCCAGCAACTGGCCTGGTTTTATCGACGAAATTCAGAACGTGGTGGGTGAATTCCGCCAGATCCACGAAAATATGCAGGGCACCAAGTCCTACGTGGCGCCGTTCAAGGTGGCCATCCTCAACTGCTGGGGCGGCCTGCGCAAGTGGATGAGCAACCAGGTGCATCATTCCATTTACCACCGCGAGACCTACTCTGCCGAGGGTGTGCTGGAGTGCTTGAGCGGTATGCCGTTCGATGTTGAGTTCATTGATTTTGATGACATCCGCAACGGCATTGCCGAGGGCATCGGCGTCATCATCAACGTCGGGGATGCCTACACCGCCTTCAGCGGCGCCGAGAATTGGATCGACGAAAAGGTCGTGACCGCCATCCGCAAATTTGTGGACGAGGGCGGCGGCTTCATCGGCGTGGGTGAGCCCACCGCATACCAGCATCAGGGGCGGTACTTCCAGCTGTCCGACGTGATGGGCGTGGACCGTGAGATGGGCTTCTCGCTGAGTACTGACAAGTACAACACCTGCGACCCGCATCACTTCATCTTGGAAGATATTGACGGCAAAATCGACTTTGGCGAGGGCACGTCCCGCATCTACGCCCAGGGTAAGCATTACCAGATTCTGGCGCAGGACGGCGAGTACAGCCAGCTTGTTGTGAACGAGTACGGCAAGGGGCACAGCGTTTACTTCGCCGGGCTGCCCTACTCCCCGCAGAACTGCCGCATCCTGCTACGTGCAATTTACTACGCTGCCGGTATGCCGGAGGAGATGAAGCACTACTACGTGACCAACGTCGATACCGAGGTCACGGTATTCCCCGAAACGAAGCGCATCGCGGTCATCAACAACGCAGATGCTGAGGAAAAGACAGACCTGTACATCAAGGGGCATCTGATCGACAGCCTGACGCTGGCCCCGCGCGAGATGCGCTGGGTAGACGATGCCGAATAACACCCGATAATTTATGCCCCGCCGTGGGACATACGTTATACAGCCAAAGAATGGAGAAACAATTTTAAGGAGGAAACCCCCATGAAAAAGAAGAATGCAGCAGCCCTTATGGCGGCAGCTATGGCAGCATCCCTGCTGGTTGGCTGCGGGGGCGGTGCCGCTTCCGGCAGCGCAGCTGCCTCTACCGCCGAGAGCACCCCTGCCGAATCCACCGCAGATTCCACTGCCGCCGACACCACCGCTGACGGCGACGAGACCCTGACTGTCTGGGCATGGGACCCCAACTTCAACATCTACGCCCTGAAGCAGGCGGAGGCTATCTACCAGAAGGATCACCCCAACTTCAAGCTGAACATTGAGGAGAACGTCTACAACGATATCGAGACTAAGCTCATCACCGCTGCCACCAGCGAGGATTACAGCACCCTGCCTGATCTTTTCCTGATGCAGGACTACTCCTACCACAAGATGGTCGCCAACTTCCCCGGTATCTACACCGACCTGACCGACTCCGGCTTGGATTGGGACAAGTTCTCCGGCGGCAAGCTGGCTGATTCTACTGTCGATGGCCACCACTACGGTCTGCCCTTCGACAACGGCGCTTCCGTCATGGCGGTTCGTTCCGATATGATCGAGAATGCCGGTCTGACCGTCGACGACTTCAAGGATCTGACCTGGAGCGAGTTCGAGGAGAAGGCGCAGAAGGTCGTGGACGCCAACGGCGTGCCGATGCTGACCTCCTCCGGCGGTTCCGAGCTGATCATCGAGATGATGCAGTCTGCCGGTGCCTCCCCCGTGGTGGACGGCGAGGTCAAGATTGCCGACAATGCCGCGCTGAAAGAGTCCCTGACCGTCTACAAGGACATGGTCGACAAGGGCATTCTGGCCGAGTACACCGACTGGGACCAGTACATTGCTTCCATGAATGACGGCAAGGCTGCCGGCGTCATCAACGGCTGCTGGATCATGTCCAGCGTGCAGGCTGCCGCGGATCAGTCCGGCAAGTGGGCTATCGTGAATATGCCCAAGCTGGACGGTATCGACGGTGCCACCAACTACGCAAACTGTGGCGGCGCAAGCTGGGCTGTTTCCTCCAACTGCAAGAACACCGAGCTGGCCTTCGACTTCCTGAAGAGCACCTTCGGTTCCAGCGTCGAGCTGTATGACGATCTGCTGCCCAACGCCGGTGCGATCTCCAGCTACCTGCCCGCTGCCGAGAGCAACGTCTACAACCAGCCTTCCGAGTTCTACGGCGGTCAGACCGTTTACAAGGACATCGTTGAGTTCGCAGGCAAGGTTCCCGCATTCGACTGCGGCGCTTACTACTCTGACGTGCGCAGTGCCCTGACCGATGCCGTTACCAACATCGTCCAGAACAACGCCGACATTGACAGCGAGATGCAGAACGCCCAGGATACCGTGGAGTTCAATATCGCTGGCTAAGCAAAGCATGACACACACTGTGTCCGGTTACAACTGAGAATTTGCCAAGGGCACGGTTTGCATCTGATACGTCCGCTGCAAGCCGCGCCCTTGCTTTTGTGGCAAAATAGGAGACACTACGATGAAGAAAAAAGGACTGAATATGGAGCAGAAGCGCAACCTGACGGGGTGGGCGTTCTTGCTGCCGGCAGCACTCCTGATATTTGTATTCTGCTTTTACCCCATGGTGCAGGCGCTGATCCTTTCGTTCCAGAAAGGCACAGGCAGCGCTGTACAGCCTGCGGGCTTTGCCAACTACGCGCGCATTTTAAAGGATGCCACGTTCCAGCAGTGCCTGTTTAACACGATTTTCTATTTCGTGATTCAGGTGCCCATTATGCTGATCCTGGCATTGATCCTGGCGCAGCTGCTCAACAGCCCGGACATCAAGGGCAAGGGCATCTACCGCACGATGATTTTCCTGCCCTGCGCCACGTCGCTTGTCTCCTACTCGATGATTTTCAAATCCCTGTTTGCCAACGATGGTCTGGTCAACAGGGTGCTGTCCACCGTGGGCATCCCCACAGTGGATTGGTTCCAGAACGCATGGGCGGCACGCTGGGTCATCGTTATTGCGCTGGTCTGGCGCTGGACTGGCTACAACATGGTCTTTTATCTTGCCGGTTTGCAAAACATCGACTACTCGATCTACGAAGCGGCCCGCATCGACGGCGCTTCCCCGTTCCAGCAGTTTGTTCACCTGACGATCCCCCTGCTGAAGCCCACCATCCTGCTGACTGCCATCATGTCCACCTCCGGCACGCTGCAGCTGTTTGATGAGTCCGTCAACCTGACGGCGGGCGGTCCCGGCAAGGCGACCATGACACTGACCCACTATATTTATAACATCTCGTTTGTCGAGACGCCCAAGTTCAACTATGCGGCGGCGCTGTCGGTGTTTATCCTTGTTGTCGTGGCAGTGCTGTCTGCCATCCAGATGAAAGTAGGTGATAAGCGTGACTAAGGGTAAAAAGATTCTGGCGCACGCTGTGCTGATTTTGGCCAGCTTCCTGTCTGTGTTCCCGCTGTACTATATGCTGTGCGGCGCGACGAACACCAGCATTGATGTTGTGCGCGGCAAGCTGATCCCCGGCACCTATCTGGTAGAAAACTTCAAGTCGCTGGTTGCCAACCAGAATCTGGGGCTGGCCATGGCAAACTCCTTCCGCAATGCCATCCTGATGACCTTCATCACGCTGCTGGTCTGCTCCATCGCGGGCTACGGCTTTGAAATTTACCACGATAAGGCGAAGGACGCCCTGATGAGCGTTCTGCTGCTGGCGATGATGCTGCCGTTCGTGGCCATTATGATCCCCCTGTTCAAGATGATGTCCCACTGGGGGCTTGTCAACAGCTGGGCGGCGTTCGTGCTGCCGTCCATCTCGACACCGTTTATGATCATGCTGTTCCGGCAGGCATCGCGTTCCTTCCCCAATGACATTATTGAAGCGGCGCGTCTCGACGGTTTGAGCGAGATCGGCATCTTCTTTCGGATGTTTGTCCCCATCATGCGCTCTACCTACGGCGCGGCGATGACTGTTACGTTTATGAACGCATGGAACAGCTACCTCTGGCCGAAGATCGTATTCCAAAGCAACGCATCCATCACAATGCCGATGCTGGTCGCAAACCTCAAGAGCGGCTACAGTGTGGACTACGGTATGCTGATGCTGGGCGTTCTGATCTGCACACTGCCCACCGCGATCATCTTCCTCTGCCTGCAGAAGAGCTTTGCCAACGGCATCACGGGTGCAGTCAAGTGATGGACGAACGAACCTACTGCCTGACGCCGGAGCAGTGGCGTCACGCCAAAGCCTGCCTGACGCTGGCAAAGCGCTGGGGGCTGATCGGCGACGACAGCCCCGAGGCGCTGGAACGCCGCCGGGCGGCCAAAAACGCGCAGACGGAAAGAGCGGAGCAGGACGGCAAGCCCGTGTACGGCACGCGGCGCTTCTCTGCCCCTGCCTACCTGCAATATGAGCTGACCCGCTTCAAGCTGGATTTCGCGGAGCCGTGCGAAAAGATCCGTGCGCTGGGTATCTGCCCGGATTTCACCGATGCACAGACCCGCGCCTGGTATGACGCGAATCCGGATCTGTTCACGCGGTACGCCGGCGACAGCTTCCCCTATGAGGAAGTAAAGCAAATCATCGAAAAGCGGATGCGGGAGGAGGTGTACGACAGCCTTGTGCAAGACCTATTACGTGGACCCGCAGACAGGCCGTGACACCAACGACGGCCTGATGCCGGAAAAACCGCTGGCCACACTGTTTGCCGTCAACCGGCTGGCCCTGGCCCCCGGTGACACGGTGCTGCTGAAATGCGGCAGCGTGTTTGAAAAGCAGTTCCTGCACCTGCGCTGCTGCGGCGAAAAAAATTGTCCCATCACCATCGCTGCTTATGGTGAAGGCAGCGCCCCGCGCATTGACGCTGACGGGCAGGGGCTTTGGTATCAGGACTATGGCTGCGCACTGGATTCACCCACCCATGTGTACCGCGGGTATGTTTCCTCCGCCGTGCTGCTGTATGATGCAGCCTATGTCACGGTGCGTGATTTGGAACTGACGAACCGTGCCGACGCTGTCATCGGCGAGCAATATTCCCAGCCGGATAAGCTGGAGCGCACCGGCGTGGCTGTGGTTGCGAAGGACAGGGGCACGCGCTGCGGCATCACACTGCAAAACCTGCTGATCCATGATGTACACGGCAACGTGTACGACAAGCACATGAACAACGGCGGCATTTACATGACCGCCTTGCAGCCCGCAAATGAGGCTGCTACCGGCGTGGCACGCTTTGCCGACGTGCTGGTCGCGGGCTGCTATGTAGCCCGCGTCAGCCGCTGGGGAATCGCGGTGGGTTATACTTACGCCCATGCGCAGTTCCAAGGTGCTGAACTGGCAGAAAAAACCTTTTTGCAGTACGGTCACGAGAATGTCGTTCTCCGTGATAACTACGTGAGAGCGGCAGGCGGCGATGGTCTTACGGTTATGTATGCTCTGCGCCCGCTGGTCGAGCACAATACGGCGGACTCTGTCGCCTGCGAGATGAACGACCGTGTTTATCGGGAGCCGGGCAACCGCATGGGCAAGGTAGCTGCTGCCATCTGGCCGTGGAAGTGCAAGGATGCGTTGTTCCGCTATAACGAAGCCGTTGACACACGGCTTAATCAGGACGGCATGGCTTACGATGCCGACTCTGGCGACGGTACGGTGTATGAGCACAACTACAGCCGCATGAATGAAGGCGGCTGCGTGATGTTCTGCCTGGAAGAAGCCATCCACAACACGTTCCGCGACAACGTCAGCTATGACGACCTCGGCGGCACGATCAGCCCCTCCCAAAACCCGGATGCCCTTTTGGAGCATAATACCTTCTATGTGCGTACGGGTGTGCCCTTCGTGCGCACCCGCATGGACGGAGGCAACTACACCGAGAAGGATGATAAAATCATCCCGATACCCTAAAAAGCACAAAAATAATACCGCCCGGGATGTTGAGTTTTTCGACATCCCGGGCGCTTTTTGTGGATAAATCTTGCAGAGTTGGCAGGGCAATGCGGCTGCACATTCACTTTGTATGTGGATGATCAAAAACGTCTACCTGAACGGTGAGTATGGCGGCTTTGCCATTCACATCATGCAGAAGTAAACGAAAACCATAAAACCGGAGGCCGCCGCAAAGCCCCCGGTTTTATGCGTAAACAGCAGCGATTTTCGTTGCATTGCCTGCCCGGCTGCGGTACAATAGTAGTGCTGCGGCAAGGAGGTACAACGATGAAAACAACAGCTATGGCGGCGGAAGAGCGCGTGCACTATATGACACAAGCACCGGTGCGCCGCCTGATTTTGAAAATGTCTGCGCCCACGGTTATCAGTATGCTGGTGACAAGCTTTTACAATATGGCCGATGGCGTGGCAAGCGTCGGTGGTGGCCGCCGCGCGGCAGGGATTGTTTTTGATCCCGGTCGTCTTTATCCTGCCAAATCTTTTAGGGCTTGCAGGCGTGGAGTGCGCCCAGCCCGCCGCGGATCTGCTGGCCTTTGCGCTGGCGCTGCCTATGGGGCTGTCCGTGCTGAAGACGTTTCGCAGTGATGCGCCGACACCGGCGCACACTTTACGCGAAGAATAGAAATATGGAGGAAAAGTATGTTAGTACCTGTTTTACTTTTTATCGTCGGTCTGCTGTTCCTGATTAAGGGCGGCGACTGGTTCGTCGACGGCGCATCTGCGCTGGCGCGGCGTTTTCACCTGCCGGAGCTGCTGATTGGCGCGACGGTCGTTTCCATCGGCACAACGCTGCCGGAGGTCATGGTTTCCACGATGTCGGCGGTTTCCGGCCACGGCGAGATTGCCTACGGCAATGCCATCGGTTCGGTCATCTGCAACTCGGCGCTGATCGCAGCCATCACGATTGCCGTGCGCCCTGGCAAGGTTGACCCCAAGACGCTGAAAACGCCGGTTATCTTCTTCTTTATCGCCGCCGCCATCTACTGCGTGGCTGCCTACGGCTTCGGTGAATTTACCCGCCCGATGGGCTTTATCATGCTGGCAATGTTCGTGGCCTACATGGTCGCCAACGTCCGGCAGATGAAGAACGCCCCTGCTGAGGAACACGCCGAAGAGGAAGAGCTGATCCCCTTGTCCAAGACGCTGATCCTGCTGGTCGCCGGTGCGGCGCTCATCGCCGTTGGCGCAAATCTGCTCGTTGATAATGGTACGCTGATCGCCCAAGCGCTGGGCGTGCCCGAAAGCGTCATCGCCCTGACCTTTGTCGCGCTGGGTACTTCTTTGCCGGAGCTGGTCACGGCCATTACTTCGCTGATTAAAGGTCACAGTGATTTGTCCGTTGGCAACGTCGTCGGCGCAAACGTCTTCAACCTCGTGCTGGTCAGCGGTGTTTCCGTTACGCTGGCTCCGTTCACCATCCCGCAGAGCTCGACGCTGTTCGGAGTAAACTCCAGCCTGGTGTTAGACCTGCCGGTCATGCTGGCCGTCATGCTGATCATGACAGTACCTGCCCTCGTCAAAGGTAAGATGAACCGCGCACAGGGTATTATTTTGCTGGCCATTTACGCAGCTTTCTGTGCAATCCAGTTTACGATGTAAACGCTAATTACAATAATCACTGGGGCGCTGCCGGGAAACGGCAGTGCCTTTTTTTGTGGGGAGAGCCGTCTTGCGCGGTGCTGCCAGGTAGTTTGCCGGGCACGCTGCTGGGTAAAGTCCTGCCCAAAACGCGGAAAGAACAGCTGCCCACGATATTCTGGCTATGTTCCATCGGCGTCAACTCAGTCATCAAGGCGTCGGGCATGACGGCGGTTGTGCTGGCACTTTTGGTGGGCTTATATTTTTGATATCTGGTCTGCAACACAAGTCGGCGACAATACATTGTCAAAAGATTGCACAAGCGCCCCCGCCCAAACAAGACTTTGTTGGGCGGGGGCGCTCATTTTACTCTTTTATTTATCTCTTGCCCAATCGGTACTTGAAATCTTCGTAGCCGAAGGACACGATGCTGCGGGTGGTGCCGCTGGCGGCGCGGGCAAAGATAGCGGGCAGAGGCATGCCGTTGAAGGTATTATTTTTGCAGGTGGTATAGATTGCCATATCGCCGAACACCAGCAGATCTCCCACGTTGGGAACGGCGTCCACGCCGTAATCCCCGATGACATCCCCGGCCAGGCAGGTCGGCCCGGCAAGGCGCACGGTGCAGGGCTTTTCTCCCGGTTCGGCTGCGGCAAACAGCGGCGGGCGGTAGGGCATTTCGATCACATCCGGCATATGGCAGGCGGCGCTGGCATCCAGAATGGCGATGGTTGTATCGCCGTTCTGCACCACATCCAGCACGCGGCTGAGCAGGAAGCCCGCGTTCAGGGCGCAGGCTTCGCCAGGTTCCAGATAGACCATCACGCCCCAGTCCTGCTGGGCGCGGGTGATGCAGCGTTCCAGCATGGCGATATCGTAACCGGGGCGGGTGATATGGTGCCCACCGCCAAAGTTGAGCCACTGCATCCGAGGCAGCAGGTCACCGAATTTTTGGGCCACAGCGTCCAGCGTCGTGGCCAGCGCATCGGAGTCCTGCTCGCACAGGGTGTGGAAGTGCAGGCCATCCAGCAAATTGGGCAGCGCGGGGTTCGCCGCTACTGCGGCGTTCCACTGGGCGCGTGTGGTACCAAGGCGGCTGCCGGGGGCGCAGGGGTCATAAATAGCGTGGCCGTCCTGGGTGGAGCATTCCGGGTTGATGCGCAGCCCCACGCTTTTGCCTGCCGCTTTTGCGGCAGGGCCGAACTTTGCCAGCTGGGCGGGGGAGTTAAAGACGATATGGTCCGCGTATTGCACCAGTTCATCCATTTCGTCCGCACGGTAGGCCGCGCAGAACACATGGACTTCCTTGCCGGGCATCTCTTCCGCACCCAGGCGGGCTTCAAACAGGCCGCTGGCTTCGGTACCGGCCAGGTGTGGCGCCAGCAGGGGGTAGCAGTCATAATTGCTGAACGCCTTTTGGGCCAGCAGCACCTTGCAGCCGGTGCGCTGGGCCAGGCCGCCCAGAATTTCCGCGTTGCGGGTCAGGGCGTCTTCATCCAGCAGGTAGCAGGGGGTAGGCAGTTTTTCCAGTTCCGGCGGGATGGTTCCGCCGAGTGCCGCAAAAGGCGGCCGCATATCCCGCTGGTTCATCAATCCACCAGCACGGGGTTATGGTTTTCGTTGCGGGGCAGGCCGTACTTGTCCAGCGCATCCAGGAACGGATCGGGGTTGAACTCCTCAACGGTATATACGCCGGGCTTGGTCCATTCGCCGGTCAGCATCATCAAGGCGCCGCACATGGCAGGCACACCGGTGGTGTAGCTGATGGCCTGACTGCCGACTTCGCGGTAGCATTCCTGATGGTCGCAGACGTTATAGATATAGTAGGTTTTATCCTTGCCGTCCTTTTTGCCGGTAAAGATGCAGCCGATGTTGGTTTTGCCCTTGGTGCGGGGGCCCAGGCTGGCGGGGTCCGGCAACAGGGCTTTGAGGAACTGGATGGGTACGATTTCCTGACCGTTAAAGTTGATGGGGGTGGTGGAGAGCATTCCCACATCCTCCAGGCAGCGCATATGGTCCAGGTAGCTCTGGCCAAAGGTCATAAAAAAGCGGATGCGCTTGACGTCTGGCAGGTTCTTGCCCAAAGATTCAATTTCCTCGTGGTGCAGCAGGTACATATCCTTCTGACCGACCTGGTCAAAGTTATATTCCCGCTTGATGCTCATGGCCGGGATCTCGACCCACTTGCCGTTTTCCATATAGCTGCCGGGGGCAGAAACTTCGCGCAGGTTGATTTCGGGGTTAAAGTTGGTGGCGAAGGCATAGCCATGGTCGCCGCCGTTGCAGTCCAGGATATCGATGGTGTCGATGGTGTCAAACTCATGCTTGGCGGCGTAAGCGCAGTAAGCCTGGGTAACGCCCGGGTCAAAGCCGCAGCCCAGCAGGGCAGTCAGGCCGGCATCCTCAAACTTTTTCTTATAGGCCCACTGCCAGCTGTAATCAAAGTAGGCGGAGAAGCCTGCTTCCTTGCAGCGCTTTTCATAGATAGCGCGCCATTCCGGGTCATCGGTATTTTCCGGCTCATAGTTGGCGGTGTCCATATAGTTGACGCCGCAGGCCAGGCAGGCATCCATGATGGTCAGATCCTGATAGGGCAGGGCAATGTTCATGACCAGATCGGGCTTGTAGCTGTTGATAAGATCGCACAGCTGCTGCACATCATCGGCATCCACCTGGGCGGTGGTGATTTTTGTTTTGGTGTTGGGGGCCAGCTTTGCCGCCAGGGCATCGCACTTGGACTTGGTGCGGCTGGCAATGCACAGCTCGGTAAAAACATCGCTGACCTGGCAGCACTTGGAGATGGCTACACTGGCCACGCCGCCGCAGCCGATAACAAGAACTTTGCTCATGATGGTACTCCTTTATGTTTTATTTGAATGTAGGGTGTACAGATCTTCGATCAGTCCAGTGCCAGCAGCAGCTCACGCAGCACTTTGCAGGCAGTTGCGGTGGAAACGCCGCTCTGGTCCAGCATGGGGGCCAGCTCGTTCACATCCGCGCCGATGATGTTTGCTTTGGTTACGGTGCGGATGGCTCCCAGCAGCTGCAAGAAGCTGACTCCGCCCGCTTCGGGGGTTCCGGTTCCGGGGAATGCCGATGGATCCAGGCAGTCAAGGTCGATTGTCAGATAAACCGGCACATTTGCCTGGCACAGCCAATCGGTCAATTCCTGCAGACCGGTGAAATCGAACTTGTGAATATCGGTATGGCGGGCGGCAAACTGGAATTCTTCCCGATCGCCGCTGCGGATACAGAACTGGTGGATGCGGCCATCGCCCAAAAGGTCATGGCAGCGGCGCAGCACACAGGCATGGCTGAGCTGTGCGCCGAGATAGTCATCCCGCAGGTCGGCGTGAGCGTCAAAATGGACGATGTGCAGGTCGGGGTATTTTTTCACGGCAGCCCGCACAGCCCCCAGCGTGACGAGATGTTCACCGCCCAGAAGCAGGGGCAGCTTGCCATCCCGCAGGATCTCTGCCGCGCGGGATTCAATATCCACCAGAGCGCTTTCGCTGGAGCCGAAGCAGAGCTCCAGATCTCCGCTGTCAAACACGTTGCAGTCGGTCAGGTCTTTATCCTGATAGGGGCTGTAGGTTTCCAGGCCATAGCTTTCGTGGCGGATGGCGGCAGGGCCAAAGCGTGCGCCGGGGCGGTAGCTGGTGGTGGAATCGAACGGCGCGCCGTACAGCACAATGCCGGCGGTACGGTAGCTACTGTCACAGCCGATAAAGTTTTCTACATTGCGGTGCAGCATCAACAGTCCTCCACTTCGCGCAGCATCTCTTCCAAAAATGCCGGCAGGTAAAACGCCCCGACATGCAGCCGGGTGGTGTAATAACGGGTGCGCATGTTCAGCGCATTCCAGGCGTCACTGTCCATATCATTGATGGGGTGGTATTTTTTGCTGGCAAAGCCGAAGAGCCAGTAGCCCGCAGCAAAGGTGGGGATGTGCGCCTGATACACCTTGCTGATGGGGAAGGTGCTGGCAATGCGCTTGTGGCTGCGCTGCATGGCGGTGGCATCCTCGGCATAGAAAGGGCTGCCCTGCTGGTTTACCATAATGCCGTCATCGCGCAGGGCATTATAGCAGTTGCCGTAAAATTCGCGGGTGAAAAGCCCCTCCGACGGGCCGAACGGGTCGGAGGAGTCCACAATGATAAGGTCATATTCATCCTCACACTTGCGGATGAACTTGAGTGCGTTTTCGTAATAGATATGCACGCGGCGGTCATCCATACGGCAGGCGTTGCCGGGCAGGTAGGCGCGGCAAGCTTCAATAACCTGGGGGTCCATTTCCACCAGGTCAATGCGCTCCACACGGTCATAGCGGGTCAGTTCCCGCACAACGCCGCCATCGCCCGCGCCGATGACGAGGATGTCCTTTGCGCTTCTGTGCACCGACATCGGCACATGGGTGATCATTTCATCGTAAATGAACTCATCGCGCTCCGTCAGCATGACATTGCCGTCCAGCGTAAGCACCCGGCCAAATTCCGGCGTTTCAAAAATATCAATGCGCTGGTAATCGCTCTGTTTGGAATAGAGCTGGCGGTTGACCCGGATGCTGTGCTTTACATCGGGGGTATGAAATTCCGAAAACCACATTTCCATTGTACAAACCTCCTTCTTAATGTGTATCTGAAAACAAAGAAAATGACGGATATTTCGCAAACACAAGCAGGATTTAAGGCAAAGAGCCGCGGGAATCCTTTGTGGATTCCAAGGCTTTTTAAGGCAACACCGCACAATTCCCGCCTTGCGGCTTAAGCACCGCTCCGGCAGCTGCGGCACGGCATCTGCGTTGCC